>Ga0214923_10002240_pt1 | contig 26027 bp, 21 predicted proteins | sample LL1510_MetaG_FD_177993 | JGI IMG/M metagenome (GOLD analysis project Ga0214923, IMG submission 177993) | Freshwater microbial communities from Lake Lanier, Atlanta, Georgia, United States - LL-1510 | ecosystem: Environmental > Aquatic > Freshwater > Lake | place: USA: Georgia | collected...
GTTAACCTGCTCCACAGGTTGAATAAGCTCGAAACAGTCCTTTATTAATTGGATATCAAATGAAGGAGCAGTTTCTGCAGGTTCTCCATCTATATGGAGCGGAGCCAATTTCAAATTCCGAATGGTAATGGAGGGAGTTTGAAAATAGATTATGTTCTTTTGAGACATATCCGCAACTAATTCCTGTAGTTGGTTATTACCCCGGATTTGTTTTAACATGGCAAAAGGTAGCTTGGCTTTACTCATTTTCTGAACAATAACAATATCAAGTAATCCATCCCGAATACTGGCTTGCGGAGCAATAGTAACCTGGTTTCCAAACTGATTACTATTGGCAATGCTTATGAAAAAAGCATCTGTAAAGAATGAAAACTGATCCAGTACAATTTCAAATTGATAGGGTTGTGCCTTAAAAAATTGTACAATACTTTGTTGAGTATAGGAAATCAATCCCCTCCTGCTTGCATTGGCAAACTCATGCGCAACGGAAGCGTCTAAACCCAATCCACTTAACATACAGGAAAATCGCTTGTTAATCATAAAGGCATCTACCCGGCTACTGGTTCCTTCAAAAACCAGCGCGAGAGCTGCAGCTGCTTCAGTAGGAATCCCGGCAGTTCTTGCCAAACCATTCCCCGAACCAACCGGAATAATTCCAAAACGAACTGGTAAATCCTGCAATGCACCTACTACCTGATTTACTGTTCCATCTCCCCCCACTAAAATTATATCGGTAATCAATTGCTGTAATACCAAATCTCTCAACTCCTCGTAATCCCCATTAGCTTTAGTGGGTAATACTTCAAAATAGTAACCGCGGGATTTGCACTCCCGTTCAATTAGCTTCCGTATTTTATCCTTCTTACGGGTGCCGGAAATAGGATTAATCAAAAAAATCAACTTTCTTTCACTCATGCCGCCAACTTTCTAAGTCTACTAATTATACCAACTACCCAATTATATTGTTCATCCATCGAAACATTACCAGCGAATTAAAGCACTACCCCATGTGAATCCACTGCCAAATGCTGCCAGGCAAACCAAATCCCCCTTGTTTATCATTCCCTTCTCCCAAGCTTCACACAAAGCAATGGGTACCGAAGCCGCCGTAGTATTGCCATACTGTTGAATGTTATTATACACTTGTTTGTCGGACAATTGTAATTTTTGTTGTACAAACTGACTGATGCGAAGATTAGCCTGATGTGGTATCAGTAAAGAAATATCTGCAGGGGTTAGTCCATTCTTATCTAGTGCCTCCATAATTACTTCCGGAAATTTTACTACTGCTTTTTTAAATACAGATTGCCCATCCATATATGGAAAATTTTGTGCCTCATCAATCATTTGATGACTCATGAACATATTTCCGATTTCTGCATCATCAAAATGAGCATAATTTTTATCTGCCCAGTGATTAGCATGAGTGCCTGGATTATACATAGCCAATAACTCAGCCGCCGTTCCATCGCTGTGCAGGTGGGTGCTTAATATGCCAGCTCCAGTGTCTTCAGTAGGTTGTAAAACAACGGCACCAGCGCCATCTCCAAAAATTACTGAGATGTTTCTTCCTCGGGTGGTAAAGTCTAAACCAAAAGAATGTTTCTCACTTCCCACCACTAAGATATTTTTATACATTCCCGACCGAATAAATTGATCGGCTACACTAAGTGCATATAAAAATCCGCTACATTGGTTCCTGATATCCAACGCTCCAACTTCCTTCATCTCCATTGCCCGCTGTAACAAAACCCCACACCCTGGAAAATAATAATCAGGTGAAAGGGTAGCAAAGATGATGAAATCTATTTCCTGTGCGCTTGTTCCTGCTCTTTCAATGGCCTGTTTGGCAGCTTCTACCCCCATAGTGGTAGTAGTTTCTTCGGTACGATGCGCAAATCTTCTTTCCTGAATACCGGTTCGCTCCTGTATCCAGGCATCGGTGGTATCCATGTATTGAGTAAGCTGCTGATTAGTTACTACTCGAGAGGGAAGATATTTCCCTATTCCGGCAATGCGCGAATGTGGCATGTGCAATCATTTTGGCGAAGATAGACAAGAATATGGATAGACAATACCTGTCTGCTTAGGAGTGTTTGGGATTGATTACTGGTAATTTCATCACTTCCTGTAAAAAAATCTGGGTTTCTTTTTCAACAGATTGAATGTCTTTCGATTGAATGGGAGAAGCCAGCACATGGTTATCTGCATTGGGAATAGCAACTTCCTTTTTTTCATTTGTAGAGGTTCCCAATTCCTTCATCATAGATTGAATAGCACTCACTTTCACTACCGGATCCTGATGTTTTTCATCTTTAAAATAATATAAACTCAATACCGGTTGCTTAATTTGCCGGAAAGTTTCGGCTACCATGGTGGTTTCTAACAATTCTTCTAATTGAACGGTTGCTTCTAAGCGGTATATATTATTCCAATATTTTGGATATAAGCTATCATTTTTATTGATTCGATTGTAAGGGGAACCTTTCACTAAACGGGCAATTTGCAACCCCCAGGGATTATTTAATAACCAGGCATTGGGATCGTTGATGGCAATATTAGGAGAATACAATACCAATCCCGCAACTTCCGGATACGCTGCTGCCAATTGTAATGCAAGTGTTCCCCCGGTTGAGGTTCCCATCAATATTACTTTTTTGCCTAATTTTTTTCCAATGGCTAATGCCTGCTTTCCCGATTCCCATAATTTTTCGGCAGTGAAGTTATATAAAGCATCCGCCGTATCTATTCCATGTTCGGCAAGTCTGGCCAAATATAAATTGCAACCAAAAGTTCGGGCAATATTTCGGTGAACGGGATTTCCTTCTTCCTGACTGGCGCTAAAACCATGTAAATAAACAATGGCATATTCTGTAGAATTTTTTATTGAATCATTCGCCCAAACAATTCGTGCCTCATTGTTTTTTTTCAGTTGATGTTGTTGCTCTATTGTGGCAATGTATTGTTCTAATGCAACGCCAGTGTCGGATATTTGAGGAAGCGTGAGATTGTAAATAGGAGTGGAAGGGTGTGGGCCTGCCAGATAAATACCAATAATCCCAATCAGGATAACTGATGCGATGATGAGTTTCCGCATATTTTTTTTATAAATCTACCTAAATAATTGTAATTTTTCTTTTCTAAAGTAGTCAACTCAAAACCGTTTGATAACATTAGCACTAAAATGATATGAGCACAAATAACCGTTTTTTGGCATTGGATGTTTTTCGTGGGCTAACCATTTGTTTTATGATTATTGTAAATACGCCGGGTGATGGTGATGCCACATTTGCGGCTTTGTTACATGCAGAGTGGCATGGATTTACGCCTACCGATTTGGTTTTTCCCTCTTTTCTATTTGCAGTTGGAAATGCACTCAGTTTTGTAATGCCCCGATGGCAGCAAAAATCCAATGGAGAAGTGTTGCGCATTGTATCTAAGAGAGCTGCAATTATTTTTTTACTCGGATTTCTGATGTATTGGTTCCCATTTTTTACAACCGATAGTACAGGGCACTGGATGATTTCCCCTTTCAATCATACTCGCATTATGGGAGTTTTGCAAAGAATAGCTTTATGCTACTGGGCAACTGCTATGATGGTTCATTTTTTCAATACCCGTTCTGTACTTTTCATAAGCGGTTTTTTTCTACTTTTTTATTGGGCAGCATTAAGCTGGTTCGGAAGCACTTCCGATCCTTTTGGTATTACCAGCAATGCCGGTTATTACCTGGATAAATGGCTGATGGGAGAGGCGCATATGTATCAGGGGGAAGGATTTCCCTTTGATCCCGAAGGCTGGTTAAGCACACTTCCTGCAATTGTAAATGTAGTAATCGGATATTATGCCGGGGTCTATTTGCAAAAGCAGGGGAGAACTTATCAGGCACTTACCCATTTGTTATTAGCCGGCTTCGTTCTGCTCTTGATTGCCTATTGCTGGAATTTTTGGTTGCCCATCAATAAAAAATTATGGACCAGCTCTTTTGTAATGCTTACTACCGGATTAGATCTGGTAATCATATCTGTAATCATTTATTGGATCGATATGCGGAAACAAACCTCGGGTGCAGCCTTTTTTGAAACCGCCGGTAAAAACCCACTCGCAATTTACTTATTCAGTGAATTGTTTGCGGTAACCTTGCATAAGATTCCGATTCATTCGGGATTATCTCTGTTTCAATGGATCTATATCAATCTCTTTAGTTTTCTCGGTCCTTACTTTGGTTCATTGGCTTTTGCAATCGCATTTATGTTGGTTTGCTGGAGCCTGGGTTATTGGATGGATAAGAAAAAATTATACCTACGTGTTTAAATATGTAAATGAAAATAAATTAATAATTATTTAATAATCATTTGATTATACTGTGTTTTGGGTTCGGATATTGCTCTCCGGTAGGAAAGTCGTACCTTTGCACCCTCAAAAACACACATGAACATACGCAACATTGCCATCATTGCTCACGTAGACCATGGTAAAACTACCCTGGTTGATCGTATTTTACAAACTACAAAGGTATTCCGCGACAATCAAGAGACAGGTGAGTTGATAATGGATTCCAATGATTTGGAAAGGGAAAGAGGTATTACCATCTTCAGTAAAAATGCCGCTGTAACATATAATGATTACAAAATTAATGTAATCGACACACCCGGTCACAGTGACTTTGGTGGTGAAGTAGAGCGGGTATTGAAGATGGCTGATGGGGTAATTTTGTTAGTGGATGCTTTTGAAGGACCTATGCCACAAACCCGCTTTGTGTTGCAAAAAGCCCTGCAATTGAATCTGCATCCAATCGTTGTGATCAATAAAGTTGACAAACCCAATTGCCGTCCGGATGAAGTACACGATGCAGTGTTTGAACTATTCTTTAATCTGGATGCAACAGAAGAGCAATTGAATTTCCCCACCTATTATGGAAGTGGTAAAAATGGCTGGTTCAATGATAGTTTAACCCCTACTGATAACATCCTTCCATTAATGGATGGAATTATTAAGTACGTTCCTGCTCCCCGCGTAACTGAAGGCCCCTTACAATTGCAAATCACTTCACTTGATTATTCGTCTTTCCTGGGTAGAATTGCTATCGGTAAGGTTACACGGGGTTCCATCAAAGAAGGACAATCGGTTGCATTAATGCAAACGGATGGTTCAATAAAGCGATCTAAAGTAAAAGAATTATACGTATTTGAAGGGATGGGTAAGCGTAAAGTAACCGAGGTAGTAGCCGGTGATTTATGTGCCGTTGTTGGTTTGGAAAATTTTAATATCGGTGATACTATTGCCGACATTGAAAATCCGGAAGCATTGCCAGTGATAAGTGTGGATGAACCCACTATGAGCATGACTTTCAGCATCAATAACTCGCCCTTCTTTGGTAAAGATGGTAAGTTTGTTACCTCACGACATTTACGTGATCGTTTGATGAAAGAGATTGAAAAAAATCTGGCATTGCGGGTAGAAGATACCGATAGTGCAGATAGCTTCATGGTATTTGGAAGAGGTATTTTGCACCTCGGTATTTTAATTGAAACCATGCGTCGCGAGGGATATGAGCTAACGGTAGGAAATCCACAAGTGCTGGTGAAGCATATTGATGGAAAGAAACACGAACCCTACGAAAATTTAGTAGTAGATGTTCCATCAGAATTTAGTGGAAAAGTTATCGACCTGGTTACCCAACGTAAAGGAGAATTGCAGGTGATGGAAACTAAAGGCGAAATGCAGCACCTTGAATTTGAAATTCCTTCCCGCGGATTGATTGGTTTGCGTTCACAAATGCTCACCAATACAGCAGGAGAAGCGGTTATGGCACATCGGTTTATTGATTACAAACCCTGGAAAGGTCCTATTCCCGGAAGAAACAATGGTGTGTTGATTGCAAAGTTTCAGGGAACAACTACTGCCTATTCGATTGATAAACTGCAAGACAGAGGGGCATTTTTTGTAGATCCGGGAGAAGAAGTATATGTGGGTCAGATTATTGCCGAACACATCAAGCCCGGCGACCTCAATGTGAATGCAGTAGAAATGAAAAAATTAACCAATCACCGTGCAAGCGGTAGTGATGATGCCGTTCGTATTACACCTAAATTGCAATTTTCATTGGAAGAGTGTATGGAATATATTCAGCAGGATGAGTGCATTGAAGTAACGCCTAAAATCATCCGCATGCGTAAAGTGGTGTTAAATGAAGAAGATCGTAAAAAAACCGCTCGCTCTATGCAGAGTGAGGCAGTTGGATAATATTGAAAAACCGGAAGTATTTTTAAATCCGACTCTTTGCAGTCGGATTTTTTTTGTCTATTTTAAAAGAATGTATTTATTAAAATACTGATTGGATAACTGATATAACCAGCGCTATTGGCAATTTTATTTTACCGGCTTATTCAAGGTATTCCAAAGAAGATCTTTCAATTGGGTTAGTCCGGTTTGTGTGGCAGAAGAAATAAAAATATGTGGAATATGCGCTGGTAATTCTCTTTCAATAGCGGCTTTCAGCTCATCATCCAGCATATCACTTTTACTGATGGCGATGATAAAATCTTTCTGCAACATTTCGGGATTGTATTTTTCCAGTTCCCCCACTAATATTTCAAATTCTTTTTTATGGTCGGCACTGTCGGCTGGAATTAAAAAAAGCAATAAAGCATTCCGTTCGATATGGCGCAAGAAACGATGTCCCAATCCCTTTCCTTCTGCTGCCCCTTCAATAATACCTGGCAGATCGGCAATACAAAACGATTTTTGATCTCTGTATTCCACCATTCCTAATTGCGGAATCAGAGTGGTAAAAGCATAATTAGCAATTTTGGGTTTAGCAGCTGTAAGTACACTGAGTAAGGTAGATTTTCCTGCATTGGGAAATCCAACCAAACCTACATCAGCCAACACTTTCAGTTCGATGATTTTCCAGCCTTCCACACCGGGTTCTCCGGGTTGGGAGTATTCGGGCACCTGATTGGTAGGAGTAGCGAAATGACTATTCCCCCATCCTCCCCTTCCTCCTTTCATCCACACGATTTCCTGACCATCTTCCAATATCTCAGCTTCTTGTTCTCCGGTTTCTTCATTTCTGGCAACGGTACCCAGGGGCACTTCAATAATGATATCTTTTCCGTCGTGGCCAGTGCAATTATTTTTACTGCCATTTTCACCATTGTCGGCCAGCACATTTTTAAAGTAACGAAGGTGAAGGAGCGTCCATAGCTGACTGTTACCGCGCAGGATGATATGTCCGCCTCTGCCCCCATCCCCTCCGTCGGGACCACCCTTGGCGGTTAGTTTACTACGCATGAAATGCCGTGCACCGGCGCCTCCGTGGCCGCTACGAGCAAAAATGCGGATATAGTCTATGAAATTATTTTTTTCCGACACTGAATTCAGAATCAATTGCAAATGTACAACTTGCGCAGCCGTTTGCTGTATTTATTCGCCAGTGGTATTTGTGCGATGAGGTTTACCTGTTTTATAGCAGGTGCCTTTGAATATGGCAACCGTTTGTGCGTGCTGATTGGTTATCTCAACCAAATAAACACCGGTTTTGCGTGAATTGGATAATTGGCGTGCGGTTGCAGTAAGCAGATCCCCCGCATATACCGGTAATGAGAAAGAAATGGAGGTATCCAATGCAACAGTAATTATTCCTTCCCCATTGGACGCATATCCAAATGCGGTATCTGCGAGCGAAAAAGTAACACCACCATGGGCTATTCCAAATCCGTTCATCATTTCTTCCCTTACCGGCATCGTGATTTTGCTATATCCTGGTTCTGCACTGATAACTTTCACCCCCAGCCAACTGCTGAAGGGATCGTGATGGGATAGATTTTCTATGACAGGATTTGCAGACATACAATTTATGTAGATTTGAGGTTGCAAGATAGTTATTATTCAATTGGGGGATTCTATAGTCGGCTTAAGAAGGTCGCATCATTATTTTATGAAAAAATGGTTACTGCTTGTCTTATTGGGATGGAGCATGCCGGGAACGGCTCAGGGGTTGCAGCACCCCTTTCAAAAGGAAATTGAAGCATTTGCATTGCACGATAGTTTGCATCCTCCCATGGAAAGCCCAATTTTATGTATTGGAAGTTCCTCTTTCACCAAATGGAAAGATATTGAAGACTATTTTCCGGGCATGGGCATGTTGAATAGGGGTTTTGGGGGTTCTTCTTTGCAGGATCTGATATATTTTGCTCCGAAAGTGGTTTTCCCCTATAATCCCCGACAGATTCTCATTTATTGTGGGGAGAATGATATCGCTGCATCACCTCAGCCCACTGCAAAAGAGGTTGTACAACGTTGCAAAGAATTGCTTCGGCTCATCAGGAATAAATGGAAACAGGTACCCATAATTTATATTTCCATTAAACCAAGTCCGCTTCGATGGAACTTAGAATCCAGTTTTGTGGAAGCTAATAAGGGTATTCAGCGGTATATGAAGAAACAAAAAAATATGCTGTTTCTCGATGTACATACTGCCATGTTAACTGCAGGCGGGGAACCCCGTCCGGAACTTTATATTACCGACCGCCTTCACATGAATGAAAAGGGCTATGAAATATGGAAAAATCTGCTTTTTCCACACTTACTATCCCGGTAGGGGTATAACAGGTGCATAACCTGGTGTAAAAAGTTTTTTCACACTGAAATGCAGTCCCAATAAGGATTTTCATTTCTTTTCAACAGGGGGTGAATAAATCGTTTACAAAAAATTCATATACAATTGTAACGTTGTAAGGTAATTACGGACGATTCAAGCGGCGGGTACATTTAGCAGAGATTGACAATGAAAAATCCCGCAAGAAAATCCAAACTGATTACTGAATTCGGATAGCAAAGTATGCCTGCCTTCGTGGTGGGTATCTTTTTCCCTTCCGGATTTTTTTGACCCTTTAAATGAAAGATAGATATGTCGAACGAACATGAGTTGTTGCTGAGAGAAAACAAAGATCGCTTTGTAATTCTGCCAATCAATTATCCCAAAATTTGGGAAGCATATAAAAAGCATGAAGCCAGTTTCTGGACCGCTGAGGAAATTGATTTGGGAAGTGATATGAAGGATTGGAATGCCATGAATGACGGGGAGCGCCATTTTATTTCCAGTGTATTGGCATTTTTTGCTGCAAGTGATGGAATCGTAAATGAGAACCTGGCGGTTAATTTCATGAGTGAAGTGCAGTTGCCAGAAGCCCGTTGTTTTTATGGGTTTCAGATTATGATGGAAAATATTCACTCAGAAACCTATGCGTTATTGATTGATACTTATATCAAAGACCCGCAAGAGAAGAATCGTTTGTTCCATGCAATTGAAACTATTCCTGCCGTAAAGCGAAAAGCTGAATGGGCACTCAGGTGGATACAGAACGGTTCATTTGCCGAGCGACTGGTTGCATTTGCAGCTGTGGAAGGTATTTTCTTCAGTGGCAGCTTCTGTTCGATTTTCTGGTTAAAGAAAAGAGGGCTGATGCCGGGCCTAACCTTTAGTAATGAATTGATTAGCAGAGACGAAGGCCTGCACTGCGAATTTGCCTGTCTTTTATATGGCATGTTGAACAATAAATTAAGCCAGGAAGCAGTTTATACTATTATCAAAGATGCGGTTTCCATCGAGAAGGAATTTATCACCGATGCCCTCCCCGTAGCCTTGATAGGGATGAATGCCAAATTGATGCAGCAATACATCGAGTTTGTGGCAGACAGGTGGTTGTCGGAATTGGGATACCCCAAAATTTACAACGCCACCAACCCCTTTGATTTCATGGAGATGATTTCATTGGAAGGAAAAACCAACTTCTTTGAAAAGAGAGTAGGAGATTATCAAAAAGCCGGAGTAATGGCAGGTAATCGGGAGGCACAGACTTTTTCATTGGAAGAAGATTTTTAATAGATGAAGAAAACAATATCTTATCATATATAATTCAGCAGTGGTATGCAGGTAATAAAAAGAAATAATAGAAGAGAGAGTGTTAAATTCGACAAGATCACCGCCCGTATCGAAAAATTGTGTTACGGACTGGATCGTCGTTTTGTGAATGCCGTTGATGTAGCAAAAAAAGTAATTGAAGGTTTGTATGATGGGGTGCCTACTACTGAACTGGATAATCTGGCAGCCGAAACAGCTGCCGCGCTAACAGTGAAGCATCCAGACTATGCATTATTGGCCAGCCGGATTGCTGTTAGCAACCTGCATAAAAATACCACCAAAAGCTTTTCTGAAACCATGCGGTTGTTGTACAACTGCACAGATCCTAAAACCGGTAAGGTATTGCCATTGATTGCAGAGGATGTAATGAAGATAATTGAAGAGCATGCTGAACTGTTGGATAGCACCATCATCTACGATCGAGATTATGGTTTTGATTATTTTGGATTTAAAACACTTGAAAAATCATACCTGCTGAAAGTGGATGGTAAAATAGTTGAGCGTCCGCAACACATGTATATGCGCGTGGCAGTTGGTATTCACAAAGAAGATATTGAAAGTGCTATTAAAACCTATCACTTGATGAGTGAGCGCTGGTTTACTCATGCAACACCTACTTTATTTAATGCCGCTACCCCCAAACCCCAAATGAGCAGTTGCTTCCTGCTTACTATGAAGGAAGATAGTATCGACGGTATTTATGATACATTGAAGCAAACGGCTAAAATTTCTCAAAGTGCCGGCGGTATTGGATTGGCTGTTCATGGAATCCGCGCTACCGGAAGTTATATCGGTGGAACCAATGGTACCAGCAATGGAATTATTCCTATGCTTAAAGTATTCAATGATACTGCGCGATATGTTGATCAGGGTGGTGGAAAAAGAAAAGGGGCGTTTGCAATTTATCTTGAACCATGGCATGCTGATGTTTTTGAATTCCTCGACCTGCGTAAGAACCACGGTAAAGAAGAAATGCGTGCCCGTGATCTTTTCTACGCGCTATGGATTCCCGATTTGTTTATGAAGCGCGTTGAAGCCGATGGCGATTGGAGTCTGTTTTGTCCTAATGAAGCACCCGGATTACATGAATCATGGGGGGAAACCTTTGAAGCACTTTACCAGCAATATGAAGAAGAAGGTCGTGCGCGTAAAACCATCAAAGCACAGGAATTATGGTTCGCTATTCTGGAGGCACAAATTGAAACCGGAACTCCTTACTTGTTATATAAGGATGCTGCGAACGGAAAAAGTAATCAGCAAAATCTGGGAACAATTAAAAGTTCTAACCTCTGTACTGAAATCATTGAATATACTTCACCCGATGAAATCGCGGTTTGTAACCTCGCTTCGCTGGCACTGCCCCGCTATGTTATAAATGGTACATTCGACCACGATAAATTGTATGAGGTAACCTATGAAGCTACCAAGAATCTAAACAAGATTATTGACTATAATTATTACCCGGTAGAAGAAGCCCGTAACTCTAATTTGCGTCATCGCCCCATTGGATTAGGTGTTCAAGGATTAGCCGATGTCTTTATTCAACTGCGCCTGCCATTTGAAAGTGAAGCAGCCAAGAATTTGAATAAAGAAATTTTCGAGACCATTTATTTTGCTGCCATGACTGCCAGCAAGGATCTTGCGAAAGTACACGGCCCTTACGAAACATATGCAGGCTCTCCCGTTTCGAAGGCACAATTCCAATTCGATTTATGGGGTGTAGAACCCACACTTCGCTGGGATTGGTATACACTGAAAGCTGAAGTATTGAAATATGGGGTACGTAATTCTTTACTGGTAGCGCCTATGCCAACTGCTTCTACATCACAGATTCTTGGCAATAACGAATGCTTTGAGCCCTACACTTCCAATATTTATGTTCGTCGTGTATTGAGCGGTGAGTTTGTAGTCGTAAATAAACATCTGCTCAACGATTTAATTGAGCTGAACCTCTGGGATGATGAAATGAAAAATCGCATCATTTCTCATAACGGATCAATTCAGAAAATTGATGGTATCCCCGATAATATTAAAGAGATTTATAAAACCGTTTGGGAAATCAAACAACGCACACTGATTGATATGGCTGCAGATCGTGGTGCCTACATTTGCCAGTCACAATCCCTCAACTTATTCGTAGATGCACCCACTACCAGTAAGCTTACCTCCATGCATTTTTATGGATGGCGCAAGGGCTTGAAAACCGGAATGTATTATCTCCGCTCTAAAGCCGCGTCGCAGGCTGTTCAATTTACAGTTGAAAAACAAGCGGGAAAAACAGTGGAACCGCTTATCGACAAACACAATCTTTCAGTGGTAGAAGGCGGTAGTGCAGATGTTGAAAACAGCGGACTCAATGGCGGAACCTGTAGTATGGAAGATGGTTGTGTAACTTGCAGCGCTTAACTGGGATAATAATATGTAAGTATAGAACCTGTTCGGAGTTTCGGACAGGTTTTTTATTTTTTAGGATAGAGCCCACCCACCAAAATGGTAATCATATTGTTCTCTAACTCTTCGGGAGAAATTTTATGTTTCGAACGATGCCAGCTTTCAATGCCGCTAATCGAGTGCAATAAAATTAATACCGCAGTGGTAGCATCTATTGGTTCAATTTCCCCGGCACGAATACCAGTTTCTATAATAGCAGCCAAACGCTTCCGGTAAATACGACGCTGATTCTGGAAATTTGATAAATACGGATCTGATAAATGTTTCCATTCCCGGTCACTAACATATACTTCTTCATAGTGATGAATCATCTCATGAATATGAAAACGCAATAATTTCTCAATCTTCTCTACCGCAGGAATCCTTTCTTGTTCTACCTCCTCAATCTTTTGCATAAAGCGATTGGCGACTCCAAAACAAAGCTCATGCAATAACTCGGTTTTTGATTTGATGTGGTTATATAAGCTGGCCGCTTCCACGCCAACCGATTCTGCCAAATCACGCATACTAGCTGCTTTAAAACCCTTTTCCCTAAATAACTGCGCGGCTTTCGCTACAATTATTTCCTTCCTCGAAATGTTATTTTCTGTTTTTATTCTTGCCATATTGCAAATATAACAAACTAACATACGTTAGCGAAAAATTCTATTTTTTTTATTTTTTGGTAGCTTTTAGTTAGCCGATCCTCTAATGAATTTCCATGATAACCTCATCAAAGAAACTTTTTTTGCTTGCCGTTAGCTTACGGGAATACCGTAATTTCGCCCCAAAATAAACCAAACCTATGTCGCTAGTAGTTGTAGGAACCATGGCATTCGATGCTATTGAAACCCCCTTTGGAAAGAGTGATAAAATTATTGGTGGAGCAGCCACCTATATTGCCTGGTGTGCTTCCAATTTTACACCAGTAAAACAGATTTCGGTAGTTGGTGGAGATTTTCCGGAAGAGGAATTACAGGCACTTGCCGACCGACAAGTAAGTTTAGAAGGTGTTCAGGTAAAGAAGGACGAAAAGTCGTTTTTTTGGAGCGGGAAATATCATATGGACATGAATACCCGTGATACCCTGGATACTCAATTGAATGTGTTGGCAAACTTTCAGCCGGTTGTCCCGGAAACTTATCAGGATTGTGAATTTTTGATGTTGGGAAATCTGGTACCAGCTGTTCAAAGAAGTGTGATTTCCCAATTGAAGCAACGCCCACGACTAATTGTGATGGATACCATGAATTTTTGGATGGAGACCGCGTTAGATGAATTAAAAGCAACTATTGCGATGGTGGATGTACTCATGGTAAACGATAGTGAAGCCCGTCAGTTAAGTGGTGATTATTCTCTGGTGCGAGCTGCTTCCACCATCATGCAAATGGGCCCCAAATATGTAATCATTAAAAAAGGCGAACACGGGGCATTATTGTTTCATGAAGACAAAGTATTTTTTGCGCCTGCATTACCACTCGAAGAAGTTTTTGATCCCACCGGAGCGGGAGATACCTTTGCCGGAGGATTCATTGGCCATCTCGCCCGAACCCAAGATATTTCTTTTGAAAATATGAAAACTGCCATCATCATCGGAAGTGCCATGGCTTCTTATTGCGTAGAAAAATTTGGAACCCAGCGATTGAGAGAGTTGAGTAAAGATGATATCGCCAATCGCCTGAACGATTTTGTGCAGTTGGTAAATTTTGATATTAAGTTGTATTAATTGGCAAAAAACCTATTCAATAAATTTTTCGTATCTTTGCAGTATGAATATATTAAAACACAGTAAACAGTTGTCAATTTTCCAATAGGGAGGATGCTGATTGTTTATATAGGTTTATAGAAACTGAGCCCTCCCGAAATGGAGGGCTTTTTTATTATTAATCAAAAACAAACCACACACAAAAATGAAAGTAGCAGTTGTAGGCGCCACCGGTTTGGTAGGTACCAAAATGATGCAGGTATTAGCAGAACGAAATTTTCCGGTTACTGAATTGATTCCGGTAGCATCTGAAAAATCAGTAGGTAAAAAAGTAACTTTCAAGGGTAAAGAATATATGGTAGTAGGGATGGAAGCAGCCATAGCGGCTCGTCCGGATGTTGCCCTATTTTCAGCGGGTGGCAGTACTTCCTTGCAGTGGGCCCCCCGTTTTGCGGAAGCAGGTATACCGGTAATTGATAATTCTTCTGCCTGGAGAATGGATCCCGATAAGAAATTGGTTGTACCCGAAGTGAATGCAAATGTGCTTACCGCTGCTGATAAAATAATTGCCAATCCCAATTGCTCTACAATTCAAATGGTAGTGGCCCTTCAGCCTTTGCATAAAAAATATACCATTCAGCGTGTGGTAGTAAGCACCTATCAAAGTGTAACCGGAACAGGGAAAAAAGCTGTTGATCAACTGATGAATGAACGCAAAGGCCTGGAAGGAGAAATGGCCTATAAATATCCCATCGATTTAAATGTGATACCTCAAATTGATGTATTTCTAGATAATGGATACACAAAAGAGGAAATGAAAATGGTAAATGAAACGAAAAAAATTATGGGGGATGAAACGATTAAGGTTACCGCAACTACGGTTCGTATCCCCGTGATGGGCGGACACAGCGAAAGTGTAAATATCCAGTTTGCAAAACCCTTTGAGGTTGCCGATGTAAAAGAAATATTATCGGCAGCTTCGGGAATAATTGTGCAGGATGATGTTTCTGCTCAACTTTATCCCATGCCACTATGGGCACATGAGAAAGATGAAGTATTTGTTGGAAGAATCCGTAGAGATGAAACTCAGCCCAATACTTTGAACTGCTGGATTGTTAGTGATAACCTGCGTAAAGGGGCAGCAACCAATGCCATTCAGATTGCCGAGTACATGATGGCAAATGGCTTACTTTAGTAAATAGAAAATTTGGGTATCTTAGTTTCATGATGCTGAAAAATGCTTTATCAATCATTCCAACCACAGCTTATATCAGGCAATGGGAAGAATATACTCTGCAAAGCCACCAGCAATCAGATGGACTTTTGTTGATGAATGGTGCAGCAACTGCTTTTGTAAAAAAGTGGTGGCCCGCAAATCAAAAGCATAAATATTGTATCATTTTCTGTGGTCCGGGAAACAATGGGGGAGATGGATATTGTATAGCATTACAATTATTGAAACAAGGCATTCGACCTGTTATTTATCAACTCTTTACCAGTAAGCAGCCATCAGATTTGATTGAAAAATTGAAGAATTCCTTTCAGCAAGCGGGAGGTGAATGGAAACTTATCAAAACAGAAAATGATTTTCCGAATTTAGAAAGTTCAGTGCCTATAATCGATGCCTTATTTGGCGTAGGTTTGAACCGACCACTCTCAACATTAGCCGCAGCATTGGTAAATCATATCAACCATGCAAATGCAGCTGTTTGGTCGGTTGATTTACCCAGTGGCATGGGTGCGGATACTTTTATCCCAGGCCCTAAAATTAACGCAAGGGTTACCATTTGTTTTGAAGTTCCTAAACCAGCATTTTTTTTGGCACAGAATGCATCAGTATTAGGGAAATGGGAAATTGCATCCATTGGTTTGAATGCTCATTACCCAAAGCAGCATGATACGAAATTGCAACTGTTGCAACAATTGTATATTCAATCAATCTTCCGACCCCGAAAAGCTCATCAGCATAAAGGCAATTTTGGAAATGCATGTATGATTGCAGGTAGCAGCGGAAAAATGGGTGCTGCAATATTGGCAAGCCGTGCGTGTTTACAATCAGGTGTTGGTCTGCTTACTGCCTTTATTCCTGAGGCCTATGCCAATGCCGTGCATTCCAACCTGCCGGAGACAATGATTCGTTTCAGAGAGCAAGGACTACCGGATATTCAATCATATAAAGCAATTGGAATGGGCCCGGGTGTGGGGACTGATGCTGCAGTTACTGCTTGTGTGCTTTCCATTTTGAAAGAAACGAAAATGCCGGTGGTGATTGATGCTGATGCAATTACTATTTTGTCTAATCAACCCAATGGAATTTCACTCATTCCTCCCGATGCAATAATAACACCCCATCCTAAAGAATTCGATCGTTTATTTGGTAAGCAGGAAAATGATTATGCCCGTGCTGCTAAAGCAATTTCACTTAGTGAATCCTATCCATGGATTTTGATTTTAAAGGGGCAATACACATTAATATGTTATAAGGGAAGAGGTTGGTATAATACAACAGGAAATGTTGGATTGGCAAAAGGTGGTTCGGGAGATGTATTAACCGGAATAATCACTGCCTTATTGGCTCAGGGTTATAGTCTGCTTCATTCGGCTCAGCTAGGTGTTTATTTACATGGAACTGCAGCCGATATTGCGATTAATGATTCCGCGTATGAAAGTTTACTTGCATCAGATGTGATTACTTCGCTGGGTGCAGCATTCAGAAGCCTTTATAATTCGCATGATGCTCCTTAGGTATCATGAATCTATTCATCCCCAACTGCACGATTGAGAAAATAGAGTAGCGGCTGAAGAGCAGCAAATGCCTGTAAAATAGTTTTGGAAAAATCGGGTTGCATTATTTGCTGATCGGTGATAGGTGCCGTTGCAACCCAGCTTTTTAATTTAAGCCACTCTATAGCCGGATTATTTTTATCATATCCCTTTGGCTCCCTCGCTAAAGTTATTTCATCCCATTTTTCCAATGAGCCAAATACTTTATTAAACGATCGATTTTTTAGTATAGCGGAAAATTCTTCCCAGTTGTAATCAATTTCCTGCCGAATTTTTTGAATATCTCCGGGTTCGGGCATATACATTCCACCCCCAACAAAACTTTTTCCTCCGGGTTCTAAATGAACATAATAACCTGCCAGGTTCGACTTTTTTCCTCCGGGCTTTATGCTGGCGCCAAAGTTCGTTTTGTATGGACTTTTATCTTTGCTAAATCGAATATCTCGGTTAATGCGGAACAGACATTCTTTTGCCGTTAAAGTAGCAATGGCTGCATCTTTTTTTCCATGCTCCTGAATGCAATAGGAAATCAAATCAGTAAAATTCTGTTTCGCAGATTCATATTGTGTTCGGTTAGCGTCTAACCATTCTTTATGATTGTTTTTAGCAATCGCTTTCAAAAACTGAACGGTTCCTTTCTGTATCATAATCTGGGTTTGAAAATATTAGGAAGGCTCTTTATGTATGAGTTGAAGAAATTCATCTTCAGACAAAATACGGATGGTATTTATTTTTTTAGCTTTTTCCAATTTGCTTCCTGCATCTTCACCTACTACCAAATAATTGAGTTTGGCACTAACACTTCCCAGAATAATTCCACCTTGTTCTTCTACCTTTGCCTCTGCATCTTTTCGATTAGATTGAGTAAGCGTTCCGGTAAAAAGAAAGGTTTTTCCCTTTAATGCTCCGGTAAAAGGTAATTCTTTTTTGGTATTGATTAGCTGTACCCCTAATTTTTCTAATTGGTGAAGCATTTCAATATTTTGGGGATTGCTGAAAAAGGCATGTATACTCGCAGCTACTTTTTTCCCCACATCTTCGAAATGCAACAAGGCTTCCTCTTCAATATTTGTGTATTCGAACAAATGAGATACCTGATTTGCCAGCGTTTTAGCTGTAGTTTCACCAACATATCGGATGCCAAGTCCGTAAATCAACCGGTACAAAGGTTGTTGTTTAGACTGCTCAATGGCATTTTGTAAATTGTCTATGCTTTTTGTTCCGAAACCTTCTAATAGTCCGATTTTTTCAAAGGGTAGCGTATAGATTCCCGGAATATCTTTAAGAAAACCCAGTTCATAAAATTTTCTAACGTTTGCTTCACCAAAACTTTTAATATCCATTGCATCTTTACTAACAAAATGGATAATTTTTTCAATTACCTGTGCTTCACATTCAATATTGATGCAGCGCCATACCGCTTCAGATTCTTCTTTGAATAATTCACTTTTGCAAACCGGACAGTGCTTGGGAAAATGAATGATTTTTTCTGAGCCGTCTCTTAATTCGGGAAGGGATTGTACAATCTGGGGTATAACATCTCCTGCTCTTTCTATTACAACCCGGTCGCCAATCATCAATTGTTTTTCTTTGATGTATTCCTCATTATGTACCGAAATGCTGGAAATAGTAACACCCCCTACAGCAACAGGAACCAGTTTCGCTACCGGAGTAACTGCACCCGTTCGACCTACCTGAAACTCAACACCTAATAATTGGGTGGTAGCCTGTCGCGCTTTGAACTTATAAGCAATAGCCCAACGGGGGTGATGGGAAGTCATACCTAAAGTTTCCTGTAATGCAATCTGGTTTACTTTTATCACCATTCCATCAATCTCATACGGAAGATTATCACGCTGCTCTTCAAATGCTATGCAGTATTCAATTACCTCTTGAATATTTGCTAAAACCCTTTTTTCTTTTTCGGGAGAGCGAAAACCCAGTTGCCACAATAACTCCAAGCAACCACTGTGCGTAGCTAATTTTTGCTTTCCTCTTGTGATGCTGGTCTGCATGCTTTCACTGCTAGCATCCTCCATTTGTACATAACTGATATGATATAAAAAGGCATCGAGTTTTCGGCGGGCAACTTCTTTTTCATCTTTCATTCGTAGGCTACCGGCTGCTGCATTTCTTGGATTTGCCAGTAAGTTTTGCCCCTGTGCACCCAATTCTTGATTAAATGCCTCAAATACCTGTTTCGACATAATCACTTCCCCCCGGATTTCTATTTGTTTGATACCGAAATCTGAAAAGGACGCATGTAAGGGTATAGAACGAATTTGTCGAACATTCTGAGTGATTTCTTCTCCTTCTACTCCATCTCCCCGAGTAGTAGCGCGAACCAGCCGATTATTCTCATAAATTAATGAAATACTTGCCCCATCAAATTTGGGTTCTACACAATAGGCAACCTCATTTACTCCGGATAATTCCAGCACTTTTCTATTAAAATCAATCAGATCATCGGGTTGATAGCTATTGTCTAAACTCAACATGGGAACCAGATGTGGCACAGTGATAAATTGTGCTGGCAAACTGCTTCCTACCCTTAGTGTGGGTGAATCGGCTACCTTTCTTTCCGGGAACTGCCGCTCAGTGGATTCCAGCCACTTAAACAATAAATCGTACTCAAAATCTGCAATCAAAGGAGCATTGAGTACGTAATACCGGTATTCATGGAAATGTAAAATATCCCGTAAAACAGCAGTGTCGGTCTCAGTTTCACAAAAGGGGGTATACTGCGCCAATGGAACTAACCGTTGCGTTTCCAAGGTTAGCTTTTGTAAGGATGAGGCATCATAAATCATAAGTGCAGTAATAATTGAATCATTTATTCCCGAAAGGTAGCAGTTTAGCAAAAATAGCAGCATATTGGTAAAATTTGTACCTTGTTCCTTTCCAATTCATAAACATTTTTAAAACATTCAGTATCCGGATATGATTTATTCAATGACAGGTTTTGGTAGGGCGGAGCAAAACATTGGAGAAAAAAACTTTTTAGTTGAATTGCGGTCGCTCAATGGAAAACAATTCGATTTACGGCTAACCATTCCCTCCCTATTAAAGCCTTACGAATTTGAGATTCGAAATAAACTGCAGGAGGCATTGCAAAGAGGTAGTGTGGAATGTATTATTCAGGTAAAACTAAATGGAGCTTCCAAGCCCATATCTATCAATACTGATATTGCCCGTGCCTATTATGAACCGGTAGCTAAACTGGCTGCAGACTTATCTATTGATACAGGAGATATTTTATCAACACTGCTCAAATTACCCGAAGTTATTGTGCCTACAACAGAAATTCTTAGTCCAGCGGAATGGGATCAATTTACAGGAATTTTGAAAGAGGCAATACTGCAAATTAATCATCACCGGCAACAGGAGGGGGAGTCATTGGAAAAGGATTTGAAACTGAGGGTTGAAAATATTGAGCAGCAACAAAAATTAATTGCCGCATTAGAACCTCAAAGAAGAATTCGTATAAAAGAAAATTTGCGTAAGTTAATGGAAGAGCAGGTTGGGAAAGAGAACTATGATGCCAATCGCTTAGAACAGGAGCTAATTTATTATATTGAAAAAATTGATATCAGTGAGGAGCAGGTTCGCCTTTCCAATCATTGCGATTACTTTAGAACCGTTTTGGCTGATGCTGATATTGCAAAAGGAAAAAAATTGTCATTTATTTTACAGGAATTTGGCAGGGAAATTAATACTACCGGCTCTAAGGCAAATGATGTACAAATCCAACAGGCAGTAATTTTAATGAAGGATGAGCTGGAGAAGGCAAAAGAACAGGTGCTAAATATCCTCTGATAGTATTGTATTCGCTCATTTTGTTGCTTCGGTATTATCTTTGTAAAAATTCAGCTGACTTGAAAACAAAATTGTTGCTGTTACTGGTAATTGTGTTAACGGTAGGTTGCCGGCAATTAAATGTGTTTGAACAATTACATCCTTTTCCTAATCACGAGTGGGCATCGGCTGATTCCTGTGTATTTCGGTTCCGGATAACCGATACCGCTTCCCGTTATCATATTTATGCAATTTTACGTCATGAAGATGCTTATCATTTCAATAATATCTGGATGGAGGTTGGCACACTACCCCCTCGAGATACTTTGAAAAAACAAACGGTTATGCTTACCCTTGGAGATAATACCAAAGGTTGGCTGGGAGTTGGAATGGATGATGTATTTGACCAGCGTATCCGAATAACCCGCAATCCCATTCCACTGGTTGCCGGAGAATATACATTTACCTTGAAACAAATTATGCGGGAAGATCCCCTTCAAAATGTATTACAAGCCGGTATTCGGGTTGAAAAATTTGTACCATGAGGGCTAGTTTTCAACGACCGATAAAAAGAAATATACTTAGTATCATCTTCTGGGCTTTGCTCACATACATGATTTTAGCTTTGGCTTATTGGTTTTTTGCATTAGAAAAACAAAATCGGCAAATAGAAATGATTCGGTTGGAGCAATATGCCAAACTACAGGGAAACCAAGTAGGGCAGATTCGCGAAGTTAGCAGTTATGCCAATCGGAAAACCGTGCAGTATATAGCAGAAGGACTAACCTTTCTCGCTTTTATTTTACTAGGGGCTGTGTTTGTTTTTAGGGCAACCCGACGCCAGTTTCGGTTGTCGGAGCAACAGCAAAACCTGATGATGGCAATCTCTCACGAACTCAAAACACCTATTGCCATTACTCGACTTAATTTAGAAACCCTGCAAAAGCGAACCCTCGACGAAATTACCCGTTCTAAGTTGTTGGGAAATTCTTTAATAGAAACCGACCGGCTTAATACCCTGTGTAGTAATATTTTACTGGCTGCTCAATTTGATAGTGGCTTATATCGCGCAAACCGGGAACAACTTAGCCTTTCCAAAATCGCTGCAGCAGCAGTAGATGAGTGTAATAATCGCTTCAATGGTGTTACTATTGTTTTACATGCAACAACCGATTGTATTATTGAAGGAGAAGAATGGTTATTGCATATTCTCATCAACAATTTATTAGAGAATGCTGTAAAATATTCTCCTCCAGGAAAACCAATTGAAGTAAATCTAACTCCTGCTTTGAATGGTATTGAATTAACAATTTCCGATCATGGTCCGGGAGTAGAAGTTAGTGAACAAAAAAATATTTTTAAAAAGTTTTACCGAACCGGTACCGAATGGACCCGCCAGAAAAAAGGCACGGGGTTAGGACTTTATCTTTGCAAGAAAATTGCTGAAAGTCATGGAGCTACCATAGGGGTATCCAATTTGCCTTCCGGTGGAAGTAAATTTACAGTTACATTTATTGCAATTCATGAATCCTAAAGCCCATATATTGCTGGTAGAAGATGAAGAACATCTTCAGGAAGCGCTCAAACTCAATTTGGAATTAGAAGGCTATGATGTTACTTGTGTTGTTGATGGAAATTCAGCTGTGCAAATGAGTGAGCAGGCCCATTTCGATTTGATTATTATGGATGTGATGCTACCTGAAATGGATGGGATCAGTGCAACCGAAGCCATTCGGTTGCAAAACCGGGAAGTCCCTATACTTATTCTGAGTGCAAGAAATTCATCAGAGTTTAAAATTAAAGGACTGCGCTTAGGGGCCGATGATTATTTAACCAAACCGTTTCATTTGGAGGAATTATTGTTACGAATTGGGAAATTGATAGAAAAAAATAATCGCACTTTACATTTTGTTTCTGTGCCCGATCCGTTTCATTTTGGAGGTAATTCCGTTTTTTTTGCCGCTCAAAGTGCTACAAATTTTGCTGGTAACTCTTTCAGTTTAAGTAAGAAAGAAATTTTGTTGCTAAGATTGTTAATTGAACATGCCAATGAAGTTGTAACCCGAGAAAAAATTCTGCAACTTGTCTGGGGTTACCAGGTATATCCTACCACACGAACAATTGATAATTTTATCCTCAACTTTCGAAAGTATTTTGAGCAGGATAGCAAGGCTCCGCGCTTTTTTCATTCTGTTAGAGGCGCTGGTTACCGGTTTACACCCGATTCTCCATTGTAAGCGGTTTTTCTTACTCTTTATATCGTAGACTATTGCAATATTTCACCCGATTTTTCGTTGGTATTGTTCAATAGATTATTATGTCAATTCAAACCCTATCCGATTTTTTAGAACCCATTTCCATTGCTGCGATTATGCAGGATGAAGGCTTTAAAGATAATCAGTTAGGGCGGCATGTGCCAATGTATGAGGAATCAATTCCAGATATTCAGTCTGCCGATTTGGTAATCATTGGGTGCTGTGAAATGAGGGGTAGCGGAGTCAATGAGTCTGCATCCAATGCTGCTGATTCCGTTCGAAAAGAATTATATCAGTTATATCACTGGCATACAGATATACAATTAGTAGATCTGGGAAATGTTCGGTCAGGTGCCACTTTGCAGGATAGTTATGCTGCGTTGCGTACAGTTGTAAAGGAATTAGTAGAAGCGGAAAAAAAAGTATTGATTGTTGGGGGGTCACACGATAATACGCTTGCTCAATATCATGCCTATGGGGCAATGAATAAAATAATAGATGCAACAGTAATTGATGCAAAAATCAATTTGGATATGGAAGGTACTATTCCCGAAGATACCTTTCTGGTAGAAATGTTTACGGGCTTACCTAATCATCTTCGACATTACACGCATATAGGATTTCAAAGTTATTTTATGCATCCAGATATGCTGGAGATGATTGATAAATTACGATTCGATTGTTTCCGGGTTGGTAAGGTTAAAGAGGCTATTGATTTAATGGAACCGCCAATTAGAAATAGCGATTTGGTAAGTTTTGATATAGCTGCAATCCAGCATGCCCACGCACCAGCTAATCTTATTACTCCTAATGGTTTTAATGGAGAGGAAGCCTGTACCCTGATGCAATATGCAGGAATGAGCCAACAGTGTAGTAGTATTGGGTTGTATGGATTTAATCCCAATCTGGATGTGCATTCCATGACTGCCAAGCAATTGGCACAAATGATTTGGTACCTGATGGATGGAATTCAATCAGGCAAACAAGAGGCAGCAATCAGCAATTCGCATGAGTTTAATCATTTCAATATGGCATTTTCCGAAGTTACCACAACTTTCCTGCAAAGTAAGCGGACTGGCAGATGGTGGATGCAAATAAATGACCAACAATATGTGGCCTGCAGCTATCGCGACTATCAGCTGGCATCTAATAACGAGATTCCTGAGGCGTGGTTGCGAGCAGTTGAGCGGAGTTGATATTTCTCTATCCCTGCTTGAATTCGTATATTTATTCTGGTTTATTTTTCGTAACTCTTATTTTTCTGGTATGTGTAATGTAAAATGGGTTTCTATTTTATCTATATTGGTTTTCTTGAATGCATGTAGTTTACCACATTCCATTCAACAAACGGCAAAACAACAACTATTGTCGCAGCCCGAATTACAGTCTGCTCATGTAGGAATTGCAGTGATGGATGCAGCCACGGGAATTTATTTATATAATTATCAGTCCAACAAATATTTTATTCCTGCCAGCAATACCAAACTCTATACCTGTTTCGCTGCTATGAAATATTTGGGTGATAGTTTAATTGCACTTCGATATGTTGATAAGGGTTCTGGTATTATTGAGTTAGAAGGAAATGGTGATCCCACTTTTTTGCATCCGGGTTTTCCCAATCAACCCGCATTTCAGTTTTTACAAAAGCAATCCCGAATTTTATTTACCAACCAAAACTGGAGGGAGCCGGCACTGGGGGCAGGGTGGGCATGGGATGATTATAAGAGCGACTATATGCAGGAGCGAACTGTATTACCCATTTATGGAAATCTGGCACGATTTCAACTAAATATTAATCAAGTGCTGTCAATTCCAACAGCATTTAAACCACTAAATACAATACAACCAAACCAACCTTTTACTATTTCGCGTAATTGGGGCAGTGATAGTTTTTATTTTTCCCCTGCTATGAAAATGATGAATTCAGTTTCAATGCCTTTTCATATTGCTACTCATGCAAAATTGGCACAACTATTAGCCGACACGCTTCATTCAGTCGTTGAACCAGCTCAATTTACATTGGAACGCTGGCCTGATGTTGTTACCATTAAATCTCAACCAACCGACTCGGTACTTTCTATGATGATGCATGAAAGTGATAATTTTTTTGCTGAGCAGCTTTTGCTGATGGTGGGTAACGACCGTTTTGCAGTAATGAATACTAAGAAAATTATTGATAGCATATTGGCAACAGATCTCAGTATACTTCCTCAAAAACCGAAATGGATTGATGGAAGTGGTTTGAGCCGATACAATCTTTTTACTCCTCAGGATATGGTTACCTTACTTCAATTGATGCAGTCATCATTTGCCTGGAAAAGAATTACAGCTATTTTGCCAACGGGTAATGAGGGAACCCTTGGTGGTTTATATACAAACTATGCTGGTAAAATCTATGCTAAAACGGGAACCCTCGGTAATCAGGTTGCTTTAAGTGGATATGTGCTTACCAATAAAGGAAAGAGACTTATCTTCTCGGTAATGGTAAATGCTCACCAAAGTTTACCCCAGGAAATACGTAAAAAAATCGAAGGATTTTTAACACAGCTGATTGATAGAAATTAGGATTGCTTATTTACCAAATATCCGGGCTAAATAATCACCACTGAACATCAGATAGGTTGCTGCACCGGAAGGACTAACGTTCGGACTGTTGCAATTGAATAATTCAATTACCAGTTGCTGCATTTCTTTTAACGGTAATGTTTTACCTGCTTTAATCGCTTGTTGGCGGGCCATACAGCGGATAATTTTCTCACGCTTACTATAAGTTATCTCACTGCTGAAATGTTTATATTGCTCTAACAGTAATTCAATAGTATGTTGTTCATTACCCGGCAAAATATCAGCGGGTATTCCCTGTATCACAAATGGATGTGGATCGCTTTTCTCTATCAAATAGCCTATCTGTGATAAATCGGGAAGTAATTCCTGTAAAAGGGCCGAATCTGCTTCGGAAAGTGAAAGTTGAATTGGAAACAAACTTTTTTGTGTTGCCATTTGCTGGCCATGAGCTGCCTGTGCATATTTTTCGTACAAAATACGTTCATGTGCCAATTGCTGGTGTAACAATATAAATCCATCCCTTGTAGTAACTACTAAATAGGTTTGATGCAGTTCACCGGAGGAA
>Ga0214923_10002242_pt1 | contig 25997 bp, 21 predicted proteins | sample LL1510_MetaG_FD_177993 | JGI IMG/M metagenome (GOLD analysis project Ga0214923, IMG submission 177993) | Freshwater microbial communities from Lake Lanier, Atlanta, Georgia, United States - LL-1510 | ecosystem: Environmental > Aquatic > Freshwater > Lake | place: USA: Georgia | collected...
TATCGCCCATGTTCAAAAGGGATTGAGTCGGAAAAGAGTCGGAAAAATGACAGGCGCGATAAATGCCTGAAATACGTGCATTCACCTGGCGAGCTTTATTTTTGGGCCATCAACCTAAGTTTTCTTGCCACGACTTGAGCAAACACCTACTCTAAAGCGAACAGAGGGCCTGGGTCCGGGCCTTGCACAAAGCTCCAATCTGGTTTGAGAGAAAATGAGGTGGCACTGAATGGACGAGAGCTCAGGAAACATGAAAGAACTGATTGATTACATTGCGAAGTCGTTGGTTGACAACTCTGAGCGTGTTGAGATCAATGAAATCTCTGGCACACAAACAAACGTGATTGAACTGAGAGTTGCCAAGGAAGATGTGGGTAAAGTGATTGGCCGGAATGGCCGCACTGCAGATGCAATCCGCACGATCTTGAATTGCGGTGCTGCAAAGCTCAACAAACGATACATTCTTCAGATTATCGACGAATAGTGAGAGATGGGGTTGTAAACCAACCCACGTTCAGTGTTCCTTATGAAATGAATTGACGCATTCAGCCGCTGCCTGCCAGCGGCTGTTTATTTTTTGCGATTCATCAAGCGGCATGAGCGGTGAAAATGTCTTGTCAGGCGCAGGAAGAGGGAGTGCTGCAAGAGCGCTGGGTTGAATTCCAACCCGTGCCGCAGCAGCGGCGCCGCGCGCAGTGGTTTCAAAATTCTTTGGTCGTGCAAGAACAGTCTGCAGGATGTCAGCCTGGAATTGCATAAGGAAGTTGTTTTGCGCAGCACCTCCATCCACGCCAACACGGGAAATCTTTTGTCCTGAGTCTTTTTGCATCAGTTCAAGAAGCTGCCCATTTTGCAATGCAATACTTTCCAGAACCGCGCGCGAGATCTGTGATCGACTCGTTCCGCGAGATAATCCAAATAAGGCACCTTTTGCATGAGGATTCCAATAGGGAGCCCCAAGGCCAGCCAGTGCTGGAACAAACAGAACATTTGGATCGCGAGGGTCTTGTTTTGCGAGCGATTCAATTTCTGCAGCAGAGGAGATCCAGGCAAATTGATCGCGCAAGAATTGGACAGCAGCACCTGCAATAAACGCTGCGCCTTCAAGAGCAAAACTCACCTTGCCGTCGGGATGACCAAAGGCAACAGTGGTGAGAAGACCGCTTTTGCTTGGAATCGCTTTTTCACCTGTGTTCATTAATAAAAATGCGCCGGTTCCGTAGGTGATTTTAGCTTCGCCTGGGCGCAGGCAGCCCTGTCCAAAGAGCGCCGCTTGTTGGTCTCCCAAAATGCCCGAGATAGGAAGACCGTCGGGCAGAAACGAGAGTCCTGAGCTCTCTCCAAACAAGCTGCAGCTCGGGCGAATCTCTGGGAGCGACGCGGGAGAAACTCCGAAGAGAGCAAGAAGCTCCGGGTCCCAGCTGCGCGTTTTGAGATTATAAAGCATTGTTCGCGAAGCGTTGGTGGGGTCTGTTACAAAAGAGCGTCCGCCCGTCAGTCGATAAACAAGGTAACTGTCCACCGTACCCAAGCAAAGTTGTCCTTTTGTTTTCCATTGCGCAACCTGCGGACGGTTGTGCAACAGCCATTCCATTTTTGTGCCACTAAAATAGGGATCACAGACAAGCCCTGTGCGCTCGCGGATTGTTTCTTGCCAAGAATTTCCGCGTAACTGCAGGCATCGCTCCGCAGTGCGACGATCTTGCCATACCAAAGCATTGCCTGCTGTTTCTCCAGTGCTGCGGTTCCACGCTAAGCAGGTTTCACGCTGGTTGGTCACGCCAATTGAAATGATATTGTTTTTGTTTGCCTGCGGAATTTGCACAAGAACCTGAGCCCAGCTTTTTTCAATTGCCGAGATTACGCTCTTCCAGATGTCTTCAGGCTCGTGTTCCACCCATCCTGGTTGCGGGTATATTTGTGCAAACTCAACTTTTTGGTGGGCCAGCATTTCGAGTGTGTCAGCAGCAAAGAAAGCGGCGCTGGATCCGGTTGTGCCTTGGTCGATAGCCAGAATCAAATCAGCCATGTTACCCTCGAAGCTTGAAGTTTGAGTGTCTACAATAAGGTGACCGACATGACTCTGCAAGACAGCGCACAGAGCGGGAATGTGCTTGAACGGTTGACACGCGAGCAGCGGGCCGGACTTTTTGTTTGGCCGTCACTCGCAGGGCCTGAGATTTCCCGCGAGGAAAAGCAACTGCTGACAACCTTTAAGCCCAGCGGTGTTGTTCTCTTTCGGCGCAGCCTTAAATCGCTCGCACAAACCCGCATGCTGTGTGCAGAGATTCACGAACTCACTCGCGCGTCGCATCAGCCTCATGGGGCAGTTGTTGCGATCGATGAAGAGGGTGGGCGTGTGTATCGTTTGCCACCGCCGTTTCCGCGCAACGAGCCAGCGGCTTCTTTTGCTTCTGAGGAAAGGGAAGATGCGCTTCGTTCGCAGGTGATGATGCAAGCTGCTTGTGCGCGGGCTTCTGGTATCGATTGTCTTCTTGCACCCGTGGCCGATATCTTAACTCGACAAGACAACCCAGCTATTGCTGATCGCGCGTTCTCTTCCGAGGCTGCTGTTGTTGCGCGGTGTGCAAATGTTGTTGCACAGGAAATCTCTTCGGCTGGTTTGTTGAGTTGTGCTAAACATTTTCCAGGCCATGGCCATACGGCAACAGATTCTCACAAAGGATTTGCAACAACCGACGTCGACAAGGCGACTCTTTCAAGCCGCGAATGGTTGCCGTTTCTTTCGCTCATCCGTGACACAAAAATTCCGATGATCATGACCGCTCATGTTGTCTGTACGGCTCTTGAACCAGCGCTTCCTGCAACTTTGAGTCGACATATATTGAATGATATTTTGCGCGCCGAATTGGGTTTCAATGGGTTAATTCTTTCCGACGACCTGCGCATGAATGCGATCTCCGATCACTACGGCGTAAGTAAAAAAGTGACGGCTGCAATTGTTGATGATGGGCAGAACTCGCATGATGTGTCTGACGATTCTTTTCTTGCAAAAGCCTCATGCGATGCTCTTGAGGCCGGCTGCGATATTCTTTTGAGTTGTCAGTCGATTGTCCGCGAAGAAACAGTTCTGAATGCTGTTATGAGACACGTCGATGAAAAGCGGAATCAGGAAGAGTGGCAAGCAAAAGCCGAGCGGATTGTTGCGCTCCTGAAAAAGCGGACAACCCATCTTGCGTAAGAGAGTTGTCCGCTGAACCGTCTCGAGATTTTTGTCTCGGTCTTTTACTTCTGGATTGCTGGTAGCTGCCCGGGCGCTTGCATGCGGCCTGGATGCTGCACCTTCAATGGATGAATACTGGTGATGGTGACATCTCCATCTGTCACCCGGAGGGTGACTTCTTTGCTTGTCTTTGCGTTATAAAGTGTTGGTACACCTGCCATAACTCTCAGAGTCCGGGTTTTCTTTTCCGATGATGCTGCAATTTGCACAATCGCAGCCTGCGGATTTGGGTTGACAAGATTCAAAGTCAGGCTGTCGTTCAAACCACTGAGTTGAACCGTCCCCTTTTTGCGCACCATGATCGGATAGTCGCCTGGAATTGTGACATCTCCATCGCGGGGGAGATCATTGATATCGAGTCCATAAAAAGCGAACGCCGAACTGCAAAGCAACATTCCCAGGCAGAGAGCTGTGCTACGGGCATGCTTTTTGAATATTGAATTCGTCATGAGAACCAATCTCCTGCCGATGGAAAAAAACCTGCGATACGGAAAGCGTAGCCTTTCAAACTGAAGTTGTGGACTCCCGTCAGCCGCCCTTTTGACGTCCGAAAATTTTGTGAACTTTGAAATCAGTAGGTTGAGCCTTGGCATGGAACATGACAACTTAGAGCCTTCAGATTGTGGTCGGAGTCATGCATGTTCTTTTCGGTGGGCAGGACATTTACAGAGCGTGCGTTGCTCTTGAGCATGCTTGCTCATGTTGTGCTTTTTATTGGCTTGAAGAATTGGTTGCCTCATTCTGAAGCAGTGCGCGAGCCTGTGGCTGTTAAAGTTCGAATCGCCGAGCCGCCACAGGCCGTGGTTCGCCCAACTCCCGCTCCCGTGTTGCCAACGCCATCAGCCCGCCCAACGCCGCGCCCCGTGGTGCGGGTCGACAAGCGTCAACCCGTTCCAAAGAAGCCTCAGCAACCACCCGAAGTGCGCGCTGGTTTATCGGATTCAACTGCAAAACCAGGCACTGAACGAAGCACCGCTCCTGCGATTGCTGTTGGTAATTCGAGTTTGGCAGAAGTGAATCCTGCGGATGCCAACAAACCACCGCCGCCTCCCTTGGCCGCGACTGAGGAAACTTTCAGTGAAGCTGTTGCTGATGCGCCTGCGCAGTGTCCAGTGCCTCCGAATTTGGAACTCACCACGGACGCTTTGAATGCAGGGCTCACAAATGCAGAAGTGGTGATTGAAGTTGCAATTGCTTCATCGGGCGTTGTCCAGACGGCGAATTTGAAAACCGGAACAGGCTTTGACATTGATAAACTTGCACTGAAAACAGCGCTCAAACTGAGATGTCGCCCTGCCTTATTGGCGGGGCGTCCGGTGGGTGTCACTGGTAAGAAACTTGTTTGGAAGGTCATCTATGACTAAATATGCATCTAAATCTTTTTCCTTCGCCGCCCTCGGACTCTCCATCGCTCTTTTTTCTATCGCGGCACAGGCTGCCGAAACATCTCCAAGTTCTGCGCCAACGGTTGCGGCAGAAGAGCAAAAAGCAAAACCTGAGGCGGTTCGAAAGCTGCGCGCACGCGTTGGTGTGCGCGGGAGTCTGGATAAGCTCAAAGCCGCCACGGTGACAGTTTTGCCAAAGCGCGGACTATCAACAGAAACCAATGCAGATGGCGTGTTTGAAATTGAAATTCCGGCGAACGCAGAGGCGTTACTGATCCAAAAAGAAGGGTATCTTCCGCTTGAGTACCGTCTCGAGCAACCCTCGGCGCAAACATTGTCGCAATCTGCAGGGGGCGACAGTTCAACCACTCCCTCAGTCGAGGACCTTGGAAAAATAAATCTTGAGCCATCTGCAGATCTCTTGGGGGTTGGAGTCATTCGCGCGCGGCGAAAGGTTGAGGTCAGCCAGCAGTCACTGACCCGCAGCGAAATTTTGCGGGTTCCCGGAACACGCGGAGATGCCGTGTCGGCTTTGCAAACTCTGCCAAGTGTGTTGCCGGTTTTTCCAGGGGCTGCGAATGTGGTTGTGCGTGGAAGTGCGCCCGAGGATACGAAAAGTTTTTACGACAGACTTGAGTTACCTTTTGTTTTCCACTTGGGCGGACTTGGCACAGTGATTCCCACTCGAGCACTTGAGGGCATCGATTTTTATCCGGGTGGGTTTTCTTCGCTTTACAACGACGCAATTGGTGCAACTATTCAATTGCGATCGGAGAATAAAGTTCCTGCGCGTACAGGCGGAGAGTTTGAACTCGGGCTTTTGCAATCTGCCGCTTATTTGGAAACCCCAACTCAAACGTTTTCCGAAACGCCTGTCGGTGTTCGCGCCGGATTCCGCCGCAGCTATATTGAATTGCTGGTGCCGCTCATTAAGAAAGTGGGTGGTTCGCGTTTGCAGCGATTCACAGTTCCACAGATCACCGATTACCAACTCATACTCAACGGCACGCATTCAAAGGGAACCTGGCAAGGATATCTTGTCGGCGCGGCAGATAGGTTGAGTTTGGTTGTACCCTCGGGTCAAGCAAATAATTCTGAAGGAACAGCGCAGTTTTCTTTGTTCAACTACTTCGAGGTCATGGGCCTGCGCTACAGTTTAAACTTGGGCGATGGTTGGGGTTTAACTCTTGTCCCGCAACAACGACTTGTGATCATCAATCAAGACATCTTCGATAACACAGTTGATGTTCGTGGGAATCGACTTGGTCTTGATGTTGTGGTCGATAAAAAATTCAACGAGCAGTGGTCGGGTTCGATGGGTGTGCGTCCGGAGTTCGACCGTACAACCTCGAAAGTGAGCGCAATTCAGCTGCCTCCAACAGGCTTTACGCCGTTTTTTGATCCTGATTCGGCAAGCAAGACTTCCTCCGATGTGAAGCGCGAAACAACAACGCTTCAGGCCCATCTTGATGTGGTTTGGAAACCGACCGATGAGCTTATGCTCAACCCAGGAGTTGCCTTCCTGCAGGGGAATCGTTCTGTTCAGCGCGCGGCGGATCCGCGATTTGCAACACGTTGGCAGCTGATTCCTGGCACTGCATTGAAAGGTGCCGTTGGCACGTATAGTCAACGTCCGGGCCCACAATTCGATGCCCCTGATTACGGAAATCCCAACCTGACACTCGAGCGTGCACGTCACCTTGTTTTTGGAATCGAACAAAATGTCATTGAAGATCTGGATGCTGATCTGCAATTCTATCAGAAAAAGATGTGGCACCTTGTTGGCCAAGCAACTGCGGATCGAGCGCTGCGATACGAGAACAACATTGAAGGCCGAGCGTATGGTGCGGAGATTCTTATTCGCAAAGCGCGCAAAGGACGCTGGAATGGCTGGCTGAGCTACGGTTGGAGTCATTCAGAACGCAAAGATCCTGCTTTGTTTGTTTGGCGGAATTTCGACTTCGACCGGCCGCATTCCGTCAATGTAGTTGGCAGTTATCGTGTCACCGGTCAGTGGGAATTAAGCGCTCGCTGGCAGTACTTGAGCGGTGGCCCCTTCAACATCATCGAGGGCAGCATCTTTAACCAGAATACGGGTCGATACAGAGCATTGTCATCCTCTCCAACCCCTGTGTTGAATATCAACAACGGCCGAAATCCTGCTTTTGCACAGCTGGATGTGCGAACCGATTATGATTTCAGAATGAGTGACTGGACCCTTTCAACTTATTTCGAATTGCTCAACGCGACCAATCGAGAAAATGTGCAAGGCTACAGATACTCTCCGGATTACAGAAGCCGAGAAGAAGTTCTCGGAACGCCTCTTATCCCCTCGTTTGGAATCAAAGCTGTTTTTTAAGGAGCCTAGCAATGCCGATTTTTTCACGTGAGAGTCGCCTTCGACAGCAATCAACGGAGACACTCCGCTTGGCTCTTTCAATTCCTTTGCTTGTTTTTTCTCTTTCATGCAGGCCGAGCAAAATTTTTTACGTGGTTGAAGATATTCGTGTGCCAGCAGTTCAAACACTGCAAAAGTTTGCTTCACCTGTGAGTGGACAAAATTGTTTAACACTTGCTGGCGAAACACACTGTCAGCAATATCCGTTGCGACCCGCGCAAAAAAATGCGCTCCGCTTTCTTGTTCTCGCACCGCCAGGAGCGCAGCCTGTTACTTTGCAACTGACTAAACTCAAACGCACTCAACTCGTTCAACCTTTACCTGCAGATGCTGCTTGCAAGCTCATCAACGATGCTTCACTGGGGCAATTTGATATCGAAGTTCCATTGGCAACGCTCGGTTTGAGCACCACGCCCGCATCTCGAACGGTTGTTCAAGAAACCCCGATCCGAATTGAAGAGCACGTGATTGCATTCGATTCTCCTGCGTCTGAAGTTCTCAACGGAGAATTTTCACAGATGGGCACGTTGCCATTGTTCAAACTGGAATACGTAGCAACTTCGGGTGCACTCACCGCAGATACAGGAGTGCTGACATTCCCTGTGGTTGCGCAGCCAACAAGCTCAGAAACACCAACACAGAGCTGTTTGTCGCGTCTTTTAACAGGCAATGGTTCGCCTATCACCAACACGCCACCGTCGATTTCTGCACTTTCGCCGGCACGCGGAGAGGTTGTCGCAGGATCACCAGTGACGCTGCAGATGACCTTATCTGGGGGCGACACCGACCCTTCGGCAAAACAGCGAGTGCAGTGGTATTTATCGCGCGGAGAACTGGATAATCAACGCGCCGCTAAAGCCGAGCTCACGTTTTCTGGTTCCGAGCCGTTGACAGCGGTTGGCATTGTGCGCGATTTGCAAGGTGGAATAGATTTCGCCTGGACAACTTTTTCAGCCCGACAATGACCGAGGGACGCATGACGCAGTCTTTTTTAAGCCCCGAACAATCTGCACGCCGGATCGATGTGACTTCCATTGAGAATGCTCTCGTGGATTTATTGGTGCGTGCTGAAGAGAGCGATCTTCAAGAGCTTGGCATGCACAAAGGACGCATGCAGTTGGTTGATGAAGCGGAGCAAACTCGCATTCTTGCCAATCTGGGGCGTCTGACGGCCGAAGTTGAACTGGGCGGAAGTGCTGCAAATGCACTGCGTGCCATGGCACTTGTAGGTGCTGAGGTGAGCTACAGCTCCTGTGTCGCGCGCGACACCTACGGTGATTCATTTTCAGCACGGCTGGAGCAGCTGAGCATTCGCAATCGCCTTGCGGTGGTCGAGGGAGCAACGGGCACGTGTTTGGTTGTGGTGACTCCCGATGGCGAGCGCACGTTGAACACCCATTTGGGCGCCTGCCGCGCGTACAATCGCCTTTTCGTTCCCGAGCAGGATATCAAAAACAGCAAAATCTTTTTCACCACCGGCTATGTTTGGGATACACCCGAGCAGGTTGACGCTATTGAACATGCGCTTGCATTTGCGCATGCCAACAAAGTGAAAATTGCCCTTGATGTTGCCGACCCATTTGTTGTTTCGCGCAGCAAGCAGAGGTTTACCGAACTGTTCCGCAGTTGTGTTTCATTGGTGTTTGCCAACGCGCAAGAAGCAGAAATGCTGGTGGGATGCACGGGTGAAAAAGCAGCCCGAACACTGGGCGAGCAAGTTGAGATGGCAGTTGTTAAAGATGGTGCTAGCGGTGCTTTTGTTTGCCACAACGGGCAAACGCAGCACATCCCAACACGCAGGGTCAACGTCGTAGACACCACCGGTGCGGGCGATCTTTTTGCCGGCGGATTTTTGCTCGGACTTGTCCGTGGGAAATCAATTCGCACCTGTGGTGAGCTTGCAACATTGCTTGCCAGCGACACCGTGACTCACATGGGTGTTCGTCTCACGTCCGGCATTGAATTGCAGGCGCGCTCGCTCTTGCTTTAATTTTATTTCTTGTTTTTTTCGTAATCACCGCCGTCTCGAATTTGTTTTTCAATTTCTGGGAAAAGAAATTCGAGCGGCGTGTTGGTTGCAATCGCGGTGCGAATCAGGCTGCTTGAAAGAGCTGCGACTTGTAAGGCATTGACACCCACCATCCAATCAATGTCTCCAGCCTCTGGATCATCGAGTGCGGGTAACATCACCACACCTCCGTTGTGAGGGGCGGGGTGCGGGCTGTGTTCGATTGTTTGAGAGTTTGCGCGCGGACTCACAAGGCAGCGCGTCGACTTGAGCAGCTTGTCGCCATTGAGTTCGCCGGTTGTTGGGTCGCGCCAGGCAGGAATCCCAACAAACGAGTCCCAGCCCAAGACAAGAGTAAAGCTTTTGTCCAGATAAAGCTGACTGAGCTGCAAAATCAGCTGATATGTTCCCCGGTAAGTGGGTTGTTGAAGTTCAATGTCGGTGACCTGGAGTCGCGAGCGAAGCTCGTGAGGACTCAGATTCACCGCAGCTTTCAACCAAGCAACCCGGTGTTCGGCGCTCGCGACCGGTTTTTTGTCCCACCGTTCGGGAGATGGAACGAGCCAGATTTCATCAATTTCGTGACTGTTGAGTGCAAGCTGCGCCAGGCGTAGATGGCCAAAATGTGGTGGATCAAAAGCGGCACCCAAAAGACCTATGCGGACTAATCTACCTGTGTTTTTCATCATTCTACCCATTCTCTTCGCGCTTTTCTTTTTCGGTTATCGGCCGCTCAGAGCGTTCAAATAAGCTGTTTAGAAACTAAACAATGCTGTTGTTTTCGACAGTCTGCCGTGCCGCTTGGTTTTATTCTTTAAGTATAACGATTCGAAATTACGAAATAAAATAATGTCAAGGGATTTTTGGCATGGGTCCTGCTTTCATGCTCACAAACGCAAAGCATGAGGTGATTTATGAAAGCGTTTACAGTTCTAAAAGCAGTGTTGTTGGGGGTGAGCTTGTGGGCGGTTGCCCCGGCGTATGGGTACGAAATGACCCATGACTATTATAACCGTTTTCGCTCTCCCTATAAGAATAACGTTTATTTGTCTCAGCAGGTTCATGCAGCGCAAAGCGATGTGTCTTTGGGAAGTGAAAATGCCTCAAGCCAACGAATGAATGGCTATGGCTTGCAATTGAGTGCCGGCCTCGAGCATTTCCGATTCATTCAAACCGGTGCTTTTTTCTCAACAACCCAAATGAACAATCCAGAGATTGGTGGCAACGAGTTGCGCCAAGTCGATACGGGCGTCGAGACCCGCATGGTGATGAGTACACCTGTTAGCAATATCGTTGTTGGGGGAGCCGCAGTTGTTTCTCGCGCGAACCTCAATATTGAGAACGAACGTCTTGCGTTGTCGGGAGCTGGATTTAGAGGAATATTTGAAATCAGCTACTACGCGTCAACTCAAGTGAGTTTGGTCTTAGGTGCGAATCACACAATCGCAAACTTCAGCGGTAAGAACAGCAAAGGTGAGGCAGTCAAGCCTGTCACACGCACAACTCGCCTTGGAGCTGGTTTGACAGTTTGGTTGTAAGACGGCAGGCTTCTCAGGCATCACCTAAACGGTTTTGTTTGAGAGGCGTTTTCATGAGTTTTTGTCGCAAGTCAGCCTTGTGGGGAGCTCTCGGAGGACTGTGTTCATCGGTCCTGGTCTGGGGCTCCTATCGCTTTTTCGCTGTCAACGAATCTCAGAGCCGCGCAGATGTGCTGGCAGATCAGTTCATTATTTCAGCGCAGCAAACTTTGTTCAGTATGCGCGGCCAGGCCGTTTCTCCCGCGCAATTATCCACTGAGCTGAAAGCAAGCTTTGATCGTGCGCACGCTTTGCGACTGCAAACTCGGCGAGATGCTGATCTGCAATTTTACAAAGAGCTCGACAAGATAGCTCGCTTTCATTTGCTTGAAAAAACGCTAGCCTCGCGAGCTGCCTCCGAACAAAAATCATTAACCGATGTTGAAGCGCAACTCCTTCCGCGCGATGAAGCAACAACCGACGACGCACGACTGTTGTACGAAGCCAGTGACCCTTCTGCACCGCGCGAAGGCTTTGCGGCCGTGCGGCCGCAGCTGATCAGCTATCTCAACGAAGTGCGCCGCCGTGAAGCTCTTGAGAAATGGAGCAATGAACTGCGCAACAAAGGCGAATGGTCGCTTGCCGTTGAACGGCCCGGGGCAATTCCAAATGTGGCTGATTTGAATTTGGAAGGTCTTCCGCGAGAAGGCAAATCGCAAGCAAACGCAATCGTGTTTGTTGATTACCTGTGCGAAGGTTGCGTTCCATTTTTGGTGGATTTTGCAAAGCATCTTGAAGAAAACCGCGGTGTCTTAAAGCCGGTCTATGTTCCGTTTCCCTACACACGCCCGGAAATTTCGATGGCGTTGGCGCGGGGTTCTTTGTGCGCTCATCAGCTGGGAGATTTTTCTTCCTTTCACCTTGCAGCCCTCACCAAAAGCGACCTTCTATCCGAAGTTCCTGTCTTCGAACTCGCCAAGCAAGGGGATTTCAAAACGAGTGACTTTCGCTCCTGCTACCGATCGGGTGAAGGGCTTGCCGAGCTGCTGGGGCGTGCGCAAAAGCTCGCTCGTTCTGTTGGTCTGATGCAAACACCCGCGGTTGTTTTCCAAGGCCAGCTTTTCGAAGGCCCCGGCTTGTTAGAATCTCTTGAAAAAGCCATGCGTGCAGCGGCAAAGCAAGGCCAGTTGACAAAACGGGGCGACGAAAATAAACGTCGGTGACTTGCGCAGCCGTAGCTCAGTTGGTTAGAGCACTGCCTTCACACGGCAGGGGTCCGGGGTTCGAGTCCCTGCGGCTGCACCATCTTCTTTTTTTAATTCTCCCAAAGTCACACTTCTTTTAAATGTGCAGATCTTCGCAAGCTAACGCATAGAGTGCGCTCATAAACGGAAGCGAAATTCCACCTTGCCAAAGCTGGAATTCTGTTGGTTCCGTTGTTTTTTGCTGGTTCTCTCTACTGTTATCTTCTTGCGCCTCTGAAAAGGCACGCCAATCTTCAAGAAAGATTTGTTTTTGTAGGGCGAAGTTGTCTGCCCACCAGCGGTTCTTCAACTCAACGGCCTGTTTCGCTGGTAAGTCAACGATGAAAGAGTTGAGTGCATTCCACTCGCTTTGAATTGCGCTCTTCTCGCTCTCCCAGGCACTTGCAGTTTCAGTGCTATTTTGTTCCGACGGGTGGCTGCGAAAGGCAGTTCTTTTTTGCCGAATATGAGCAGCCTCATGACAAGCCAATGCGCGCTGATGGGTCGGGTGTATTCCTGTTTTTCCAATCCGTGCTGGCCATCCAAGCCACGCCGAGCCATCGCACAGCTGCCAGCTGATCGGTCGATTCAAGCCCAGTGGCAGTTCAATGCAATAGACTTCTTTTTGCGTGCATACACTCCAGTTGTCGTTGCTCTGTAAAAGCGTGTCCTTGAGTTCGGAAAAATCCAACCAAGAGTATTCAGTGACAAGCGCGAGTGCTGGTCTCTGAGAGGTAAGCACTCCTTTGTTTGAATTGAATTCGTCAATCCAAAAATTCACTTTTTTGAGTTGCGCTGCACCGAGCCCAGTGTAGGTCGAAAGGAAATGATTCAGCAGGGCGAGGGCGTTGTCGGGTTGTTGCGTTTTGTCAGCGTGAGAGTCTTCTAATAATTTTCGCAGAACCTGCGCAGGGTGTTGGGTGTGATGAAAAGATTTTTGTTTGCTGCTGGAGGTTTCCTCGCTGCTGGCCGCGAAATTTTCTTCTGCGTTCAGCCCGGGGAGGCCGAACGAGTTCATCCATCGACCCTGCAAGCTATTTTTGAGCAACGGATTATTGAGCCGCAGTTTCAGAGTGTCCCGCAACAGTCGCAAACGAGTCTCGGGAGTTTCATTTGCGGAACCGCCAACAGCGTGTGTTTCTTTGCCGGCAAAAATCCACAGGAGTTGCCATAGTAACCAGCATTGTTCAATGCTGTCCGCGGCAGGTGGACTCATCTTTGCCAGGTGATTCTTGGTTTCTGCCCGAATTGAACTGGACGCAGTCTGCAAGGCAGGTAACATGACCGCCAGCAGATGTTCGCTCAGGGAGTCCAGAGTTGTGAGTTTCATTCGAAACATCCTTCATATTCCACCATCGCTCGGGCTTCTCCGGGGATTGTGGCAGCGCTTCATGTTTTCAGATGTTAACCCACTGATGGCAAGTCTCAAGTCGCGTCCCGGGCAAGAACAAGATCTCAATTCAAATGTTTGGGTTGAGCGGATCTTCACCGACAAGCATCACTATCCAACCGACTGGCGGGCGTCCCTTCCATTGCTGAGAACCTCTCTTATGCGTGTGGTGATGCGTGCCGAGCGGCTGTCTTTGCTCAAGATGTTTTCCATTCACACGGTCGATGTTTCATGCTCCATCGTCGCCGCTTTACTCGCTGTGCAGGTGTTGAATTATTTTGATCCGGCGAAATCTTTAAGCTCGGTATCGGCGCAGGAGCGAGTTGCATATAGTGTTTTTTTGGCTATCTCGGTATTTGTTTTAAACGTCTTTGCTGCCAGCTTGCATGCGCAAAAAATTGAGCGCGAAACACTGGTCGTTTTTCGTGTTCAAACCACCCTGGCACGCTGGTTGAATTCGTTTGTTTTGAATATGTCGCGTGATGCGAAGGCGAAGTTCCCCACGGGTGATATCGTTAACCTTGCGCAAACAGACGCGCGCCACATTGCCGAGTTTTTCGCGCATGCAGCGGTCGATTTTCCAGTTTTATTCGTCAGCGTGAGTTTAATTGTCGCAGTGATGTGGCAAATCGTTGGACCTCCTGCGCTGGTCGCGTTGTTGATTCTTATTCTGCAAATTCCGGTGTCGATGTTCTTCTCTTGGCTGGGTCAGCGCCTCCATGGTGAGTTGATGCGGCGGAGTGATGCGCGGCTCACGCTTGTCACCGAATGGGTGCAGGCAGCGCGCTTGGTGCGTTACTTTGGCTGGACCCAGCAGTTTGTAAAAGACATTCGCAGCGCCGCGAAAAAAGAATTCTTGCAGGACCTAAAGCTCAAAGGTCACTACAGTTCGTCTTTTGGCTTGTCGACCTCATGGTGGATGTTGGTTGCGCTTGGAGTTTTTGCCGGCTTCCTGTGGTTTCACGAGAAGAAGTCGGCAAGTCAGGTGTTTGCTGCAATTTGGTTATCGTCGATTCTTGGCCAGCAGCTGAATCCCCTGCCATGGTTTGTAAGAATTCTTTCTGAAGCGCGGGTGGGCGCCCGCCGGATGGAAAATATTTTTCAAGCAAAAGTCCAAAGCGAAGAGTTTGCCGCGCGTGGATTTTTAGTTCCGCCCGAACACGTGCACAGTCTCGAAGAGATTTTTGATGCGCGCAATATTTCCTTTGAACTGCGCGATGTTTGGGTTGAGTGGCAAGAGAGCTCGCAACCTGCGTTGCGCGGTGTCTCTGTCACAATCCCAGCAGGTGCCCTAACTGCGATAGTTGGCCCCGTAGGCGCTGGCAAATCGGTTTTGTTGCAGACTCTGATGGGTGAAATGACCCCTTCGCGCGGTGAGGTTTTACTTCACGCAGAAATCCAAAACAGCGATTCCTCTTGGCAGAAAATAGTTTGGCCTGTTCACTCTGCACAGACTCTTGAATTTCTGCGTCGCTATCAAACTTTTGTTCCTCAAGAAGCTTTTGTTGCAGCTGCAAGCGTTCGTGAAAATATTCCGTTACGTTACTTGAATGCCTCCGAGAAGACTGAAAACTTGGATACACAGGTTGTCAATGCGCTTGCCCGTGCTCAGCTGTCTTCCGATATTGGTTCGTTTCCCGCAGGTCTTTCGACCGAATTGGGTGAGCGTGGGGTGAACTTATCGGGTGGGCAAAAACAGCGATTGAGCTTGGCGCGTGCAGTTTTCGCTCGGCGGCCTCTTGTTTTTCTGGATGATCCGCTGAGCGCGGTTGACACCGAGACTGAGGACAAGCTTGTCGAGGCCTTGTTGAAGGATGAATGGAAGCCGCCAACCACGGTTCTTTGGGCGACACATCGTTTGGCACACCTCGCGCTCGCCGAAAAAATTGTTGTCCTTGATCAGGGCTGCGTCGTTGAAGTTGGCAGTTGGTTAGAACTCTCGAGAGCAGGCTCTCGCCTGCACCAAATCCTTTCTTCATTGCGTGGTTCATCTCTCGGCGCGGGACAAGAATTATGAGTGGTTTTGTTGCCGAAGAAAAACGTTCAACGGGCGCGCTGGGAGTGGGGTTCTACTCACGTTATCTGCGTTCGATGCGTTCCATGGCTTGGATGGGGCCACTGCTTCTTCTCTTGATTATCTCGGAGAATTTTTTTGCCAACGGATTTCGTTGGCTTGTTTCCTTGTGGGTTGAAGGTTGTTCAGGGAATTTGTGCCTTGAGGGTAAGCCTTTCGAGATTCCCGTACGCCGCTATTTGGCCGAGCTTTCGCCGCAACGGAGCTTGTCCGTGCTCGTGTGGTTTGTCTTGTTTGCCGTTTTCTTTCGCGCGTTCACCTGGACCTTTGTCACAGGTTTTCTCGCGCGCGGAGGACGTTCGCTGCACGATGAAGTTGTGGAGAACCTTTCCCATGTTCCTGTGACTTTCTACGATGAAAATCCAACCGGGCGCATCGTACGCAGATTCAGTGGCGACTACGCGAATTTACTTGTCGAGATCCCTAATTACATCAATGATATTTTTGGTTGTATTGCGGAAATTATCTGGATATTTGTGCTGGTGGCTCTGCAAGCCCCGCTCGCTTGCCTGGCCTGCCTTCCCTGCGCTCTTGTTTATTTGCGCATACAGGCAAATTTTCGTCCCGCCAGCCGCGAAGTTCAGCGTTTGGGTAAGGTGCTAGAGACCCCAGTTTGGTCGGTTTTCACTGAAAGTGTCGCAGGCATGCAGACCATCCGAGCGTATGGTAAAGCGGATGAGTTTCACAAACGCTTGGGCGAACTTCAGCAGCGCTACGCGTATGCCTACCTGACGCAAAACCGCATGACCCGTTGGTTGAACGTACGCTTGAAAATGACCTCGGAGATGTTTGGGCTCATTGTTACTTTGTTCGTCATTAGTGCGCTCGCCCGTGGAACTCTTGGGGCCGGCGTGGCAGGTTTTTTGATGAGCCTTTCCATTGGTCTTGATGGCACGATGCAGTGGTTAACCCGCAGCTTTTCGATGATCGATTCAACCATGGTTTCGCTCGAGCGAATTCTTGAATACCGCAACTTGCCGCGCGAAGGGTTTGCCAGCGATTCTTTACTCACCTCGAGTTCACACAGGGAAACAACGCGTGGTGCCGAACTGAGCTTCGTCAACCTGTCTGCTCGCTACCGGGAGGGACTCCCGCGCGTCCTGCACAATGTGACCACGACAATTCCAGCGGGAGCTCGGGTTGGGATTATTGGTCGCACGGGTGCAGGCAAATCGACACTCTTTCAGGCACTTTATCAAATGCTCGACATGGAATCAGGTGAAGTTCTCATCAACGGTCGGAGCCTTGCGGAAAGAACCCTTGCGGCTGCGCGAGGATGCTTTGCCATTGTTCCTCAGGAGCCGCACTTGTTTGCTGGCACACTCCGCCACAATCTCGATCGGCTTGGGCTGCATGAAGAAGTTCGGTTGTGGGAGGTGCTCAAGGCAGTTCGCTTGGCAGATTACGTGCGGACGGCGTGCCCAGGCGGACTCGACTTCAATATTCTTGAGCGTGGTGGCAACCTCTCGGTTGGACAGCGGCAGCTTGTCTGTTTTGCTCGAGCATTGCTCATGGACACACCCATCGTTCTCATGGATGAGCCAACTGCGAGCGTGGATTTAGAGACAGATGCAGCCATTCAAACGGCGGTGAAGGAGCTCTTCCAGGGCCGAACTCTTCTTGTCATTGCCCATCGCTTGGAAACAGTACAAGATTGTGACCTGGTTCTTGTGATGAACCAAGGTCGGCTTGTTGCACAGGGAAGGCCCGAGGATATTCTTCCCAAATGGATGGATGGGTCTGATTCCAACGCGCTGCTGGCCTGAATCGGGATTGAATGTCCGACGGAGGTTGTTGATGCTACGCCAATCCACCGGTGCGCATGCGCCACAGAAGATCAAAATTCTTATCACCGGCAAATTGCATGATGTCGCATTGGACCATCTCCGCAATCCTCCTGCTGAATTGACTTTATCGCTGCCAACTGACCTTGCATATTTTCCAGACTGTTCGCGCGAAGTCTTATTAAAAGAAGTCGCCGACGCTGATGTCTTGATTTCGCGCTCAGAAACCGACGTCGATAAAGAAGTTCTTTCGGCCGGACGGCAGTTGAGCGTTGTCGCACGGGCCGCGGTTGGCTGCGGAAATATTGATGTTGACGCTGCAACCGAAGCGGGTGTTTTGGTGCTTAATACGCCGGGCAAGAACACCAACTCTGCTGCCGAATTGACCCTCGGTTTGCTGTTGTCGGTCATCAGAAATATCCCTCGCGCGCATTCCAGCACTGCGGCGGGAGGGTGGAATCGCCACGAATTTACCGGCACCGAATTGCTAGAAAAGACCATTGGAATTGTTGGTCTTGGGAATGTCGGACACCGGGTTGCAAAATTTTGTCGTTCTTTCGATATGCGGGTTTTGGCTTACGACCCGTACATTTCTGAAGACGTATTTCGGCGTCATGGCGCAGAGCGACGTGCAACCCTCGAGGAGCTTTTGGCCGAGTGCGATATTTTAACGGTTCATACTCCGTTGAATAAAGAAACAAAGGGCATGGTTGGCGAAATTGAATTGCGCAAAATGAAGAAGGGCGCAATTGTGTTAAACGCGGCGCGGGGCGGTATTATCAATGAGAAAGCTCTTGTTAAACTGCTCAATGAAAATTACATTGCAGGCGCAGGCCTAGATACTTTCGACAATGAACCAAAGCCCTTGATCGAACTCGTTTCGCACAAAAATGTCGTGGTTACTCCGCACATTGGTGCCAGCACGCATGAAGCGCAATTCCGGATCGGCCACACGGTTGCCGTGCAAACTCTCAAAGCGCTGCGCGGTGAAATTGTTGATACGCCGGTGAATCTTCCACATGTTTCTGTCTTGGGCACAGAGTTTTCCCGGCGGTTTGCGGTCTTGGCAGAAAAATTGGGGCGCATTGCTGCTCAAATCTGCGATTTCAACCCTCGCGAATTAAAATTACTTGTTGCTGCCGATGTGCGTCCCGAGGAACTCCAGCTGCTTAAACTCTCTGCGGTGAAAGGCTTTGTCTCTCCAAGCAGCGATGAATACGTGAGCTATGTCAATGCCGAGCGCTTGCTCAATCGGCGTGGGCTCAACTTGAATATCGAGTTTGCTTCCCCAGATGCGACTTCGGTTCGCCGCAATGGTCTTGAGTTGCACGTCGAGGGTGCTGCTGCTCACGAAAAAACCACTGTGGGAGCAGTTTTGTTTGGCAATGAACACCCGCGTTTGTGCTCTATCAATGATTTCCTATTCGAGATTGAACCAGAGGGTGAAATGCTGGTGGTACAAAACCACGACCGTCCGGGTGTGATTGGCGATTTGGGTTCATTCCTTGCCCGTAACAATATCAACATTGCCGAATTTGAACTTTCGCGAAACCGCCGCGGAGGAATGGCGATGTCGCTGATTCGCATTGATGGTGCTCTTGATCCTGAACTCGTGATCGGGATGCGAAAATTGCCTAACGTCATTGGCGTCAAGATGGTGGGCGGGCTCTAACAATGCGCCCGTTCCCTTTTCTATCCCGCTCCTGGTAAGATCTCTGTGATTGAATCGGTGGGGTGTGGATTTCGATGTCAGACGACAGACCAAATGATGATAAAACCATTGTAGCGTCCTCCACCCAATCGCTGACGGGTGGGCAATCTCGCAACAACTCTCCAGTTCTTCTTCAATATGATGGCGGTGCCGCTGGAAAACGCTTTGTCCTTTCCACAGTGGGAGCCTTGCTCGGGAGAAGAGCGGATAAAGTTCAGGTTTGGATTGATGACCCGAGCGTGTCTCGTGAACACTGTCGAATTGATTTCCACGGCACCAATGCCGTCGTAACAGACCTTGGTAGCTTGAACCACACTTACATCAACGACATCCGCGTGATGCAGAGCGCCGAGCTTGCTCATGGTGACATGCTTCGGGTCGGCAACGTGCGATTGCGTTACTTTACGCATGGCAGTGCCGATCAACTTTTGTTCGACCGCATTTACCGCATGGCAGTGCAAGACCGAATGCTCGATGTTTTTCGTCGTGAATATGCGATGGAGCGGCTCGAGGAAGAATTTAATCTGAGCAAGACAGGTGCAATAGAACTCTCGTTTATCATGCTCGATCTCGATAAGTTCAAAAACATCAATGACACCTATGGTCACGATGCAGGCGATATTGTTCTCAAGGAAGTGTGTGCAGCTATTAAACCACTCATGGGCACGTCAGAAGTTTTTGCACGCTACGGTGGTGAAGAGTTTTGCATTATTTCCCTGGCTGCTATCTCAGAAGCTACCGCTCTTGCAGAGCGCATCCGCCGCACGGTTGAGCTTGCTTCAATTGATTACGATGGGCAAAATATTCCTGTGACTGTCAGCCTTGGAGTTGCCTCCGCACATGAAATGGTTGTCAATAACGGAACAAGTGAACCAATGTCGACACTGCAAGATTTAATTCGCTTGGCAGACTCGCGCCTTTATCAATCCAAGCAAGGAGGGCGAAACCGTGTTACAGCCTCTTAAGGGATTGCGAAATAAATTTGCTTTTGCTTGCACTGTGCTGCTGTTGGCTGGGAGCCTCGTGCTGACAACGACGGGTTGTGTTTCGAGTCAAGTGAGCTCCGTTGCACCGCCTGGCCCGAGCGAAGATGATGTGTATCAGCCTGTTTTGGCCCGATGGACGAAAAATATTCGGGTTTTTTCCAAGTTTCAACACCGCATTGAAATGTCGGGTGTGCTGCTGAGTGAAGAAATGCGTCGGGCTGTTTCCCAGCGTTTGTCTCGGTTACGAGGCTCTGGTGAAGGAATTTCCGTTCTATCAGACTCCTCGGGCGGAGTTCGTCTTGGAGTGCTTGTGAGTGTTTTTTCGCCTGAGGCACCTTACAATAATCTCGACGACAGAACTCTCTGGACACTTTCGATGCGTATTGGTCCAAATCAACAATCACCACTTTATATCCGCCGGGTTGTCGACAAAACCCTTTTGCAGACCTTCTTCTTGGGTATCAACCAGTGGACGCAGGATTATTTACTCGTTTTTGATTTTCCCGAAACCGCTCTTCAGCGCGACAACGAAAATCAGCAGCAGCTTCCCACGGCTGAATTCCTTGCCCAGTCCGCAGTTGCTCGCGTCGAGCTTCGTTGGCCGTGAGTTTTTGACACATCAATTCCCCTCCGACACGTCCGATACCTTCGCTGAGTCAGAGCGGTTTTTTCCCTGATGGGTTGATGGGATCATGCTCTGACGCGAAGGAGCAAGCGCGGACATGGCGACAAGCCAGCCCAAATACATTCTCACCGAGCGAATTGCACAGGGGGGGATGGCTGAAATCCACCTCGGCAAGAGCGTGGGAATTGATGGCTTTGCTCGCGTTTGTGCGTTTAAGCGAATTCTGCCACATTACGCTCAAGACAATGAATTCGTCGAAATGTTTCGCAATGAAGCAAACGTTGCCAAGCAATTGCAAAATAAAAATATAGTCCAGGTTTTTGATTTTGTTTCAGACAGCTCAAGTTACATGTTGGTCATGGAGTTTGTCGATGGCCAAGATCTGCGAGCTGTGTTGTCTGCTGCTGAACAACAAAAGAAAAGAATTCCTCCAGAGCTTGCCTGCTTTATTGCAATGGAAACCTTGTCAGGGCTTTCTTACGCCCATGCGGCTGTCGATGTGAGTGGAAAGTCGATGGGAATCATTCATCGAGACGTCAGTCCGCAGAATATTCTTGTCAGCTACGACGGCGACGTTAAGATCACCGACTTTGGAATTGCGAAAGCCGAAAATCAAAATTCTAATACGCGAGTGGGTGTTCTTAAGGGTAAGTTTCGTTACATGAGCCCTGAGCAAGCCAGCGGTTATAATATCGATGCCCGCACCGACCTCTTTGCCGTTGGAATTATCCTATTTGAAATGCTGACCATGACTCGCTTGTTCAAGGGCGAAGATCTTGCGGTTCTTGAGGCTGTTCGAAATTGTAACATTCGTCCACCGAGCGAAGTGAATGGGAGTCATGTTCCTGCGGAACTCGATGCAATTGTCATGCGGCTTCTCTCAAAGGATCCACTGCAAAGGTATCAAACCGGTCGGGAAGCTGTTCGAGACCTGAGTCGGTTTCTCTACAAATACCGGCCCGATTTTTTCATCGGTGAACTCTCTGATTTCATGCATTCGCTTTTTGCCGAACGTCTTGAGGCAGCCCGTGAACGCTTGCGCTCAACGTTGGCACTGCCTGTAGGAAATTTTGATTCGGCACTAAAAGGCAATACGGTTTTTGGTGAGCGCATCAATTCAAATTTGTCATCGCAGGTCGTTGACCTAAGTTCGGCTCTTACCAATCCGCGCAACGTTGTTCGCACCGGGGGTGCGCCATCGCTTCGGATGGGGTCTGCGGTTGGCCTAGGGCAGCCGGCTAAGAAACAAGAATTTGACCTCGACGATGATATCCGCTCGCTGGATTTGAAGCGAAAACCGAGCAGTCTTGGTTTCCAAAAATCCGGCTCTGTTCAGTTAACGCGCAACAGAAACATTGCTGCACCTGTTTCAGGAGGAGTGCCCCCGTCGGTCTATTTTGAGCCTGCAATGCGCGGTAAATCTTCATCGCGAAGTTTGGCATTGCCTCTGCTTGTTTTAGTTCTGGCCATGGGAGGGTTATTTGCTGCTCTTTATTTTATGAAAAACAGAGGCAGCGGTGTGCAATCGAGCCTCATTATTAGCACGTCGCCAGAGAATATTCGATTGATGGTTGAGCTCAATGGTCGACCCTTAGGCAAAGGCAGACCAATGGAGTTTCCTTTGCAGATTAACGTCCCGGTAGGTCAACATGTGGTGACGTTATCGCGACCAGGGCTCAGAACCAAGCAACTCGATTTCAAAGCATCGTCTTCCGGAGGCAAGCTGCAGGAACAGGTGATACTCGAGCGCAACTCTGCTGAGCCAGGCGCAACCTTGAGAATTGTCACCGATCCTCCCGGCGCATTGGTCAGCAATTTAGAGGGCTGGGATGCGGGAGACAGCCCATATACGTTCAGATTTATGCCCATTGGACAAAAACTTCGCTTCAAGTTAAGCCATCCAAATTGCAAAACCGGAGTTTATGAAGAAACCCTCACAAAAGACGACCTTTCACGAGTTGCTGTTCGCAAACTTGAACTGCGCGATTGCAAGAAATGATTCTTCTTTGGCTAGACCCTGTGCGATTGAGCACAGAACTTAACTTTCACACGATTCTCGAAATGCTCAAAGTCTCTCGTATACAATCGCGATCTCACGTCGCAGGTTTTGGTACAGATTTCGCTCGGACGATGACTGTAACCTCAGAGCGATGGGTTTAGCGTAGATGAATTTTTCAAAGACGGTGTAAAATATTCTGAACTCTAAATAAAAAAAAAAAGGAAATAATTGTGCATTTATGAGCGAAAAAAAAAGACTTCTTGAAGCTCTTCGGCTACGGATGCGCCGCGATAGCATGACCTACGCTCAGCTTGCAAAAAAGATCTCGTTGAGCGAAGTGAGCATCAAGCGCTATTTCTCTGAGGAACGGCTGACTCTCGACGTTCTGGATCAGATCTGCACAGCCTTTGGTGCTTCACTTGATGAGCTGCTTGCAGATTTGCGTTCGGTTGTTGGGAGTCAAAAAGGGACCTTTACCGAAGAGCAAGAACAGGTCTTAGCCAAAGATAAATTTCTATTTCAACTATTTTTCAGTGTCGCGCGCGGAGAAACGTATGAATCGATTCTTGATAAATTTCCGGGGTATAAGCCGGCTAAAATCATCCGCGGCCTTCGTGAACTTGAATATCTCAAGCTTGTCGATTTTCAAACGGAAAAAAAACTACGAGCTCTTATCAGCAGTAATGCAGCCATAAGGCCCGGTGGACCACTCTGGAAAAAATACAGTGCGGCTGGTATTTCTAAATTTTTCGATAGCAATTTTTCACGGCAGGATGAATTTTTTAATGTTGCTGTGGGTTATCTGTCGCAAAGTTCGCAAGAGCAGATAAAAAGGAAATTTGAAACGCTGCAGGAAGAAGTTTACGCGCTACTTGCTCTTGATCGGAATTTGGGTCCAGATCATCCCGATAGTCGGTTTTTTTGGATTGCAAACGGCTTCCGCCCGATGGATTCCACGGTGCTCGAGACAATTGCCGAGCAAAGCGAATTGTCTTCAAAAGAAGAATAATGATTCCTGTCGTATCAGGAATCGATACCAACAAAAAACATTCTTTCTCGCTCGCACCCACTTTGGTTAAGAAACGCCTGTGGCAGTTGGCCTCCCTAATTTAAGGAGTGCTGCTTTGAATTCTGTGATGCAGGAGAACGACCTATGTTGAGTTGGTTTGGCCAAAACCTCATGAAAGCATCAAATATATCCAATATGTTTTTAGGGTATGAAAAGTTGCATTTTAAATGCTTATCAACGGAACGCGATTTTCAGCTCCTACAGAGCATTTTTGCAGATGCGGATGGCATTCGACTACCTATTGATTACCTGCAAAAAGGGCGGGCTTATATTTGCTTTAATGATCATCTCGAAGCGCAAGGTGGATTCGCGCTGATTGATCAAGGCCCCTATCGAACTCTTGAACAAATTCCAGCCGATTCAATTCGGACGGTGGAAACAGAGTTAACGGAAATCACTGCTGTGTGTCTCTCTTCAGGAGGTTCGTTGCGCAGACTCCGCTATTGGTCGTATATGATTGGAGCGACATTGACTGGCCCAACCCATCAACTTGTTTATTCAGTCGATGTCGATAAATCTCCTCTTCGTGAAAGAATCTTCAATCACATTCGAACGCATACTCTTTATGAAGGTCCTGTCAAACAACTTGCCGGCATGAGCTCCATTGCACATGAGGCCGTTGAGTTAACAAGTAAAACACACTTGGCAAAAGGGTTTCTAAAACTCGCTTTTCTTGAAACTGGAAAAGCAAATCCAGCGTTGGCTGTGCGTTACTACCTGTCACCGCGTATTGGTTTGGGTGTCCAAAAACTCCGAAGTTTAGCACTGTGGTGAAAGAATCTCGCGCGCATGGACTTTCGATGGTGGTTTGCAAGGTCTTGAAAATCGCGCAGCCCGAGAGATTAACGCAGTGATAATCTGACGCGCTGCACAGGCTCGCAATCTTGTATAAAATCAGGTCAGTCGAAAACAAGAGCCCCGGGAACCAACTCGCTTGAAGTTGAATTTCCTTCTGCAGTTTCGGCTGCGACGTGTGAATCACTGGCCCGTGCCTTGCCTGCTGCCGGCCCAGCTCTCTTACTTGAGCGGGTGCTAATTGGACTGCCAACCGCGTTCAACACGAGGATTCTGAATGGGGTGCTCACCGCTGATTTGCCGCGCGGAAAATAACCGCGGAGAAGCTGTTATTTTATGCTGTTTTTTTGAAGTAGGCTGGCATTGCTCAAGGTAGGTTGAATTTTGTCTAGAGTCCACTTTCCACTGTTGCAAGCGCAGCACTCAGCAAAACCACCGCCCACGAGGGCCAGCGAGCCCATTTCAACAGGGCAAAGTCGATTGCGACCAAGGTAACGGAAGCAGGATTCAGTCCTCCGGCCTGCACAGCCGAGCCCAGTAAAACAGATGCCAGCAATCCGACCACAGAGGCGTTCACACCTGCAAGTGCACAGCCGACTGAAGGAAACTTTTTAATTGAGTTCCACAGCGGAACAAGCCCCGGAAGCAGCAAAAAAGACGGCATGAAAATACCCAAAACAGCTACGGCAGCGGCGACCCCTGCAGTGCCAAGACCCGAACCAGGCGCAAGACTGACCGCACCCAAAAATGCTGCAAATGAAAATAGCGGTCCAGGAAGCGCTTGAGCAATTCCATATCCTGCCAAAAAAGTTTCTTTGTTCATCAGCTGACTGCCCACGAATTCATTTTCCAGCAGAGGCAAGACCACGTGTCCGCCACCAAACACAAGCGCTCCCGAGCGGAAACATTTTTCAAACAGAAGCAAAAATGGAAGATGAAAGGCGTGCACAAAAATCGGCAAACCCAACAACAAAACAGCAAATGCAATCAGCCACAGCAGGCTTCGACGTGATTCGATGGTCATCAACGGCAAAGCCTTGGAGTCAGGCAATGGGTCACGCAGGTTGCGCAAAAAACAAAGTCCAAAAAGTGCACCCACGAACATCATTGCGATGTGCGCAAATGGGAATTTGAAAGCGACAAGAGCGAGAGCCACCAAAGTTGCTAACCCTTTTCGGCGACCATCTGGACACAACGCCACAAACATCGACAGCAGTGCGTGCGCAACAACCGCAACGGCAGCCAATTTGAGCCCGCGCAGCACTCCAGAGGGGATCACAAAAGCGAAAGACGCCGCAGCAAGTCCGGCTATGAACATGATCAACGCAGATGGCAGGGTGAATCCAATCCATGCAGCAAGAGCGCCCCAGACACCCGCCCGAGTTGAGCCCACCACCATTCCCACCTGACTGCTGGTTGGACCAGGAAGTGCCTGGCAAAGTGCCACGGTTTCTGCAAAATCGGACTCGGAAATCCAATTTTTCTTGCGGACAAATGTTTCGTGAAAATAACCCAGATGCGCAACAGGACCACCGAAGGAGCGGATGCCAAGCCTCAGAAAAACGAACAGCACTTCGATAAAAACATGCGCGTCTATCATGACAACATCATACTGTAAAAACTTCAATAGGTCATGAAGGGCCGTGCGTCTCCTTCAAAACGGTCATTTGAGAAAAATCTTCTCCCGCTGCTGTCATGGGCCAGCATGGCGCACTCGACCTAGACTCTTTCCAGCGCCTGCTTTATGAGAGGGATTTGTCTTCCAGAA
>Ga0214923_10002243_pt1 | contig 25996 bp, 16 predicted proteins | sample LL1510_MetaG_FD_177993 | JGI IMG/M metagenome (GOLD analysis project Ga0214923, IMG submission 177993) | Freshwater microbial communities from Lake Lanier, Atlanta, Georgia, United States - LL-1510 | ecosystem: Environmental > Aquatic > Freshwater > Lake | place: USA: Georgia | collected...
ACCGCCTGCTCGGCGCCGACGACCGCTTCGTGGTCCGGCAGCCCGACTGCGACCATGACTTCCCGCCGGAGGTGCGTGAAGAGGCCTACGCGTTTCTCGATCGCGTGCTGTCGGAACGCGACCGCGGGGCCGACCGCTGACCGCCGTCCCGTCGCGCGTCAGGCCCGACCCGCGTGTACAACGACGTCGGTCGTGGGGGCCCGTCCCTCGCGGCCGCTGCATCCGTCCCTGCCACCCCGTCGCCGAAAGCCGCGTGCACGTCGTCCATCACTCCAAGCCGACCCCTGCGGTCGGTGCCCGCGCGGGCGGCGACATGCCGCTGCGACTCGAGGGCGTGACGAAGCGGTACGGGGCGCGCACCGTGCTCGATGGCGTCTCCGTCGAGGTTCCCCCCGGGATCACCGGGCTCGTCGGGCCCAACGGCGCCGGCAAGAGCACGCTCGTCCGCGCGATCCTGGGGCTCGTACGGCTCGCCGCCGGAAGCGCGCGGGTCTACGGGCTCGACCCGGCCACGGTGCCGCTGGCCGTGCGCCGCCGCATCGGCGTCGTGCCGGAGGACGACTGCTCCGTTCCCGGCCTCTCCGGCGTCGAGATGGTCCAGTACGCCGCGAGGCTCTCGGGCCTTCCCTCCACCGAGGCGCTGCGTCGGGCGCACGAGGTGCTCGACTGGTGCGACGCCGGCCAGGAGCGCTACCGCGAGGTCGAGACGCTCTCCGTCGGCATGCGGCAGAAGGTGGCGTTCGCCGCGGCGATCGTCCACGATCCCGACCTCGTCATCCTCGACGAGCCCACCAACGGCCTCGACCCGCTCGAACGCCGCGCGATGCTCGGCAGGCTCGTCGCGCTCGCCCGTGACCATGGCAAGACGATTCTCGTCTCGACGCACGTGCTGCGCGACGTGCAGTCGATCTGCGACCGGCTCGTGCTGCTCGTCCGCGGGCGCGTGCGCCTGGCCGGCTCGATCGCCGAACTGACCGGCACCGGCACCGACGAGCTGCGGCTGCGCGGCGCCGGACCGACCGCCCGGCTCGTCGAATGCCTCACGGCGCACGGGGTGGCGGCGCGGGAGGCGGCCGACGGTGGCGGCGTGCTGCTCCGCGCGGCGGACACCGCCGCCCTGCACGCGGTCTGGTCCGCGGCGCGCGACGCCGGCTTCGCGGTCGAGTCACTGGCAGCCGACCGGCGGCCGCTGGAAGACGTGTTTCTCGCGGCGCTCGCGGCCGCCGACGCGGCCGACGCCGGTCGGCCCGAGGACGAGGTGCGGTCCCATGCCCCTGCATGACGTCGGCTACAGGCCGTGGACGGGCACGCCCCGGTCGCGCGGCGCCGCCGCGGTGATCGCGGGCACGGGCATCCGCCTCGCGTTCAAGAGCCGCTGGCTGCGGCGCGTGCTGCTCTTCGCGTGGAGCCCCGCGCTCGTCTTCGCCGGCGGGTTCTTCGCGTTCGAGCAGGCGGTCGAGGAGTCCGCCCGCGGCGAGCCCGTCTCGCCGACCCGCCGGCTCGACAGCTTCGGCACCATCGGCGCGCTCGTCGCCGACTCGCTCGGTGGTCGCCTCGACGAACCGGAGGCGGCCCGCCGCACGGTCTGGTCGCGGCTCCTGCTCGCCTTCATGCGCGCCCCGCAAGCGGTGCTGCTCGCGGTCGTGGTGGGCCTCGTCGCGCCGAAGCTCATCGCGGGCGACCTGCGCGCGCGGGCATGGCTCGTCTACTTCACGAGGCCGCTCGGCCGGACCGACTACATCCTGGGCAAGGTGCTCACGCTCGCGGCGATCGTGGGCCTCGTCACGCTGGTGCCGGCGCTCGTCCTCTGGATCGTCGGCGTGCTCGTGAGCCCGAGCGTCTGGGTGGCCGTGGCGACGAGCGACCTGCCGCTGCGGATCGTCGCCGCCGCGGTGGCGGTGACGCTGCCCACCGTGCTCCTCGCGCTCGCCTACTCGTCGCTGACGGCCGAGAGCCGCATCGCGACGTTCGCGTGGTTCGCCACGTGGGTCGCCTGCTGGATCGCACACGGCGCGCTCACCGGCGCGGACATGGCCGCGGAGGCGGCACGCGCGCCCACGGCCCAACGGGGCTTCGACCGACTGCTGGGCCAGGTCGCGGGCGACCCCCGCCTGCCGCGCGACGGGCGGCCGCCGCTCGGCTGGCTCGCCCGGGCCGCCGGACTCGAGCGCACCGTCGATCGCTGGTCCTGGCTCTCGCTCTACCACGCCCAGGGCGTCGTGCAGGCGTGGATCTTCGGGATCGAGGACCGCCTCACCGTCGTGCTCCCGCCGCTCCTGGCACTCCTCGCCGTCGCACTCGTGTCGCTCGTGATCCTCTTTCGTCGCGTGGACGCCCCGGCGCGGGCATGACCGTCGTGCCGCACCGCGTTCCGACCGCCTCCGCCCCATCCTCACAGCCCGCCCACCGATGATCGCGCTCGCGCACGTCACGAAGCTGTACGGCACGGTCATCGGCGTCAACGACGTGACGGTCGAGCTCGGGACCGGCGCGCACGGGCTGCTGGGACCGAACGGCGCCGGCAAGACGACGCTCCTCGGGCTCGTGACGGGGCAGCTGCGGCCGACCATGGGCACGGTGCGCATCTTCGGCGAGCGGCCGTTCGCCAATCCCCGCGTGCTCGCCCGGATCGGCTACTGTCCGGCCGGCGACCTGCTCGAGCGCGGTGCGACGCCGCGCGAGTGGGTGACCTATCTCGTGCGGCTCGCCGGACACACCGCTGCCGCGGCGGGCCGACTGGCCGACGCGGCGCTCGAGCGGGTCCGCATCGGCGAGGCGGCCGACCGGTCGCTGGCCACGCTCTCGAAGGGGCAGCGGCAACGCGCGAAACTCGCCGGTGCGATCGCGCACGCCCCCGATCTCCTCGTGCTCGACGAGCCGTTCGTGGGCCTCGATCCCGTCGCGCGGCACGATCTCGTGGACCTCGTGCGCGAGTGGGCCGGCGACCGCAGCCTGCTCGTCGCAAGCCACCTGCTGCACGAGATCGAGGCGCTCGATGCCGGGCTGGCGGTGATCCTCGGCGGCCGGCTGGTCGCCAGCGGGGACGTGGCCGAGATCCGCGGCCTCGTCGACACGCTGCCCGCCGAGGTCCGCCTCTCCGCCGACCGACCGCGGCGGCTCGCCGAGATCGCCTGCGGGGGCGACCTCGTCGACAGCCTGCGATTCGAGGGGGACGAGACGCTCGTGATCGGCACGCGGCAGCCCGTCGCGCTCGCGGCCCGACTCGCCGACGCCGCCGCCCGTGAGAGGATCGCGATCGCGACGCTCCACGCGGCCGACCGCTCGCTCGAGGGCGTGTTCGACCGGCTCGTCCAGCTGCATCGTGGGATCGGCTCGTCGCGCGGCCAGCGGCCGCCGGCCGGGGCCGACCTCGCGAGGGTCGCCGGTCGCGGTCCCACCGCCGCGGCGCCGGCAGCGGAGGCCGGATCGTGAACGCCTGGCGCGGGATCATCGCCGTCGCCGGATTCCAGCTGCGCCGGATGCTCACGCCCCAGCGGATCGCGCTCGGCCTCGCCGGCGCGCTCTTTCCCGCGGCGGTCATGCTCGCCGCGCGTCGCATCGTGGGGGGCCTCGACCGCGACTTCGCCGTGGTCCTGCTCTACGCGCTGGTGCCCGAGGCCGTGTGCATGCTCGGGCTGCTCGTGACGATGTGTCCGCTGGTGGCCGACGAGCTGGAGCGGGGCACATGGCAGCACGTCGTCGTGCGCCCCGGCGGGCGGCGCTCGCTGCTCGTCGGCACGTTCCTGGCGGCGGTGATCTGGACCAGCTGCGTCGCGATCGTGGCGCTCGTGCTCACGCTGCTCGCCGCCGGCGTGAGCGGTGCCGGTGGCCTCGCGCTCGTGCTCGGGGCGCTCGTGCTCCTCTCGTGCGTCGGGCGGGCGGCGCTCTTCGCGCTGCCGGCCGTGATCGTGCCGAAGCGGGCGCTCGTCGCGAGCGTCGGCGTCGCGATCGTGGTCGAGTACCTCGCCGGCTTCCTGCCCGCCGTCGTCAACCAGTTCACGGTGAGCCTGCGGCTGCGCAGCCTCTTGGTGCACTGGATGGGGTGGCGGACGAGCCTGCCCCCGGACCTGCGCATGATCGTGGACCCGGAGCCGCCGTGGGTGCAGTTTGCCGCCGTCATCGCCCTCGCGACGCTGCTGCTCGCCGCGGCCGGCGTGATCCTCGCGTGGCGGCAGTTTCCGCCGGCCGAGGAGTCGTGACGGTCCGCCCGCCGGCGCAGCCGCGCCGGCTCGCGCGTGGGCTCAGCGCCGCGAGGCGACCGTCGTCGCGACGCGGTCGCGCGGGTGCATCTGACCGGCCCGCGCGGGGAGCGAGGTGAGCACGACGCAGATGGTGGCGGTGTCGGGATCGGCCCACCCGATCGTGCCGGTGGAGCCCGTGTGGCCGAACGTCGCTGCCGAGGCACCGGGTCCGGCGAGCAGGCCGCCGAGCGCGAAGCCGATCCCTCGAGGCACGGTGCGCCCGCCGTTCTGATCGGTGATCATGAGCCGTGCCGTGTCGGGCTTCACGACCCCGCCGCCGTCGTGCACGAACGCGGCGAGGAACCGCGCCACGTCGGGAGCCGAGGCATGCGTGCCGCCCCAGGGGGCGCCCAGGGCCCGCCAGTAGTCGCTGTTCCAGTCCCAGGTGGCCGCGGCCGGATCGCCGCCGCCCGCCTCCGGCGCCGCCTGCTCGGTCTGGCAACGCACGAACCGCTCCCGGGTGAATCCGCCGAGTCCCTGCGCGGAATGCCGCATGCCCAGCGGCTCGAGGACGGTCGACGTGACGAACGCCCGGATGTCGGTGCCGGAGATCGTCTCGGCGATCCGCGCCGCGAGCAGGATGCCCATGCTCGAATACCCGAACCGCGTTCCGGGCGCGAAGAGGAGGGGCGTGCGGAGGGCGGCGGCGACGAAGGCGTCGAGCGGCGCGTGTGCGGCGCGCAGGTGGTCGTTCTCGGGAAGCTGGTCGGGCAAGCCGGAGACGTGGGAGAGAAGCTGCCGGATCGTGACCCGCTCGCGTCCGTCGCCCGTGAACGCGGGCAGGAACCGTCGCACCTCGTCGTCGAGGTCGAACTGGCCACGGTCGTGGAGGGTCATGAGCGCCGTGACTGCGATCGGCTTCGAGATCGAGCCGAGCAGGAACATCGCGTCGGCGTCCGCGGGTCCCGCCGGGCCCTGTCCGAAGCCGCGCGAGAACGACCGACCACCCCGCTCGACGTGCAGCGCCGCCGTCGCGACACGCCCGGAGGAGACGGCCGTGTCGAGCACGGCGGCAGCCGCCTCGAGATCGTCGTCGGCACCCGGCGCGGCCGAGGTGCGGCCGGGCTCGAGCGCGACCCCGGTCATGAACGCGGCCGACGCTGCGAGCGCGTCCCGGCGATGAACTGGTGGCATGACCGGACTCCGTGAGCGGCCGGACGGACGCGAGATGGTGCGTCCGTCCCCGGCACGGCAGGATACCGCGGTCCACCGGCCGCGCGGCCGGCCGTCGCTTCGCCACCGGAAAGACGCTATCGTGAGTCGACTCCCGGGGGATGGTTCCGTCCCACGTCTTCCCTGCCACCCGACTGCGCGAGGTGTTCCATGGCCACAGTGACCGCGTCCACGAAGCTCCTGCCCGAGGTCGAGCGTTTCCTGACGGAGTCGCCGCTCCGCGGGGTGATCGGCGGCAGGGATGTGGCGGCATCCGACGGGGCCACGATGCCCACCCGTGATCCGGGCACCGGCGAGCCGATCGCCGAGTTCTCCGTGCTCTCGGCCGCCGACGTCGATCGCGCGGTCACCGCCGCCGCCGATGCCTTCAGGAAATCGGGCTGGGCGACCATGGCCCCCAACGAGCGCGGCGCGCACCTCCACCGGCTCGCCGACGCCGTCGAGAAGCACAAGCCGATCATCGCCCAGATCGAGGCGCTCGACGCAGGCAAGCTGCTGCCTCACGCGGCCGGTGACGTGCAGAACCTGATCGACACGCTGCGCTACTTCACCGACATGGCGCAGCACGTGCAGCGGCGGAACGTCCTCGCCGTGGCGGGCCACGAGGCATGGACCGTGCGGCATCCCTGGGGACCGTGCGGCTTCATCTTCCCGTGGAACTTTCCCTTCCTGCTCATCGGCTGGGGCGTGTCGCCGGCGCTGGCGGCCGGCAACACCGTCGTGATCAAGCCGGCGGAGGACACACCCCTCTCGGCGATCTACCTCGGCCGGCTCGCCCGCGAGGTCGGCCTTCCCGACGGGGTGGTCAACGTGGTGCCCGGCACCGGCGCCGAGGCGGGTGCGGCCCTCTCGGCCCACCCCGGCCTCAAGCGGATGAGCTTCACGGGTTCACCCGAGGTGGGTCGGCTCGTGGGCGAGGCCTGCGGCCGGAATCTCGTGCCGGTGAAGCTGGAGCTCGGCGGCAAGGGTGCCGCGGTGGTGTTCGACGACGTGGACGTGGCGGCCACGGCCGAGAAGCTCGTGGGCGCGATCACGTTCCACACCGGACAGGTCTGCTGCGACGCCACCCGGTGGATCGTCCACGCGAAGATCTACGACCGCTTCGTCGACGAGTGCCGCCAGCGGCTCGAACGGGTCGAGGTCGGCTACCAGCTCGATGGCAAGACGTCGATGGGGCCGGTCGTCAACGCGAAGCAGCGGCAGCGGGTGCTCTCGTACCTCGAGAAGGGCGTGCAGCAGGGCGCGAAGGCGGTGCTCGCGGGCGGACCGGCCGACGTGTCGGGACGGGACGGCTACTACGTGAAGCCCGCCCTGCTCGCGGGATCGCTCGACAACGTGGCGGCACGCGAGGAGATCTTCGGCCCGGTGGCCTACCTCGCGCCGTTCAAGAACGAGGACGAGGCGATCCTGATGGCCAACGACACCGACTACGGCCTGGCCAACAGCGTCTGGACGAGCGACCTCGGCCGCGCCGCGCGGGTGGCCGAATCGATGGTGGCGGGCAACAGCTGGATCAACGCGCACAACGTCTTCCCGCGCGGCGTGCCCTACGGCGGTGTGAACAAGAGCGGCACGGGGGGCGGCGTCAACTCGATCGAGACGCTCTTCGACTACTGGCGGAGCCAGTCGGTCGTGCGCCCGCTCGGCTGATACCCGAGGCCATTCGTGCGATCAGGGGCGCCAGCAGTTCGACGACGTCCATTCGCACGCCTGGAGGCGTGCGCCACGGGGGGCAGGGGACGAGAAGGCTGGACGACGGGCGAACCCGCATGCACGCCTGGAGGCGTGCGCCACGGAAGACAGGGGGAGCCGGTCGGGGGTCGCGGGCAGACGCCGGTGAATCTTCGACTGCACCACGCGACGCGCCGGGCGGACAGAGCCTCCACCGTCGCAATCCGCCGGCGGCGAGCACGATCCCACGACCGGCGCGTTGGGCCACGGCGAGATCCGGAGTAGACTTCGGGTTGGTCGTGGTCGGCACGTCAAGGCGCGCGACGCACGCAGGGCACGCAACACGCACACAGGGCAAACCTGGGGGCGAGACAGGCTGGCCATGAGTGGATCAGACAGGCACGCCGCGCCGGGTCAGGTCAGCCGCCGGCGGCTGTTCGTGGCGGGCTCGGCGGGGATGGCGGGAATCACGCTCGCTGACATCGTGCGGGCGGAGGACGCCACAGTGCCGGGCGGCGCTCCGCAGGGCCGCCGGACGGCCCGCGCGATCATCAACGTCCACCTCGACGGCGGGCCGCCGCAGATGGACACGATCGACATGAAGCCCGACGGCCCGGCCGAGGTGCGCGGCGAATTCGCGCCGATCGCGACGAGCGTGCCGGGCATCCGCATCTGCGAGCTGCTGCCGGGGATCGCGGCGCTGGCCGATCGCTTCGCCTTCATCCGGTCGCTCGTGGGCTCGGCGGGCGCCCACGACGCATTCCAGTGCCAGTCGGGCTTCCCGGCGAGCGCCCTGCGGGCGGAGGGCGGGTGGCCGGCCATGGGCAGCGCCCTGTCGCATCTCTGGGGATCGCCGCGGGACCTCTCGCCGACGTTCTGCGACCTCATGCAGGGGCGCGGGCTCGTCCGCGACAGCGCGCGGCCCGGATTTCTCGGCAGGGCGCACGCGCCGTTTCGTCCCGACATCGACGGCCTCTTCGACCGGCCGCTCGAAGAGGGCATGAAGTCGGAGCTGGCGGCCCGCGGAGCCGGCCACTCCACGCCGCTCGTCCTCGCCGCGGCCCTGCCCTCCACACGGCTCGACGACCGCCGCGGACTGCTGGGCCGCCTCGACGCCTGGCGGCGGCGGGCCGACGCCGGGGACGACATGCGGGCGATGGACCGCTTCCACGAACAGGCCGTCGGCATCCTCACGTCCGGCCGGGTGGCCGAGGCGCTCGATCTCGACCGGGAGTCGTCGCGCGTCCGCGATCGCTATCGCCTCCGCGGCCCGGAGGCACCCCGCTTCACGACGGCGGACGGGGCACACGCCACGCTCAAGTTTCTCCTCGCGCGGCGGCTCGTGGAGGCGGGCGTGCGGTGCGTGAGCATCTCGCTGAGCGACTTCGACACGCATGGCGACAACTTTCCACGCATGCGGCACCTGCTTCCGATCCTCGACGTCGGCCTCTCGGCCCTCGTCGACGACCTCGAGGACCGGGGCATGCTCGACGAGGTCGTGATCGTGGTGTGGGGAGAGTTCGGCCGCACGCCGCGGATCAACGCCGGCGGCGGGCGCGACCACTGGCCCGCCGTCTCGCCGGCCCTGCTCGTCGGGGGCGGCATCCGCGGCGGACAGGTGATCGGGGAGACCGACCGCTGGGCGGGCGAGGTGCTCGGCGGCGCGGTGACGTTCCAGGACGTCACGGCCACGCTCTACCACCTGCTGGGCCTCGATCCGCACCGCCCCGGCACGCTCAGCGACACGAGCGGACGGCCCCACGCGCTCGTGGAGACCGGCCGCATCATCGACGCGCTCGTCTGAACGGTCCCGGGCCACCGCGAGCCAGCATCATGCCATCCGTCCCTGCAGCGCGTCTCGTGGTCGCCATGGCGGCGGTGGCCGCCGCCGGGCTCGCGCACGACGGGCCGCGGGCGGCCGACGATACTCCGCCGCCGGTCACGTTCGAGGAACACGTGCGGCCGCTGCTCAAGGCCCACTGCCTCGACTGCCATGGCGCCACGGAGACGCTCGAGGGCTCGCTCGACCTGCGGCTCGTCCGCCTCATGCGGGCGGGTGGCGACAGCGGTCCGGCGATCGTGCCCGGCGACGCCGCCGGCAGCCTCATCCTCCAACGGGTGCGTGCCGGCGACATGCCCCCCGGTGAGAAGAAGATGTCGGCGGCGGAGCAGGACCTGCTCGCGCGGTGGATCTCCGCCGGCGCGCCGACGAGGCGTCCCGAGCCCGAGGCGATCGCGCCCGGCCTGGCGATCACGCCGGAGGAGCGTGCCTTCTGGGCGTTCCAGCCGGTACGTCGTCCCGACGTGACGGCCGATCCGGCCGTGCCGCGTGCGCCGATCGACGCGCTCGTCTTCGGTGCGGACGGCCCGCTGCCCGCGGAGGCCGCGCGTCACGCACTCGTCACACGTGCCTTCCTCACGCTCACCGGCCTGCCACCCGCCCACGCCGACGTGGAGCGGTGGGCCGCCGATCCGAGCGCGGACTGGTTCGACCGGCTCGTGGACGAACTGCTCGCCTCGCCGCACTACGGCGAGCAGTGGGCGCGGCACTGGCTCGACGTGGCGGGCTACGCCGACTCGGAGGGGGCGACGCTGGCCGACGAGGTGCGCCCCTGGGCGTGGCGCTATCGCGACTACTGCATCGACGCCTTCAACACGGACGTGCCGTTCGATCGCTTCATCGCCGAGCAGCTCGCCGGCGACGAGATCGCGGGGGCTCGGTCGGGCGACTGGACGGCGGAGCAGATCCGGCTGCTCACGGCGACGGGCTTCCTGCGCATGGCCGCGGACGGGACCGGCAGCGGGGGCGACACGCCCGAGGGGCGCAACCAGACGGTGGCTGACACCGTGCGCATCGTCGGCACGTCGCTGCTCGGCATGAGCGTGCACTGCGCGCAGTGCCACGATCACCGCTACGATCCCGTGCTCCACACCGACTACACGGCGCTGCGTGCGGTCTTCGAGCCGGCCCTCGACTGGAAGGCGTGGAAGACGCCCGCGCAGCGCCTCGTCTCGATCCAGACCGAGGCCGAGCGGGCGCGGTCCGCCGACATCGAGACGGAGGCGCAGGCCGTCGCGAAGGACCGGGCCGAGAAGCAGGCCGCCTTCATCCGGCAGGCGCTCGAGCAGGAACTCGCGAAGTTCGAGGAGCCGCTGCGTGGGCAGCTTCTGGCCGCCTATGACACGCCCGAGAAGGACCGCGACGACGCCCAGAACGCGCTGCTCAAGGCGCATCCGAGCGTGAACGTCACGCCGGGCGTCCTCTACCAGTACCTGCCGAAGGCGGCGGAGGAGCTCAAGGCCCTCGACCAGACGATCGCCGACATCCGCGCGAAGCAGCCCGCCGAGGAGTTCATCCAGGCCCTCGTCGAACCGGCCGGGCACCTGCCCGAGACGCGACTCTTCCACCGAGGCGACCACCAGCAGCCGAAGCAGGCGGTGCTCCCCGCGCCGCCGCAGGTGGCCGTGCCCGAGGGACGGCACGAGCCGTTCGCGACCGACGACACGTCCCTGCCGACGTCGGGCCGGCGGCTCGCCCTCGCCCGCTGGCTGGCATCGCCGACCAACCCGCTCACCGCCAGGGTCATCGTCAACAGGATCTGGCTGCACCACTTCGGACAGGGACTCGTCGCCACCCCGGCGGATTTCGGCAGCCTCGGCGCGCGACCGTCGCATCCCGCCCTGCTCGACTGGCTCGCCGACGAGTTCGCGACGCGGGGCTGGAGCGTGAAGCACCTCCAGCGCGTCATCATGCGCACGGCCGCCTGGCGCCAGGCGCGTGGCGGGCTCCCCCGGGGCGGCCTGCCCACGCCGCTCCTGCGGCTCGAGGCGGAGACCATCCGGGACCGGATGCTCGCGGCCACCGGCACGCTCGATCGCTCGATCGGGGGCCGGCCGGCGGGGATCAAGGACGACGACACGGGCCAGACGGTCGTCGACGGACCGCAGAGCCGCCGCAGCCTCTACGTGCAGGTGCGGCGCAGCCGGCCGGTCGCGATGCTCCAGGCGTTCGACGCGCCGGTCATGGAATGCAACTGCGAGGTGCGGCCGGTTTCCACCGTCGCCACGCAGTCACTCATGCTCCTCAACGGCGAGTTCATCCTCGATCAGGCTGCGAGGCTCGCCGAGCGGGCCGTCCAGGTCGCGGCCTCGCTCGATCCTCCGGCCGCAGCGGCGAGCCTGGCGATCGCGCTCCCACAGCCGCCCCGGCCGACGTGGACCTACGGCTACGGCGGGATCGACGAGCAGGCGGGGCGGACGGCGTCGTTCGCCCCACTCGGACACTGGACCGGTTCGCAGTGGCAGGCAGGCGACGCGCTGCCCGATGCCGCGCTCGGCTGGGTGCTCCTGAACGCATCGGGCGGCCACCCGGACGCGGCCGAGCGGGCGGTCATCCGGCGATGGACGGCGGCGGCCGACGCGCGGGTGTCCGTGACCGGCACGCTCGCCCACGCGAGCGAACATGGCGACGGCGTGCGCGGGCGGCTCGTGTCGAGCCGCACGGGCCTCGCGGGCACGTGGACGGCGCAGCATGGCTCGGCGGCCACCGACGCGGCGGATCTCGTCGTGCAGGCCGGCGACACGCTCGACTTCGTGACCGACTGCCGCACGAACCACGCGTCCGATTCGTTCACCTGGCCGGTGGCCCTCACGATCCGCACGGCCGATGGGGCGACGGCGATCGCGAAGAGTACCGAGCAGTTCCTCGGCCCGACGACAATCGAGCCGTTCGCGCCGACATGGATCGTGGCGGCCTGGCGACTCGCCTACGCCCGCGACCCGTCGCCGGAGGAGGTCGCGCTCGCCGCCGACTTCGTACACCGCCAGTTCGCCACGTTCCAGGCGCGGCCTGCGGCGGTGCCCGAAGGGCGCTCCCCCGCCCGACAGGCGCTCGTGAGCCTCTGCCAGGTGCTCCTGGGGTCCAACGAGTTTCTCTACGTCGACTGAACCCGCGCCGCCGGCCACCGCCATGCGAAACCACCACGACCATGGAGCGTCACCGGACGACCGGTCCGCCCGGATCGTCCGTCACCACCGCCGCACCTTCCTCCGGGGCGGATCGCTCGGAGCCGGCACGCTCGCGCTCGCCTGGCTGCTCGACCGCGAGCAGGCCGCCGCCGCGACGAAGCCGCCGCTGCCGAAGGAGGCGCCGCGGATCGACCTCGTGCCGAAGCGGCCCCACCATCCGCCGCGGGCGAAGGCGATGATCTCGCTCTTCATGCACGGCGGGCCGTCGCACATGGATCTCACCGACCCGAAGCCAGAACTCACGAAGCGGGACGGCACCGACTATCCCGGCGACATCACCTACAGCTTCGTCAACGAGGCGAGCAAGAAGCTCCTCGGCACGAGGTGGTCGTTCGCGAAGCACGGGGCGTGCGGCACCGAGATCTCCGCACTCCTCCCCGAGACGGCCGGCATCGTCGACCGCATCTGCCTCCTCCGCGGGATGCACACCGGCGGCAACGGCCACGAGGTGTCGATCCGCTACTTCCATGGCGGCATCCCCGGCGTGCTCGGCCGACCGCACCTCGCCTCCTGGCTGCTCTATGGGCTCGGCTCGGAGACGGACAACCTGCCCGCCTACATGGTGCTCACCGACCCGGGCGGCCTGCCGGTCGACGGGGTCACCAACTGGTCGAGCGGCTTCATGCCGCCGCTGTTCCAGGGCACCGTGCTGCGGCCGAAGGAGCCGCGCATTCTCAACCTCGATCCGCCGCCGCACCTCGCCGGCGAGCCGCAGCGCCAGGCGCTCGACCTGCTCGGCGCGCTCAACCGCCGGCACGCCGCCCGCTTCCCCGGCCAGTCGGACCTCGACGCGCGGATCGCGAGCTACGAGCTCGCCGCGCGGATGCAGACGGCCGCCCGCGAGGCGCTCGACATCTCGCAGGAGACGAAGGCGACCCATGCGCTCTACGGCCTCGACGACGACGCGACCCGCGAGTACGGCACGCGCTGCCTGATCGCCCGACGGCTCGTGGAGCGCGGCGTGCGGTTCGTGCAGCTCTTCCTCGCCGGCCAACCGTGGGACAACCACTCGAACCTCGGCTCCGCGCTGCCGGCGATCTGCCGCCGCACCGACAGGCCCGCCGCCGCGCTCGTGAAGGATCTGGCCCAGCGCGGCATGCTCGACGAGACGATCGTCCACTGGGGAGGGGAGATCGGCCGGCTGCCGGTCACGCAGAACCAGGGCGCGCCGGAGAAGCATGGCCGCGACCACAACGGCCAGGGCTTCAGCATCTGGCTGGCGGGCGGCGGCATCCGGCCCGGCATGGTCCACGGTGCGACCGACGAATTCGGCCACCGGGCCGTCGAGGGAATCGTGACGCCGAACGACTACCAGGCCACGCTCCTGCACCTCTTCGGGCTCGACTGGAACGAGCTCGTCTTCCCCCATGCCGGTGCCGCGCAGATCGTCACCGCCGGACGGCCCGCCCGCGTCGTCCGTGAGATCCTGGCGTGAGGCGCGTCCCTGCCCGAGGGACGTCGCCCGACGGGGGCGGACCGGCCCCGCCGACGACGGCAGCACGTGCGCCCGACCGTGCGGATCGTGCCGTCTGGAGCGGCTGCGCGGCGGCAAACCTTGTCCAAATTACGGTGTATGCTTGTTCAAAAAGGGCGCATGGGCTTCCGGGGCACGTTCGCCACGGCCGGTGTCCCGAGGGGCGCGTGGACCCGCTCGTTCGATGGTCAACGACAATCGCGAGTTCATCGACGAGTTTCTCGTCGAGTCGTCGGAGAATCTCGACCAGCTCGATCGCGATCTGCTCGCGCTCGAGCAGGCACCCGATGATCCCGAGCGGCTGGCGAGCATCTTTCGCACCGTCCACACGATCAAGGGCAACAGCGGCTTTTTCGGGTTCTCGAAGCTCGGTGCGCTGACCCACAACGGCGAGCACCTGCTCGGCCAGCTGCGCGACGGGCAGCTGCGTCTCGACGACCGCATCACCGGCTCGCTCTATTCGATGGTCGATGCGGTGCGATCGATCCTGCGATCCATCGAGGCGACGGGCTCCGAGGGGGAGGTCGACCTGCAGGATCTCACGACCCGGCTCGCGGCCGTCGCGGCGGACACGAGGGAGCACGCGCGGGCGGAGCGGACGGTTGCCGTCGACGCGGCGAGCCCGACACCCGCGTCGTCCAGCGCCGGCCTCGCCGCAGACCCGCGTCCCGTGCTGCCGCGGGCCGGATCGGCCCCGTCGGCGCCGGCCATCGACAGCCCGGCGGCGTCCTCCGCAGCCCCCTCGCCCGCGCCCTCGCCACCCGAGGCCGTCGCGCCCGCGCCGCCGCGCGGCGAACCGCAGGTCCCGGCGGCGGCCCCTCCCCCCGCGGCGGAGAGCACGATCCGTGTCGACGTGGCCCTGCTCGGGTCGATCCACGACCTCGTCGGTGAGCTCGTGCTCGCCCGCAACCAGCTGCGCAGCCTCGAGATCGAGGATCCGGCGATCCAGGCCGTCGCGCAGCGCATCAACGCCGCCACGAACGCCCTCCAGGAGGTGGCGGTCAAGACGCGGATGCAGCCGATCGAGCACCTCTTCAGCAAGTTTCCGCGGATCGTGCGGGATCTCGCCGTGACCTGCGGCAAGGAGGTGCACTTCGTCGTCGACGGCACCGACACGGAGCTCGACCGCACGCTGGTGGAGAGCATCCGCGACCCGCTCACGCATCTCATTCGCAACGCGGTCGACCACGGCATCGAGCGTCCCGACGTGCGGGAAGCCGCCGGCAAGCCCCGCGCCGGCCGCGTGATGCTCCGGGCGTACAACGAGAACGGCCAGGTGACCATCGAGGTGCAGGACGACGGGGGCGGGATGTCGGTGGAGGCCGTGCGGGCGAAGGCGATCGCGCGCGGGCTCGTCTCGGCCGAGGCCGCGGCGCGGATGCCCGACGAACGGCTCCTCCAGTTCATCTTCGAGCCCGGCTTCTCGACGGCGACGACGGTCACGAGCATCTCGGGCCGCGGCGTGGGCATGGACGTCGTGAAGACGAACATCGAGTCGATCGGCGGAGCCGTCGACGTGCACAGCCGCTCGGGCCTCGGGACGACGATCCGCGTGCGCGTGCCGCTGACGCTCGCGATCATGCCGGCGCTCGTCATCCGCTGCGAGGGGCAGCGGCTCGCGATTCCGCAGGTCGCCGTGAGCGAGCTCGCTCCGCTCCGACCGGACCGGCCCGACGGACGCATCGAGGGGCTCGACGGCAATCCCGTGATGCGGGTGCACGGCCGGCTCGTGCCGGTGATCTTTCTCGACGAGCTGCTGGGCCTTCGTGAGCGATCCGCCCATCGGGAGTTCGGCACCGTCGTGCTCTTGCGCGTCGACGAGCGCGAGTTCGGCCTCGTGATCGACGGGCTCGGAGGGGGCTCGGTCACGGCGACACGGCGGGCGGCCGAGGACATCGTCTCGCTCACGACGATCGTGGTGAAGCCGCTCGGCGGCCTCCTGTCGCAGATCGGCGTCTATGCCGGGGCGACCGTGCTCGGCGACGGCGACGTGGCGCTCGTGCTCGACCCGCGCGGACTCCTCCGGGCGGCCCGCGTGCCTTCACAGCAGGCCGAGGCACGTCCCGCGGCCGCCGCGACCGGCGCCGCGTGGGTCGAATCGGATCGGTACCTCGTCTGCCGCACCTCCGGGGGCCGCCGCGTGGCGGTGCCGCTCAACGAGGTCACGCGGCTGGAGCACTATCCCGCCAACCAGCTGCAGCCGGTCGCCGGGCGAAAGGTCATCCGCCGGCACGGCGGGTTCACGCCGGTGGTCGACGTCGACGCCCTGCTCGGCGTGCCCGCGGCGCCGACGCCCGAGATGGTGCACCTCGTGATCGTCGGCGACACCGGCCTGGCGGTCCGTCAGATCCTCGACGTGGTCGCGGCCGAGTCACCGCTCCACCCGCACCTCTCCATGCCGGGCGTGGTCGGGTCGCTCTCGCTGGGCGGCGTCGCGACCGAGGTGCTCGACCTCGCGCCCCCGCTCATGCGATCGCTGGCGGTGGCACCATGACCACGGCCGGAGAGACCGCCACGCTCGACGCGTGCTGCTTCATCGTCGCGGGACACCACTTCGCCGTGGAATCGGCCTGCGTCGAGGAGATCCTGCGCGGCGGCCGCCCCACGCGCGTGCCGCTCGCACCGCCGGAGGTGAGCGGGGTGCTCCACCTGCGCGGCCGGATCGTGCCGGTCATCGACATGCGGCGGCGGCTCCGCCTGGCCGCCGAGGGTGCGGCCGCGATTCACGTCATCATCCGGGCGGGGGACGAGTGGTACGACCTGCTCGTCGACGACGTGCTGGGCGTGCAGTCCTTCCCCCGCGGCCGCATCGAGGAGCCCGGCGGCGACGGCCTCCACGACCCGCGGGTGGGCGTCGTCGCCGACGACGGCCACCTCGTCCACCTGCTCGACCCCCAGCGCATCGTCCAGCCGCTCTTCCGCCAGCGCACGTCCCCCGTCATCACGCATGGAGCATCGCATGTCGGTTCCGTCGCCTAAACGCCCCTCCATCGCGGGCGGATGGCTCTCCCTCTTCAGCAACCAATTGCTCCTGTCCCTGCTCGCGGTCTCGCTCATCCCCCTGGCGCTCATGGGCGCGCTGACCTACTGGGCCGCGTCGGCGGCGCTCAGGGCCCAGGCGTTCCGCCAGCTGGAGACCGTCCGCACGATCACCGCCCGTTCGGTCGAGCGGTACTTCGGCACGCTGCAGGAGCAACTGCGCGTGGTGTCGGAGGACCTGATGACGGTCGATGCCCTCGCGCAGTTCACGACCGGCTTCGAGTCGCTCCTCACTGAGGACGCGGTCGATCCCGCGGTCCTGGCCGGGGCGCGGCGCGACCTGTCGGCGTTCTACACGACGGAGATCCAGTCGGCGGTGCAGATGCGCGACGCGTCCGTCGGCGACATGGGGGCGCTCGCGACGGCCCTCAGCGACCGGGCCGCGATCCTCCAGGACCTCTACCTCCGCAAGAACCCCAACCCCGTGGGATCGAAGGAGCTGCTCGACGCGGCCGCGGACGACTCGGCCTACACGCGGACGCATGCGACCTTCCACCCGCTCTTCCGCAACCTCCGCGCGCGGTACAACCTGTATGACGTCTTCCTCATCGATGCCACCAACGGCGCCATCGTCTACTCGGTCTGCAAGGAGATCGACTACGGGGTGTCGCTGCGGAACGGCTTCCTGGCGGCGACGAACTTCGGCAAGGCGGTCCAGGAGGTGCTCGGGAGCGGGCGGCGCGACATCGTGGCCTTCGCCCAGTACGAGCACTACCTGCCGTCGGCCACGGCCCCGGCGTGCTTCATCGTGGCCCCCGTCCACAAGGACCGGCAGCTGATCGGCGCGGTCGCCTTCCAGATCTCGGTCGAGCGGCTCAACGAGATCGTGGGCGAGCGCACCGGCATGGGTGTGACGGGCGAGACCTACGCGATCGGCCCCGACCGCTTGTTCCAGACCAACTCCCGCTTCGCCGGCCAGTTGGGTGTCGCGACCACGATCATCAACCCCAAGTTCCGCATCGACACCGAGCCGGTGCGGTCGGCGCTCGACCAGAATTCCTCCGGGACCGCGATCACCATCGACTACCGCGACGAGTCCGTGCTCTCGTCCTGGACGCCGATCACGGTGCACCGGGACCCCGCGTCGGCGCGGGGTGCGGTGCGCTGGGCGCTCGTGTCGGAGATGCAGGAGTCGGAGGTCCTGCAGCCGATCGCGTCGCTCAAGAACTACGCGCTCACGATCTTCGGGCTCTCGACCCTGGGCGTGCTGATCGTCTCGGCCGGCATCGCGCGGCGACTGACCGCCGAGACGCGGCGTCAGGCGTCGCTCATCGACGGGATCGTCCAGAACACGCACACGCTCGCCAGCTCGTCGGAGGAGCTGACGAGCGTCAGCCAGCAGATGAGCGCGGCGGCGGAGGAGACGACGGCCCAGGCGAACCTCGTCTCGGCCGCCGCGGAGCAGGTGAGCGCCAACGCCCGCACCGTCTCGGGCTCGATCGAGAACCTCGTGACGAGCATCCACGACATCGCCCGCAACGCGCAGGACGCCGCCACGACCGCCCGTCAGGCGGTCACGCTCGCGGGGTCGACGAGCGACACGATGGGGTCGCTCGGCAAATCGAGCCAGGAAATCGGCAAGGTCGTCAACGTGATCACGACGATCGCGGAGCAGACCAACCTGCTCGCGCTCAATGCCACGATCGAGGCGGCGCGGGCCGGCGAGGCCGGCCGGGGATTCACCGTCGTGGCGAACGAGGTCAAGGAGCTCGCCCGTGAGACGGCCAAGGCCACCGACGACATCCGCGGCCGCATCGAGGCGATGCAGACCGACACGAAGCGGGCCGTCGGCGCGATCGACGAGATCGGCCGCGTGATCGAGCGGATCGACAGCCTCCAGGCGAAGATCGCGGTCGCCGTCGAGGAGCAGTCGGTCACGACGAGCGAGATCAATCGCAACATCGTCGAGGCGACCACCGGCTCGTCGGAGATCGCCGAAAACATCCTCCAGGTGGCCCAGGCGGCGCAGAGCACGGCCGAGGGGGCCGCCAACACGCAGATCTCGTCCCGCGAGCTGGCGCGGATGGCCCAGGATCTGCAGCGTCTCGTGGACGACTATCGCCAGTAAGGCCGGTAGGATGACGCCTCGCCCGTCGGGCATGGAGGAAACGGCATGCGAGCGCTCGTGGTGGACGATTCGGGGGCCGGTCGCGGCATCGTGACGCGCGTGCTGCGCGGGCTCGGCTTCGAGTGCGTGGAGGCGGGCGGTGGCGCGGACGCGCTCGAGGCGATCGCGTGCGAGCCGCGACCCACGCTGGTGACGGTCACGCGGCAGCTGCCCGGGATGGACGGGCTCGAGCTCACGCGACGGATTCGGCAGGCGCCGCACGGCCGCGAGCTGAAGGTGGTCATGTTCTCATCCGACGCGGATCCGGCGCGGCAGGACGAGGCCCGGACCGCCGGTGCGGATGCGTATGTCGTGAAGCCGTTCACATCCGACTCGCTCGGACGGGCGCTCGCGTCCCTCGGTCTCGTCCAGCCCCCCGCCTCGGCCGCCGCGACGGCATCGACACCCATCCGGGTGCTGGTCGTGGACGACTCCTCGACCATCCGCACGCTCCTCACCGCGACGCTCGGCGAGGATCCGGGGATCAAGGTGATCGGCACGGCGGTGAACGGACGGATGGCGGTCGACATCGTGACGACGAGCCCGCCCGATCTCGTGCTGCTCGACGTCGAGATGCCGGTGCTCGACGGGCTGTCCGCCCTGCGTGAGATCCGCCGCGCGAACAAGCGGCTGCCGGTGATCATGTTTTCGAGCCTCACCGAGCGGGGCACGGCCGTGACGCTCGATGCCCTGCTCGCCGGTGCCAACGACTACGCCGCGAAGCCGTCGGGGCTCCGCCCCGAAGACCTGTCCGCAAAGATCCGCGAGGAACTCGTCGCGAAGATCAAGGCGCTCGTGCCACGCTCGGCCCCGCCGGCCGTCGCCCCGCCACCGCCGCGTCCTGCCGCCGCGCCCGCGCGGGCCGACGTCGTCCGCGGTGTCGTGATCGGCGTGTCGACGGGTGGCCCGGCCGCCCTGGCCGAGATCCTGCCGCACTTCGCCTCGCGGGCGACCGCCCCGGTGCTCATCGTGCAGCACATGCCGGCATCCTTCATGCCCCACCTCGCCGAGCGCCTCGCGAAGATTTCCGGGGCCGCCGTGCGCGAGGCGGTCGACGGCGCCCCGCTGCGGGCCGGCGACGTGCTCCTCGCGCCGGGCGGCCGTCACCTCACGGTCTGCGGCGACCGCGACCATCCCCGCGTGCGGCTGACCGACGATCCGCTCGAGAACGCCTGCCGGCCGGCGGCCGACGCGCTCTTCCGCACGGCGGCGCAGGTCTGGGGGGCGGGCACCCTCGGGATCGTGCTGACCGGCATGGGACGCGACGGTCTGGCCGGCTCCCGGGCCGTGGTCGACGCCGGCGGTGACGTGCTCGCGCAGGACGCGGCGACCAGCGTCGTGTGGGGCATGCCCGGCGAGGTGGCCAAGGCGGGACTGGCCCAGATGGTGCTGCCGCTGGCACGGATCGGGCCCGAGATCGCGGCCCGCCTCAAGTGCGCGGCGACGTGACGATCGCCTGAGACCCGGACACCTCACGTGCAACACATCAAGGTCAGCCCCGTGCAGTACGACTTCCTCAAGTCGTTCCTGCGCGCGCACACCGGCAACGTGATCGACGACTCGAAGCAGTACCTCGTCGTCGCCCGGCTCATGCCGATCGTCAAGCAGCGCAGCATCCCCAGCCTCGATACGCTCATCGATCGGCTCAAGGCCGGCGGTGACACGCGGCTCGAGGCGGACGTGCTCAACGCGATGATGATCCACGAGACGTCGTTTTTTCGCGACAAGACGCCGTTCGAGACGCTGCGGACCCTCCTCACGGAACTGCTGCCCCGCCGCTCGGCCCACAAGAACCTCGCGATCTGGTCCGCCGCCTGCTCGACCGGCCAGGAGCCCTTCAGTCTCGCGATGCTGCTCAACGAGCACTTCCCCGAGCTGGTGGCGACGTGGCGCATCCGCATCATCGCCACCGACATCTCCGAGGAGGTGCTCGCCCGGGCCCGCGAGGGCATCTTTTCGAACCTCGAGACGAACCGCGGCCTGCCGCCGACCTTCCTCAAGAAGTACTTCAGCCCGCTGCAGGGCAAGTGGAGCATCGGACAGGAGTGCCGCAAGCTCGTCGAGTTCCGGTGCCTGAATCTCAACGAGGCATGGCCGCCGATGCCCTTCTTCGATTTCGTCTTCCTGCGGAACGTGATGATCTACTTCGACGTGCCGACCCGGGCGAGCCTCGTGCAGAAGGTCCGCCGCCAGCTCAAGCCGGACGGCGCGATGTTCCTCGGCGGCGCCGAGACGCTCATCGGGATCGACACCGGATACGACCGCATCACCGGGTCGGGCTGCAGCTACTACCGGCCCAGGGCGAAGGCGTGAGCCACCGGGCGGCATCTGGTCCGGCGGCCACCGCGGCCATGCGCCGTTCTCCTCAGAACTGGTACTCGAGGCCGACCGAGACGCCCTGTGCCCAGAAGATGCTCGTGCGCAGGTCGAAGACGGGGGCCGGCACGCCCTGCAGCGTGCCGCCGCCGAGCTGTGAGGGGTTCACCGCGATGTCGACCTGGTCGGCCGCGCGGCCCACGGTCGTGAGCCACAGGAACGTGTATCCGATCGAGAGGCGGCACTGGGACCAGAGCGCGTAGTCCGCGGCGATCCCGACCTCGCCGGCGGCGGAGAGAAGTGACGTGTCGAAGCTGCCCATGTTCGTCGGCTGGGCCAAGAGCCCGCCTGGCGTGACACCCGTGACCGCCGTGGTCGTGTCGCCGGGGGTGCCGGTCGTCTCGGTGGCGATCGTCCCGCCGCCGATGCTCGTGCCGATCGAGCTGGCTCCGAGCGCGACGGTGCCGACGATCTGCAGCGACGTCCGCTCCCGCCACCATCGCTCGACGATCCCCAGTTCCGCCCCGTTGAACCGGGTGAGTGACCGGAAGACGTCGGCGGATGCGAACGCCTCGCGCGGCAGGCCTCCCGGAGTGCCCGTCGACACGACGGCGACGTCCCGCACGACGAGCGAGTCGTCGAGCATGAGAAACTTCCACCCGCCGGTGAGGTAGCGCCGGTGGAACCGTCCGCAGGCGAGCGCGTGCTGGTAGCGGACGTCGACGCCGCTGAACGAGGTCGTCTGCGTGGCCGCCAGCGCCTGCGCGAGGAGCGCGGGATCGCCCGGCACACCGCCCGGCGGGGGCACGATGATGGCGGCCGGCTGACCGGTGACCGCGTCGACGTAGGGCCGCGCCAGCCACGGGGCGCCGCCGCGACTCGTGATCGCCGTGGTGGACGTGGCGTTCGTGAGACCGAACCACCCGGCGGACACGCCGCGGTGCTGCGTGGGATCGAACCAGTAGCCGCCGGTGATCCGACCTCCCGAGCGCATCGGCCCGAAGGCCTCGTCGCCTCCGAAGAGCACGACCGTGCCGGGCCGGCCCACCACGCCGACGTCGGCCGGGGCGGCCGTGGACGGGCTCGCGGTGATGAGGGGCGGCAGCCGCTGCGGCGCGCTGGCCCAGAGCAGATACTCGGCGTCGACCCACAGGCGCCCGAGCAGCTCGGAGCGAAAGGCGCGGGTATGGTCGCGGGCGCAGCGACACCGACACGACGACTGGTGGTAGGCGAGCTCGCCAGGGCCCGTCCACGCGGGGTCGACGAGATCGAGGTCGCAGGGGGACGCCGGCGTCGGTTCCTGAAACCAGGTCAGGAGGCCGCCCGGATCGGTCGCGAAATCGGGGATGCGCCAGGGATCGAGCCCGCCCGGCACCTGCGGCTCGTCGGCCCGCCGGACGTCCGAGCCGCGGGCGACGGGGACCTGCGGTGCCGGATCGGGACGCGGCGCCTCCTTCACCGCCCCCGAGTCGCGCACCGCCTCGCCGACCGAAGCGGGGTAGCCGAGCGGATCGGGGGTGTCGGCTCCGATCGCCGCAGGGCATGCGACGAGCCAGCAGACCCACGTCAGCGAGGTGCGCCGTACCGCCATGATCCGCCTTGCATGAACGTGGAGGTCGTGTCGCCCGACCCGCAGCGCCCGCGGATCGCACGATCCCGCCCTTCCTCAGCTGTCCGAGGAAGCCGGACCGTCGTTCTGTATCGGTCGCGTCGAATATGCAGGGTGAGCGGGATTTCATGGCCGCTCGCACCAGCCCCCCCATCCACCCAGGTCCGCACAATCGCTCAAGTCGGACGGGAAGCCTGCCGAAAAACGAGGTGGCGGATGAGGGTCGCGGGTTGCGCGGTCCTGCCGCCTCCGTGACGGACCGTTTCAGGGGGGCCTGGACGACCGTGCATGGCCCGCCGCCGATTCGCTCCCGTTCGCGTGCCCCGCACGCTGCTCGTGCTGGCCCTCGTGGCCGGCTGGGCGGGCGGCTGCACCCGGGGCCGCTACTACGTGCAGGCCGACCGTGAGGTGAGCACGCTGCTCGCCGAGAAGTCGTGCGACCCGCGCTGGGCCGTCCCTGCCACATACACCGTGCGGCAGGACGAGCGCAGCCGGTTCTACGACGCCTACGATCAGGTCTTTCCGCCGATGCCGCCGGACGACCCGACGGCCCACCGCTACATGCACTGCGTCGACGGCAAGAAGGGCTGGCCGCGGTGGCATGCCAACGGCGACCGCACGACGCTCGACAACCCCGACTGGCGGGCGCGGCTGCACGAGGTCGTCACCCTCACGCCGTCGGGCGCGGTGCAGCTCGACCTCGCGGCGGCGGTGCGGCTGGCCTACCTCAACTCGCTCGACTGGCAGGACCAGCTCGAGACGCTCTACCTCTCCGCGCTCGACGTGAGCACCGAGCGGTTTCGGTTCGACGTCCAGTTCTACGGCGGCAACACGACGGCGTACGCAAACCGTGGCCCGCTCAATCAGCGCGGCCCCTCCACCACGTGGACGACCGACACGAACCTGCGCGCGCAGAAATACTTCGCGACGGCGGGCACGGTGGTCGTCGGCATCCTCAATTCGGTGGTCTGGCAGTTCGCGGGCCCGGACCGCTACAGCAACGTCTCGCTCGTGAACTTCAACCTCGTGCAGCCGCTGCTGCGCAACGCCGGCCGCTCGATCGCCCTCGAGCCGCTGACGATCGTGGAGCGGGCGCTCCTGGCGAACCTTCGTCGCCTGCAGTTCTACCGGCAGGGGTTCTTCCTGCAGATCGCGATCGGTGGCAACAACCCACCTGGCCTGCAGCGTCGGGGTGGCTTCTTCGGCGGTACGGGCTTCGTGGGCTTCACCGGCACGGGCATCGGCGGCTTCGGCAACATCGGCGGGGTCTTCTTCGGCGGTAATGGCGTGGGGCTCCAGGCGGCCGGCGGCGGCACGGGGGGCGCGGGCTTCGCCGGCGGCGGCGCGGGCAACGTGGGCGGGTTCTTCGGCCTGCTGCAGGCCCGTCAGCAGATTCGCAATGCCGAACAGAACCTCTCGGCGCAGGAGCGCGCGCTCGCGCTGCTCGACGCGAATCTCGAGGCGGGCCTCGTCGGACTCGAGCAGGTCGATCAGCTGCGACAGAGCGTCGAGACCAACCGCGCCGGCCTGCTCCAGGCGAAGACCACGCTCACGAACCAGCTCGAGAACTTCAAGGTCAACGTGCTCTGCCTGCCCTCCGACACGCAGGTCGCCCTCGACGAGGGCTTCATCGAGCCGTTCCAGTTCATCAGTCCCGACATGCAGGCGCTGCAGAACGAGCTCGGCGACTTCCTCGCGACCTACTCGTTCGGCGGTGAGGAGCCGCTCAAGGAGACGGAGGATCCGCGCCAGGATCGGCCCGCACCGGAGCCGCTGCCACAGCCGGCCGACGCGCGGGCCGAAGGCGACGCGGCGGCCTCGCCGGAAACCGAGGCGCTCGAGGACGGGGTCGATGCCGCCCTCGTCACGGCGAGCCTCGAACGACTCGCGGCCCTGCGCGCCCGTGTCGAGGCGCAGGCGGCCGGGGTCCGCGCGGACCTCGCGCGCGTCGCCCCCGCCGCCTCGGGGCGGCTGGCGGGCATGCGTCCGACCGAGCGCGAGACCTTCCGGCGGGAGCTGCGGCTGCTCGATGACGATCTCGCCCGCGTCCTCGCCGAGACGCGTGCGGCGGAGGCCGAGATCGGGCGGCTGGCCACGTCGCTCACCGACGAGACCCTGCGCGCGTCCGCCGAAGCGATCGTGAAGCTCGTGGCGGGCATCTCCGGAGCCGTCGACGAGATGTCGCTCATCCAGGCCCGTGCCCGTGTCGAGGCGATCACGATCGACCTCGAGCCGCTCGATCCCGACGTGGCCTTCGAGATCGCCCGCGCCAACCGGCTCGACTGGATGAACAACCGCGCCGCACTGGTCGATCAGTGGCGGCTCATCCAGTTCAACGCGATGTCCCTCCTGACCGGGCTCGACATCGTCGTCGATGGCGACATCTCCACCGTCGGGAACGACCCGGCCCGATTCCGTTCCGCCACCGGCGCCATGTCGGCGGGCGTGCGGATCGATCCGCCGCTCACGCGCTTGATCGAGCGGAACAACTTCCGCCAGGCCATCCTCGACTACCAGCAGGTGCGTCGGCAGCAGATCCAGTATGAGGACCGGATCAAGCTCTCGATCCGGCAGTCCCTGCGTCAGTTCGAGCTCGATCAGCGCAACCTCGAGACGCAGCGTCGTGCGGTCATCATCGCGATCCGCCGCGTCGACCAGACCCGCCTGACGCTCAGCCAGCCCGCACCCCCGCCGCCGCTGCCCGGCCCCGACGGCATCGTGACCGCCGACCCCGTGGCCGGCCAGCTCGGCCCCACCGCCACGCTCAACCTCATCTACGCGTTCAACGACCTCCGCAGCTCGCAGGACGCGCTCACGAGCATTTGGATCAACTACTACGCCACGCGGGCGTCTCTGGCCCAGCAGCTGGGGGTCATGGACCTCACCGACGACGGGCTCTGGGTGGACAAGCCGTTCATGCTCGCCGACCGGGCCACCGAGGAGCAGATGCCGCTGCCGCCGCAGGTGCCGCAGGAATGGCTCGACCACCTCGAGAACGTCGACGCGCCACCGCCCCTGCCGGCGGGGGCGGCGTTGCCGGAACCTGGCGCCCCGGCCCGCCTGCCCGACGTGCGGGCGAGGGAGTTGCGGGCAGCGGAGAAGGACGCACCAGCGGGCGAGGGCACGCGCGCACCCGCGGAGGCCGGGGACGCCCGGTCCTGGACGCTGCGACTGCCGGGATTCGGCGGGAAGGACGACTGACTACCGGGAGCATCCAATCGTTGACCCCTGTTCGAGCAAGGTCGGGGCTACCGGCGTCCTCTCGCTGGACGTTCACTCCGGCCCTCCAGGCCTCCGTTCACTGCGTGTCCGCTGCGCTTCGCCATCCATGGCTCCGC
>Ga0214923_10002244_pt1 | contig 25987 bp, 13 predicted proteins | sample LL1510_MetaG_FD_177993 | JGI IMG/M metagenome (GOLD analysis project Ga0214923, IMG submission 177993) | Freshwater microbial communities from Lake Lanier, Atlanta, Georgia, United States - LL-1510 | ecosystem: Environmental > Aquatic > Freshwater > Lake | place: USA: Georgia | collected...
CGGGCGATGTCCTCGGCCGTGGCGCCGAAGTTCATGGCCGCGGCGGCCTCGCCGATCAGGTCGCCCGCAGCCGGGCCGAGGATGTGCACGCCGAGCACGCGGTCGGTCGCCGCGTCGGCGAGCACCTTCACCTTGCCCGCCGTGTCGTTGATCGTGCGGGCCCGGCCGTTGGCCCGGAACGGAAACACCCCTTTCTTGAAGGCCGCGCCGGCGGCCACCAGCTGCTCCTCCGTCTTGCCGACGGCGGCGATCTCCGGATGCGTGAACACGACCGCCGGCACGAGATCGTAGTCGACGTGCGCCCAGCCGCCGCGCATCGCCTCGACGCAGGCCACGCCATCCTCCTCGGCCTTGTGGGCGAGCATCGGGCCCGGGATGCAGTCGCCGATCGCGAACACGCCCGCGGCCGAGGTGCGGAACCGCTCATCCACCGGGATGCAGCCCCGCCGGTCGATCTCGATGCCGACCGTCTCGAGGCCGAGATCCTCGGTCGCCGGCCGGCGGCCCGTCGCGGCGAGCACGCGGTCGCACTCGATCGGCTCCTGGCCCTCGCACTCGACGACGCACTTCGTGCCCACGGCCCGCGCGGTCTTCACCTTCGCGTTCAGCCGGATGTCGAGCCCCTGCTTGCGGAACAGCGGCAGCGCCTCCGCGGCGATCTCGCCGTCGAGCCCGGCCAGGATCCTGTCGGCATATTCGAGCACCGTCACCTTCGCCCCGAGCCGCCGCCACACGCTGCCGAGCTCGAGGCCGATGTAGCCGCCGCCGATCACGACCAGATGCCCGGGCACGGCGTCGAACGAGAGCGCCTCGGTGCTCGTGCCGACGAGCCGGCCATCGGCCTCGATCCCCGGCAGGATGACCGCGCGGCTGCCGACCGCGACGATGATCTGCGGCGCTTCGAGCAGCGTCTTCGCCCCGTCGGCGTGCGTCACCTCGACGCGGCCGGGCCCGGCGAGCCGCCCCGTGCCGCGGATCCGCGTCACCTTGTTCTTGGCGAGCAGGGCCTCGATCCCCTTGGCGAGCGTGCCCACCACCTCGTCCTTGCGGTTCATCATCGCGCCGAGATCGAGCTCCACTCCGGCCACGCGGATTCCGTGCTGGCCGAACTCGTGCCCCGCCTCCTCGAACTTGTGGCTCGATTCGAGCAGGGCCTTCGAGGGGATGCAGCCCACCCGGAGGCAGGTGCCGCCGAGCTTCTCCTCCTTCTCGACGACGGCCGCCTTCATCCCGAGCTGCGCCGCGCGGATCGCCGCGACGTAACCGCCCGGCCCGCCCCCGATCACCACCAGGTCGTGCTGCATCGGCGACTACACCTCCAGGAGCAGGCGGCTCGGATCCTCGATCGATTCCTTGATCCGCTTCAGGAACGTGACCGCCTCGCGGCCGTCGACGAGCCGGTGATCGTAGGTGAGCGCGAGGTACATCATCGGCCGGATCACCACCTGGCCGTTCACGGCCATCGGCCGATCCTGGATCGCGTGGAGGCCGAGGATGCCGCTCTGCGGCGGGTTGATGATCGGCGTGCTCATCATCGAGCCATACACGCCGCCGTTGGAGATCGTGAACGTGCCCCCCTGCAGTTCCTCGAGCTTGAGCTTGTTGTCGGCGGCCCGGCGGGCGAAGTCGCCGATCGCCTGCTCGATCTGGGCGAAGGAGAGCAGCTCGGCGTTGCGGAGCACCGGCACCACGAGCCCCTTCCCGCCGCCGACGGCGATCCCGATGTCGCAGTAGTCGCGGAACACGATGTGCGGATCACGAAATTCGGCGTTCACCTGGGGCACGGCCCGCAGGGCCTCCACGGCCGCCCGCACGAAGAACGACATGAAGCCGAGCTTGACTCCATACCGCTCCTGGAACACGTCCTTGAACTTGGCCCGCAGCGCCATCACGGCCGACATGTCGACCTCGTTGAACGTCGTCAGCAGGGCCGCCTGCTGCTGGGCTTCGACGAGCCGCTCGGCGATCTTGCGGCGGATCGGGCTGATGAGCACGTAGCGCTCTTCGCGGCTGCCGGCAACCGTCGCCGGGACGGCGGCGGAAGCAGCCGGAGGCCTCGTGGCGGGCGAAGCCACCGGCATCGCGACCGCCGGACGGGCCACGGCCGCGACGGCGTCGGCCTTGGTGACGCGTCCACCCGGACCCGTGCCCGCGGCGGCTGCGGCCGGCAAGCCGGCCTCGCCGAGCACGCGGGCCGCCGCCGGCATCACCCGCGGCGGTGCGGCGGGGACCGCGGCGGGAGCCTGCACCGAGCCGATGTCGGTCCGGCCGCCTCGCCGCGTCACGTCGACGACCGGGTGCGCCGGGGGCGTCGCCGGCTGCGCGCCGGCCGCCGCCGGCTCCATGTAGCCGATCACCTCGCCGACCGCGGCTTTCTCGCCCGCGCCCTTGAGCACCTTCGTGATCGTGCCATGCGTCGGCGCCGGCAACTCCACCGTGGCCTTGTCGCTCTCGATCTCGACAACGGCGTCGTCGGTGGCGACGGCGTCGCCCTCCCCCTTCTTCCAGGTGCCGATCATGACCTCCGTGATCGACTCGCCGACCTCCGGAACCTTGAGCTCGAGTGCCATCGTGCAAATGCCTTGGGGGTTAACTGTGGAATGCGGCGCTGAGCAGTTCGGACTGCTCGAGGTCGTGGCTCTTCTTGGAGCCGGTGGCGGGGCTGGCGGCGCTCTGCCGGCAGACGCCCGAGAACGGGAAGCGGTCGAGCAGCTTTTCCCCGAAGTGGATTCGGAAGAACCTCCAGGCTCCCATGTTCTCCGGCTCCTCCTGAACCCACACGGCCGGCGTGCCGGGCGCGTATTCGGCGAGCGCCGTCTCCAGGGCCCGCTTCGGGAGCGGATAGAGCTGCTCGACCCGCACGATCGCCACGTCGCGCCGGCCCAGCTCCTGCCGGCGCTTCTCCAGCTCGTAGGCGATCTTGCCGGAGCAGAGCAGGATCCGCCGCACGTCGCGAGCCGCCACGCCCGAGCCGTCGGCGATCACCCGCTGGAACGTTCCCTTCTCGAGATCCTCCATCGGCGACACGCACTGCGGATTCCGCAACAGGCTCTTGGGCGTCATCACCACGAGCGGCTTCCGCCACACGCGGAGCACCTGCCGCCGCAGGCAGTGGAAGATCTGGGCGGGCGTGGTCGGCGACACCACCTGGATGTTGTCCTTGGCGGCGAGCGAGAGAAACCGCTCGAGCCGCGCGCTCGAGTGCTCGGGCCCCTGCCCTTCGAAGCCGTGCGGCAGGAGCATCACGATGCCCGAGAGCCGGTTCCACTTGTCCTCGGCGCTGACGATGAACTGGTCGATCACCACCTGGGCGGCGTTGACGAAGTCACCGAACTGCGCCTCCCACATCACGAGGCCGTCGGGGCAATCGAGGCTGTAGCCATACTCGAAGCCGAGCACGCCCGCCTCCGAGAGCGGGCTGTTGTAGATCTCGACCGGGGCCTGGTCGCCGGTGAGATGCTCGAGCCCGCAATATGTCTCATCGGTGACGGCGTCGTGGATCACGGCATGGCGGTGGCTGAACGTGCCACGCTGGCTGTCCTGCCCGGAGAGCCGCACCCGCAGGCCCTGGGCGGCGAGCGAGGCCAGGGCGAGGGCCTCGGCCGCCGACCAGTCGAGCGGCTGTTTCCCTTCGGCCATCGCCCTCCGGCCCTCGAGGAACTTCTGGATCTTGGGATGCGGCTGGAAGCCCTCCGGCAGCGACACCAGCCGCTCGAGCAGGTGCACGAGCGTCTCGCGCCGCACGGCCGTGTCGACGTCGGCCGCCTCCCGCTCCCGGCCGCCGATGTAGAAGGCCCACACGCCGGTGAGGTCGCTCTTGTGGACGTAGTCCTCGCTCTTGGCCACCGAGAGCTCGGCGTCGAGCTTCGCCCGGTGCTCGTCGGCGATGGCCACGGCCTCCTCGCGGCTGACGTCGCCGAGCTTGAGCAGCTTGTCGAGGTAGCTCTCGTGCACGCTCGGCCGCCGCTCGATCACGCGGTACAGCGCCGGCTGCGTGAACGCCGGCTCGTCGGCCTCGTTGTGGCCGCGGCGCCGGAAGCAGTACATGTCGATCACGACATCGCGCTGGAACTCGCGGCGGAAATCCATCGCCAGGTTCACCACCTGCGCCACCGCCTCCGGATCCTCGCCGTTGACGTGAAAGATGGGAATCTGCAGCATCTTCGCCACGTCGGTGGCGTAGGTGCAGCTGCGGGCCTCGCGCGGGCCGGTGGTGAACCCGATCTGGTTGTTCACGACCACGTGCAGCGTGCCGCCGGTGCGGTAGGCGTCGAGCTCGCTCAGGTTGAGCGTCTCCTGGATGATCCCCTCGCCGGCGAAGGCGGCGTCGCCGTGCACCAGGATCACCATCCCGTGCTGGCGCACGACGTCGGCACCGCGGTCCTGCCGCGAGCGCATCCGGCCGATCGCCACGGGGTTCACGAACTCGAGGTGGCTCGGGTTGAAGCACAGCGTGAGGTGCACGTTGCGGCCGTTGGCCGCGCGGTAGTCGGTGGAATGGCCGAGGTGATACTTCACGTCGCCGCGGCCGACATGCAGCTCGGGATCGATGTCGGCGAACTCGCGGAAGATCCGCTGCGGGCTCTTGCCCATGATGTTGGCCAGCACGTTGAGGCGGCCGCGGTGTGCCATCGCGAGCACGATGTCGCCGATCTCCTGGCCGGCGGCCCGCTCGATCGCCATCTCGAGGAGCGGGATCAGGCTCTCCGAGCCTTCGAGCGAGAAGCTCTTCGCCCCCAGGAACCGCTTTTGGATGAACTCCTCGAACACGGCCGCCGTCGTCATCTGGCGGTAGATCCGCAGCTGCTGCCGGCGGTCGAGCTGGATCCTGTTTTCGCAGCCCTCCATCCGCACCTGCAGCCACTGCCGTACCCGCAGGTCGTCCATGTGCATGAACTGCACGCCGATCGCCCGGCAGTAGGTGTTGCGCAGCCGCTTGATGATCTGCCGCAGCGACATCGACTGCGGGCCCTCGATCGTGTCGGTGGAGAACACCCGGTCCATGTCCTCCTCGGTGAGGTGGTAGAACCGGGGATCGAGTTCGGGAAGCCCGGGCCGCGGACGGCCGAGCGGATCGATCTCGGCCATCAGGTGGCCGCGGACCCGGTAGGCCCGGACGAGCTGGTCGACGCGATCCTGCAGGAACGCCACCCGCTCCTCGCCGGCGGTTCCGCTCGCCATCGGCAGCGGGAGCGGCATCGCCTCGCCGGCCGGGGCTGCGGGCAGCTTCACCGCTCCATTGGAGATCGCCAGCGCATGCGCCGTGGCGATGCCGTCGGGGGCGAGAAGATTCTCGATCGACTCGCCGTTGCCGGCGTGAGCATGCCCGTTGGCCGCCGGCCGAACCGGCGCGGCCGCCATGCCGCCATCGGCGGCCACGCTCGCAAAATAGGCCTGCCACTCCGGATCGACGCTGGCTGGATCCAGCTGGTAGTGCTCGAACAATTCCTCGAGGAAGGCCAGGTTGGCCGTGCCGGCCAGATCGACGCCGCCGCCGGGGCCGGCTCTTTCGGTGGTGCTCATGGTCGCGCTTCTGTCACCTCGATCACATGGCCAGGAGGAGACGGCCCGGGCTCTCGAGGTAACCGATCACCTCGTTGAGGAACCGGGCTGCCATCGCCCCGTCGACCATCCGGTGATCGTACGACAGCGACAGCGGCATCATCAGCCGCGGCTCGATCCTGTCGTCGTGCACGACCGGCATCTTGCGGGATCGGCCGAGGAGCAGGATCGCCACCTCCGGCCAGTTGATGATCGGCGTCGAATAGGCGCCGCCCACGGCGCCGAGATTCGAGATCGTGAACGTGCCGCCGCGGAGGTCCTCGATGCCATACTGCGAGTTCTTGGCCTTTTCGGCGGTATCGGCGATCGCCTGGGCGATCTGCGGGATCGCGAGCTGGTCGCAGTTGCGCAGCACCGGCACGACGAGGCCGCGCGGCGTGTCGACGGCCAGGCCGATGCTCACGTAGTCCTTGTACACGATCTCGCCCTTCTCGGGATCGATCGAGGCGTTGATACCGGGATGCTGCCGGAGCGAGAGGCTCACCGCCTTCACCACGAACGCCAGCGCCGTGAGCTTGAGGTTGTTCTTGGCATACTCGGGGGCGCTCGCCTTCCGGAGGTGCTCGAGCTCGGTGACGTCGGCATCGTCGAAGTTGGTGAGGTGCGGGATCGTCTGCACGCTGCGGACCATGTTGGCGGAGATCGTCTTCCGCATCCGCGACATCTGTTCGCGGCGGATCGGCCCCCAGTCGTCGCGCTCGGTGGCGCCGGTGTCGGCCCGCGGCCGCAGCGTCGGTCCGGCGGCGCCCGCCTGACGGACCGCCGCGACCACGTCTTCCCGCAGGATCCGCCCGGCCGGGCCGCTGCCCTTCACGCGGGCCAGATCGACGCCGAGCTCCCTCGCCAGCCGGCGCACGGCCGGCCCCGCGGGCTCGACAGCGGTGGCCGTGCCACCCTCGGGCTCGGCCTCCACGGCACGGGCGGCGGCCACGGCCGGAGCGGGCGGCACCGGGGCCGCGGAAGCCTTCGGAGCCGGGGCGGCCGGAGCGGCGGCCACGGGAGCAGGAGCGACCGGTTTCGGAGGAGTCGGCGGGGGCACCGCCGCCGGAGCGGCGGCAGCCGGCTGGGGCGGCTTCGCCGGGGGAGCGCCCGCGGCGGCCGCCGTCGCGGGCTCGAGCGTGACCAGCGTCTGCCCGACCTTCACCGTGTCGCCCTTCTTCACGAGCACGCCCACCACCAGCCCGCCGGGCGGGCAAGGCACCTCGATCACGGCCTTGTCGGTTTCCACCTCGAGCAACGCCTGCCCGGGCTTGACCACGTCGCCGGGTGACACGAACACCGTCACCACGTCACCGGACGCGATGTTTTCTCCAAGGTCGGGCAGTTTGAACTCAGTGGCCATGGTGCGTGACTTGCGGGTGACGTCTGGTGGCGGGGTCACGATACACGATCGGGTCCGGATCGGGAGGCTGAAAAACGTATCAGGCGAGGGCGGCGTCGATCTTGTCGGGATTCACGCCGAGCCGGGCGATCGCCTCCGCGACGACGTCCTTGCCGATCGCGCCCGAAGAGGCGAGCCGCGAGAGCGTGCCGATCGCGATGCACTCGGCATCGACCTCGAAGTGCCGCCGCAGGGGGCCGCGGGTCTCGCTGCGGCCGAAGCCGTCCGTGCCGAGCACGAACAGGCCTCCGGGAATCCACGGGTCGAGCTGCTCCGGCACCGCCCGCACGTGGTCGCTCGCCGCGACGAAGACGCCGGCGGCGGCCGCGATCGTCCGCTCGAGATAGCTGGTGCGCGGCGCGTCCGTGGGATGGAGCATGTTCCAACGCCGGCAGGCCTGCGCCCCGCGACGGAGCTCCTTCCAGCTCGTCACGCTCCACACCGTGCTCGACACGCCCCAGTGCTCGGCGAGCAGTTCCGCCGCCCGGATCACCTCCCGAAGAATCGCCCCCGAGCCGAGCAACTGGACGGGCGGCACCGGCGCGGGTGCCGCCGGAACGACGTCGCGGAGCCGGTAGGCGCCCTCGAGGATTCCCTCCTCGCAGCCGGGAGGCATCGGGGGCATCTCGTAGTTTTCGTTGTAGACCGTGATGTAGTAGATCCAATCCTCCCCCTTGCCATACATCCGCTCGAGTCCATCGAGCATGATCACGGTGGACTCGTAGACGAACGCCGGGTCGTACGCCCGCACGGTCGGATAGGCGATCGCGAACAACTGGCTGTTGCCATCCTGGTGCTGCAATCCCTCGCCGGCGAGCGTGGTCCGCCCGGCGGTTCCGCCGAGGAGGAAGCCGCGTGCCCGGCAGTCGCAGGCGGCCCAGATCTGGTCGCCGATCCGCTGAAAACCGAACATCGAGTAGTAGATGAACATCGGGACCATCGGCACGCCGTGGCTGGCATACGCCGTGCCCGCCGCGATGAAGCTGGCGATGCTGCCGGCCTCCGTGATTCCCTCCTCGAGGATCTGCCCGTCCTTCGCCTCGCGATAGTAGAGCAACTGGTCGGAGTCGACCGGCTCGTAGAGCTGGCCGGCGTGGGCATAGATCCCGCACTGTTTGAAGAGCGGATCCATCCCGAACGTGCGGGACTCGTCGGGCACGATCGGCACGATGTATTTGCCGACGTGCTTGTCCTTGAGCAGCGACGCCATCAGCGTCACGACGCCCGTGGTCGTGGACACCTCGCGGCCGGCGCTCTTTTCGATGAACGGGCGATATTCGTCGAGCGACGGCGTCCTGAGCAGCGGCCCCTGCTTCGGCCGCGTGGGCACGTAGCCCCCGAGGGCCTCCCGCCGCTCGCGGAGATACCGCATCTCCTCCGAGTCTTCCGGCGGCCTGTAGAACGGCGCCTTGGCCACCTCGTCGTCGGAGATCGGGATGCCGAACCGCGAGCGGAAGGCCCGCAATTCGTCCTCGTTGAGTTTCTTCTGCTGATGGGTGACGTTGCGGCCCTCGCCCACCTCGCCCAGGCCGTAGCCCTTGATCGTCTTGGCGATCACGACCGTCGGCTTCCCGTGGCACTTCATCGCGGCGTCGTAGGCGGCGAACACCTTCTCGGGATCGTGGCCGCCGCGCTTGAGCTTCTTGAGCTTCTCGTCGGAGAGGTGGGCCACCATCTCGGCCAGTTCCGGACTCGCGCCGAAGAAATGCTCGCGAATGTAGCCGCCGGGCATGACCACGTATTTCTGATACTGCCCGTCGACGATCTCGCTCATCCGCTGGACGAGCAGCCCCTTCTCGTCCCTGGCGAGGAGCGGATCCCAGTCCTCGCCCCAGATCACCTTGATGACGTTCCAGCCGGCCCCGCGGAAGCAGCCCTCGAGCTCCTGGATGATCTTGCCGTTGCCCCGCACCGGCCCGTCGAGCCGCTGGAGGTTGCAATTGATCACGAACACCAGGTTGTCGAGTTTCTCGCGGGCGGCCAGGGAGATCGCCCCGAGCGTCTCCGGTTCGTCGGTTTCGCCGTCGCCAATGAAGCACCACACGTGCTGCCGGCTCGTGTCCTTGATGCCGCGATCCTGCAGATATTTGTTGAACCGGGCCTGGTAGATCGCCATGATCGGCCCGAGCCCCATCGAGACCGTGGGAAACTCCCAGAACTCGGGCATCAGCCACGGATGCGGATAGCTCGAGAGCCCGCCCCCGGGAGCGAGTTCGCGCCGGAAGTTCTCCAGGTGCTTCTCGGAAAGCCGACCCTCGAGGAAGGCGCGGGAGTAGATGCCCGGCGAGGCATGCCCCTGGAAATAGACCTGGTCGCCCGAGTAGTCGCCGCCCCGGCCTCGAATGAAGTGGTTCATGGCCACCTCGACGAGCGTGGCCGACGAGGCGAACGTGGAGATGTGGCCGCCGATGCTCTTGTCTTCGCGATTGGCCCGCACGACCATCGCCATCGCGTTCCAGCGGATGATGCTCTTGATCCGCCGCTCTATTTCGCGGTTGCCAGGATACGGCGGCTGGCGGTCGGCGGAGATCGTGTTGATGTAGGGGGTGGTGGCCGAAAACGGGATCGCGACGCCGAGGCGGTAGGCCTCCTGCTCGATCGCGTGCAGCAGGTAGGCGGCCCGGTCGCCGCCGCGACTGTTGATCACGTAGCGAAGCGAATCGAGCCACTCGCGGGTCTCGGTCGGGTCGGAATCGACCGCCGACACGCCGTCCGACAGCTCGGGCTGGCCCGACGCCGTGTCGCCCATCTGGCCGATCGACATCGGAGCATGCCCGCCATGGGGGAGATCCGGCGACTCACCGACGACGTCGCTTCCGGGCTGCTCGGTATCGGGGCTGGCCATGGTGTGCTCCGGGTGCTGACGCGCGACGCCGCATTATCCAGGGGGTTCCTCGCGCCGTAAAGGGCGCCTCATCGTGCCGCGACGTCCGCCCGCGGACGGTAGATCTCCGTCGCCAGGCCGAAGTAGTTTTCCGCCGAAAAGGCGACCGTCTCGCCGAGCGTCGGGTGGGGATGAATCGTCTCGGAGAGATCGCGGGCCGAGCAGCCCATCTCGATCGCCAGCGTCCCTTCGGCCACGAGCTCGCCCGCGCCGGGGCCGACCATCCCCACGCCGAGCACCGTATCGGTCTCGGGATCGACGAGAATCTTCGTCATCCCTTCGGTTCGTCCGAGCGCCTGCGCCCGGCCGCTCGCCGCCCACGGATAGCGGCTGATCTCGACCTCACGGCCCTGGGCCACGGCTTCGGTTTCCGTGAGCCCCGCCCAGGCGATCTCCGGGTCGGTGAACACCACGGCGGGGATCGCCCGCGGCGCGAACAGCGCGGGCTCGCCGTGCAACGACTCCACCGCCACCTTGCCCTGGTGGCTCGCGCGATGCGCGAGCATCGGCTCGCCGCACACGTCGCCGATCGCCAGGATCCGGGGATCGGCCGTGCGCTGCCGGTCGTCGACCTCGACGAACCCCTTCGGCCCGACGACCACCTCCGTGTTTTCCAGGCCCAGGCCGTCGGAATTCGGCCGCCGTCCCACGGCCACGAGCACCCGGGCGTAGTCGCGGTTGCTCGCGCCTTCGGGGCCCTCGAAGTGTGCGCGGATCGATTCGCCCCGATCCTCGAGCTTGGCCACCCTCGTGCGCAGGTGGATGCTTTCGAAGAGCTTCTCGAGCCGCTGCTGGAGCGGCTTGACTAGGTCGCGGTCGGCGCCCGGCAGGAGCGTGTCGGTGAGCTCCACGACCGACACGCGGGATCCGAGTTCGGCATACACGGTGCCCATCTCGAGGCCGATGTAACCGCCGCCGATCACGAGCAGCGATTCGGGCACGTCGGCCAGTTCCAGCGCCGTGGTCGAGTCCATCACGCGGGGCGTGGGCAGGTCGAAGGCGGAAATCTTCGCCGGCCGCGAGCCGCTGGCCAGAATGCAGTGGTCGAACGTGAGCGTCTGCGCCGCGCCGCCGGGCGCCGCGATCTCGAGCGTCGACGAGTTCATGAACCGGGCCACTCCGTGGACGATCGTCACGCCGCGCCGTTTCGCGAGCTGCGCGAGCCCGCCGGTGAGCGTGGAGATCACCTTCTCCTTGCGGCCGCGGAGCACGTCGATGTCGATGCCCGGGCGGGTGAAATGGATCCCCCAGGCCTCCATTTCACGGGCCTCGGCCAGCACCCGGCCCACGTGGAGCAGCGCCTTCGACGGGATGCAGCCCCGCAGCAGGCACGTGCCGCCGAGCCGCTCGTCGCGCTCGACGAGCGTGACCGGCATCCCGAGGTCGGCGGCGAGGAAGGCCGCCGCGTATCCGCCCGGACCGCCTCCGAGCACCACCAGGGGAGCGTGCATTGCCATGCGGGGGAACCTGCGTGAGGGAGGCGAGGCCACCGCGAGCCGGTGCGCCGGCGCTGATCGGGCTCGCTGGGAACCACCGCGATGTTGTAGGTTCGGAGCCGGATTTGGACAAGAAACGGCCCATATTTTCCGGCCGTGTCGCGCGTTTCGCCGGTGCCGCATGGCATGGTCACCCCCCGCGTGGGCCACGGGCCCGTTCACGCTCGACGTCCGCAGCCTGGCCTGCTTCCGCATCGCGCTCGGGGCCGTCGTGCTCGCCGACGCGGTGCTGCGCACCCGCGACGTGTCGCTGATGCTCGCCCCCGACGGGATGTTTCCGCTCGCCGTGCTCCGCGAGTTCCTCGGCGACCGCTGGGCCTGGTCGCTCGCCTTCCTCGTCGACGCGACCTGGTGGGGCGGCGCGGTCCTCGCGCTCGAGGGGCTCGCCGGAATCGCCCTGGCCGCCGGCCTCGGCACCCGCGTGGCCACCGGCGCCGCCTGGGCCGCCGTGGTGAGCGTCGTGCGGCGCACCGCTCCGGCCACCAATGCGGGCGACGAATGGCTCTGCTGCCTGCTTTTCTGGGGCATGTTTCTGCCGCTGGGGGCGGCCTGGTCGGTCGACGCCCGGCGCCGCGGCCGGGCGGCAGCATGTCTCACGACCTGTTCGCCCGCCACGTTCGCGATCGTCCTGCAGATCGCCGCCGTGTATCTCGGGGCCGGCAGCGCCAAGTGGAACCCCGCCTGGCTGTCGGGCGACGCCGTGGCGACCGCGCTCTCGCTGCACGACCACGGCACGGCCTGGGGCGCGGCACTCGCCGGCCACCCAGGCCTCTGTCGTCTGCTCACCTGGAGCGTGCTGGCCCTTGAATTGTGCGGCCCGTGCCTGCTCGTCGCCACCCGCGGCCCCGTCGTCAGGCTGTCGCTCGTGGCGCTGTTCATCAGTTTTCATGCCGCGACCGCCGTGTTGATGTCGATCGGCCTATTCGCTTTCGTGGGGCTCTCCGCCTGGCTGGCCCTCATCCCGACGGAGGCGTGGGCCCGGTGGTCGCGATCTGGGTCCGGACGTCGGCCGCAGGACGAACCGGCCGCCGCACCGACTTCGCCGCCGCCCTGGCAAGCCGCCGCGGTGGTGGCCGCGCTCGGAATCGCCGCCGTGAGCTTCGTGCACGACAACACCAGCTGGCGAACCCGGCCGCTGCCCGCCGCCCTGCGCGCCGCCGTGCGGATCACCTGCCTGGGCCAGGACTGGGGCATGTTCGGCGACGTGCCACCCCAGCGGCAGTGGGTGGTCGGCCGCGGCGCCACCGCTGCAGGCCGCGTGGTGGACGTGCTCCGGGGCGGCCAACCGCTCGAGGAAACACTTCCCGCCGGGGGGTATACGTCGCTGCCGCATCACCGCTGGCACAAACTTTTTTGGGAGCTGCCGGCGGCCGACCGCCGCGTGTTCTCCCCGAGCATCGCCGCGGCGCTCGCGGCCGACTGGAACCGGCGGCACGGCCCCGCCGAGCGATTGACCGCCCTCGAGATCCGCGCCGTCCGCACCGGCCCGATCTTGGCGGGGGAGCCGGGCACCGTCGCGCGGCACGAAATCCTCCTGGCCTCGTGGCCCCCACGAGACGGAACTGGCCGGGGCAACCTCGACCGGCGCCTCGACGACCTGCCGGCCCCTCGAGGGCCCGCGGCGCCCTGACGGGCTGGATCGATAGCCAGGTCGACGGCACCTCGGCGCGCATTTTCCGCCCTGAGCCACCCCGGCTTGCGGGGGCGGTTCACCGAGGAGCGTCAGGCGAGGATCTGCTTCACGACGTGGCCATGGACGTCGGTGAGGCGGAAGTCGCGGCCCTGGAAGCGGTAGGTGAGCTGCGTGTGGTCGAAGCCGAGCAGGTGCAGGATCGTGGCCTGCAGGTCGTGGATGTGCACGAGGTCGCTGGCCACCTTGAAGCCGAGGTCGTCGCTCGCCCCGTGCACGTGGCCCGGCTTCACGCCGCCGCCGGCCATCCAGATGGAATAGCAGTCGGGATAATGGTCGCGGCCGAGGATGCTGCCGGCGGCCGTGCGGCCCTCGCGGAAGGGCGTGCGGCCGAATTCGCCGGTGCAGAGCACGAGCGTGTCTTCCAGCAGGCCGCGCTGCTCGAGATCCTCGATCAGGGCCGCCGCCGGCCTGTCGAACGTGGCCGCCTTCCTGGTGAGGCCGTCGCGGATGTCCTCGTTCGGACTCGTGCCATGGAAATCCCAGCCCCAGTCGAAGAGGTGCACGAACCGCACGCCCTGCTCGACCAGCCGCCTGGCCAGCAGGCAGTTGTTGGCCAGGCTGGCCTGCCCCGGCGTGGCGCCGTAGGCAGCGAGCACGGCCGGCGACTCCTTCGAGATATCCATCACCTCGGGCACGCTCGCCTGCATGCGGAAGGCCAGCTCGTATTGGGCGATCCGCGTGACGGTCTCGGGATTGCCGAGCTCGCGGGCCTGCAGTTCGTTGAGATCCTTGAGGGCGTCGAGCGTTTTGCGGCGCAGCGCCCGGTTCATGCCCGGCGGATCCGACACATAGAGCACCGGATCCCCCTTCGACCGGCACTGCACGCCCTGATACACGCTCGGCAGGAAGCCCGATCCAAAGCTGCTCGTGCCGCCGTTCGGCTGCACGCCCGACGAGATGAGCGTGACGAAGCCCGGGAGGTTGGCATTTTCCGTGCCCAGCCCGTAGGTCACCCAGCTGCCGAGGCTCGGCCGGCCCGCGCGGGGCGAGCCCGTGTAGACCATCAATTCCGCCGGCGCGTGATTGAACTGATCCGTGAACATGCTCCGCACCAGGCAGAGCCTGTCGGCCACCCGATGAAGATTCGGGATCGCATCGGAAAGCTCCATCCCGCTCTCGCCACACCTCACCCACTTCCGCGGCGTGCCGAGAAGCTTGGGGGTGCCGCTGGTGAAGGCGAACTTCTTCCCCGCGATCGTCTCGGCGGGGCAGTCCTGCCCGTCGTGCCTCACGAGCTCGGGCTTGTGGTCGTAGAGATCGAGATGCGGCGGCGAGCCCGTGAGATGGATCACGATCATCCGCTTGGCCTTGGCCGCACGTGGCGGGAGTCTGGCGGCCATCGGATCGCCGGCGAGCGCCGGCGGCGGTGCGGAGGCCGTGGCCGCGAGCAGATCGTGCATCGCGATGGCACCGATGCCGCCGGCCATCGAGCCGAGCAGATGCCGCCGGGTCGCGAGCAGTCTGGATTCGAAGACGGGGTCCATCGCGGCCCTCCCTACGGACACATGAAGGTTTCGTCGAGGTTGAGAATGACGTTCGCCACGACGGTCCACGCGGCGAGGTCGGCCATGTCGGCGTCGATTCCCGCGAGCACAGGGCCGAGGGGGTCGGTGGCCATCTTCACGGCGTCCACCGGTGCCGCGCGGTAGTCGACGAGCGCCTCGTCGTGGAGCCGGGCGAGCCGGTCGATCTCGGCGGCCGTGGGCTGCCGCGCCAGCACGAGCCGGAAGCCCCGAGCTGCGCGGTCGGCCGCCGTCGAACCCCCTTCGCGGATCATCCGTCGGGCGAGTGCCTGAGCGGCCTCGACATACGCGGGGTCGTTCATCGTCACGAGCGCCTGGAGCGGCGTGTTCGTCCGCGGCCGGCGGATCGTGCAGACCTCCCGCGAGGGCGCGTCGAACGTGGCCATCGCGGGATACGGATTGCTGCGGCGCCACGTGGTGTAGACCGCGCGGCGGTAGCGATCTTCGCCCGTGCTCGTCTGCCAGTCGATGCCACCGCCGAATGCGGCGTTCAAGCCGAGGTTGGGCTGCGGCGGCTTCACGCTCGGGCCACCCTTCTTGCGGGACAGCAGGCCGGCGGCGGCGAGCGCCTGGTCGCGGATCACCTCGGCCGGCAGCCGCACCCGTGGCCCGCAGGCGATGAGCCGGTTCTCCGGATCGCGGGCCACGAGTTCCGGCGGGCACTTCGACGTCTGCCGGTAGGCGGCGCTCGTCACGATCAGCCGCTGAATGGCCTTCATGTCCCACGCGCGGGCCACCAGCTCCGTGGCGAGCCAGTCGAGCAGTTCCGGATGGCTCGGCAAATCGCCCTGGCTGCCAAACTCCTCGCTCGTGGAGACGATGCCGATCCCGAAGAGCCGCTCCCAGATCCGGTTCACGACCACGCGGGCGGTGAGCGGGTTTGCCGGATCGACGAGCCACTTGGCCAGCGCCACGCGATCCACCCGCTGCCCGTCGGCTACGGGCGGCGGATGGAACGCCGCCGGCACGCCCTCGGTCACCTCGTCGCCGAGGTTCTGCCAGTTGCCGCGAAGCTGGATCTTCGTGATCCGCCGCTTGTCGCCCGCGAGCTCCTCGAGCACGGGCACCGTGACGGCCGGTGTGGCGGCGAGTGTGCCACGCAGATCCTCGAGCACCTTCCGGGCCGGCTGAAACTCCGGCGGCTCCGGCCCATCCTGGGCCGCCGGTGTGGCCAGTTCGGGAATCCCGGCGACGACCTCGGCGATCTCCTGTTCAAGCGCATCGCGGGCCGCATCGACCGGCTCCCAGGGAATCCGGACGACGGGTGATTCATCCCGGCGGTCGGCATCGGCCGTGTTGTTGAGGATGGCGTAGAGCCGGAAATATTCCTTCTGCGAGAGCGGGTCGTATTTGTGGTCGTGGCACTGGGCGCAGGCCATCGTCGTGCCCATCCATGTGCTCAACGTCGTATTCACCCGGTCGATGATCGCGACGGTGCGAAACTCCTCGTCGATCGTGCCGCCCTCGTTGTTGGTGAGCGTGTTGCGATGGAAGGCGGTGGCGACCCTGTCATCGAGCGAGCCGCCCGGCAGGAGGTCGCCGGCGATCTGCTTGAGCGTGAATTCGTCGAACGGCATGTTGGCGTCGAACGCCTTCACCACCCAGTCGCGCCAGCCCCAGATCGTCCGTGCAGGATCGTCGGCGTATCCCGCACTATCGGCGTAGCGGGCGAGGTCGAGCCATTGCCGCGCCTGATGCTCGCCGTAGCCATCGTGGGCGAGCAGCCGATCGACGAGCTTCTCGACGGCGTCGGCCGCGGGATCGGCCACGAAGGCGTCGATCTCCTCCGGCGGGGGCGGAAGGCCCGTGAGATCAAGCGCGAGCCGGCGGGCGAGCGTGGCCCGATCGGCCTCGGGCTGCGGAGCGAGCCCCTCCGCTTCGAGGCGGGCGAGGATGAAGCGGTCGATGTCGTTCTTGGGCCAGGCCGTGTTCGCGATCCGCGGCAGGCTTGGCCGCTGCGGCGGCACGTAGGCCCAGTGGGGTTCGTAGGTCGCCCCCGCCGCGATCCACCGCCTCACGAGATCGACCTGCCGCGCCGACAGCGGCTGGCCCGCCTCGGGGGGCGGCATCATGAGATCGGGATCGGCGGACGTGATCCGCGCGATGATCTCGCTCTCGTCGGGCTTGCCGGGCACGACCGCTGCATGGCCGCCGAGATCGGCCGTGGCTCCGGCAAACGTGTCGAGCCGGAGCCCCTCGTCGCCGCCCCCTGCCCGGCCCTCGGGATCCGGTCCGTGGCAGCGCACGCAGCGGTTGGAAAGGATGCCCTTGATGTCGCGGGTGAAGGAGGGGGCCAGTTCGGCCGCGAGGGCAGGCCCCCCCACGCAGACCAATAAACCGGCCGACACCATGCATCGCAGGCGGAGGATCGACATGCCAGACCTCGACGGATGATCTGTAATATAGCGTATCGGCTACGATCGGCATCGCGGCGTTTTTGTCGGCGACTCTGCCCGGTGGCAGACTTGCCGGATGGCCGTCGGGCCTCCCGCGAGAGTGGCGAAACTGGCAGACGCGCTGGATTTAGGTTCCAGTGCCGCAAGGCGTGCGGGTTCGACTCCCGCCTCTCGCACTGATGGGGCGGGCGCGGCCGACGCCGACGTCGTCGCCACGGCGGCAGTTTTCAGAGCGCGCCGACCTCGCGGTCGTCCGCGGCGGTCAGCGCACCGCGCTCTCGAGGTGTGACGCCTGCCTGACCGCCGCCTCGGCCGGCGAGGGCCGCACGAGCCGCGTCGCCTGCTGCCGAAACGCCTCGCGCCGCAGTCGTTCCTGCCGCATCGCCGCCTGGCCGAGCACCGCGAGCCGCTCCTGGCTGCGGCGGCGCAGGTTCGCCTCGTCGAACAGATTGTCCTCGGCGGATTTTTCGTTGATGGGCTCGGCGGCGGGCTCCGCGGGGTTGAGTGCCAAAGGCTCAGGCTCAGGCTCGAGCCTGGTTTCAGGCTGGCGCTCGGGTTTGGGTTCGGGCGGGACTGTGTTGAACGGCTCTGCCGGCGGCTGCGGAGCAGATTGCCGGTCGGCCCCGGGCGGGGGCAGGATCGAAGGCGCTGCCTCGACTTGCCGCTGCGTCGCCGCGGGATCCTCGGCCGCGGACTCCTCTGCGGGCTCGAAATCCGGCACGGGCGATTCCTCGTCGGCGGTCGGCACCTCCGACTTCGGGGCCATGACCGGTGCGGCCGGCTCCGTGCGGGATGCCTGCTCAGGGCCCTGTCCCGGCCAGATCCGCCACCGTGTGTCGTAATAGCCGAAGCTGGCCGGCCGGACCGGACAACTCGCGGGGCAGCCGGGGACGGTGCAGCCTTCATGACGACACTTTCCGCGGGAGCCGTGGGCCGCCCCGCAGCCTGGGCCGTGACCGTGTTCTGCAGGCGGGACGGGGCCCCGGGTGCTGGCTTCGATGGTGTCCACGACGTCGTGCAGCGTGATGGGAGGCTTGGCGGCTCCGGGGATCGCCGAGAACACCTCGCTCGCCGCGGCGGTCCCGACGCACGCCCACGCAAGACCGACGAGGCACCCGAGAAGCACGCCGGATCGCGGCATGTCGACGATTCCGACGGTTGAACGAAAGGGTGTCATGAAACGGCCGGGAGCGGGCGTCAAAGTCAGCGGAATCGGAATCGCCACCGCGGTGGGTATCGACCCGGAGGGCGCGGAATCTTCGGCTCATTTTGCGGAACCTCTCAGCGGCGTCGCGGTGGACGACGAGCGAGCCCGCCCGGCCCCCCCAGCTTGGCTCGCCGTCCCATCCGGGAATGCGATCCGACAGGCGGCGGATATCCCGGCCCTCGGGGTAGAATGGGTGGCGTTCTCCGTGTCAGCAGGGAATCCCACGATGAAGAAGGTCAACCTCCGGCTCGTCCTGGTCCTCGTGATCGCCGTCGTTGGCGGGGCGGTCGGCGTCCATTTTCTGCATCGTTACCAGGTTGCCCGGAATGCCGGGAGCCTCGCAAAGATGGCCCGGGCGAAACTGGCCACAGGCCAGGTCGGCGAGGCCCTCTCGCTGTTCAGCCGGTACGTCGTCCATCGGCCGCAGGACAAGGCCGTCTACGCGGAATATGCCGGGCTCGTGCTCGATCGGGCGGAATCGCCGGGGGCGACCCCGAACGACGTGGCTCGCGCCTACGGCGTGCTGGAGACGGCGGTGCGGCGCAATCCCGACGACGACGCCCTGCGACAACGGCTGGCGAGGTTTCAATTGCGGATCGGCCGCTTCGGCGACGCCCGTGAACACCTGCAGATCCTGCGGTCGAAGGCGGCGGCGGGAACGGCCCCGGAGGCGGCCGCCAACGCGGATCACGACGTTCCGGCGGAGACTGCCGCCTCCAAGCGGCTCGATCGCACGCAGATCGACCTGCTGTTGGCCAGATCATATCTGGAGACCGGCGACTTCACCGAGGCGGCGACGCTCGCCAGCGATCTGATCGGCTTCGACATCCAGACAAAGTCTTTCAATCCGGAGCGGCAGGCCGTACCGCACAGCACCGACGCGTTCATCCTCCTCGCCACGATGCTCGAGGAGAAATTCGACGATCAAGGGACGGCGGATCGGGTGCTGGCCGAGCTCGTGAAAGCCAATGCCTCCGATCCGCAGGCGTGGCTGGCGCTCGCCCGCTGGCATCGGCAACGCGGCAACCTGGACGCGGCCAAGCAGGACCTGGCGGAGGCCAGCCGTCTGGCACCTGAAAGCGTCGACGTGATCCTCGCCTCGTTCGACGTCGCGGTCGCCGAGAGAGACTTCGCCGCGGCCGAAAAGACGATCGAGGCCGGCACCGCGGTCGCCGGGACCGACGAACGCGTCATCCGCGCGGCCGCCATGCTCGCCCTCCTCCGGCAGCAGCCCGCAGCCGCCGTCGACATGCTCGACAAGGGCCTGTCATCCCTCCCCGGCCGACCTTCCCTGCTGCTGATGCTGGCCGACGCGCTGCTGCAGAAGAACGACATCGACCGGGCCGAGCAGACGGTCGCCAGGGTCGCGGAGGTGCTGGGAGCGTCGCACCCCTCGGTGCTCCTCCTCGAGGCCCGCATCCTGCTCGTGCGGCAGCACTGGGTCCGGGCCAGGGAGAAACTCGACCTTGTGCGGCCGCTCGTGGCCGGATCGGCCGACCTCGCCCGGCAGGTCGATTTTTACATGGCCCAGTGCCACGAGCAGCTCGGCGAATATGACGAGCAGCTCGAGGCGAGTCGGCGGGTGCTCAGCGACGATCCGACGTCGCTCGCGGCCCGCGTCGGCGCCGCGTCGGCGTTGGTCGCCGCCGGCAGGCCCGACGAGGCGCTGCAGGAGTTCGAGGCGGTGGCCACGGCCATCCCGCGCGACCGGCTCCCCGGGATCCCCCAGGTGTGGAATCCGCTCCTGCAGCTGCGCGTCGCGGCGCAACTCAAGCGGTCCCCCGCCGACCGCGACTGGTCCGCGATCGACGCCCTCCTCGACATGCTCCAGACGTCGGCCACCGTCTCCGCCACCGAGATGACGCTGCTGCAAGCCGACGTGCTCGCGCGTCGGGGGGAAACCGTGGCCGCGGTCGAGTTGCTGGAAAAAGCCGCACGGGGCGATCCGCGGGAACCGCGGTTCCTGGCCGGCCTGGCCGCGCTCGCCCTGCGTGACGACGACGCCGAGCGGGCCCGCGCCGTGCTCGCGCGGGCGCCGCAAGACCTCGCAGCCGACGCCGGCCTGCTCCTGCTCGAAGCCCAACTGGCCGCCCGCGCTCCCGCCGCAGAGGCGGCCAGACAACTCGAAGCGATCGAGAGGAGGGCGGCGGCTTTGCCACCCGACCGGCTCGCCCGCATGCTCTCGGCGCTCGCGTCCATCCGGATCTCGATGGGCCAGCCTGACGAGGCGGAACGGCTCTGGACGGCGGCCCTCGAGAAGACACCGGAGGACCCGCGGCTTCGCTGGACGCTCTACGAACTGTCTCGTGACCGCGGCGATCTCGGCGCGATGCAGCGCATCTCGAGCGACATCGCCCGGGAGCTGGGGCCGACGAGCCCGCAGGCCCGCGTGGCCAGGGCGGGCGTCCTCGTCCAGGGCGTGCGGGAGGCGCACCAGAAGAAGCTCGCGAAGGACGGGGCCGATACCGACCTCGGCGTCGACGGCCGCCGCACGCTCGACGAGGCCCGCAACGTGTTGATTGAAGCGGAGAACGACAGGCCCGGATGGGCACAGATCCAGCTCATGTTTGCCGACATCGCCGGGCTCCGCGGCGACCTCCCCGCGGCCATCGACTCCCTCCAACGGGCCAGCCGCATGGAACCCGGGAACGCCGCGATCATCCGCCGACTCGTCGGGCTGTTGTACGCGTCGAACCGGTTCGACGAGGCGCAGCAGGCGATCGCCCGGCTGGGCCCGGGAGGCCCCGTTGAATTCGAGCGAATCACCGCCGAAATGGCGCTCCGCGCGGGCAACATCGAGGAGGCCGTGTCGCTGGCCGAAAACAGCGTTTCGTCCGACTCGCACAACGCGGGCGAACTCCTCTGGCTCGGGCAGTTGCTGAACCGCTCGGGCAAGGCCGATCGCGCGGAGAAGGTCCTCGAGCGGGCCGTCGAGCAGGCGCCCGATCTTGCGGAAGCCTGGATGGCCCTGGTCGCCCACCAGGTCGCCACCGGGAAACGACGGCTCGCGGAGCAGACGCTCGAACGGGCCGCCGCATCGCTGAAGGAACCGAACCGGCAGCTCGTGGAGGCCCAGGGCCACGAGCTGCTCGGCCAGTTCGACGAGGCGGAGCGGAGTTACCGGGCCGCGATCGCCGCGGTTCCGGGCGAGCCGGCAGTGGCCCGCGGGCTGGCTTCCTTTCTGATCCGCCGCGGTCGCCTCACCCCGGCCCGCGACGTCCTTCGTGAGATCATCGCCGGGAGCGACGACAAGGCGGCCGCGAAGGCGGCGAAAATCTGGGCCCGGCGGTCGCTCGCGGAACTGACGGCCGAAGCGGGGGGCCACAAGGCGCTCGACGAGGCGCTCGCCATCGTCGAAGGCAACACGGGCGTCGATGGCACGTTGAGCCCGGACGACATCTCGCTCCAGGTGACGCTCCTCGCTCGGCGGCCCGAGCCGGCCAACTGCCGCCGGGCCATCGCGCTCCTGGAGAAGCTCCGCCAGTCGCAGCCGCTCTCCTCGACCCAGCGGCTGCAGCTCGCCCAGCTCTGGGACCGGGCCGGCCGCTGGGACGAGTGCCGCGACGAATTGATGTCGCTGGCCGCAGACCCGAATGCGACGCCGCAGCTCACGGCCCTGCTCATCGAGCGGCTGATCGATCACGGCGAACTGTCATCGGCCAGGGTGTGGCTCGGGAAACTGCGGGCCACGAATCACGAGACCCCCGTCGCGCTCGCCCTCGAGGCGAAGCTCGCCCTCGAGGAGGAAGATCGCCCCACGGCCGTCGCCGCCGCCAAGAAACTCATGCCGGCGGGCGATCTGCCGCGTGAGCAGGCCGGGCAGCTGCTCCCGATCGCCGTGTTGATGGAGAAACTGGGCTTTCACAAGGCGGCCGACAAACTGCTTGCCGACTATGCCGAGCGGCTTCCGGAGGGCGCCCTCGCGCGGGCGGAGTTCCTCGGTCGGCGCCGCCGGCTCGACGAGGCGCTCGACCTTCTGGAGACGGCATGGAGCCAGGTGCCCGTGGCCCGCCTCCTCCAGTCGGCGGTGGCGGTGATTCGCAGCTCGGGCGGCCCGCCGGATGCGGCCGTCTCGACCCGGCTCGAGCAATGGTTCGCCCGCGCCCGGCGCGAAGACCCCGGATCGGTGGTGATCGAGTTGTTGCACTCCGAATTGCTCGAAGTCCAGGGGCGATCCTCGGAAATCGAAGGGGCGTATCGCAAGATCCTCGATCGCGACGACCTGTCCGGCCCACAGATGGCGATCGTCGCGAACAATCTGGCATTCCATCTGGCCCGCCCGGAAACCGCCGACGAGGCCAAGCAGCTGATCGACAAGGCGATCGCCGAAGTGGGACCGCATCCCGATCTCCTCGACACGCGCGGCGTCGTCCTGCTCGCCGCCGGCGACACGAATGCGGCGCTCGCCTCGCTCGAGGAGGCGGCTCTCGACCCCACCCCTGCGAAACTGCTCCACCTGGCCGCCGCGCAGGTGGCGACGAAGGACCTCACCGCCGCCCGCCAGACCCTCGAACGCGCCCGCAGGCTCGGGCTCCTGCCGGACCAGCTTTCCGCGGCCGACAAGGCCCGCTACGACGCCGTCGAAGCAACGCTGCCCACGAGCCCCGGCGGGTTTTAAAAGAGCCGGTGACAGGCTGAAGCCTGTCTCACGCGATGGTCAGCCCTGCAGCATCCGGGAGCGGGCGAGGGCGTCTTCGGCCTCGGCGATGCGGCCGCCACGCATGCACGCGACGCTGAGCGCCGTGTAGCTGAAAGGATCCTTGGGCTCGAGCTCGCAGACCCGCCGGGCATGGCGGATCGCCTCGTCGTGACGCTCGAGCCGCGTGCACCAGGCGGCCAGGGCCGAGTGTGCCAGGGCAAAGTCGGGATGGTCGGCGGTCACGGCCTCGAGCGCCGCGACGGCTTCGGCCAACTGGCCCTGATTCTTGAGTTGCTCGGCCGCCTCGTACCGTTCCTCACGACTTGCCATGGTGCGCGCCCGGTTCCTGGGGAGAGAACTCTGAAGAGTGTATCGGGCGGCCGCCGCATGGCGAGCCGCACCGGCCCGGGGGCGAACGCGAGGTGGGGAGCCTGGCAGCCCGGGAAACCTGTGCACACGGCGGAAAATTGCCATTGAATCGAGGCGACCGGCAAGCCGATAACCCTCGGGTTCGCGAGGCTTTCGTCCCCATCGACCGTTGAGCCACGTTGTGCGAGGCCGGCCTTGAGCATCCATCCACTCGCCGCCGTCAGTCCGGAAGCCCACCTCGGCGTGGGCGTGACGGTCGGCGCGTTCGCCACGGTGGAAGGGGGCGTGGAACTCGGCGACTTCTGCACCGTGGCCCCCGGGGCCGTGGTGAAGAGCGGGGTCCGGGCGGGGTGCCACAATGAATTCGGAGAACACTGCGTCGTCGGTGGCGCGCCGCAGCATGCCGCCCGGCCGCAGCAGGTGGGCACGCTCGTGATCGGCGACCACAATGTGTTCCGGGAATACGTCACCGTGCACCGCGCCCTCAAAGTGGGCACCGCCACGACGATCGGCGACCAGAACTACGTGATGGCCACGGCGCACGTGGGCCACGACTGCGCGGTCGGCAACAACTGCATTTTCGCCAACGGCGCGCTGCTCGGCGGCCACGTCGTGGTCGAGGATCGGGCGTTCGTGTCAGGAGCGGTCGCGGTGCACCAGTTCTGTCGCATTGGCCGACTGGCGATGGTGGGCGGGCACGCCCGCGTGGTGCAGGACATCCCGCCTTACATGCTCGTCGACGGCCAGAGCGGATGCATCGTCGGCCTGAACATCGTCGGCCTCAAGCGCAGCGGTCATTCGGCCCAGGAGATCGCCGATCTCAAGGCAGCCTATCGCGCGATCTATCGCCGCGGCCTGCCCTGGAAACAGGTGCTCGAAGTTCTCGCGGCCGAATTCCAGTCGGGGCCGAGCCGGCATCTGTGCACGTTTCTCCACGCGGGAACCCGGGGATTCGCGCAGGAGCGCCGCCCGCCTCCGGCCACGACCTTTCGGCTCCGCGTGGCGGACGACGACGTGGCCATGGAACCGGCCGTCCGCTCACGGGCCAGTTGATTCCGGACCCAGTGCAGCGGGGGTCGCCGGCTCGGTGCTCGACGGGCCAGGCCTTCCATAGCGCTGCAACTTCCGGCGCAGGACGGAGCGATCGATGCCGAGCAGTTTGGCCGCCAGCGATTTGTTGTGCATCGTCGCGGCCAGCGTGCGTTCGACGTGCAACCGCTCGACGTCGGCCAGTGTCGGCCAGACCTGACCCGATTCCACACCGCTTTCCGCCTCGGGAACGAGAACCGCCTGGCCGGCTCCCGGCGACGGGGAAGGAGCCGCCGGCCTCACCGCCGGCTCGACGCGAAACACGCCCGGCACCGCAGTCGTCGCCACGATGCCCTGGGCGGCCGCCCGCATGAGCGGCGACACGCTTTGAGCCGGCAGGGCGGCGGGGGCAGCCGCGCCGCCGGCCCCGATGAATCCGCTCAAAGCCTCCGGATCGATCTCGTCGTTCGACGAGAACATCACGGCCCGCTCGAGCACGTTCTCGAGTTCGCGCACGTTGCCGGGCCAGGAGTACGACTGCAGGATGTCGATGGCGGCTGTCGACAGCGTGCACATCGGCATCCCGTGCCGGCCGGCCAGTTCCGCCAGGTATCGTGCGGCGAGCACGGGGATGTCTTCCGGACGATCCTCGAGGGCCAGCGTGCGGATCGTCACCACGTTGAGCCGGTAGTAGAGATCTTCGCGAAACCGGCCTTCCTTCACCTCGCGGCCCAGGTCCCGATTCGTCGCCGCGACCACCCGCACGTCGATCGGGATCTCGTCGTGGCTGCCCACGGGCACGACGGTCCGCTGCTGCAGCACGCGGAGCAGTTTGGCCTGCAGTTCGAACTCCATCTCCCCGATCTCGTCGAGGAAGATGGTGCCGCCGTTGGCGGCACGGAAGCAGCCGAGCGTCGAGGACGTGGCACCGGTGAACGAGCCCTTCACGTGGCCGAACATGTGGCTCGCGAACAGCGTGCCGGTGGTCACGGCGCAGTCCACGGGAATGAACGGCTTCCCGGCCCGCGGGCTGGAAGCATGGATGGCGCGGGCGATGAGTTCCTTGCCCGTTCCGCTCGGCCCCAGGATCAGAACGCTCGACCGGTGGGCCGACACGAGTTCGATCGCCCGCCGCACCTGCTCCGCCCAGGCCGAAACGCCGGCGATCCGCTCGAGCGAAGCCGCCTCCGATCGCTGCTTGGCAACAGAACCCATCAGGCACCTCCCATCCGCGAGGGCTGGCAAGAGCCGGCCCCGATCTCCGCGGCCGCCAGCCCGCTGAACTGCCATCTCGCCGCCGGTCACGGGCCTAGAAATATACCGCGCGATCGCCGTCTCTGCCAGGATCGTGGCGGGCGGGGCTCATTGGACCGGCCGTGCCGGTCGCGTCACTTGCAACGGTTTCGAAAAGAAATTCGCCCCGGCATTCGCCCCGGCCAGGAAAAATGGGCGAAGATTGCGGTGGGCGGCCGCGCCCGCAGCCCGGGCGGCCCCCCGGCCCGGTTCCTTGGATCGTGGACTGACGACGATGCTCCCGCCTCCCTCCCCGTCTCCCCCGCGCGTCGACGGCGTCGAGCCGACCCCCCCGCCGCGCCGCCGCTCCCGCTGGCCCCCGCTGCTCGCGGCGGCGCTGCTGGCGGGCCTCGGCTGGCTCACCCTCGACAGGCTGCTCATCGATCGGCGGCCGATCATCGTCGGGATCCTGCACTCGCAGACCGGCCCGATGGCGATCAGCGAGAAGTCGATGATCGACGCGGAGGTGCTCGCGCTCGAGGAGATCAACGCCGGCGGCGGCATCCTGGCCGGCC
>Ga0214923_10002245_pt1 | contig 25978 bp, 31 predicted proteins | sample LL1510_MetaG_FD_177993 | JGI IMG/M metagenome (GOLD analysis project Ga0214923, IMG submission 177993) | Freshwater microbial communities from Lake Lanier, Atlanta, Georgia, United States - LL-1510 | ecosystem: Environmental > Aquatic > Freshwater > Lake | place: USA: Georgia | collected...
ACTGATGCCGCATGCGCGACTGCCTGCGGAACACCGGTAGGCTTCGCGGGCGCGGGCTGGAACTGCGTAGCTGGCGCAGACACCGTTGTGGTGCCCTTGCGCAGATAACGCATGTACTCAGGATGCTCGCGCCACGCGAAATCGAGGGCTTCGCGCGGGAAGGACTCGGCCATCAAATCGGCCTGCTCCTCGAAACTGGGGATGTACATGAAATCATCAAACGAGCCGTTGGCCGTAGCTATCTTATTGGCATAATTGCCAAACGGCACGGTCTGCCCGTTATAAGTGTCATGCAACACAACCCAGTGCTGCTCGCCCGAATTTTTTCCGTCAGGCGACGGGTTCGGCTTACCGACGACGACCGTCTCACCCGGATTCTGTGGCGAAATGGCGTAGGGAGGAACAAACAGATAGTCAGGACCATCAGTAGAGATCGCCATCGGACGCGGCGGCTTGGGGTGCGCCGTAGCTCCGAATGACTTAGACATGACCGTCACAAGCTTTGCCTGCGCAGGATTGAGCATATCGCCGGCCAGATACTGACCGTCGTTGCTTTGCACCTGCAGAGCGTTTACAAGGCTTTCCGCCGCGGTCTTCTTGAAGCCAAAGATACGGGCGTTATTTTCTTTTTGATCCGCCAGGTCGAAACAGCCAAAACCGGTAGAGCCGTCGGCCTTACGGTACAGCTGCGTTGCGCTCACGAACAGAATCTGCTCCGGGCGCTTCAACGAACCGACGTGCGTCTGCTGCTGAAAACCCGCCGTCCGATTAAGCAAATCACAAAAAAGCGCGCCAATTCCGGGTGTTTCGCGGTTTTTGTACGCCGCTCGGTACAGGAGCCATACCGGACTTTCATACTTATTAATTGCCGGATTACCGTCATGCACAATAAAGTGCAGATCCGGCTGGCCAAACCACGAAACGCACTCATAATGACGGCACCAGTCCCCATACTGACCGTCTTCTAAAAACTTGGTCAGCACCGGCTTACCTGACGCGTCCTCAAACCGCTTACCATTTTCATCTGTGGCGTACGTGGGCAACAGCCTGAGACACAGACCGTCATCCAGCATTTTTTTACCGCCAACAATAATTACATTACGCTGTTTGCCGTAACAAAAACGTCTCTTGCCGTCTCCTCCGCCCGTAGCCTGAGCTGAGCCAAAGGAAGCAAGATTTTGACTACTGTAACGAGGCATAAAAACTCCTAAGAAAAGAACAAACGAACTACGCCAACTCTAGCACAAATCTCCACAAAGTCCAGACCCCTAGTCTTCGATTTCTGCAAGCCATTTTAGCCCCAATTCTTCGGCTTGTTTTGCCTTCAAATTCTCGCCCCAATGCGTGAATACGTCGCGACTCATTCCAAAATGATAGGGCGCGGAAACTGGGATAAGCGTTCCGTCTAGGTTGCGTGGCCAAAATGGCAATCGATTGATCATGCATTCCGGTATGACTTCTTTGTACACCGCTTCTGCGTGCGCAAAAGGAACGATCAGCACGATAGCGTCATGAATCTGTAACGCTATTTTATATTCAATTTCAGGATGCTCTCTGCGATATTGCAGAAAATTATAAAGAGCCAGCGACACGGCATCTGCAACACCGCCCTGAATGGGAAAGTTTTGCGCTTGCCGTTGTTGCTCTCCTATGATTGCACGATCATGCTGCGACGGTTGAGTAAATCTACGAAAGCGGCCATACGGACCTACGAGCCAGCCAGGATTCTGAGAACGCGCGCGACACTGTTCAAGAAATGTCGCCGTGCCCGGATAGGACCGGAAATAGGCATCGATCATGGCCTGACACTCTTCAACGCTGACAGTAACGCCTTCTTCTTTACACTGCCGCGCAATAGCCTCCGCGCCACGACCGTAAGGAATACCAAAATTCACGTTTTTGGCCGCAACACGTAAACCTTTCACGCCGGCTGCTACCATGCCTTTTTTAGTTGGCACTACGTCGGCAAGATTGAACGTTTTCACCGCCTGTTGCGAATGAATGTCGTAGTGGTCAGGATCGTCTTCAGGTAATAAATTACGTCTGACGTGTTCAATCATATTAGCGTCTTGCGCTAGCCACGCTAAGACCGCCAACTCCGCACCAGTGAGGTCGGTTTCAATGCCGACACAGCCCTCCGGTACACGCAAGATTGACCGCACCGGATGTTGATATTCTTTACCGAGGATTCGCTTATAGTCGTCTTCTCGTCGGCTGCTGAGATTCTGTAACGGAGGGCGGGAACTGGATGCGCGTCCGGTTTCCTTTGTTTGAAATAAGTGAGTACGTACTTTACCGTCGGCGTGCACACATCCGACAAGACCTTTTTCATACGCGTAGTTACCGTTCTCATCCGTTTCAAAATCTCCGTGTTCTGTCATATTAGGTTTGCGCAGCACAGACTGCAGAACTTGCGCGATAAATTTGTAGTCGCGAATTTTGGCCGCTGTCGCATTCATGTGGCCAAGAATACCAAGACTTTCTTTGTCTGTGCTGGGCGGAGATTTCCCGATTTCGTGTGCGCGCAAATCCCGCCACAGTTTAGGGCGCTTTCCGGTTGTTTTAACCGGCGTTAAATCTAATGTCGTGGCTTCATCGGGGATATTTACCGCGTTTGTAAAATTGCGCATAAAACTGCGCCCAAACATCGCCACAGCCAACTGCGGGTGCGACTTTGGATTAAATTCTGGCCAGCTGAGCTCTGTCCGAATCTCGTTTAAAAGATTGTTCTGCTTGGACATAAACAAGTTCGTTAGATCATCCGCGCGCGGTCGATCAATCACGAGCCCGGTCATCTCCATTTCCAAGAACGCCAGCGATGCCTGATGCGCTGTCCAATAAGGCAACCAGCAATCGTTTCCGTATATATCATTTGCCAATATGCCGTCAGAACCATTTGTACCGTAAAACGCGAGCATAATACGGCGTGTCGCATCCGCATCGTAATTGGCGTATGGATGTAAAATATGGCTAGGGCACTCGCCATACCCGCCAAGGTCGTCTACTTTCAATTTGTTTAAAGTACAGTAGCTTTTTTTCCATTTATCTAATCTTTCCCAATACGGTGGTGCGCTGGTAAATCGCAAGACGCACTCATCAAGGCCGTATTTAGCCGTTTCATTAACGGCGTGATACAACAAGCTCGTGTCCCAGCCGCCGCGTCGCCTGTTGTTTGGATCCGGGTCTGGCGCGTATTCATCTCGGACGTCCACCCCAAAATCAATAAGCCACGGCAGGTCAGCGCGGAGAAAATGCCCGCCCACACGAACATGCCGATTTGCCGTGCTTTTAAGCAACCGAAGCAGCTGAGTTCGTGCTGCGTCCAGATTGGGCCTAAACGCCTCTGCGCCGCCTTCGTAACGTAAGACGATCGTACGAGCCCACTTATCCTTATTGGATATTTGAACCGTGCGCAAATAAGCACCCGGCTCGGTTGGGTAATCCCCGTGCCACTCGCAGTCAACAGCGATGATATTTCCGTTGGGATCCGGGTCTGCCAGCATAGCGTCAACTGTCGCCGCCAGCGCTTCTTCCGTATAAATTTCTGCATGATCGACAACCTCCGTGGAGTCGAGTTTGCTCTCTATCAAAGCAACAAATCTTCCGACCTGCGCTACAAAGTCTTCACGTTGCTCCGGCCGCCGAACAACGGCTGCTGGATGCAGTACGGACATAACCTGTATTTCACGCTCCTCGGTCGCCGACATTTGAACCTTTATTTTGCCGACGCGATTGCCGAGCTTTGCCGTTGTCTGCATAACAGCTTTTGTGGCGTCAGCCCCGAAACAAAGGATAAAATCAGGCTTTACCATTCTGAATTCTTGCGCCAATAACAATGCGCAATCTTTAATCCACGACGCCTGAATTGTGTCATCAGCGTTTTGCGGGCCAAACTTACAAGCGAACGTAACATACCATTGGCTGTACTGAGCAGCGGTCACGCCAACGCAATTCAAAGCGCTAAAAAACTCTGCCATCGCGTTGCCAGCTGTAGCTGTTTTATACGCCAGGTTGTCGTTTCCGGGAAACTTTCCGACAACCATAACACGAGCAGGCGCAGGTTTATACTGCACCGACGCAGCGTCATTCGGGTCGGCAATAAGATGGCCAGGAACAAATTGCCCTGGAAACGGACCGCGTTTGCCGTTAATCATTAAAGCAAAGTCGCAGTCGTACAGCGCACGCCGGTATAGATAGTCAAGATGCTTGCTTATCGGAATTGTTTTCTTTTTCTGCAATATTTTTTCGTCTATCTCGTCACCAAGCGCTATTGCGGCTTGAATAAAATCAACGCCCGGTGGCGGCATGCCGGGCCCGTCAAACGGAAATACAGGATACAGCGCTTCAAGTTGTTCCTGCCGCTTAGGATCTGTTAATGCTTCTGAAAAATAATGCTCAAGACTCATAGTCAATCCATTACACAAGAGACGAAAGAACGCCCTCTGCAGCCGCGCGATCGAGCAGCATATTCGAAATATCGGAAAAGGAATAATCTGCCGGATCGCGCGTATCCGGCAGGATTACCTGAATTACATTTGCGGCGCTTTTACTGAGTAACGTCGCAGCTTGCGCCATCTCAAACTTGGCGTCTTGGTCGAGCAGCAGAAATATAGGCTTATTTGCCCATGTTTTAATAATTAGGTTATGCTGCGCCATCGACATACTTTTACCGAACAAACATACAGCCGCGGCTCCAAGACGCCACACACTAGGAACGCCCTCTACCACAACTACGAATGGCTGCTTGCAGGCCTGATCATAGTTGTAAAGCAGCGTAGATTTTTTCATATTAGGCGCATTTAAATATTTAGGCTTAGCATCGTCGACAATGCCGCGGCACTGCCAGCCAACAAGTGCGTGATTGTGTTTAACCGGTATATAAATTCGACCCGCGCACGCTGGCGAATTTGGAGGCTCGACGGCGGCGCAAAACCCGACGTCAAAGCGGTCTGCGAGCACGTTCGGATCAAAGCCACGCGCAATCAAATATTTGCGCGCTTCGTGGTCTGCCGGCAAATCCCGAAGTGATACGATTGTCCCGGGTGGCGTTATAGTCTTAGGCTCAATAGCCTCTGTTACAGGCTTAATTGGCAAAGCATGCGGCCGGAGGTGCGCCCCAAAACCAAAAATAAGTTCCTCGAGCTGCTCTATTCGCCCGGGCGCAGTCATACAGTGATTGTTGTAACAGACGGCCAAATAGGTTAATTGCCGACGGCCGTTAAAAACCTCAGACGCATATAAATGATTAATCCACAATCGATACCGCTTGTCGCCGCAAAACGGGCAGTGGACGCAATAATACTCACCCCAAAAAGACGACTGCAGCATCGTCCTATTGGGGTGAAACGGATCAGGAATTCGCTGATAATACGCCGGGCAACCTTCACTAGAAATTTTTACCGAGCCAAACTTTTTAAGCAGTAATCGATAGAGCATCGGGTTCAAAGGATTCACGGACATAATGCATCCTACAGAAAGTTGTCGCTATACGTATCTATACCGCTTGTTTTCTCTCTGCCGGTCGCTGCCTCAATTGCGCTGGCTATAGGGAAATGATCTTTCTTATCCAAAATCTTCTTTGAACTGCTGCATACTCGATATTTATCTGTCACCAAATCTACGTCGACATAATGCTCGTGTATGCGTACAACGCCTACTTGCGATACGGGCATGTACGCGCGAATTTTTGACCAATACAACGTAGATGCTTTAGAGTTCATATCTCGAACGCCGATGCAGCAACACGCATGCAGATTCTCAGCGAAGCTTTTGCCGCCCTGAGAATCGTGATGGTGAATATAGCGGCTCGGCGGATACGTTCGAATGTCGCCCGGGGCTAACTGGTGCGCGACCAAAACGGTGGCGCCGAACTGATCAGAGATCTGCCGCCGCAACTGGTCTGGCAGCGTTTTGATATACCGCCACATCGATTCCTGCATTTTGGCCGTAGCCAGCATACTTTCAGAGGCGATCATGCGCTCAATCATCAAACCGGCGTAGTCAATAGCGATAAAACCTATTTCCATTTTCCTTTCTTCGCGTAACTTGTGCAGCGCTTCTGCCAGTTCCGCCGGACCGCCGCCCCCAAGAGTGTTATTCCCGCCGCTGTGCGCGAAGTCTAGGTATACAAAGTTTTTGTTATACCAGGCATCGGCCGCTTCCCAGCGCTCCGCTTCACCGAGTAGGATTTTGCCGTTTTGATTCTCCGGCAATTCCAACTCATAAGGTTTCAAATTTGCCGAAGTAGAAAAATGCGTCCAGAACTTTTCGGTCTCATGAAGGGTGAATACCCTGCGTTCAATATGTGTAGCGGCCGACCAGCACAGATGTTTGGTCTTGTCAGCTCCGTCCTCAAAACCGATAAACACCGCCAGCTTATTTTCATCATTAAGGTGATAATTTTCTGCTATGCGGACACACGCCGATATCAGCATGGTTGTCTTGCCGCCGCCGAATGGGGCCATAATACCCAGTAAATCGCCGGGCCGGATGCCGCCAATAAATGTGTCAATCCACGGAACGCTTGTGGGCTCTGGCGCTGGTGGCAACGTAATTGACGTATCACCAAATTTCGGTAGCGCTGCCGCATTGCTTACGGTAGCGCCGACATGCCGAACACGCTGAGATTTCTGACAAAAACTATTAAGCAGCTTATCGATATCCTGCGGCGCCGTGTCGCCAATTGCGCGATTTAGCACGCTTTTCAGCGAATCTTTGATCAGACGAGAGTTCAAGAACCGCCGCAGAATGTTCTCGCAATAGCTGCGCTCTGCTCGCTCTTTGTCTTCTGTTAACCGCGGTGAATCAAAAGCCTCTTCAATCAGCCCGAGAGTATTTGTGTCCGTGTCGCCGATCAGCGCTGTCAGCTCATCCGCTGTCAATACAGACAAACCACTAACGACAGCGCTAGCTATGTGATGCACCAACATTGTTTTGGTAACGCCGCCATGCTTAGCATACAGCGTATCCATGGCGCCAAATAACGTTAAAAACCGAGTTTCCTCAAAATTGCCCGAGAAATGCTCTGCTTGTAACCCGGCGCGCAACGCTTCCAAAAAAAGACGGTCATGACGCAGAAAACCACGAAACATGGCCTCAATTTCGGGAATTGTTATCGGAGCGTCTGCGATTATTTCATTTTTGCTGCCTTGAAAACTCATTTGATACGCCTCCATTGCGCTCGAATAGTTACAACTGTTTGTTTTAATTGTTTTGTTATACACCACTGACATACGCCATCAATAGCAGCGTCGTAAAGTGGCTGGCGGGCTTCGTAATCAAAGGATGCCGGCAGTAAATACCGATCTGCCGCGGCATACGCTTTGAAAATATCAGCGAAACCGTGCCGGAAAAACGGAGACGCCGTAACATAGCCCTCATCGCAAATTACGCATAAATATTGATCAGATTTTTCAAGCTTGAGGCGTTCGAGACTGCGTAGGCGCAAATTAATAGTGCGCCCTGCAATTTGATACTCTTCTCTGATTAGCTTGGGCATCTGCGCGCAATAATCAGCATAGATATTATGAGAGTCTTGACTGCACAGCTCGGACGGCGATATGTCACGCGCATCAAACGACGCTTTGCCGTTTATACGCTTTGCCAACGCAATATGAGAAAAGTGCGCCGCAACCCAGATACCAGGATGCGCGTCGTGACTGATAATAGCCTTGACTATCCTAGGCCAGACAGCTGTAAATTTGCAGCCAAACGAATCTTCACCGCCGTCCCAGCGTGTAACTTTCTTTTGCTGCTGCGCGCTTTCAAGATCTACCGCGCCATTTTGACGCCAAATGTAAGCGTGCCGTACATACGCAGCGAGTTGCGTTTTATTTAGCTTTTTATACCAATCAGGCGACAGCAATTCGGTCGCGTAATCATGCGTCTCTCCAACTACGCTGAGCGTCATTCCAGTTTTGCTCCCATCCTAAGAGTTTGTACGAATTACGCCGGCCCATGCTTTTGCGATAAAACGTAGTGTCCCACGTATCCATGCAGTCAATTACTTCACCAAATTCTTTTTTTACCCCTTCTGGTGACACATATAATCGACTAACGCGGCCCGGACCTTGCACGTCAACAATGTCGCTGTCGCGATCATCGGCGCGGACAAGTACGTTAAGTTGCTCAAAGTCAACGCCCGTAGCCCATACGTCTGTGGCGATAACGCGTTTTAATTCTCCAGATTCAAACTGTCCACGAAGCTGATGCTTGTCGTAGTCACTTAACGGTTTGTAATCTTTCGGCAGCAAGTTGCGCGCTTTGTATTTAGCGCAATCGCTCGGAAACATTGAACCGTACACGAGCTTGAAGTCTGGCAAAAGAGCGCCCAGATTGACAGCGTGCTCAATTGTTTCAACCAGAATTAAAATCTGGTGATCTTCTGGGTACTCCCGCACAGCGGCGGCGATCATACGATTCCGCTCAATATTTGTCCATACCCCGTATCGCTTTTTGGCGACACGATTCGAATAGCGCTCAACAGGATTGAACGTCATACGGATTGGAAGCCATCTGACGCGAATTGGAACGACAAGTCCGAGTTCTACGGCTTGCTGATATGCAAGCTCAAAAATCATTGGACCAAATAACGGCTCAAGCACAGCGTGAGCGTTATCCATACGCGCGTACGGCGTAGCACTCAACCCAAAATTACGACTGTGCTTATATTTTTGCGCTAATTGCGTCGAAAAATTAATTGTTGCAAGCTGGTGCACTTCATCACAAAACAGAAAATCAGCGTCGCCGTCGGAGTGCGCTAGGCTGCCAGCTGTGATAACTGTCACGCGCTCCCACTGTTTGTTGCCATCGCCGACAAAACCGACCTTGGGAATAAAGCGTTTAAGCGATTTTACAATACGTTCGGCCACGTCGACTGATTTAGTAACAACGTGAATTTTAGCCTTTGGGAACAGCAACGCGAGCGCCCCTATCATTGACGTTTTCCCGAAACCGGTAACTGCTTTGATAACTCCGCACGGTGATTTTGCTATCAACCGCACGCACTCTTCTTGGCGCGGGCGAAACTCAATGCGTGTAGCTAAATTTGACCAATCGGCCTCGAAACAATCGGGGCGTTTGCGCGCCGGCGATTTATCTATTATTGACGCAGGACAACCTAACTTTTTAAGTTTTGCCGCAAGCCTCGCTAAATAACCGCCAAGCAATATTACCTTGCCGTGTTCGTGACGGAATAGCTTGTAATCTGTTGTTTTAAAATACTGCCTTTGACCTGTAATAGGATTGCGCTGCGCTGCTCCATGAATCTGCTCGATGTGCGAGTAGCGCAAATCATGCGTCAAAGCATTCACAAATTCTTGGCTAAACGGCAGGTTATCAGCGCGTGAGACTGTCAGCACATTTCCGTACCTAGTGACAAGCACCGGAGAAACGTCAATTGGCGATGGCATTTTCTTTGTGGCCTCAGATTGGCCCGATTGATATGACTTCAAATGTCCCATAATGTTCAGTAGCGTTATTGAAAGGTGAAAAACCCTTATATTTACCGACAAGCGTCAATAAATGCTCAAAGTCAGAAAAAGATATTTCGTCAGGAATCACGCAAGATACGCCGATCACATCGCCTGGCTGGAACGCTTCGTGAACTGCGTAGTGCTGGCGCTTTTCTGCGCCTTGCGTAGAGACAATTGTCCGCCGCCAGTCATTGCGCGGCGTGCCGTCAACAATTGGGCACCAATCAATTTTTTGAACGACGCTATGGTGCTTGTTCGCTAGCTTTGACGCATACCGCATTACGCTCAGCCAAGCAGACGGCATGAACATAACGCGGTTTTCTGGATCGCGGTCAAAGCCGAAATAAACCTGTCCGTGCCGGCGACGTTTAGCCGCGCCAAGACAGACGCGGTTAAACCGCAACTTGACCCTAACTTCTTGCACAAAATCCTCATTTTGGTTTTATATTTGCCAAATAGGCTTGCTTTTCTTCTGTGGTTTTAAAAAACGTGTCCGGCGAAAAAAACGCTTCGCGCAACCCGCGGCGTTGGACGAGAGCGTCCAGCCAATTCGCGCGGAGGTATCCTACAAAAGCTTGCGACGCCCGCAAGTCCCCCTTGGCGCCTTCGCCGGCAGACCGCCATATGCGCCACAAAAAATTCTCTGGCGCGCTGAAATCGACGCTGCCCGGGTCTTGATTTTTCCAGCAGTGCAAAACAGTGGCGCAACGCAATTCACGCCCACTAGACACAAATTTTTTACCGTTAGATACTCGTCGTTGTGTTTTTGGCGTTAGTCCAAGATATACAGGTAATTTACACGGATTATCTGGACGACGCCGATCAACGTACCACCTCGGATCTACAATGATGGCCATTAGGCTGGCAACGCTGCTGTGCGCTAAACCGCCTATTGCGCTTAATGCCGTATACAGCGGATGCATTTCATACAATGACCGACCCATAATATCAAACCAGTTGTTTGATGTTTGCATTCGCAAAATTAAACTGTACAAAACAAAGTCAATATCGGACATCTCGTGCCAGCCGCCGCACGAGGCCGATATAAACACGTCGCGCATGCGCCTAAAAGTAATAATAGGATCGGCTAGCTCCATCATTGACTCGCACACGTTTGGGCCGGCTAAATAAATAGTGCCCAATTCTCGTTTTCGCTTACGGCTATACAGCGCCGTTATTAATTCCGCATTTTGCGGAATACCCAATAAGCGCACATTGAGATTAATGCGGCTGATTACGCTTGAATCTAAAAAATCAGCCGCTTTTTGGTGCGATGATTCCGCGGGATTTATACCCGACGCGTACCAAACAATACCATCGGCGTCAGTGTGTATTTTAAAAGACGTTTCATCAGTTAACATATACAATTACGCATCAAGCTCGACGGTTGACTCAAACAAATGAGCCAAACTCATCTCGTGGGTTACCAGTAGACATTGTAACCCACGCGCGGTAGAAAACTCTCGCAGTTTTTCAAATACCGGAGCCAACGCCCTAATGCGCTGTTGATCTAGATAAGCTGTGGGCTCATCCAGCGCAAGCAGCCCGATATGCTCGGCAAATAAAGAATTCACCGCTACGCGAAATGCTAACGCCAGTACTGTTTTCTGGCCGTATGACAACCGTTTAGCCGGCTGCTTTCTGCCGTCAAAGAACTCAGCTATAAAAGAAGAGGAGTCATCGTTTGAAGCCTTGACAAAGAAGTCAACGCCAAATACCTGCAGAAGCTCGTTAATTGCTATCTCCAGCCTTTGCAGATTGCGTTTTGTAACTATCTTTGGCGCAGCCTTTAACGCAGCACGGGCGGTATCGGTCATAGCGGCCCAGTCGCGCATCTTTTTGGCTTGTTGCTCATTTTTACGCGCGGCTTCAAATTGCGAGTACAAGGCGTCACGCTCAAAACGCAACGCTGCGTGTTGCTTTTCAAGCTGTTGTCGCTCTGAAAATTGCTGTTCTAAAATAAGCAATGCAGCATTAGCCAGATCTGCGTCTTCTTTACTTGTATTAATAGCGGCTATATCGCCGTCTAATTTTTGTGCTTGCGTTTTCGCGTTGTCCAGCATCCCAGAGAGCGCGGCTTTCTTTTCGCGTGCTTTTTGTGCAATCGGCTCTATTTCAAGTTGCGCCTTTTGCATGTTTTCGTGGTCCGATACCATTTTTAGCAGCTCATCTTCGCCGGCCGCGGGCGCCTCTATGTTTGAGAAAGTCTTTGTAGAGTCTCGGAGCTGCTGCTCTTCCGCCGTTAGCTGCGCGATATCCCGCTCCCACTGCAACCGTTGTGCCGCTTGTACGGCCAAATCTGCAACAGCCTTTTTTGCCGCCGCTACCGCCTGCTCAAGATCAGGAAGCCTGGTTTTCACGCGACATAACTCGTCGGCCAAGTCTGAAACTGGCGTATGGCATGTAGGACAATTTGCAACCCCAGCAGAATCAAATACAGCAATAAACGATTTTGCCTGCTGCAGTTCGTGTTCTGCTTGTTGCTGCTTTTTGCTAGTTTCTGCTTTAAATTTTTCTTTAATCTCAGCCGGTTCTGGTTTGCTGGCTTTTAATTCAGCTATCTCAGCTAAGCGCTTTTTAGTGGCGTCTTTAATTTTGGCTATTTTTCTGTATGTTGCTAAATGATTTAAAGCAACCTTTGCGCTAGTATGCGCCTCCTGATTACCCGCAATTACTTCTTTAATGGCGTCTAAATCGCTATCGTACTGTTTACAGGCGGTTTCTAACGCGGCTAACTTTTCTGCTTGTGCGTTAATCGTAGCCGCCAGAGCCTCTCTATCGCCCTCTAGAGCGGCTTTACGCGCCCAATCGTGTATCAGCTGCCGTTGCGCTGTCTGGGCCTGCATAAACGCGGCTGTAGTGGGCAGTTCTTCAATCTGCGCATAAAGCGCCGCCAGCTCTTCGTCCATGGCCGCAACGCTAGCCGCCAGCGTGGCCGAAGGAGTTATAACTTCTGGAATAACGAGCTTGCTGAGTTGTTTGCCAATAATATCCTGACACTTCTCCGCATTGGCTGTGCCGAACAGTTTCTGGAAAAACTTGTCCGTTTCAGCCGGACCGTCTTCAATAAAAGCAAAAATTTCGTTTTGAGCCACCAGCACAAAACGAGAAATAAACTTGCTATCAATACCTAACAGCTGCTCAATTTGCGCCGTGACCGCTTTATCGCCGCGCGCGACTTCGGCGCCATCGACAACAAGCGTGGCCTGTTCTTTTTCAGGCAGCAAATGCCGCGTGACAACGACAACGTGACCAGCGTGCTCGAACTCAAGTTTCGCGTATGCTGGCTCTTCCGCCGCCCCAAGCTGCGATACGTTCTCTGCTTTGACGCCACTGTTGGGGTTTTCGCCAGTGAGTAACCAGCAGATAGCGCCAAGCAAATTTGACTTGCCTGAGCCTATACGCCCGATAATAGCCACTAACCCACGCGTAAACGTACAAGACCGATAAGTATGCTGACACCAATTTTTAACTTCCAGCCGTAACAACTGCATCGCCAATCTCCTCTTTTGCCTGGAAAGCCGTGAAACGCTTCTCAAGATCTGCAGCCGGACTGTCAGAGTTGAGAAGCAGCATAGCGACCTGTAAAGATTCAGGCGCTTCACGCAAAAGTTCTTCCAGCGTGACCACAAGATCGTTTTTAGTAACTACGCGATTTGTCTCTTCTTCGCCGCGTGATTTGTCCACGATAGCGTCGCAGAACAAATGAGCCGCATCTCCAACCGCGGTAGAGATACGCAAATGCGCGTCTGGTAGGCGCTTGTCAAACTTAACGCGCACTAGTGGTTTGTTAATCTCTAAAGGCAAACTCGAGTCTAGGCTTTTGGCTATGTCAGCAGATATCCCGCCGGCGCAAAGAGTGTCCATAGTTTCTTGATCTTTGACGACATAGCTCAAAAATTTGCGGGTCTTAAGCGGTATCGGCATAAAACTAATTTCGCCAGTAGCCGGTTCACGCCCAACCACAAAAAAGAACTTGTCAGCGGCTTCGCTTATGTCTTGCATACATGTAGAGCCTGGCGACAGCATTTTAATGGGCCGCCCTTGCGCGTTTACGCTGGTAACTGTTTTTGTCACGTGAAAATCGCCCGCGAGTACTGTCTGCGCGTGATGTACGTCTGTCAATTCGCACTCAGGTCGGCCGACGTTTCCCATCAAATCTTTCCAAACCTGATGCGTAACTAATATGTCTATGTTCTCAGGCACGCGGGTCAGCGCGTTTTGAATTTCGCCGCGCGGTAACCAATCAAATCCACAAACCCAAAAATTAGCAATTTCAAAACGCGCTTCGTGCATATGAATAGGCCACGGATGCACGCTAAGCCACGGAGCATTACGATCATATTCGTGATTGCCCTGAATATAATAAACAGGGACGCCGCGAGATTGCATCCTGGAAAGACACTCGCACAGTTTGGCAATAGGCCGCGCGGCGTTACTTTTCTTTTCAAGAACGTCGCCGCCCAGGATTAGCGGCAAATCGTGCTCAATACAGTAATCCACAATTTGGCAAAAACTATAATAAGAATCGCCGTAAATAGCCGGGCGAGTAGTCCAGGCTCCGTCTGCGAGATGCGTATCCGCGCAAAACACAAAAGCGGGTATCACAAAAATCCTCACATGAAAAAAGACATGGGATCATCTTCGTCGTCTTCGTCGTCTTCTTCGTATTCGTCATACCAATCTACATATTCTTCTGACTCAACTTTTTCCCAATCAGCCGATTTGTTTTTAGGCATGCCGGCAAAAAGTTTCAATAGCGCGTCCAAAAACAGGCTTGTAGGCACGTTTTTATTCAGTTTATTGGCGGTATGGATCTCGTGCAGAGACTTGATGGTGTTCTGCCAATCGGCTGGGTGCCCGCTGCTCCAACCGTCATGACTCGGTAAGCCTTTGTCTGTAACAAGAACTTTTTTAGTTTCGCCGTCAACAAGCTTAAAAAACGATATCATGAATATGTCGGCAATGTCCTCATCGCTGATTTTATCTGCTGCAAACTTTTTACGTTTATTCGTGCCTAGCGCCTCTATTTTGTCGCACTGCTCTTTTTGTAACTCGTATAATTTTAGCGCTAACCGCGAAGCAGTTACCGGGCACATCACTGCTAACTGGTCCGGATGCATTAATGCGCGAATAAGCGTCAACGCATCGTAATATTTTTTCACTGTCAGGCAGTATGCTTTAATAAATTGCCATTCATCTGGCGACATTTTGTCTTTATTGAACATACGTAACCTATAATTTTTACTCGGGGACTAGGATTCGAACCTAGATAAACGCTTCCAAAGAGCGCTGTGTTGCCGTTACACCATCCCCGAACGCGCTCGGCATCCGTGCCTCTGCGGCTTTTGATGCAATCAGCGGAAAAGTAGGAAAAACCGATTCATCAACTTCCGATGTTTTGCCCCACACTCGGCTAGGGGGCCGATTCGTCGTGATCTAGCGACGATTTAGGGAGGCGCCTAAGACTTCGGCAAGCCTTTTAAAATAGCGTAGAAATGTTTAGCGACTTCTATCGTGGCCAGAACGTCGTTTTCAGCGTTATGCGCCGAGCCTGTTTCTATTTTAAACAAATTGCGCATAGCTGTCAGACTAAACGCATTTGCAGGAATTAAACCGGCTGACGCTAAAAACCGCGCAATGATCGCTGTGTCGTAAGCCGGGTATCCGCACAATTGCTTCCAGTCACTCTCAGGCAGTAACTGCGCCCACACAAAATTCAGATCAAAAGAAACATTATGCCCGGCAGGAATTAGCCTACGCTTTGGCGCACGGGCCGCACCATTTGTCAAAAAAGTACGGAACTGCGCGCGAGCCGTATCTGTATAAAGCGCAGTACGCGCGTGTTCAGACAGGCTAATTTTATTAACCTGCATAGCTTCGGGGTGCGTAACGTAGTGCGTAGCCGGGCGTAAACCAAAACACAACGTATCCAACACGTTGAAATCCTGATCTGTAATAGCCGCAGCAACAGTCAACAGACTATATTCTGTTGTCAGCCCGCCTGTTTCCGTGTCTATAAATACAAACATGCGAACAGCTCAAGCAGTCTCTCGGCGTTCTTTTTCATCCAAAGCAAACTGGATCAGCGCGGGAAGCAAGCTATGGCTGGTTTCGTCGCCGCCCACGTGCTTGCCGAGGCGCCAGAGCACAGCCGCCATCTGCTCTTCGTTTAACTCGGAATCGGCCGTTTCACCCGCATCCGAGTCTATCTGACAATTTGCGATATCAGCTAACGTGGCATAATCCAGTACGACTAATACATCTTTGTATTTATCTCGTAGTGCGTTTAAGTCATTAATAGCTGATCTTACGCGTTCAGAAGTTATTTCATTTAACGGCATAATAGTTATTCCTTATTTACATTGTCCTCTAGCCAGCGCGGCGAACTCTCCGCCAGGCACATCGAGCAAAATTGCGGGAAATCCGTTCGACTGTTTGGTTGCTTCTCTAGCTGCGCTGATTAGTTCTTTATAGAAACGCGTGCCTACGGTTGTGCCCAACTTGGCAATTAATAGCGCCTCTACGGTGAATGTTTTACCAGCAACTTTACTCACAGCGTTAATCGTATAGAGTTCCGTCTCTGTGTTTGCGTCATCCTGCGTCATTGTGCTGCCTTCATTTTATTTACTAAAGCTGTTGTGCTGCTATTTGGCAATACCGGACAGAAAATAACATGTCTAACTACGTCAGAGCCTACAACATATTTATGAATGTAATCAGCCCCTTTTACTAAAATATCGGGAGCTAATTTACAAATAATGTCGTGAAGCGTTGCCGTTGACTCGGGCATAGTTTCCTCGAAAATGCAAACCGCGTCAACACTGGCAAGCGCCGAAATGTTGCCGGCCCGTGTAGCCTGATCTTGCACAGGGCGGTGACTGCCTTTATTCCATTTCACATTTTGGTCGGCGTCGACAGCGACCACCAAAAAATCGCCTTGCTGCTTCGCGTACGTCAGCAAACGAATATGGCCAGCATGCATTAAATCAAAACAGCCGTTTGTAAACACCACACGGCGGCCTTGAGCACGTTTTAGCTCTACAAGTTTTTGCAGCGCATCTATACTGAGTAATTTAGGCCGCGGATCAACAGTTTTATGCGCCTCCTGCAGGATTTTTTTTGGGTTAAACGGTTTATCGCCGTTTGTTCTGACGCGTTGCCCGGCGGCCACTAACGCAATTTTGAGCGCTGTTAATAGCTGATCAGCTGTCAAATTGCGGCAGTCGAAGTGCGCTATCTCAGAAAACCCCAAAAGCAATCCGGCAAAAAACGTGTCACCGGCGCCTACGCAATTACCGGCGTTATATTTTTTAGGCGCGGCCAAAAATCCTGTTTCGCCGCGTAAACACCAGCCGACACCGCGCGCGCCATCCGTCACTACCAATAACGGCGTCTCAAGAATCACGGCCGCTGCGCGCAAAGCAGCAGAAAAGTCAAACTGATACCCCACAAGTCCTTCCAACTCTGCGCGGTTTAATTTAAACAAATCAGCCCCGACATATTCGCGCAGCTGTTGCGGTTTGGCGTCTACAAAAATAGGCGTGTTATAGGCATCAGCTATTTCAACGAGAGCCGTACGGCAGAAACACTGTTTATTGTAATCCGAAATAACCAAGCATTTTGCGTCGTATAGCGCTTCGCCGATTGCTGTGGGGGCAGGAAAAATTGGTTCGGGTTGATTAGCGGGCTCAGAATCGTGCCTGACAAGAATGTGCCCATTTTCGTTGATATAACGAGTTTTTACAGGCGTGTGAAAATTTTTAATAACTTGCACGCGAGAAACGTCCACGTTTTTAGAAAGTTTTGACAGCATACGTGCCGTCATGTGCTCGGCGTCTACAACCGAAAAAAGCGTCACGTCAAATCCTGCTAGGGCGGCGGTATTAGCGAACAGCCCGGCGCCACCAGCTCGAATCTTGCACGCATCTGGCTGACTAATAAGCGCTACAGCGGCGTGTTCGATATTTCGTTTAGCGGTATCAACACGCCACCATACGTCGACGAGCAGGTCGCCTATGCAGACAATTTTCCCGCGACGTATGGCAGCGTTTTGATTCATATTACGATAAGCCCGGCAGATTTTTCGGCTAACGGGAATAAATAAATACCACGCGCTGAGAATTCTCTTGGCGTATCTAGCCGCATTAATATTGCGCCAGTATCAGCTTGAAGCAACGCAGCTGTTATACACGGTCTTACAGCTGCTTGCTGCGCTGTTACGGCTATCTGCGTACGAGATTTTGCAACAGAAAACGTTTTCACTGCGCCGCCAGATTTTAGATCTTCTACGCGCCAACGCGCATTGTCAATAATATTTTCACAAACCGAAACAGCTGAAATCGGAACAGCTTCAAGCGTCGGGGCCACGGTAAAGGAACCAAAATTTTTATCGAGCCGCTCAAGCGCTTGTTGCAAATCTGGCGTTAAATCATGCGCGTATATTGTCGAAAACATAATCGGAATAAACAACTTGGCGCACGCCATTAGATAAGGCGGAAGCTCGTTTGTTGCATAATCTTTTGTTACGGCTAGGGACAAAGAGGCTTCCGGAACCATGATGTATTCGCCGGTTTCAAGCAATACGTGCGCTTCGGCGTCTTTTATGTACGCTAAACCCCACAGTTCCGGGCCAAATCCGCCACCGAGTAATTCTCCTTTGTAAACAATAATTTGCAGCGGTTCTAAATCTATAGCAGTAACTACGCCTGGCGTAAAAATCTTTAAAATATTAGCCCTGTAATTCAATTCAGGATACGGCACCGCTTTTGTTACTGGCGGTTTAGATCCCGCAACTATCCGGCGCAACGTATGTTCCGTAGCGTACTCCGGATTTGTCTGGGTGAGCATCAAGAAAGCCAGCAATGCCTCCAAAAGAGCTCTACACTTGTCGTCTTCATTGAGGATACCCAGCTCAGCCAAAATATTTGAATACGTTTGAGAAAGTACCGTACTCATGACTGGAAATTGAATAGCGTTCAAATGTGTTGCCGGCATGCTCGCTACAGCGTTTGCTACAGCCTGCTGCAGTTCTTTAGTTGTCTTGCCTGCAAACGTACGTTGCGCCACCTGCACAGTAGATAAAGCCAGCATGAGCATATCGCGCATGCTCGGTGGTGTAGTTTGTGCCTTAGTAAAGACGTCAAGAAGATTATTTAACGCGTCTGTCGGACTTTCGTTTAGTGTCACTGTACTCATGTGTTACTCCTTCATAAACTGCGTCACACGCTCTTAATACTGAATAAAAAGCATCTACGTAATCGCCGACGATGCTGTGGTCTACTTTTTGAGTTGATTTTTTGTCGGCCACCCAGGCTGTGCGTAAGCCTGAAAAATTTAACGGCTGGCTAAGTTTGTGCCCAATTGAGACAGCCGCTGTCAACAAACTCATTGCCAATTCTTCCTCGCCGCCGGCAATAAATAGCCCCGGTTGTTCGCCGCTCATGTTGTGGGCGTGCGCTATAAACACCAAAGAATCAACGTAAGCTGCGCTACCGATCATGGCGCCAAACTCGACGCCGTGTAAAGCCGGACACGCGTGAAAAAGGCTGGTACCCATGACAGCGTGCACTGTCGCCGGAACATTATTGTCATACGCAACGGCTAATATGCTGCGATCTCGTTTGTCTTGAGGCAAAAACCCCCATCTACCTACAGCTTCGCCCAACCCCGCGCCACGATTGGCCGCAATTTTTACAATTTCCGCAAAATCCGCTAAATCCACAGGATCTTTTTTGGCGCCGGCATAGTCAATAATGGCGGCGTTTCCTGTCATCGCCAGGCAAGTCACATAATTTTTTTGAAGCAGCGTTTTAACAATTGGGCTTATTCCGGCCTGTACGGCAGCTTGCCCCAAAAATAGTATTACTGGTTTGTTCGCAACACGCGCGGCAAAAAGCTGCAGAGCAATTGGAATACAGTTACGAATAAGTTTTTTATTCTCAGCAGGCTGCCCAGATTTTTTCGGCTTCTTAGGCAAGCTTGGCGTAAGCATTAACGGGTCGAAAACCGCGTGCCTGCTCGTAGGCTTCGGCGGCGGGTTATAAGCCGCTAACTCGTCTAGCCGATCTGGCCGGGCAATCATAGGCCCAGTACCGCAGAATAGCCATTCCGCGGCTACTATACCGCTTTCCGCAAACGCCATAAACGTAGAAATACGGAAACGCGTGGTATTGTTTAAAATTCTGCGCAGCCAGTGTTCTGTTAGCCCGACTGCAGCCGCGTACGCTGCAAGATCCCCGCCAAAAACATGCTCACCTACGTAGCGAAGGCGAGCAATCATAGCGTCGGTTCTAGGGGATGAACGGAAGCGGGGGCGGCTGCTCTTTGACGGATTTTCGTTTTCTGTTTTTGGCATAAAGGCTTCCAGTGCCGGCAATAAGTTTGAGGTTGCGGCGCGCGTACAAAAAGACAGCGGCAAACTCAGCGTATGAGGTAAGCAAGCCAGTCGGGTACGCCACGAATTGCCCTAGCAGCTTCATAACAGCTTTAAAGTCATTTGCAGGCGCTGACTGCAAAAAAATAGCGGCCGACTTTTTTGCTCTGTTGACCGGCCGCTTAGCTTTAGGCCGCGTAATAAAAAACTGACGAATCTGAATTTCCCACCCAGCTGCGTTAGGATTTACTACAACGCGCCAAAATGAACCGAGAGTCTGCTTTTTCAGGTCTTTTCTAATTTGCGCGTATTTTTTACGTTCTTGTTTAAGTAGTTGCCGCATTTCGGCTGCGTGATCGGCTATTTGCGTATCGCTCCAGTCTATGCCGTCAAAATTACGCGCAGTAACAACATAAGTGGCGCAACGGTAAAACACTTTAGCCGGCACGTTTAATATGCGTAACTGCCGTATGGCTTTCGAGACCCGGCGGTAAAGATCTTCAGCCTCTCTGGCCGCGCAAAACGGACAAATACTTTTTCTATTGCAAAGTTTCAGGTTTGTTTCGCCGCGTGGCCAGTAAAAAACTACATTTGTCGGTCGGCAGTACAGACAACGCCTAATTGTTGCATGCTGCGTTACAAGGCTATTAAATTCAGGCGTAGGCACCCACAGGCGTCTGGAAATCAAGTCTTTAGCCCGATTAAACCAGAGCCTGTGAGCGTGCGCCAGCCGGCTGAGTATGCGTTTGGAATCGAAGTTGCGCGGAGTTCGCCGAGTATTTGCAGCCGGTAAGATGACATAGCGGTAAGCAAACATTTGCGACTGGAATCGCGAAACGTACTTTACGCGCCATTTCTTCAAATAATATTGCTCGAGCATGGCTATCCTATTATTTACTGCTTTTTTCTGTTAGCGCGTCAGCCGCGTTTTCCATACGCAACACAATTGATTTTTGCTGCGCCATTACAAGATTTTCTTGCAAAACTGAATTTATGTTTTCACGTTTAATGCGCTGCATATTGCGAAACACAGGGTTAGCGGCTTCTGGGTCAAATTGTTTGCGCAATTGCTCTATCTCATCTACAGCTTCGGTTATGAGGCTCGAGGCGAGCGAAGCAAACGTAGAGTCTGGAAGAGCGGCTGCAATAGTTACTAATTGCCGCAAACGGTCAACAATGTCGCTCACGCCAATCTCTCCAGCATTACTCGAAGCACAGCAGACGGCACGGGGTCGCCCAATCTCAGGCTCAAATGCTAAAAATACGCCGCGTGCCAGTCAACAACGCCAATAGCCGCCTTCATAGCCGCCCTCTCCTCACCGGTGAGAGTGCCTTTAAGGGGTATTGAAACGGCATAGTCGCAGCGAGGGCACTCCGCAGACACAAACGCGTCAGCCATTGTTTCCTCCGAGTCGTTGTAGCAGCGAGCGGAGCGTCTTGTACTCAGGCCCGTCGCATCGGTGCATCGCCACACAAAGCGCCTCCCGCTCCTCGTCTGTGAGCGTGGCGTCCATCGTCACCGTCACGTTGCCGCCCTGCACTGAGAGCGTGGCGTCTTGGGCGGCGAGGCGGCGAATGGCTTCTCGCAATTGTTTAATTTCAGCGGCTGCGGCTTCAAACAATTTGCCGCCGTGAGCGAGATGCACTGTGCGCCAATTAATCAGTTGATCCAGAATATCAATATCGTCGCTCATCGTAGCCTCTTTAAAAAACGCTGAATGATCTCCGCCGCCTCAATAGCTTTTTTAGCGTCGTCACGATTTTCCATGCGAGCCGACGCCACAATTAGCGAATTCATTCCGCATGCAATTGCGTCTAATTCTTCTGTGTTGGTAACGTCGTCGCCAAGCGGGGCAGCAAACGACAAGCCGCATTTGGGGCAATCTGCCGTAATGCTATCAGCCATGGCGTTATTTGCGCGGTCCAATAAATTCTCTAGCGTTTTACGCGTTCCGCCGAAATCTCGAACGCGCTTAGCTTCAACAGCCGCCCACCGAAGGGCCTCGCGTTCTTCCGGTGTGAACACGGGTTGCTGAGCTGCGTAGAGCGGCGCCACAAACCAGCCGTATTTTTTGGCTTTGTCTTCTGCTACGGCTCGGCTATCGGTTATAAGCTGCGACTCGCTGCCGTCTGCGGCAAACGCAACCCACGCCACCGGGTCTTGCTTTTGCGCCGCGGCTGTTTCAGGCATTACCGCAGGGTCGATCAATACCCGGTTCTTTTCGCCGCCGTCTCGGTGATGCACGCCGAGAATGACAGCTTCTGGATTAAATTCTTTAATCAGCGCGATAGCCCGCTCTGCCGTCGGGGCTACGCATTTGGCACCGGCATGCGTGTAATACGTTGTAGTCTGCGGATTACCCTGCGTGTCTGCATAAGAATGCTGGTACGGATACTTGTACCGCACGTCCCACATCTGGGCGCCGTCGTTTGCGGCGATGATATTTTTAGCGTTCATTTCGTCCTTTTTCGGTTATTGGTTCAATCTCCTCCGTTACCTGCCTACTTCTCGTTTCCCGATCCAGCCACGCGCGTTCTTCCTCAAGGTGCTGTTTTGCGGCGTCAAGCGAGTCAAACGTAAGCGGGGTACCATACACTGTGCCGCTATAGTATTCGCGCAGGCGTTGCAGATAGTACGTCCACCAACCCCAGCGATAGGCTAGTTGCCACCACTGCTCGCCATTACCGTCGGTGAATTTGACAATAAAGTATTTACGTGTCGGGCAATAATCCGTCCACAAACAAGACTTCTCGCCAGTTACAACGTACATTGCGTGGCTCCAAGTCGTTTAACAAGCGCTCGCAATGTTTCACGATAATCTGGAATCCATTTGCCGTCTTCGCTGCTCACATACCCGCCGTTGCGGCCCCATTTAGCGTGCCATTCAATCGCTTCGCGCTCTTCAACGGTGAGTGCAAGTTGCGTTGATGCTACGTTGTGCGGCTCAAATTTGAAATGTTCTGCATCAAAGACAACAGTAGCGCCACCGAATAACGTGTTGCCGTTGCGCATTTTTGGTTCATTTGGTCTGAATGCGGTAATTGCAATATCTAATGCGTCTTCAAAATGTTTCGGTAAATGCACGTGCGTCGGCGACCTGCAGTGTGCTTCTCCGCGGCGCAACGGCTCCGACAAATACTGCATAAAAGCATAGTTACACGCCTGATATACAGCCCAAGCAATTTCATTTACATCATCAGTCATTAGCGCCTCCGTGGCGGTTTAACAGGTTACGGAGCGTGGCGGCGTAGGGCTTCAGCATCGTCCACTGGAAGTTGGCGAAATACGCCACCGCCTCACGCTCTTCATCCGTAAGCCGAAGTTTGTCGACAATCATACTCGCAATCGCCGCCTGTGCTTCGGCCTCGTCACGATACCCGCGAAGCATGTCAATTGTTGTTTTGGCTTTTTCCAGCAGCTCAATGATTTCTTGCGGGTGCCGGCTGTCTAAATCGAGCGCTGCAGCCGCTAATTGGTCTGTGATATCGTAGGTCATTTTGCATGGACATTTATCGGTCATTTTTTGTCTCCAAGTCTATCCAACAAACCATGCAACATAGCCGCAATTTCCTCCACGCCCAATACCGTCGCCAGCTTGCGTTTCATTGCCGGTGACAGCTTTTCAGCCGCTAGAATCATATATTCAAGCTGGCGTTTTGCAGCGGTTACTTTCAACTCGCGCTTTAATTTTTTTTCTCTGGCTGGTGTTCGCCCGCAAAGATTACCGTTTCGACACGGTGGGCGATGAATCATGCCGTGTTCAGTGGATATGCACGTCACTGGTTGTTCCTCATATCTTGCTTGAAAAACTCAAATCCTTTTTCGCACAACGCTGGCGGGCCGTCTTCCGTTGGCGTATCGCTGCCGCACTGCTGGCAGGTACTGCAGTGCGCCGTGAATAGCGGAAAATATACGCGCTTCTCCAGTTGGCCTATTCGTTTTTCAAAATCGGTTTGCTGTTTGACCGTTTCCGCCGCTACTTTTTTTGCGGCGTCTGTTTTACGCTCAAACCATGCGTAGCTTTCAGCGGCTATATACACCGCAAGGCCCCAAAGCAATGCGATAATCACCTTGAAAAATAAATTATCCATAGCGTTACGCGTTTCTACTTCTTCCTTGGATGGGTAGGTCATTTTGTCCTTTCCAGTAGGTTGCGCAGCGTTGCGGCGACATTACGGCATTTTTCGTCTTCAGTGACGTCGCCGTAAAAACCAACGGCTTCTTCTAGCGCTGCCCGCTCTTCGTCGGTAAGGGCTGGCTCGCCTGCGGCAATTACGGCCCGCAATCGCCGCACCTCGGCGGCGAGGAGGTCTGGGTCACGGCACTCGTCGGGGTCAATTCTCATTTCAGTCTCTCCAATAGGTTGCGGAGCGTTGCCGACGATCCGCATGAGTTCTCGTCGATGAAATCGGCGGCAGACTCCGCCGCTTCCCGCTCCGGCCTCATCCTGCAAAGCAGCGACCGCAGCACGCCGTAGTCGTCCATGCTGGCGATGCGGCCTTCCTCAACAACGTACTCCAGTGCGTCGATCTCGGCTTCGGACAGTCGCGTTCTGGAATCTGGAACATGAAGCCCCTCGCCTTTCGACGGTGGGCCATCTGTCTCCACGCATGGTGGGGCAGTCTGCTTATTGCCGGTGCCGTCCTGCGTTAGTTGCCGCACCGGGTTCCCCAGTTCAGACGCTGCCTGTAGCAGATTGACTTCGCAGGATTTGGCTCTCGCCGCCGGCGCGGCGTCATGATTCGTTGCTTCAAACGCACTCCAGCACTCGCCACAGGCGTCGGCCAGAATTCGTCTGCCGCCGGCGCTTCGGTACTGGAGAAGGCTCGTCGCCTCGCTTATCCAGTTGATCACGGCTTTGTTGAATTTGTCTTGGTCAATCATGCCAGTCTCTCCAGCAGCGAGCGGAGTGTGGCGGCCTCTTTGCTGTATAAAATCGCCGCTTCGCTGTCAGGTTCGTACATCAATGCCAGATTCCGCGCCGTTTCGTCCAACGTCTGCAAATATTCTTCAAGCAATCCCCGCTCCTCGTCGGTGAGGCGCATATCCTCAATGCGTTGCTCCAGTATTTCGATGTGCAAATCTGGATTGCAGTATTGGCATCCGTCTCCGACAAGTCTCGTCGCAAGTCGGCACTGACATTTGTCGCTTCTCATTTCAGTCTCTCCAGCAGGCCGTCAATGACCGCCGCGATTTCGTTGCATTTCACATCGTCCTCGTCGGCGTAGATGTCTCGCACCTCCAGCAGAACGAACCGCTCCTCGTCGGTGAGCGTGGGCGAGCGGTAGAGCGGGGCGAACGTGCATCCCCACCCTTCCCACGCAATGCGTCCGCCATCATGTTCGTCGGGCGTGTATACGTTTCTCAATATCCCTTCCGCGTCGTATCTCGCATACGCCACAGGCTCTGGTGTATTGCCAGTGCCGTGCGAGTCGGGTTTCCCCATCATTCCCGCTACTGGGGCTTTCGCCGCTGGCTCGGCGTCATGATTCTTCATTGCTTCAAATGCAGTCCAGCACTGACCGCAGGCGTCGGCCAGAATGCGTTCGCCTCCGCAGTTGCGGTACTGAAGCATGCTCGTCGCTTCACTAATCCAGATCATAACTGCTTTATTGAACTTTTCTTGGTCGGTCATTTCAGTCTCTCCAGCAGGTTGCGGAGCGTGGCGTAGTGCGGCCTGTCGCATCGGAGCATAGCCAAGCTGATTGCCTCCATCTCCTTGTCTGTGAGCAGTGTGTGTTTTGATTTTATCTCGGCACGCAACGCATCAAGCGTGCGTACCACTTCCTTGTCTTCGTGTATCGAACCGCCTTGCGTAAACGACTTCTTGCAGTCCAGCACATAGACAATCTTGTTTGCAAGCGCGCGGCTAATTGTGACAGTGCCGCTCATTTCATCCTCTCCAGCAGCGAGCGGAGCGTGGCGGCGTACTGAAACACTTGCGGCGCAGTAATCGGAGAAGGATCACCAGCCATCCTCAAGGCAAGCCTTATCGCCTCCCGCTCCTCGTCGGTGAGCGTAGGCGAGCGGTAGAGCGGGACGATCTCGGCATCCGTATACACGTTATGGGCCTGTGCGTGTTCGCGCAGCAGGCTGACATACTGGTGATCCTTGTGCAGAATTGCCCAC
>Ga0214923_10002247_pt1 | contig 25968 bp, 27 predicted proteins | sample LL1510_MetaG_FD_177993 | JGI IMG/M metagenome (GOLD analysis project Ga0214923, IMG submission 177993) | Freshwater microbial communities from Lake Lanier, Atlanta, Georgia, United States - LL-1510 | ecosystem: Environmental > Aquatic > Freshwater > Lake | place: USA: Georgia | collected...
GATGGAGAACCACGCATCGATGGGCGCGATCAAAAAACTGTGCGCCCCATTGTTATTCGCACAGGCTTGTTAGATAGAGCTCATGGTTCTGCCTTGTTTACACGGGGAGAAACCCAAGCCATTGTTGCTGCAACCCTGGGTAATGATCGTGATGCGCAAACACTCGATAAATTAGACGGTGAAGTAAAAGACCGATTTATGTTGCACTACAATTTCCCTCCGTACTCTGTTGGAGAAACAGGCATGGTCGGTAGCCCTAAGCGTCGTGAAATCGGACATGGTCGGCTTGCACGCCGTAGCTTGATGGCTGTTTTACCTACGGCTTCCGAGTTTCCATATGTGCTTCGTGTTGTTTCTGATATCACAGAATCTAATGGTTCTAGCTCCATGGCGACGGTTTGTGGAACCAGTTTGGCATTGATGGATGCTGGAGTTCCTTTGAAAGCGCCGGTTGCAGGCGTAGCCATGGGGCTTATCAAAGAAGGCTCACGCTTTGCTGTATTGACGGATATTTTAGGTGATGAAGATCACTTGGGCGATATGGATTTTAAAGTTGCAGGGACCTCAAAGGGCGTGACTGCATTACAAATGGACATTAAAATCAAAGGAATTACTGAAGAAATCATGCAGCAAGCGCTGGAACAAGCCTTGGCTGGTCGTCTACATATTCTGGATGTCATGAGTAATTCGTTATCCGGTCATCGCGATGAGTTATCCGCCCATGCCCCAAGAATTGTAACGATGAAGGTCGCTGAAGATAAAATTCGCACAGTGATTGGCAAGGGTGGTGCAACCATTAAAGGATTAATTGAAAGCACTGGCGTTTCGATCGACATCGATGATACCGGCGTTATACAATTATTTTCCCCGAGTATGGATGCGTTGGAAGAAGCGCAACGTCAAATAAAAGCCTTGGTCGCAGAAGTTGAAGTCGGTACAACTTACCATGGTAAAGTAAGTAAAATTGTTGATTTTGGTGCGTTTATTAATTTACTTCCTGGAAAAGATGGTTTGTTACACATCTCCCAAATCTGTAAAGAACGCTCGCAAAAAGTAGAGGACGTATTAAAGGAAGGTCAAGAAATTGATGTGTTCGTTGCCGGTGTCGATAAGCAAGGCCGAGTGAAGCTAGAATGGAAGGACAAACCTGGCGCTGCTAAAGAAGACGCTGGTGCCGTTCTGGAGGACGCTGATAACCACTCCTCTTCCGAAGAAGAGTAATCTTATTGCGACAAAAACACCGTTGTTGCTTCGCTAAACGAAGCAACAACGCGTGTCTTAACGAATCAAATTTAAAAATTCTATACGACTACTCTGATTTTGGCGCAGTTCACCGAGCATCACTGAGGTGGTCATGATCGAGTTTTGTTTTTCAACTCCCCGCATCATCATACAAAGATGCTGCGCTTCGATGACGACAGCCACGCCTCGGGCACCAGTAATGTCTGCGATACATTGTGCCACTTCAGTTGTTAAATTTTCTTGAATTTGCAGGCGCCTTGCAAAATGATCAACGATTCTTGCTATTTTGGACAAGCCAATGACCTTGCCGTTTGGCAAGTAGCCTACATGGCATTTTCCTAAAAATGGCAGCAAATGGTGTTCACACAGGGAATACATTTCAATGTTTTTGACAATCACCATTTCATTCATTTCGGAATCAAATAGTGCGCCATTAATAATATCATCCAAACTGTCTTGATAGCCTTTGGTTAAATAACGAAAAGCAATCGCGGCACGTTCTGGGGTATCTTGTAATCCTTGTCGATCAGGATCCTCGCCAATTTCTTTAATGATGTTCCTAAAAAATTCTTGCATGTGAATAACCTCAACCGGGGGGCCAGTTCATTTGTCTGCCGCCCACCATATGTAAATGGATATGATATACTTGTTGTCCACCATCGGACTTGATATTAAAAATCAAGCGATAGCCAGACTGACTAATGCCTTCCTCGGCTGCTATTTTTTTAGCAGTAAATACCATTTGCCCGACGAGACCGATATCTTCTGCTTCGAGATCATCAATGGTTGCAATATGCTTTTTAGGAATGATCAACACATGCTTGGGCGCTTGTGGATTTAAATCTCTAAAAGCGACAACCGTATCGTCCTCAAAGACAATAGACGCAGGGATTTCTTTGGCTGCGATTTTGCAAAATAAACAATCCATGGTTATCCTGAAAATAAATATAAACTCGATTTCGCAGTTTTTAATACCTAACCGGGATCCGTTTGGGCAGAGGAGGCGTTTACGCCGTCTCGAAGCTTATGCAACAAGGCTTCGAGACAGGGCTAATGGCCTTCCTCAGCCCCACTGCCATTAAGTTAAGAGACCTTGTCAATCCCGCGCAGGCGGGGAAATGGATCCCCGCCTGCGCGGGGATGACAGTCTTTCCTTAACTTAATGGCAGTGTTCCTCCGCCCGAACGGATTCCGATAAAATGAAAAACTGCGAAATCGAGTATAAAACACCATATTATACGCTCACTGAGGATAGTAAACAAATCAATGGCGTTTTATATTCGATTTACGCATAATATCGCAGAGTTAACAATATGACAGGTGATTAGATGGGATTAATGAGTATTGAGAGTGGTCGTGATGTACCAAATGATATAAACGTGATTATAGAAATTCCTATGCATGGTGAGCCCGTTAAATATGAAGTAAACAAAGATTCGGGCGCATTGTTTGTCGATAGATTTTTAACAACGGCTATGTATTACCCTACCAATTATGGCTATATTCCACAAACGCTGTCAGAAGACGGTGATCCTGTGGATGTTTTGGTGGTGGCGCCGGTACCTATCATTAGTGGCGCGGTCGTGCGTTGCCGTGTGGTTGGCTTATTAAAAATGATTGACGAGTCGGGTGTGGATGCTAAATTATTAGCGGTTCCGGTGACGAAAGTATGTCGATTGTATGAGGATGTAAAAACCTACGAAGATCTCCCGAAACATTTGCTCTTGTCTCTAGAACATTTTTTTACCCATTACAAGGATTTAGAGGAGGGCAAATGGGTAAAATTAGATGGTTGGGCATCTCCTGAGGCTGCTCATAAAGAAATACTGGATAGTGTTAAGCGTTATCAAGAATCAAAATAAGAGGCATGGCCGGCATGGAGGTATTAGACCGCCATGCCGGCAAGACTTAAAGGGTTAGGTTGCGCATAGAAAGCGCAATAAAGAGGTAGGCCCACCCGCAGACTAAAAGCTCAACGGCAATGAACATGCCCAGTACCCATAGTGCACTCAATGGCCATTGCACTAAGATCAAGACTCCAATCACAATACTAATAATCCCCGCCAGTATTAACCAGACCGAGCCAACTCCTTCTCGAAGAGCGCCAGCCATGATGCATCTTGAAATCCCTACAGCTATTAATAGCCAAGCAATCATAGCGGTAATCATCGTTGATGCAAGGACAGGGTCATAAATCACTAATCCACCACCAATGAGATATAAAAGACCAATCAACCCATGGTAAAGTGCTCCTTTCCATTGATGGCATTTGAAAACATCAATGAGTTGTATCACACCGGCAATCAGTAAAAAAATACCGAAGAGAAAGATGCTTGCAAACGTGAGCCATACAGTCATCCCAAGTCCAATAAAACCCATCATAATAAATAAAATCCCAAGGCCGAATAACCAACCCCAGTTGCGGCTTAACTCGTTTCGACGTGACGAACGTAATTTCTGTTTGGTCGGCATAAATTATCCTTAATTGAAGTGAACTCCTGGAGGACGATCCCCAACTTTATCATGATAAAAAAAAGCAGGAATGACAATAGAAATATTCATCACGGTAAACGCATCTAAATTTTAAGCATTTATTAGTTAAAAAATCCGTCTTTGCGAGCCTTGGCGAAGCAATTGTAGCGTCCTTAACGTCACAATTGCTTCACCAAGGCTCGCAAAGACGATTAATCACTTTTAATGTTGCATTTAGATTTTTTTTAATCATAAGATGCGGTTGCCCTGAAATATTCATCTATTGCGTTCACACGTCCATTCGTGAGATAAAAATAAATCACATAAATCCAGGAGATTATCGGTGAAAAAACACTCATCACGCTTTTTAGAGTTAGTATCTAATGCCAAACAACGAATCAAAGAAATGGCTCCTCATACACTGAAAGAGAAATTAGACAAACACGAGCCTTATTGTATTATTGATGTACGTGAGGATCATGAGTGGCCTTCCGGTCATATTCCTTCAGCCATTCATTTATGCAAAGGGATTATCGAACGAGACATTGAAAAAGAAATTCCTGATTTAAAAACGCCTATTTTAGTCTATTGCAGCGGTGGATATCGGTGTGCGTTGGTGGCAGACAGCTTACAAAATATGGGGTATTCAAATGTGTACTCACTAGATACCGGCCTACAGGGTTGGATAGATGCCGGTTTCCCTATTGAAAAATAAACAGATCCTTTTCTAGGTTTTTTAGACGCCAATCCTCAAAGTATGAATAACATCTGGCTCAGGTTTTGGCTTGGATGGATATTTTGGCACTTTAAATATAGATTGTGATGATAGTATATGTCGTGAATGGTCATTTCTTAAATGGTTATTTCTTAAAGTAGAAATCCCATGAGCAATTAAAATAAAGGGGGTTAAAACAGCAAGGGTTATCCCAATAATCATCTGTTTTAAAATACCAGCAGCAGCCACTGCTATTAAAAAATAGAGTATGGGTAGCATAAAACATACGCCAATGAATTCCAGAAACGCTTTATTTACATGAGGTTCTATAAACCCAAACGCGTAATAGGCGATCTTGGTGATACCCCAGAGGATTGGAAATAAAAATAACGAAAGAAAATCCGCAAAGCCTAGATCTGGAAAACAATAATCTTCTTCAAACCACTGTCCTTCACTGGTCCTGTATAGTCCGCTGTGTAATAAATCATAAATATGTTCATACCGTTCTATTAAACCAATTGGCGCCTTTGTTAATTCAATATTCCCAAGGGCGTTGATGTACTCTTGAGTGATTTCTAGGTTTTGATCGAGGATGGCTTTTTGAGTGATCGGTGTTAGCGGCATGGATAACACCCTATGTTGAATGATAGGCTTTGGTAATAAAAAGCGTGCAATCATTTCTAATATTTCTGGTGGTAGTTGATGTTTCATACGTAGTTGTGCTTTGGCAACCGTGCGTAATATGGCTTTTGTTTCTTCAATAGTTACCATAGATTGTAGAAAGGAGCAGCTTGGCGGTGGGTTTACAGGTGGGGTTATTGCTAGTGTTTCGTTGGTCCATACTAGTTTTATTAGAGGCTGATCTAATTGCATATGATATTCTGGGATATTGATCATTCTTAATTTTGGTAAAAGCTGTAAGAACAGAATTAGGTCTGGTCTCGATTGGCCTAAAATAGTTAGCTTTTCTATATGTATGGCGCCCAGGAGGGCTCTTTGCATGTCAGCTGGGATGGTTAGGTCTAGAATGTTTGGTTGATGATATAAAAAAAAAGCCATCATATGAAGTTCCTTTTTTAAAGCCGCTTCTGCTGTTCGTTGTTCAGCTTCTCCCCAATAATTCCTGCGGGCTATTTTGAGACGATTAATGCTTAGCTTTTTTAGTTTAGTTAGGTTCTTTTTAATAAATGTCAATAACTCGTCTAATTCTATTGTGTCAATCTGAGACTCAAACCTCAATTCTAAACACGTCGTATTTTTTATTTTTTTTTCATTTAAAGATCGATAAACGATGGCTTGTAAACCACATACTCGGGGTTTTTTACAGGTGATGATTGCTTTGTTCCCATTGGTATCTACTGTAAACATGATTAAAATCCATGGTATTTTAAGCGACAGACGAATTGTATATTAATTGCTTAATTGTGTCAAATAAAAAGCCATTTTTAGGTCTTTGGATCACCATGGTTTATATATGAGCATGAATAGCCAGTGGCTGACATGGGTTAGAAGAGAGCGATATTTTCTATACTTATTGGTGGGCTTAGAGGGCATCATGCGTCATGGAAGCACTTGTTGGGGCCTAGTGGGAACGGAATAGGGTTCACTTGGACAGAGCACCCCGGTAAAACGACCTAACACCATGCCTCCAATCCTTATAAAAATAAAGGCAGGAGTTTATTGTTACAATAGTGCCCAATTTTATACAAAAGCGCATGATCATCTTTGAATACGGTGTCGTTATCTTTTTCGATAGTCTTGCTTGCGATCGAATAAATGAAATGAGCATGGTTAACTTTTATTGGTAAAGACAATCCTAAGGCATACTGATGTTTTACTTGTTTTAAAAAATACAGATCATCGTACCGATCAGCCGTATACAGTGATTGCCAAGACGCCGGTTTTTCTTGCTGATACCAGCTGGGGTGGTATGTTTTATCATAACGCCACAACCGACTATAGAATAGGTTAAATTCTAAAGACGGTGTTGACGATAAAGTGAGCAATTGGTTTTTTTCATTGATGTGAGTGATGGCCACGTGACTAATTCCATAAAGTCCTAAAACATCTTTAAATACCTGTCGAACATTTAATTGATGTCTAAATAAGGCAGAAAAAAAATCAGGGGCGAGGGTAATAAGATTCATTTCTACTTCCATGTAGTTAGGTTATTCTGAAATGCGTTGCAGACGACAAGGCTAAGTCGACTATTTTTTTTAACTGCTCTTCGTCGGTATCTATTTTACTAATGTCATCAATCAAGTCCAGTAAAAATTCTGAGACTTCTTCCCGCTGGGGTGAGGTGTCGTAGAGAAAGTTACTCCGCCTCAGAATATAAAGCAATATATTTTTGTCAATTGAAAGTTGGTTATGGGAGCGGGCATCATTATTGTTTGATGCTCCAAATAAAAGCCAGCCAGGGGAAACTTTTAGTTTCGTTGAAATGTCAATTAATTTAAGGGGTTCAGGGATTGCTGATCCCCGCAGGTACTTTCGGCAGATTTGTGGAGAGTGCCCGGTGATGTTTACCAGTGTTTGGATATTAACCCCAGAAATGGATTTATCGGAATGATGGCCAGCCGCAACCATGGCATCCCGCAGTCGCGCAGCAAATTGTTTTGTAAAATCAATTTTTTCCATAGCCACAAAAATCATCCCCAAATTTTTCATGCTACTCTAACAAATTGCCGGGATAGCAGCAAATGAGGTTTTATGGAAACCAAAGATTTCCAATGGAAATTAATGGTTGACAATAAAGGAATAGGCGTTAGAATGCGACAAGAGGTGTAAAGCACCTCTAAAAAGTCCAAACAACGAGGCTCAAGACGGAACAACCAGCCTTGTTAAAAGTAGATAAGACTGGCTAAGAATATAGCGGCCAACCTTGCAACACGCCAGGGTAAAGCACAGTGCTTTGCCCTGCTTTCTGTTTTTCATGAAGCCGATTGGTATGTTTAGAATGATGCCGTTCACTCAGCGTAAGCTTAGCGAACTGATTGTATTCGCTTTTTTTGTTATTGTTTCTTCATCCTGCTAGAATTAAAATAGAAAGGACTATGAGAGGACGCTCACGTTGACAAGGAATCCTCATTATAAAATTACTCGCATTCGCAAGGCAGAAATGCCACTGGTTATGGAGTGGGCGAAGCGGGAAGGATGGAACCCGGGGCTTAATGATGCCAACTGTTTTTATCGGGCCGATCCTCATGGATTTTTCGCCGGCAGGATGGGTGAAAAAATCATAGCGATGGGTTCGGCAGTGGTTTATGATGAAGATTTTGCCTTTTACGGTCTGTATATTGTTGATGCGCCATACCGCCGACAGGGTTATGGCCTGCCATTAATGATGGAGTGCCTAGCTTATGCAAAAGAGCGCAATGTCGGTCTTGATGGGGTTATCTCCATGCTCACAAGCTACACCAAACTGGGCTATCAGGTTGCTTACAATAACTCACGCTGGTGTGGCAACTGTTTTCCTGAATTACGGGCAGTCAATCCTCACATCGCGCCACTTTCCCTGACAGATTTTGCGGTAATCTCTGATTATGACCGTCTGCACTTTCCAGCAAGGCGAGATGCTTTTTTAAAATGCTGGATTAACCAGCCAGGCGCAATTAGCCTTGGCTATGTTGCAGAGGGACGATTGCAAGGTTATGGTGTCATACGCCCTTGTTTTGAGGGCTTTAAAATCGGACCCCTCTTTGCAGACACACCAGAGATAGCAAATGCTCTGTTTTTGCATCTGACGGTCAGTGCCAAAGGTCAACAAGTTACCCTTGACTTGCCTGAAACCAATGCGCACGCGCTGGCGATGGCAAAACGTTATCAGATGGAAAAAGTATTTGCCACGGCAAGGATGTATTTGAAGGATGTCCCGGATGTGCGTATGGATGGTATCTACGGAATTACAACGTTTGAATTGGGTTGACAGCAGGCGCATTGACAATGACCGCGCGAAATGTTTTGCATAGTTGTTTGCATTTTTATATAATCCCGTCCAGGCTACTCTAAATGTAGAGCTAACAATAGGCACGTAGCTCAGTGGTAGAGCACCACCTTGACATGGTGGTGGTCGGTGGTTCGATCCCACTCGTGCCTACCAAAATTGAACCCTGACTCGCAGGGTTTTTTTTTGAGCCAGGGGTTGACCAACCAAGGGAACATAAGATGCCAAATATTAAATTGCCAGATGGGAGCGTCAAACACTTTGAGGCCCCTTTAACGATTCTTGAGGTGGCCAAAGCGATTGGTCCTGGATTGGCTAAAGCGACTCTTGCCGGTAGAGTTGATGGCAAATTGGTCGATGCCAGCTATTTGTTAACCGATGATTGTTCGTTGGTTATTATCACAGACAAGGATCCTGACAGTTTAGAAGTTATTCGCCACTCCACCGCACACCTACTTGCCCAAGCGGTGAAAATATTATTCCCAAGTGCCCAAGTGACCATTGGTCCTGTGATAGAAGACGGCTTTTACTACGATTTTGCTTACAAAGAAGGGTTTACCCCCTCTGATCTGCTGCGAATAGAAGAAAAAATGCATGCGTTGGTGAAAGAGGATTATCCCATTAGCCGGCGCGAATTGTCGCGAGATGACGCAATTAGTTATTTTAAGGAACTGGGTGAAGAGTACAAGGCCAAAATCATTGCTGATATTCCTGCAAATGAGCCTCTATCCCTTTATAAGCAAGGGGATTTCGAGGATCTATGTCGAGGGCCACATGTGCCTTCAACGGGGCGTTTGAGCGTATTTAAACTAACAAAATTGGCGGGGGCTTATTGGCGAGGAGATGCCCGCAATGAAATGCTGCAACGGGTGTATGGGACAGCCTTTGCGGATAAAAAATCGCTAGAGCAATATTTGCATCGCATTGAAGAAGCTGAAAAAAGAGATCACCGGAAGGTTGGCAAGGCACTGGATTTATTTCATTTTCAAGACATAGCTCCTGGCATGGTGTTTTGGCATCCGAAAGGGTGGACCATTTATCAGTTGCTTCAGCAATACATGCGAGAGCGTCAAGCAGCGCATGGGTGTCAGGAAATTCGAACCCCACAATTGGTCGACAAGATATTATGGGAAAAATCAGGCCATTGGGATAATTTTCGTGATAATATGTTTTTGACAGAAACAGAAAATCGTGACTATGCTGTTAAACCCATGAGCTGTCCTTGTCATGTTCAAGTTTACAATCAAGGGATCAAAAGTTACCGTGATTTACCCCTTCGACTCGTTGAGTTTGGTAATTGCCATCGTTGTGAACCATCGGGCTCCTTGCATGGATTAATGCGAGTTCGTAATTTTGTTCAAGATGACGGTCATATTTTTTGCACAGAAGATCAAATCCAATCCGAGGTAGCCACCTTGCTGGAGTTGGTTGAATCCGTTTATACCGATTTTGGTTTTACTGAGATCATTTATCGGTTAGCACTACGACCCGAAAAGCGTGTTGGCGACGACAGCGCGTGGGACAAAGCCGAGAATTCATTAAGACGAGCCATGCAAGAAAGAAACCTCAAATGGGTTGATGCGCTTGGTGAGGGCGCTTTTTACGGACCTAAAATTGAATGTTCTCTATCCGATTGCTTGGGTCGTGTTTGGCAATGTGGTACAATACAAGTCGATTTTTCGATGCCAGAACGATTAGGGGCTCAATATATAGCAGAAGACGGTAGCCGACGGGTACCGGTGATGATACACCGAGCGATTTTAGGAACATTTGAACGATTTATGGGGATTTTAATCGAGCATTACGCTGGAAATTTTCCACTGTGGTTAGCTCCAACGCAAGTTTCTATTCTCACGATCAGTGAAAAACAAAACGAATACGCCTCTAAAATTGGTCAAATTTTGCAAAAAAAGGGTATTAGAGCAAATTTTGACTTGAGAAATGAGAAGATTGGCTTTAAAATTCGCGAGCACACGCTGCAGAAAGTGCCCTATTTGTTAATCGTTGGCGATAAAGAGGTTGAGAAAAACCTCGTTGCTGTGCGAACCCGCGAAGGTAAAGACTTGGGGGTGATGACAATTGATACAATTTACGATACGCTCTGCCAAGAAATTTTACGACGCAAGGCCTAGAGCCTTTTTATAGTTTTAACCAGCAGGAGGATTTAACCATTAGTGCATCAAATAAGCGTGAAAGTGATCGCGCAAGAATCAATGAACAAATCAATGTACCTGAGGTACGCTTAATTGATGTAGATGGCAATCAGGCAGGGGTGGTTTCGACACGCGAAGCTTTGCGTGCGGCTGAAGAAAGTGGTTTTGACTTGGTGGAAATTTCTCCCACGGCAAAGCCGCCGGTATGCCGTATTATGGATTATGGCAAATTTCTTTTTGAAGTGAGCAAAAAACAAGCTGAAGCGAAGAAAAAGCAAAAGCAAGTTCAAGTCAAAGAGTTGAAATTCCGTCCTACGACGGAAGAAGGGGATTACCAGGTCAAGCTACGCAACCTGGTCCGTTTCCTGAATCATGGCGATAAAGTCAAAGTCACGCTGCGTTTTCGTGGTCGTGAAGTGGCTCACCAAGAACTTGGTATGAAGATTCTCGAAAAGATACAGCAAGATACACTGGAGGTTGCAGTCATCGAGCAGCATCCAAAACGCGAGGGTCGTCAACTGTTAATGGTATTAGCGCCTAAGAAAAAATAGGGTAACGTGTTAAAAGCGTTACATATATGAAATTTAAGAATGTTGAAATCACGTTCTTTAATGCGGAGTACATTTGTTATGCCAAAGTTAAAATCACATCGAGGAGCGCATAAACGCTTCCGAAAAACGGCCAGTGGCACGATAAAACGTCGTGGCGCTTATAGGAATCATATCCTCACCAAAAAGTCGACAAAGGCAAAGCGGCACTTGCGTGTTGCTTCAGGCACACTTAAAAAATGTGATGCGCGTTTGGCGTCACGTATGTTGCACGGTGGATAAGGGGAGAATGAAAAATGCCAAGAGTTAAACGTGGTGTGACAGCAAGAGCTCGTCACAAAAAAGTATTAGACAAAGCCAAAGGTTATTATGGTGCGCGCAGTCGAACCTACCGAATGGCAAAACAAGCGGTCATTAAAGCAGGTCAATATGCTTATCGTGATAGAAGACAAAAGAAACGCCAATTTCGTGCTTTGTGGATTACGAGAATTAATGCACAAGCTCGCGAGTGTGGCGTGTCTTATAGTCAACTTATCTGCGGGCTGAAGAAGGCAGGTATTGAGCTTGATCGCAAAGTACTTGCTGACATGGCTGTGCACGATAAAGTCGCTTTTGCTGCGGTTGCTGAGAAAGCAAAAGCAGAACTAGCTTAAGTCTTGTGTTCGAATTTTTAAGCTTGCGTTAGAGGTTTTGCCTTGCAAGCTTAAAAATCTTTAATAGTGCTATTCTCAACTGTCTACGGCGACCAATGTTTGGCTAAGAAGTTGATGCTTGTGCCATTGAATGAAACCCCCATACCCGAGTGGAATTTATCATGCAAGATATTACTCGTTTACAAGAACAAGCCTTGCTTGCTATTAAAAATGCAGAAGAAATTGATTTGCTGGAAGCCATTCGTGTTGAATACCTTGGCAAGAAAGGCAGATTGACTGAAATCCTCAAAAATTTAGTTCATTTATCCGTTGAAGAAAGACCAAAAGTAGGTCAGCTGGTGAATCAGGTGAAGCGGGATATTGCTGCAGCCATTGATGACCAGATGCTTGAGTTAAAAGAGACCGCATTACTTAAAAAATTACAAACTGAACGATTAGACGTGACGTTACCAGGACGTGATAACCAGCCAGGATCGTTGCATCCAGTGACTATAGTCAGACAAAGAGTGACGGATTATTTTGGTCGCTTGGGTTTTGAGGTGATCGAAGGGCCTGAAGTTGAAACCGAATTGTACAATTTTGAGGCGCTGAATATTCCCTCCCATCATCCAGCCAGAGCGATGCATGACACGTTTTATTTTGGTGATGGAAGATTGTTACGCACACACACCTCTCCTGTTCAAATTCGTAGCATGCAACAGCAGAAGCCACCGTTGCGTTTAATTGCACCAGGCCGAGTGTATCGCTGTGACTCGGACATGACGCATACCCCAATGTTTCACCAAGTTGAAGGTTTATTAATAGACAAAGAAGCAACTCTGTCTGGGTTGCGAGGATTGTTGCAAGATTTTTTTAGATATTTTTTTGATAGAGACGTACCGGTCCGGTTTAGAGCCTCTTATTTTCCTTTCACCGAGCCTTCAGCCGAAGTCGATATCGAGTGCACTCAATGTTTGGGTAAAGGTTGTCGCTCTTGTAAATTCACAGGTTGGCTCGAGGTGCTGGGTTGTGGCATGGTTCATCCTGCCGTATTAAAAGCAGTGAATATTTCACCAGAAGACTATCAAGGTTGGGCTTTTGGAATGGGTTTGGACAGATTGGCGATGCTCTACTTCGGTATTGATGATTTGCGGATGATGTTTGAAAATGATTTAACATTTTTGCGTCAGTTTTAGGAATATCCAATGAAAGTAAGTGAGTTGTGGTTGCGTGAGTGGGTCAATCCATCGTTGTCACGAGAAGAACTGGCGGCTCGTTTGACTATGGCTGGTTTAGAGGTAGACAGCATTAGTCCGGTTGCTGGCGAATTTAGCCAGGTCATTGTTGCTCAGGTATTGCGAACAAAGCCTCACCCAGCCGCTGATAAATTAACCTTGTGTGACGTAGATATTGGTGATGGATGCATCACTCCTGTGGTTTGTGGTGCCACGAATGTGCGTGCTGGTCTTAAAGTAGCGATGGCGTTGCCTGGTGCTGCTCTGCCAGGGGGGATCGTCATTAAAAAAACACAATTACGCGGTGAGCCTTCGGAGGGCATGCTGTGTTCGACGTCTGAGCTTGGTATAGAAGAAACAGCCCCTGGGATCATGGAACTTGCTGAGGATGCGCCTGTAGGTACTGATTTGCGTGACTATCTTTGCCTCAATGATTTTGTCTTCGATATCGAATTAACACCAAATCGTGCGGATTGCTTGAGTATGCTAGGTATTGCCAGAGAAGTGGCCGCGTTAACGCATTTGCCGTTAATGTCACAAGAAAAGCCAGCAAACAAGGTCGTCGGCAAGGCCGCGCTAACTGTTTCTCTAAACGCACCAACCGCTTGCCCCCAATATGCCGGAAGAATTATCCGTGGGATTGATCCTCACGCAACCACACCCCTTTGGATGAAAGAGCGATTACGCCGTGCGAATGTTCGTTCGTTGCACCCGGTAGTGGATGTCACTAATTATGTGATGCTTGAATTAGGCCAACCCATGCATGCCTTCGATTTAAAATCTATTGAAGGGAATATCGTTGTGCGTTATGCAAAGCCAAAGGAATCACTGGTATTACTAGATGGGCAATCTATCCATCTCGATGAAAAAGCATTAGTGATAGCGGATGATCAAAAAGCCTTGGCCGTTGCCGGGGTGATGGGTGGTCATGCAAGCGCCGTGAATGAAGAAACCACCGATGTTTTTCTTGAAAGCGCCTTTTTTAATCCCCTTGTTGTGGGCCAAACAGCAAGAAAATATGGCTTAACCAGTGATTCCTCTCAACGATTTGAGCGAGGTGTTGATTCACAATTACAAAAAGTAGCATTGGAGCGGGCCACACAATTGCTCCATAAGATTGTCGGCGGAGAAATAGGCCCTGTGACGTTTGTGAGTGACGCTGGCAAGTTACCTTCTGCAAATCACGTGTTATTTCAGCCTGCCAAAGTCAAACAATTGACTGGAGTAGACGTTCCTGAAAAAGACATGAAGGTTTTCCTAGAAGCGTTGGGCATGAGGGTCAATTCGTCATCCTTGCCTTGGAAAGTGGATGCGCCCTCTTACCGTTTCGATATCGCACTTGATGTTGATTTGGTAGAAGAAATTATTCGCCTGCGTGGTTATGACAAAATAGAAGCAGCACATGTGAACGGTGAATTAGTAGCAAGGAAACCTCAAGGTTTTGAAAATCTGTTGAGACAAGCCTCTGCTTTTTTAAGTCATAGAGGGTATCACGAGTCCATCACGTATAGCTTTGTGGATCCGAGTTTGCAAGCAGCACTGTATCCTTCGACTCAAACCATGCGCTTGGTTAATCCCTTGTCTTCAGAGTTATCAGACATGCGTGTTGGCCTCTGGCCCGGATTAATTGCTTCCATGGTGTACAATTTCAATCGTCAACAATCAATGATTAAGTTGTTTGAAAGTGGGGTTGTTTTTAATGTGAATGACGATCAATTAACAGAGCATCCTTGCATTGCAGGCTTAATCACTGGCGAAAGCGGTGCTCTAAATTGGAGCGAATCTGTTCGTCAATTTGATTTTTACGACATGAAAGGTGATTTACAAGCCTTTTTTGCGTTGATGAATGTGAAAAATATTGAATTTGCTTTAAAAGAGCACCCAGCGTTGCATCCTGGCAAGTCCTCAGCGATGGTTCTTGAAGGTAAAACAGTTGGTTGGCTTGGTGCGTTGCATCCCCAAATCACGGAAGAGCTGCAAGTGAATCATGAAGTGATTCTGTTTGAGCTTTCTTTAAATCCATTGTTAGAGGCGATGTCATCGGTACGGTATCAGCCGATATCAAAATATCCTCAAATTAGGCGAGATTTGTCTTTGTTGGCAGATATTAAGGTAACTTCTCTAGACATTGAGCGGGCTGTTCGAGACGTGGTTTCTCCTCGTTGGTTAAAAAATTTCGATATTTTTGATGTATATTCAGGGGGTTGCATAGAGGAGTCAAAAAAAAGTATCGGGATAGCCTTGACGTTACAAGATGATAGTCGGACACTAGTTGATGCGGAGATTAATCATACGATCGATGCTATACTTAAAACATTAAATGACAAATTTGCCATTATTTTGAGGGACTAACAGTGAATGCCTTAAGCAAAGCGATCATGGCCAATGCCTTGTGTGATGCAGTTGCCCTTGCTAAACCTGATGCAAAGGAAATTGTCGATCAATTTTTTGAACAAATCAGGGATGCTCTTGAGACTGGTGTGGATGTAAAACTATCAGGATTTGGTAATTTTATCCTGCGCGACAAGCCTCAACGCCCCGGTAGAAACCCCAAGACGGGTGAAGAAATTCCCGTTGCTGCAAGGCGGGTAGTGACATTTAAATCAGGTCTTAAGTTGAAAAAGCAAATTGAAGAACAAGACCGATAAATCGATAGGTCACTATAAAAACCACGTTTTTATATGTACAAACCAAAAGCCTGAAGGAAAGCCCTGCTGTCAAAATACTGGGGGGCTTGCCTTTTTTGACCACATGAAAAAGCAGCTTGTCGAGCTTGGTTTTCATGGTCCAGGGCAAATTAGAGTTAGTAAGTCCCTCTGTTTAGGACGTTGCAGCCTCGGGCCCATGCTCGTCATTTATCCAGAAGGGGTGTGGTACCGCTATGCTTCTTTTGATGACATCGATGAAATAATCTCCAGCCATTTGCTTCAAGGCAAACCCGTTGAACGCCTCTTAGTGAAATAAATTGCACATTTTACTTGTGCCTTTAGAAAGTTTTAGTTAAAATCGCCCATCCAAGAGGAAAAGAATATTATTAGGGTAGTTCGGAGTTCGCTTAATGAAAACAATAAGTGCTAAGGCACATGAAGTCAAACGTGATTGGTTGATAGTGGATGCTAGTGGCAAAGTGTTAGGCCGTTTAGCTACAGAAATCGCTCGACGTTTACGCGGTAAACACAAGGCTGAGTATACTCCCCATGTTGATACAGGGGATTATATTATCGTTACCAATGCAGAAAAAGTGACTGTAACTGGCCGCAAATTTAAGGATAAGGTTTACTACAACCATACTGGATTTCCAGGTGGGATTAAATCAATGACCTTTGAAAAAATGCAGGAAAAAAATCCTACTCGTATTATTGAGCGTGCAGTAAAGGGAATGCTTCCAAGAAATCCACTGGGCAGAGAGATGTATCGTAAGCTGAAGGTTTATGTTGGCTCAGAGCACCCACATGAAGCGCAACAACCCAAACAACTTGAGATTGAGGAATAAGCGTTATGGCACAAGCACAAAAACAGTATTATGGTACCGGACGAAGAAAGAGTTCAACCGCTAGGGTTTTTATGCGCCCAGGTAAAGGCGAGATTAAAATTAATAATCGCCCATTAGAAGACTATTTCCGTCGTGAAACAGCGGGGATGGTTATTCGGCAACCATTAGAAGCCGTTGATGCCTTGGGCAAATTTGATTTCTACATCACCGTCGTTGGTGGCGGAATATCCGGTCAAGCCGGTGCTGTTCGCTTAGGAATCGCGCGTGCTTTGGTTAAATTTGATGAGGAAGATTTAGCAGAAGGTGCTGAGCCACAACCTAATTCTTTCCGTCGAAAATTACGTGCTCGTGGCTTGCTCACACGTGACTCACGACGTGTTGAAAGGAAAAAGGTCGGTTTGCACAAAGCTCGTCGTGCAACTCAGTACTCAAAACGATAAACAGAATCATCCAAAAAAAACCCGCAGATGGCGGGTTTTTTTTTATTCTTTTATTTTAGCATCTGTTTTTTCGGATCGGGACTTTGGACAAACAGGGTCTTACCCTTACGTGCCCGCGTTCGATCCGTTCTGATTTACAGTTAATAACCACGCGATTATTTTTTCCATCAACAACCGTAGCCTCTGTGGTAGACAAAAAGATTGAATTATGCGCATGCATTGAGTTTTTCTAATCTTCTTTTCTTAGGTATCAGCACGCTCTATTAATCTGTGTTAAAATACTGACCTTTAACGGATGACGAGGAGTTATTGATGGCTATTGTTGCAAAGCGTACGATCATGTCTTTGTATTCAGATAATGATGATATATATAGTCATCAGGTGCGGATTGTCTTGGCAGAAAAGGGCGTTAATGTGGATATCATGCCTGTGAAGGCCGGCGATGCCTCGGCTGATTTGTTAGCGATAAACCCTTATGGAACAGTTCCAACATTGATTGATAGGGAATTAGTACTCTATAAATCTCGAATCATCATGGAATATTTAGATGAACGATTTCCTCATCCACCCTTGCTTCCCGTATACCCAGTAGCAAGGGCTGAAACTCGGAAGATGATGCATCGTATCCAACAGGATTGGTATTGTCTATTGCAACAGATTTATGCTGGTGTAGAAGTAGACGCGGCTCGTCAACAATTGCTTGAGAGTTTGATAGGGCTTGAACCAGTATTTGCTGATAAACCCTATTTTTTAAGCGATGAGTTTTCTCTATTAGATTGTGTGATAGCACCACTACTTTGGCGATTACCACAATTGGGTGTTGATGTTCCTGAGGATGCATTGGGTTTGCATGCTTACATGCAACGGGTCTTTAAGCGGGAGTGTTTTCAGACTAGTTTATCCGATGCTGAGCGGCAGTTGAGGGCGGCTTAATATGACAATGACTTCAAGTAGACCCTACCTTATCCGGGCGTTTTATGATTGGATTGTTGATAATCATTTAACGCCGTACTTATTGGTTGATGCGGAATACCCTGGGGTCGAAGTGCCTCAAGAACATGTGAGCGGTGGTCGTATTGTATTAAATATTTCACCGAGTGCCTGTCGTGGGTTGCACTTGGAAAATGATAGAATAATTTTTACCGCGCGTTTTTCTGGTATTGCCACACAAATTTTTGTGACACCGGCTTCAGTGATGGCCATTTATGCCAAAGAAAATGGCAGGGGGATGGAGTTTGAAGAGGAAGACGGTGATTTGACCCCTCCTCCTGCAACGACACCGAGTACCAAAACTAACAGTGGTAAACCTGCGTTAAAATTAGTAAAGTCGTCAAAAGAGTAATGTGACGCATCGATATTCAGTCATTGCGACATGCGCAGTGACTAAGCAATCTTGTTCTGTGCATCAGAATTTGGTGCGGAGCTGGATTGCTTGGTCAGTGCCTAAGAGGGCAGCTTTAGGATGAGTCAATCAAAAAATTCACTGTACCTAACGAAACAAATTCGGCTATTTGAACAAGAAGCCATTGATCACCTCGGATCTGCAGACGATGATCTCATGTTACGTGCCGGAGTTGCTGCGTTGCATTCCTTAAAAACATTATATCCAGACGTAAGGAACATCGCTGTTTTTTGTGGCTCTGGCAATAATGCGGGCGATGGCTATGTGTTGGCTCGTCTTGCTTTTCAACAAGGCCTTGAAGTTGTCATTTATCAGCATAAATTATTAGACGATTTGCCTCCGGCAGCTATGAATGCCGCGCGTGCCGCGATGGCTTGTGGTGTCGTATGCCAATCGTTAGATGAACCTATCGACATGGATACCGAGTTGGTAGTCGATGCACTGTTGGGCATTGGTATTAAAGGTCCCGTGTATGGTCCTATCGCCAATGCCATTCATCTTATTAATGACAGTGGCTTGCCCGTTTTGGCACTGGATGTTCCCTCTGGGTTGGATGCCGATACCGGTGAAGTATTGGGTGTTTGCGTCCATGCGGCGGTGACGGTGACTTTTATAGCTCAAAAAGTAGGCCTGTATACCTGCGATGGGCCGCAATATGCTGGAAAAATCGTTTGTCATGGTTTGCAAGTAGATAGTTTGGTTGCAGCAACCTCGCCAGCGGCCTGGGTACTTGATGAATCCGTCTTGCGTGAGGTGATGCATCCCCGCCCAAGAAATGCTCATAAGGGCATGTTTGGGCATGTATTAGTCATCGGTGGTGGGCCTGGAATGCCGGGCGCTGTTTATTTAGCGGCACTTGCTGCGCTGCGAGTCGGGGCCGGTTCTGTCACCGTTGCTCTCTCAAGCGAGCATGTTGCGGGTGTTTTCCCCGGTCTACCAGAAGTGATGATTCATGGGGTTGACGATGTTGAAATGTTAAAGCCGTTGTTATCGAAAGCGACGGTTTGTGTGATCGGCCCCGGACTTGGTGAAACGCAGTGGGCAGAATCACTGTTTAAAGCAACCATGGCCGCGCAATTGCCATTAGTGATGGATGCCTCTGCATTGCGTTTATTGGCGCGCCATCCTCAGCAAGATGATCATTGGATCCTCACGCCCCACCCAGGTGAGGCAGCGGCGTTACTTGATTGCTCCATCTCCGATGTTCAACACAATCGATGTAAAACGGCAGCGCGTTTATCGCAAAAATACGGGGGCTGCATCGTCCTTAAAGGCGCCGGTTCCATTGTGCACACGATTCAAAATGAAACGTACATTTGTACAGCGGGCAACCCTGGGATGGCGAGTGCTGGGATGGGTGATGTGTTAAGTGGGGTCATCGTTGGTTTATTAGCACAAGGTGTTTCTCTGGCAGATGCCGCAAAATTAGGTGTTTTCATCCATGCGAAAGCGGCGGATGAAGCGGTGTCTTCGCAAGGCGAGCGAGGGTTAATCGCTACAGATTTGATGCCTTATTTGCGTCGACAAATTAATAAATTTTAAGAACTGACCTATGTTGATCGAATTAGCCACAGAAAAGGACAGTGAAAACATGGCAGCACGGCTTGCTAATGGTTTGATTTCACCCGTAGTATTAACCTTTAGTGGTGATATCGGTGTGGGAAAAACAACGATTATTCGAGCGATGATTCGATGTTTGGGTATAAAATCAGCCATTAAGAGTCCTACTTTTTCACTGGTTGAGAGTTATAACGCGGTAGATTTTTCTATCCATCATTTTGACTTGTACCGCATTTGCCATGAAAATGAACTCGATGACATTGGATTTTCTGATTATTTTACGAAAGATGCCGTGTGCTTTATTGAATGGCCGGAGCGTGTAAAATCTTGTGAGCGTTTGACAGACGTAAGCTTTGCCTTGAGATTAAAAGGGGAGGGGCGTGAAATGGACGTTTCTGCATATACCGCGACTGGGGAAGCCTTGTTGTCTTCTTTACGAGGAAAATCATGAGTGTCCGTGGCCTAGCCATCTGGCTGACTTTATTCTTATCTTCTCATGCCTTTTCTGCAAGAGTTGAATCTTTGGTCGTTAAGCAAGAGGGCAATCATTCTGTTGCTCTGTTTACCCTTGCTGGGGAATGCACACCCAAAGTATTTGCACTCACTCATCCTGATCGAGTGGTGGTTGATTTTAATCAAACTCATGCGGTGAGATCGTTTAATCATATGCCGTTGCCTAGGGGCTTCATTGATCATGTTCGCACGGGTCGTCCAACTCCAAACACGTTAAGGCTGGTGTTTGACGTGGCAGGACCTTCCACCATAAAAACTTCGAGGCTTAAGCCTTTACAAGCACATCAGTGTCGGTTACAAATCGAATTTTTTTCAAAGCGGAATTTACGGAATTTAAAAGACACGAAGAAGGAAGTGGCCGTAAAAAAATCCATGACTCATGTTAAAAACCTTCCCTCCAGACGGCTTCGCGACGTTGTTGTGGTTATCGATCCGGGGCATGGAGGTAAAGATCCAGGTGCTAGCGGTCCAAGACGTAGTGTTGAAAAAAATATTGTGCTTGCCATCGCTGTAAAACTAAAACGGTTAATTGACAAAGAGCCCGGCATGCGTGCGGTATTAACGCGACATGGTGATTATTACGTGGGGTTAAGGGAACGTTTGAATATTGCAAGAAGAGCCAATGCCGATGTGTTTGTGTCTATCCATGCGGATGCGTTTATCAATCACCATTCTTTTGGGGCGTCTGTGTTTTCTTTATCACAAACAGGGGCGACCAGTGAGGCGGCAAGGTGGCTGGCTGAAAAGGAAAACAATTCGGAGTTGGGTGGTGTTAATTTGTCGGGCTTGGACGATAGAAGTGGTCTCATTCGAACCGTGTTACTCGATCTTTCTCAAACGGCAACAATTTCATCAAGTCTACAAATGGGTAAACGGGTGTTACGCTATTTAGATAGAGTCACGAGTTTGCACAATAGCCGGGTTGAGCAGGCTCGGTTTGTGGTATTAAAATCACCGGATATTCCATCGATACTGATAGAAACGGGATTTATCAGCAATCCGCGCGAAGAGAAGAATTTAACGAATAACGATTACCAGGGGCAATTAAGCTTGGCCATTCTGCACGGATTGCAACATTATTTTCATGATTACCCACCTCATGGAACTCGCCTTGAAAGCATGGGAAATGCTTTTCTTCATATTGTAAAAAATGGCGCTAGAAAAAAATCGACTGTTACTCCATCATGGGCATGAATCCTTCAAGAATTTACCAATTATCGACAGAGGTTGCCAACCAAATTGCTGCGGGTGAGGTGATTGAACGACCAGCATCCGTGGTTAAAGAACTGCTTGAAAATGCATTCGATGCTCAAGCGGATGCCATCACCATTGATATTGGTTTTGGTGGTTTAAATCAAGTGAAGGTCAGTGATAACGGCATCGGCATGGTGGCTGAGGATTTGCCTTTGGCGATTGCAGCGCATGCGACCAGCAAGATTAATAAGGTTCAAGATTTATACGCCATCAATAGTATGGGCTTTCGTGGAGAGGCCTTGGCAAGTATTGCTGCTATTTCGCGTATGTCACTCACGACAAAGACTGCGACCGAGCCACATGGCATGATGTTGCGACAAGAAGGGTCTGACTATCGGCTAACACCTGCTGCAAGAACTCAGGGGACTACCGTTGAAGTACTTGATCTTTTTCACAATATACCGGTGCGCAAAAAATTTCTTAAAAGCCCGCAAAGTGAATTTCAGGCTATTGAATTAGTGGTCAAACGGTTTGCCTTGAGTGCCCCAGCCATTGCAATCACGCTGAATCATAATGAACAATTACAATGGTCTTTGCCGGCTGCAAATTCGGAGTCACTCCAGTGGTTACGAATTAAAAAATTACTAGGAAAAGCGTTTACTGATACCGCTATTTATTTGGAGATAGAACAAGGTGATCTTTTTTTACAGGGATGGATCAGTAGCAAAGATTATCAACGCAGTCAAAATGATAAACAATGGGTTTATATCAATCAACGAATGGTAAAAGATAAATTATTAAACCACGCCATAAAAAAAGCGTATGCGGATATTATTTATCCAGGTCGTTATCCGTCTTGCGTATTGTATTTTAATATTAAAAGTGACGCCGTTGATGTCAATGTGCACCCGACCAAGCACGAGGTTCGTTTTCAACAACCCAGATTAGTTCATGATTTTATTGTGTCGTCTCTTTCAAAAGCACTTCAGACTGCCGAAAATAAATCAGAGATTTTAGAGCCTGTCGAACGAATCCATCACCCTATTCAGGACCATTTTCCTTGCGTACAAGAGCAGGCTCGTTCTCATTCTTCTTGGCATGTATTAAATGCACAGTTTGTATTGACCTTTATAAAAAATACTCCTTACTTGGTTGATGTTGAACGTCTACAACAGCATCGATTAGCTGCGATCATTGCAGAGCATACGTTGCCTTTGGCCAGTCGTCCGTTGTTAGTTCCGGTTAGTTATACCGTAGAACACTCGATGCAAGAACTTTTTTTAAAATCCCAACCACTTTTTCAAACCGTGGGTGTTGAAATGGATTGGATCGGTGATACAACCGTGGCCATTCGTACCATTCCTGTGCTATTTCCCCAATTGAAGATTAAGGAGGTGCTTGACCGTTTAAAAGCGCCGCTACCAACCATCCCTGATCTCTTAAAATTATTAGTTGCTTGCCAATCATTTGATGCGCATCAATTATCTTCAGAAGAACAAACCATGCTTATGGATTTTCTCTTCCAACAATTATCCAAGGAAAACCAGGACAGTGTTTGTTGCCTTCGATTGGATGCAAAACGATGCCGTGAGATGCTAAATGCTTAAACATCTTTTTTGTTTGATGGGGCCCACTGCTTCGGGTAAAACGGCAATCGCTTGTGAGTTGGTGCAGCAATTCCCCTTTGAGATTATCAGTGTTGATTCCGCCATGATCTATCGAGGGATGGACATTGGAACAGCCAAGCCCGATGCCGATACGCTAAAACATGCCCCCCATCATTTAATAGACATTTTAGATCCCCCCAGCAGTTATTCAGCGGCTCTTTTTTGTGCAGACGTCGCCAGATTATCAGAATCAATCATCAGTAGAGGAAAAATACCTTTATTGGTGGGGGGAACAATGATGTATTTTCGAGCATTACAGCAGGGCTTGTCCTTATTGCCGAGTAAAGATGACAAACTGCGAGCGGAGCTTGTAGAACTTGCAACATTACACGGCTCTGCCTATCTGCATCAGAAATTAGCGGAAGTGGATGCTCCCACTGCCGCGAAACTTCATCCGAATGATACCCAACGAATACAACGTGCATTAGAGGTGTTTTCATTAACGAAAAAACCATTGTCCACTTGGTTGCAAACAGCGGAAGATAGGAGTGGGTATCAGTTTTATAATGTTATCTTAATGCCCGAGGCCAGAGAGTGGTTACACAAACGTATTGAAGCCCGTTTTGAAGAGATGCTCACTCTAGGATTGATTGAGGAAGTCGAGTGCTTGATAAAAAAATGGCCGTTTACAGCAGAGACTCCTTCCATGCGTACGGTAGGTTACCGGCAAGTCTTATCCTTTTTACAAGGCGACTATGATTTTGAAACCATGAAAAATAAGGGAATAGCGGCAACGCGTCAGTTGGCAAAGCGTCAACTAACGTGGTTGCGGCATTGGCCTGAGGGAAATCTTTTTAAGGCTGAAAATTTATCGACAACAAGGGAAATCATGGCTATCATGCAGGAATTATTGGATGAGGTGAGAAAATAATGTCTGAAACTCATAAAAAAACAGCTTGTTCTGAAAAAAGCTATATAGTCTATCGCAAAGATCTGCCTTTGAGTTGCCCAACCGACGGCATGGAATTATGGAACGCGCACCCAAAAGTATACTTACCGATTGAACAAACCGGGACAGAAATCTGCCCTTATTGTGGTTCGAGGTTTGTTTTGAAAGACGCCTAGTGCTTGCCAAAATGGATCGGTCCCTGACCTAGTACTTCAGACAGCGTATTTCTCATGATAGACGTTGAGCGTGTATGAGAAAAAAACAAATAGTCGCCAGTTTTTTTCTTATTTAAAACAAATGCGAAAATACCTAGGCCTGAGACAAGTAAAATAAAATTGGTGAGTGCCCACAGTATTTTTCGCCCAATGCCCCGATCGATGTTTAATGCCTTCTTTTCAAACGAACGTTGCGCTGCTTTTATCCCCTCAATCAACGTTTTTTTATCTGGTTCTGATGGATTTTGATTTTTTAAATAATCAAAGCAAAGTTGGAATACATTTTTTTTATAGTCAGCGGAGTGCGTTTGAATCCTTTCTGCTTTAGTAGGAGCGGTTTGATTCATTGGTATCTTATCAAAAGTAATTTGAGTTAAAAATGCGCAGGTTTCTTCTATTTCATTGATAATTGCTCTTAATTTGAGAGCGTTATCTGCCTCCGATTGAACAAATTCCATCATGGTTTTCTTTTGATCTGGGGGTATAGTTGATGAATCAATACTACAGATTGTGAGCGCAACCTCTCCATTCGTTATCTCTTTTCCTGCTATTTTTGTTGCTTTTTGATTCATGAAAGTCAGGTACATTTGATCTTTAGGTATTGGTGACTCAGATCCTAGAATGGGTTGTAAAAATTTTCGTGGAGGAAAACAGTTTTTTAAGTAGGGCGTTGAGTCATTCTGTTCATAGAGCCCTTTTAAAAAGACTTCCGGTTCAACATCATTATTATGAGTTGATTTAAAATACCCCTGATTTTTAATTGCTTGATAAATATGGTAAAAAATATAGGGGCTTTGAGGGGGATCAAAATGCCAGTGGTAAGGAATCATAAAACATTGACTCTTTGTGTCTGCTGGGTATCGAGGCAGTAGTTGATTGAAAAAAGGGTAGAGAAACCCATGTCCGTTGTATCGGTGATGTGCTGCCATGATGGTTGTGGCGGATCGGATATTTTTACACGACGATAGATCAGACTCTGACGGGTTGGCCCATTGACTGCCCTTTCCTGGAACAGGCCTGTCTGCGACGATATCTATGGGTATTCCGAGCTCATCTATTGCTTTAGCAATAATAGGAAGCGTTGCTGCCCCTCTGCTATACCCTGTCAAAAGAATGGACTCTATTTGTATTGGAGTTTGAGGGGTATCTTCAGAGATGATGGTATAAATACCTGAACCTAAGTGTCTTCGCAGTTGAAGGATATCAATTGATTGAGTGTTTTTTTCGAATGAGTTCCTAATTGCTTTACTTACAATGTTAAAATCAGGGAAAAACAGCCCATTTCCAATTTTTGGGTGTATACAGCTTTCTAAGTAAACACGAATGACATCGTCTGGAAAAGACCTATCCAGTTGATGGTCGAAGTAATGTTCCCCCTTCAATCCTGTTGGAGGTAGAAAAAATGCAATTTTCACCACAAAGCCTCTTTTGATCATATTTATAACACTTGGGTATAATAAAGAGCTGCAAGGTGGGTGTCAAGGTGTAGCAGAATATATCATTTGTGATCATCTAGGGTGTGTTGACCAGTCATCCCCGCCGCCTCCGTGCCGCAGCCATTAAGTTAAGGAAAAACTGTCATCCCCACCGCCTCAGTGCCGCAGCCATTAAGTTAAGGAAAAACTGTCATCCCCGCCGCCTCCGTGCCGCAG
>Ga0214923_10002248_pt1 | contig 25964 bp, 26 predicted proteins | sample LL1510_MetaG_FD_177993 | JGI IMG/M metagenome (GOLD analysis project Ga0214923, IMG submission 177993) | Freshwater microbial communities from Lake Lanier, Atlanta, Georgia, United States - LL-1510 | ecosystem: Environmental > Aquatic > Freshwater > Lake | place: USA: Georgia | collected...
ATTTCAATTCACAGTGCGAATCCTGTGGCAGTGGACTACATGTCCGGGATTGTAGCTCGCTATGGCCCCTACAACTACCGTTCTCCTGACCGGCGGACCTTCGAATTGCGCGACTAAGACCCGCCGGTCAAGCAGGTTGTGAAATGCTGCTAAAGGCCACTGGCGGTTCTAGCCAAATCGGTAATCTCGGATTGGGATTTGGAGGCAACCAGACTGTAAACCTTGTTGTTCTGTGTCCAAGAAAGCATTCCTCCAAGCGGGGTAAACATACCTTTGCCTTGGACACTACCCAAATCTACTGTTTGCATCAAATCCTGCATGGACTGATTGCCGCTTGCTTTCTCTACAGGAGACACGATAATCATGACTCCATTTAAGTCCTTGCCATAAGCAACCAGAAGCGTGTTTTTTCCTTTCACAGCACTGGAGAAGGACTGACCATCCAGGGAAGAGGGCAGGGGTTTACCAGCCCACAGGGAAGCCCGAGATAAATCAACCTTTTTCATGTTCTTGGCAGGACGTTTATTCTTCTGCCCTTTCCAAACTATTCGCTTGGCGTCCTGGGGAACTGATAGTTGGAACACACCCGGGTCAGGCTCCTGGTAGGATGCTTCGGTAGCTGAAAGGCTTAAGACCGGGTCAGCAGTATCTTTTGCCCAGAGCTGAACAGCCAAAGGAAGTTTATAAGTGGCATCCCAAGTGACAGCGAGAGCGCCAATCTGACCCATTCTTGTTTTAGGCTCAGCCCTCACAGTATAGACAGGACGATTAGCTAGAACACCAGGCTGAGGAGCAGAGAGATTCCAGTCTTTCTTTAGTTCATTTATCCAACCTTGGCCGCGTTGCCCTTTCCGAATCTTTTGAGGCGCCTTCTTCTGAGCCTTTTCTTTACCCAGGGGAAGAACATAAAGAGTATTTTGTGCAGCATGCCAGATCTGCAGACCATCTTTGTTAATCAGAATCTGAGCGTCACCGCCACCACCTTCTGACTGGAGCTCTGCTCTTATCTGACCATTTTGGTCAACCCATAATCTGCCTGAGCCGCCCTGCAGGACAGGATCAGCAGAAGCACCCATAGGGAGGCTGCCAATCAAACTATTTTGGAATTGAACTCGGCCAACAAAGCCCGCTGCCTGAGGAGCGTTTTTAACTCCTTTGATCTGAGCCTTTAAACTGGAGGTCGGCGGAGCAGAAGCAGTAACAACATTAGCCCCAGCAACTGCGGCCAGGGATAACGCTACAACGCCCAAGGCAGACAGAAGTAGGGTACGAAAAGAAGCGGTGCGTAACCAACCAATCATAATTTAAATATACATCCCAGCTCTGCCCAGGATCTAGTACTTAGCTTGATTAGACGGCAAAGTACTGGTTGGGTGTTGAACGAAAAATTTCAACACCCAGGAATGGTTTGCAGTAGGTTACTAGGAACAGGGGGCAGGAATCGAAAGTGTTGTGTGTTGTTTGATTCCAGCTCAAAGCCAGCAGTACGAAGGCTTTACAGCATGTTCCTTGTCCTTATGACTGCAACTATACTCTCAACAATTCTTCTAGCCGTAAATCCTGGCGGAGCAGCTCCAATGGAGCAGCCCCATCTTCCTGCACCAAAAAGAAAGACGCACAGAGTCGCAAAGAAGCCACGTTGCCGCAGCCTAGGTAGGTTCAAGGCCACTGTATACGGCCCACCATGGGGAGGAATCGAAGGAGGAAGTCTTAGCGCGCTGGGAGTCAAGCTTCGACCAGGCAGGCATGTTATTGCTGTTGACCCCAGAGTTATTCCACTAAGGAGCCTAGTTAGAGTATGGCCCAATCCACTTGGTTATCGCGGACCATTCTTGGCTGCAGACACAGGTGGCGCCATCCGGGGCAACCACATCGATATCTTTACTTGGCATGGTTTAAGAGCCAAAGACCAGTGGGGCGTTCGACCAGTCTCCGTGTGTTTTCTTGGCCGTCGGCGCTAGCCTATCTCCTCTTTTGTAGTTCCTGCCACGCATCTTCCAGGGTGGAGCGCAGCACGGATTTCATAAAACCAATATCCTCCGGAGTGAAAACAAGGGGAGGAGCTAATTGAATCACAGGATCGCCCCTGTCATCAGCGCGGCATATAATGCCACGCTTATATAGTTCCTCGGAAAGAAAACCTCTTAGCAACCATTCTTGTTGCTCGGGAGTAAACCCGGCTTTGCTTTCTTGATCTGATACCAATTCAATGGCCCAGAACAATCCTAGTCCGCGGACATCGCCTACCAAAGGAATATCTCTCAGTGATTCCAAAGCATGTTTCATTTCAGGCTCGCGGCGCCGGGCGTTTTCCAATAACCCTTCCTCTTCAATAATCTGCAGGTTCTTTAAAGCAACAGCAGACGCTACAGGATGACCACCGAACGTAAAGCCATGAGGCAACATAGCTTCTCGGAACGGTTCGTACAATTTTTCACTGGCTAACATTACACCCATGGGTATGTAGGAGGAAGTAATACCTTTGGCTGTAGTAATAATATCAGGCTGGTAACCCAGTCTTTGACATCCAAATATCTCGCCCAATCTCCCCCAAGCACAAATAGTCTCATCCGAGATAAGCAACACCCCATATTGATCACAGATCTCTCGTACTCGATCAAAATACCCGTCCGGAGGAAGGAAACATCCTCCAGCATTCTGCACCGGTTCCAAGATAACTGCTGCTACGCTATCCGGCCCTTCAAACAAGATGCGATCCTCAATTGCTTGTGCATAGCCTTCTTCTCTCATACCAGGAGGCATACGGTAAAGGTTGGTGTTGGGCACATGACAGGCTCCCGGCATGCTGGGTTCAAAAGGAACCTTCAATCCAGGAAGCCCAGTCAAGGAAAGAGCTCCCATTGTAGTCCCATGGTAAGCCAGCTCTCGGGCGATGATCTTGATTCGTTTGCCGTCGCCCCGCGCGTAGTGATAGGCCCTAGCTAATTTGATAGCTGATTCCACTGCTTCGGCACCACCAGAGGTAAAGAAGGCTCGGTTGATATCACCGGGTGCTAGTTGAGCTAATTGAGAGGCTAACTGCACTGCTCGTGGATGAGCATAACTCCACAGGGTACAAAACTCCAACTCTTTCATTTGTTCGGCGGCAGCTTCGGCCATTTCATGGCGACCATGGCCAATATTGACACAAAATAAAGTTGACAAACAATCAAGCTTGCGATCCCCATGAGAGTCAATCAGCCAAGCTCCTTCTCCGCGAACGATCATAGGAATCTCGCCACCTTCTTTGGAGTAATTCCCCATTCGGGTAAAATGCATCCACAGGTGTTCTCGTGCTGCTAACTGCAGGTCATCCATGTTATCCATGTCCCAGGCCATACTCAAAGCTTACTCCTCCAGGGAACGCCAATGCCAACTGTCGGCTTCTGAATAAGTAGCATCATTATGTTCATGCTCCCGATCAAACACTCGACTTAATATGACAAGGTCGCTTTCATCATCGCCATGACTGGCATGCAAGATTAGATCTTCTTCTGCCATCTCCCATCCTTCCGATTCACCCTGCCCAGATTGTAATAAAGGCCGCATAGCAGGGTCAAGGTTTTCATCGCCTGCTAAACCTCCAATCATCCCTGCTTCCTGACGGGCTAATTCTTCCTGTTCCAGTTCAAAGCTGGTTTGCTCTTCTTTACTCATTCTCTCCTCCTTCTAATACGAGAACCCCATGGCTGATTAACAGGGAGACGCATAAATCCTTCCAGACCTGTTGTCTTGTTTGACTGTTCATAACTAAATCTAGTTATGCAATAAAACCCCATCTGGGTAAGAAGCCGAACCAAGAATTTTTCAGGCTCTCTAGCCCAAAAACCTGAGCTTTTTCATAAGGGTACATATGATTACAGTATGTCGGTGAGGGACATGCCAGTACCACCTGTTGAACTGCCACTAGGCTACTACCGCGTGCTGTTTATTATGGGCGACCATTCTGGTTCTTCCGAAGAAACTCACTACGACCTCTTTTACCACTTACCGGGAGGATGGCAATTCTACCAGGGGCTAGGTGAATGGGTAGAAATGGACGAAGAGCATTTTGCAGATGACATTAATCAAAAGCACCGTGCCTACCCTGAATCAATTGACCGCAAGCAAGCCTTACAGATGCTTGAGCAAATAGACCGCGAAGAACACTAAATCGCCTGGGCTATTCCCTGAGATATTCCCGCGGTATATTGGGTTGTGCCCTTAAAAACACTCTCAACATGCATCCTAGCTTTTATGTGTTTTACCGGTAGTGCTGTAAGCGGTGCGCAGGCAGCTCCTCGGGCTACACTGTGGGGTAGTTTTTATGTCCCAATCGCAGTTGCTCCTCAACCTAAAAGTGATTTTATATGGGTTCTTGAAAAAAGAGGCAGGGTCTTTTCCCGCAACCCTCAAGGACAGAAAGCCTTGGTGCTGGATATTGGCGGATTGGTTTCTTTTGGCGCAGAGCAAGGATTGTTGGGTATTGCTTTTCATCCTGATTTTAACAATAATTCACTGGTATATATTACCTACACCGATCATCGTTCCCAGTTGGTCTTGAGTGAATATCACTTCATCCAAGGTAAGCTCAAGCAGCCTCGTATAGTCATGACTATCCCTAAGCCTTTTGCAGAACACAACGGAGGCACAATGCACTTCGGGAAAGACCAATATCTTTACCTTTCTACGGGAGATGGAGGGGTTGGCCCCAGATCCAATTGGAAAGACCCTTTTGGCCATGCTCAGAACCATTCTTCTTTGTTAGGGAAAATCTTAAGAATCAACCCTATGCAAAATGGCATCTCGCCATACACAATCCCTCCCAGTAATCCATTTTACAAGAAGAAGGGCTGGAGAAAAGAAATCTGGCATTTAGGACTAAGGAATCCCTGGAAGTGGAACTTTGATAGTCGTGGAGTGATGTGGATAGGCGACGTAGGAGCTACTGCTTATGAAGAAATCAACCGCGCGGATAAAGCTGGTATTAACTTTGGTTGGAAAACAGCAGAAGGATTATCAAGAAAGCCTGGTTTGCAAAACCCTTTCTACACATACTCTCATTCACAAGCGGATGGATGTGCGATCATCGGAGGGCTTGTTGTTGAAGACCGTAGATTAGCAAACAATATTTACAACCACTACCTCTTCGCGGATTTTTGCCAGCCCAAATTACGTGTCTTATCATATCACAAAGTCAAGTCTCGAATGGTCTTAAAAGCCGACCCTATAGGCATCAATATACCAGAAGGACTGATATCCTCTATTGATCAGGACCAAGCAGGCATGGTGTATATCTCCACCATGAATGGCAAAATATGGAGAATAGATCCTTAATCCGAGTGCTAACCCAGGATTCCTACTCCGTCTTGTAACGTCTCAACTAAATCGGGTTCTTCATCGGATAGAGCTTCAAGCACAGTCTTACCACCCAAATCTTGCCTGGGGCTTCTAATCGCCAGGGAAGGATGACGGTGCTCCTCATTAAGCAGGAAATCTATATCCAAAAGTTCTTCCAGTATTTCCTGGGATTGAGTAGGCATTAAATCGTGCTGCCACGAGCTAATCCTCTCCCAAGATGCATCAAAAATATCTTCTAGTTGGGCGGGGCTTAAATCCCACCTCCTGGAAAGGTCTCTTAAGATCTGCCAATCCGATGTGCTATGATTCATTTGCTTGCTCATGGGTTCATTCTAACTATCCCATCTTCCAGATCACCCGTGTAAACTGCCCAAGCTTCCTCAGGGGTTAGCCGAAAAAGAGAAGCATTACTCCTTTTCTCTTAGGATCAAAGAATATGCAACCACTCCTTGCCCTACTAGCAGCCATTGCTGGCCTTGCTCACCCGCTGCCACAAAACACCCCACCTTCATTAAAGTCTTTGCAACAAGCTTCCCAGCAGGCCCCTCGTGTACCCCTGGATCAAATAGTACCTGTACAAGCACCACAAACCAAGCCTACCCGGGCGGCAGCCCAAAAGCCCACCAAGCCAATCGTCAAGAAAACCAGTAAACTCTCTGCTTGCCGATCATTCAAAGCAACTGTTTACGGACCGCCATGGGGAGGAATCAATGGTCCTGGCATGACAGCTACCGGCATCAAACCTATAGCTGGTAAATACTTGATTGCTGTTGACCCACAAGTAATTGCTTTAGGTAGCCGGGTTAAAATATGGCCTAACCCTCACGGCTGGCGAGGAGATTTCCTAGCGGCAGATACCGGTGGAGCGATCCGAGGATCTTACATCGATATTTTTGTATGGCAAGGACCCAAGGCAATGGACCGCTGGGGTGTGCGGCAAGTCCAAGTGTGCAGAGATTAAATCAATCAGCCGCGATCAGCCATCTACTGAATACCAGGCAGAAGAATACATTTCATAAGCATGCTGGCGCTGCTCATCGCCGATGAGTTTATTAAGCGCTGCCTGTACAGCATCCAAACAATGCACACAAGTTCGCATCTGGTTAATAGCCCGGTTAGCTTCTTCTCTCTGAGAAGCATCCAAATCAACTACATCCAACCGGAGTTCCTTAGGGTTCTTTAATACCCGCGAGATGTCCCGATGGGCTTCAATTTTTAGTTCTTGCATAATTTCTGACTGCCAAGTCTCTTCAGCTTTTTTCAGATGCATGCCAACAACATTCATAGCTTCCAGTCCTTCTTGCCTGTAACCCAGTTCCATAGCTACAGCAATTCCGGTTACGCAGGCTTCAAAGCTTCTTTGAATCCCTGGAAAGGCCGCCAGGAAGGTCCCGGCTCGGGAATAAAGCTGATCATCAATTTCTTGGCGGGCAGCCCGTAGTTTCATTTGCTTTTGAAAGACATCTTGGAATTCGCTCATACGGAGAGTCTAGCTTCTACCAGGAAGAGGCTTCAGAGATTTGGAATAAGCTTAGCGCTTTAATCTAATTGGATCTTTTTGCCAATTACCTACCGCATCCTGCACACGTATGGCGAGATGTTTCCACTTGGAATGAACTGGGATTATGAATCTTATATTGTTTGGAGTCTGATTATCGGCATCAAGTTTAACTTTTCTGAGTTTCCCATCTAATCTCAAGCGCAAGTAATCCAGAGTTTCGCTTGAGTGGATCCTTATGGCTAATTTACCCCCACGCTGTTTCCAACTGATAATATTAGCCCTCGGGCTGGTCCAGTCAGAAAACAACATGACCATATGCGGCTTCAGGTCTGGGTTACCAGAAGAGTCAACAGAACGGTAGTAAAAATAGTACATGCTTTGGCGCGGCGGTTTCTGGCTCCATCTTTGACCACATGGCACCCAGGGCTTGAATAGGGCTTGAAAACTTAAAGTAGTATCCATAAGTTTACATTCAAATGAGGCGCCCTGCTCATTCGAGAATAGATTAATATGCCATTCTTTCAGGGAATGGCTGTTTACTTTCGTTCGTACAGGCTTAGCCCAAGTACGCGGTGCAATATGGTCTGCGCTATCCCAAGCTGCCTTATCTGTGGGTTCTTTTCCTATATCGCACTGGTGTATCCTAAGCTTATCTATCCACCATCCTCCTAGGGGTGCCGCACTGATCCACAAGCTTCTATCCCGGGTTTTGAAACGCAAGCGTAGCAGAACCGTTTTACCAGATAGCTCAGTAAGAGACCATCTAGAGCTAATAACTCCAGAACTCCAGCCGTGGAATCCTCCAGCTCCATAGCCGCCTAGATGGTCTCCACTAGACTGCTGTTGCAGGTCATGCCAGCTTGAGCCTTGATCCTCAGACCATTCAAGCAACAATCCTGATGTTGGATCATCAATGGTAGAGCCAATATAAAAAGAGTGATTCAGCATAAGGTATGCACGAGACGGGATAGATACACCCTGTTTGGTTTGGTAAGACGAATCTTCCGATTGACCAGAAACAACTTTATTCGGATCCAAGGAAGCATAAAGGTCTTGCCCGTCTTTGGCGAATGAATAATCACCTTGAACAGTTGACTGCTGGCTCCAGATCACCGCTTGGGTATTGCCAGGGGAGGCTTCCCATTTATTCATTTGGCCGAGCTCGAATTCGCTACTCCACACATCTGTTCCTTGGCTATCAGAGCATGCAACGGGAGAAGGTGTCCGCTCGATCCGAGGGGGGAAATCCATTTGTGTTGCTAAAATAGCTTTGTTGACTTGCTGGCAGTCGTCTTCACTGAACTCAGATGGCGAAGCAGAACAAATAGTACGGAGAGCAGCAGAAAGATCCCGATAGTCAGATCCAGAACGCAGAAGTTGGGTGTTGGTCCAATAAAATAGTTTAGCTGTTTTCAATAGACCTATAGGACTTATTGTCCATCCCCTAAAACTACCTCCTTGAGCCATTAGATAAGCAGCCTTATTCATTACCCCCGAATTATGATGCACACCCCCATTATCTACTTCTGGCCCAAGCTCAGCTGAAGACCAGTTTGATGATCCGGTATAGTCTGGATCGCCCAAAACGGCAGGGTCTTTCATTGACCTCAGCATTCCCGCACGGGTGTCTTCGCCTATAACCCAGTTGTATTGAGAACCGTCTTTACCTGAGCCATGCCAAAGTTGATCAAAAATCTCACCCATGATATCGCTGAATGATTCATTGATAGCGCCAGACTGAAAAGCGTAGAACAGATTGCTGGTACGAGAGGTAATTCCGTGGCTGACTTCGTGCATAGCAATATCATCAGCGCTAGCCATACCATTACCAAAAACCATCTGATTACTTTCCGAATCCCAGTAAGCATTAAACCACGGACATTGAGGATCAACTCCTGGACCAGGACAATATCTGACTGTAGCTACCATAGGCATACCCTGACCATCAATACCGTCTCTTCCAAAATTATCTTGATAAAAATGATAGACAGCCCCAAGGCTTTGGTAGGCATCGTTAACATCTTTCACAGCAGATGCGGTGTCGCCCTCTTTGCGCGCAGCATCTTTGGGCAGGCAAGGGAAATACTTGCCTTGCCTGTAATTACCAGCGTCGCAAATTCTTCGCTGGAGAGCAGTCTCGACAAGGGGCATCTTAAGTAAAACCATACCGCTATTAGCATCTACAATAACTATCTGTTTTTGCTCAGATGATCTTGTTATAACTTTCCATGCTAGCCGCCCTTGGTTATTACCAGGGGCACCTATTAAAGAAGGGTTATAAATAACTAAAGATGCGGAGGCTTTTCCATCTCTTACTCCTGCAATTTTTTTAGCTTTATCAGGGAGCAGGGATGGATAAATATCCGAATTGTTGGTGCGAGAAAGATCGGTTGGCTTAGCAAGCACTTTTCCTTTTTGGTCAAGTAATACAGTACGGCCTCCACCAAAAACTGGTATGCCTCTGTAGAACTGTTGATAATCTACTCGGGTTCTTTGTCCTGATTCTAAATGAAGAGTCCTGGTGCGACGCAAAGAGAGGTCAGATTGAGCAGCAAAAGAGTCTACTTGTATAGCTAACATGCTGCAAACCGGCAGGATCCATTTGAGCATGCTGCAATTAAATTTAATCATACACAGCAAGAATACATACCTCCATTTGCAGATACCAGTTCTTGCCAAATAGCAACCGATTATTGAAGAAATTTTCAACACCTATGCCTAGGGGCAAATTGCAAGCAAAAAGACAGTGAAACCTTTAATCTTAGAGGGTGACTTCTCAAGACCGTAATGTCAAACAGATAATACAGGAGCGCCTGCAGGAAGGTTCTCTACCAGGTCGTCGTTCTGACCAGCACCTATTGGCTCTATGTATAGAAGGAGGAGGGATCAGAGGATCGATTAGCGCCGGCATGGGAATCGCTATTCAACAACTGAATATCCTGCCGGCCTTCGACCGGGTCTATGGCACCTCGGTAGGAGCTCTTAATGGGGCCTACCTCCTGGCTGGTCAAGCCTGCGAAGAATACGCTGCCCTATATCGATATGCTGTTTTACCCGGACATCTTTTTCCTGGAAATTTCTCTGGACGCTGGCCTATTGATACAGGATGGCTGTTTAACAAAGCCCTACCTGAAAGAGCTCCTATTGATTGGGATAGGCTATGGAATGCCCCTCAAACCCTACATCCGCTTGTTTGGCAATTAGGCTGGAGGGAAGCCCGGGATGGCAGCACGCTCATCACCCCGGGAAATTCCAAAGAGATGAGCCATCTGCTTCGTGCAGCCGCAAGCCCACCCCTCCTATCTGAGCTTCCACTTCCGCATCACCAGCTTGACGCTGGCCCATTTGAACCCTGGCCAATGTATACCCCTCTTCGTGACGGATGCAGTCATTTGGTGATACTTCGAACTTGTGTGCAGGAAGAAGCGGGGACTCATCAAAGCGTCTGGGGCGCCTGGGGAGAGCGAATAAGCAAGGCGGGAGGAGAATTCAACCGACGCGCTGGCGGAGGCAAGTATGCAGACCATGAAAAAGCGTTGCAGTCAATGATTGGCCCATCCCTGCGGGCTGTAAGGCCATCCCAACAGTGGGTACAAACTCTGGACCGGGATGCTGCGCGAATCGACCGTGCAGTCAGGGAAAGTCAAAAAGACTTTCGCCGTTGGTGGAAGAGTAGGAGCTAATCTTCCACTCCAGCCCGGGGCTGATACTGTGAACCTATGGACTCGAATTCACTAGCTCAGCTGCTTATCAAGGATGCACCCACTGTTGTAAATCAGGAACTCCCTGAGATGGTTCGGGAAATCCGCGAACGCTTCCCGCTTAACAGCATGGTTCCTCTGATTAAGAGGACCGAGGGTAAGCCTTCAGAGCGAGTGAGACTGCGCCGACTGGTAAAGCAGATGCAGGAGGAGGGCTTCTCTATTTCCTCTTATTCTCATCATCTGAGCAAGGCCGATTTGCAGCTGCAAGAAAACTACGAGCAGTCTGGTACTGCTATTCGTCTGGTGGTACGCCACCGTGAAGGCGACTACACTTCACCCCGCAGTGTAGAGATGTTTAGGGAACTACAGGAAAAGATGCACGAAATCTCCCTTCCCATGATTGGCTACGGGGACGGAATGCACCTGCAGGAATGCACAGAAGAATCGCTGCCTTGGTATGAGTCAGGCATCGGTGGCTTCTGGCAAGGCTTCTCTCTTGAGGAATCACTGGCTTGGCGCAGGGCAGGAATCATTGAGCTTTGGCGCGCTAGGGGCTGGAGGGATTACAATTATCTTCCCCAGGATGCTGCTCTATGGAGAAGTGCAGGACTGTACTCTGCTGATGAGGCAGAAAAATGGAAGAGTCGTCTTGATGAGGTAGGCGTTACCGCTACCCCGGAGCTGGTAGCACAGTTTACAGATGCCAGGATTAGTCCAGACCAGGCGGCGTCAGCTAGAACAATTTGGCAGCAGCACGACACAGACTCAAAAGAGGTATAATAAACCATGACCAGTAATCAGCAAAATAAGCAAAACCCCGTCTCCAGCCGAGACAATTTGGCTTTGTGGGTTATCGTTGGCGTTGCAGTTGTTCTTTCCTACAAGATTGTCCATGCCTTCCAGACCCCGCTCCATGGAGCAATTCTGGAGGTAGCGGGAGTCATTCTGGCTATTGTGCTCTCCTCACTAGGATTCCTGGCATATCAAGCAATCTTTAACCGCAAGGATAACTGACCCGTTCTAGTAGTCTGCTTCAAACAAGAGGCAGGTTATTACAGCTTTTGGTGTCTGGGGTGGAAAGCCCACGGATTTGATCCTCCCCGGAGGGGAATCCGTGGGATGTAGAACCCCAGCGGTTTGTCTAAAATCAGCGTTTCAGGGGTGAATGAAAGGTACAATTAAAAGATGGAGCGCAAGTCTATAAGGGTGCGTTTGGAGCCTAACCAAGGGCAAAGGAATCGACTAGCCCAAGCAGCTGGTAGCAGGCGTTTCATCTATAACTGGGCTCTTAATCGGTGGCAGGAATATTATAAGCAACATGGGAAAACCATTCCCATGGATGAGTTATCCCGTGAGCTAACCAAGCTGAAGCGTCAAGAAGAAACTGCTTGGCTCCAAGATATGGATTCGCAGCTACAACAACAAGCCTTGGCTGATCTGCGGCGGGCTTTCATTAACTTCTTTGCGAAGCGAGCCAAGTATCCCAAGTTTCGATGCAAAGGTAAGACCCGCGAATCGTTCCGTATCCCTCAGCGGGTGACGGTTAAAGGCAGGCGTTTGTATGTTCCCAAGGTGGGCCATATCAGAACCAGTGAACCCATAGACCTGACTGGTTTAACCCATAAGAGCACTACTTTCTCTCTAGATTCGGATGGGCACTGGTATGCTAGTTTGGTAGTAGAGTTTGAACTACCTCAGGTAGCCTTGCCCAAACTAGAGGATAACGAAAGAGTAGTTGGTATTGATGCTGGGTTAAAAGACTTATTAGTGCTTTCCGATGGAACGGTTTATGAAAATCCACGCTGGTATCGCAAGCTGGAGAAGAAGCTAGCTAAGGCTCAAAAGGAACTGAGTAGAAAGCAGAAAGGCTCTGCTAATCGAGAAAAGGCGAAACGGAAGGTAGCCAAGATTCATGCTCAGATTCGATTAAGTCGAGCCGACCATATTCATAAACTGACTACCAGCTTAGTTCAGACTTATGACACTATTATTATTGAAGACTTGTGCTTAAAAGGGATAGCAAAAACCAAGCTATCCAAAAGCATATATGACGCATCCCTAGGCGAGATCAGGAGGCAGTTAGAGTATAAGGCTCGCTGGAATCATAAACGGTTAGTAGTTATTGACCGTTGGTATCCCAGTAGCAAAACTTGTTCTGATTGTGGGTTTATTAACCAGGAGCTGGAACTCAAAGACCGGGTTTGGGAATGTAGTAGTTGCGGAGAGCTGCATGACCGGGACTATAATGCCTCTCTTAATATCAGAACCGAAGGTTTGCGTCAAGAAGGAATAGTCGCCGTGGGGAACACGGAGACTTTAAACGCTTGTGGAGAGCATGTAAGACGTGAGGTGAGGCTCAGCGAGTGCGACAGCACGAGAAGAGCCAAACCGAGTAAAGTGGCTGAGGCTGCTAACGCTATGCTTGTCGAAGCAAGAACCCCACGCTTTTAAGCGTGGGAGTTTCAGGCCGTCACGTATCTGAAGGGGAGATCGATGACCTTATGGCGGTGTTACCCTCAGAGATAGGCTCTATGCTGAACGCCGAAGTCCACGTCTGAAAATGGTCTAAAAATTCTCCTTCCTGTGGCAAGACGCTTCAAGGAGAGCTAACCTCCGTGTATGCCCTGGGAATCGATTGATGTTGAAGCTCTCTGCTGGATTCGATTGTTCAGCCGAGGCTCCAGGTCTTCAGCTACCTGGGGACTGAGAGGGCTACCTGGCTTAAGCATTTTCCATCATCGCGCCTTTCAAGGAGATCTTTATACCGACATGCCTGAGCCTGGTTGGGTAGTGGACTATATGGAGGGCGAACAAGCACCCTGGGAAATCAACACTCAAGATCCGGCCTTCTTGATCGCTAGAGCTCTGGTTGGTCAGAGATTTGTTAGTCGCAGTGAAGCTATGCAGGCTATTCAAGCTACTATTTTGCACTTAAGTAGTTAAACAACTTTTTGTCCAGCAGAGCTCTTTAGTGGATCTGAGTACACTATGCAGCCTTAAAATACATGAAGTGGGATGGGCGGAACTATATTCAGCCACAGCTTCTGTTCTTGGAGAGGGAGCCGAGCACCTGGGTGAGGCTCAAATTTAATTCAGGCGGCTTGTTTGCTGAAACACCCGCCCATCCCCCTTATTATTGGCGGCAGCAGTACAAATCTGGCAAAAAGTTTTTCCTTGCTGGACAATAAGGGTATGCGCTGGATGCACGATGAAGCCACCGACTTTGATATCCAAATGCCCGAAGATTGGATTATAGGTAGTTCCATGCGAAATCTGATCAGTGATCACCCTCTTCTGCGAGGTAAAGATGTGCCCCAGGATTTAAGGGAATGGCTGCAAGCAGCAGAAGATGACCCCAGTCTTAATCAGGAATTTCATTGGGCTGCGCTGAAAGTCTACCAGGACCCGCAAACGGAGCAGTTTCATGCTGCATATTGCTGGATGAAGAAAGGTTATTTAACTGGTCACCTTAAAGAAAATCCTGGCGTCCACATGAAAACGGAATTCGGTGAGGGGGTTATCAACCAAAGCCCTCTTGAATACATCCAGGGCCAGCCAAGCCTTTTCATGATCGGGTTGTTGGAAGAATTGGATACCAAGGCTACACTAGCTCTGGTTATGTGTAGCCGAGGAGAAGTAGTGGAGGATCAGTTCCAGCAAGACATGATCTTTGCTCTAGATCATCTTCATTTTCATTCTCACCGCCGCCCTAATTGGGGACTAGTGCAGGCAGCAGGATTGGGCGGCGTAGCCCTGGCGGCTCTGGCTTATAACATCTTTAGCTAAAATTCTCGGCGGCGCAGCATATTCCATGCCAAGCCAAGAATTGCGCCCAGCCAGACAAACACTACGGCTAATGACACCCAGAGCTTTCCAGGCTCAAACATACGCGCTAATGCATCAGGCAAGAAGATGTGTTCGATCCATGGGTAGCGGCTCAGCCAAGAACCAAGCAGTGGCCCAGCGATCATCAGTACGAAATAAGTAATAAGGGAAACCGCTACAGTAACTCCGACTTCACCAATTGCCAAACCAATACCATAGGCAAATACAGCCATTGCAACAGAAGGAACCAAGGCATGCAGAGTATCCGACCCTAGATGGTCATACCCACCTGAACTCCCCGGAATAATAAAGCTTAGAATGAGGAACACTATTATTCCGTACAGACACAAGACCACAGAGTAAGTGATAACAGCCAAGATCTGAGCGATCATCAGACGAACGCGAGTAGTACCACTCATCAGAATATAGCGAGCTGTGCCACGTGACTGATCCCAGGAGCCTATGATAGCACCCGCAAGAACTGAGCATACTAGCCCAATCAACACCGATGCCCCAGCACCCTCCATGATTTCGGTAGTTGAGTTGGAATCCCCAATAAGTTTGACAGCTCTGTAAATAGCAAACCCAACAGCAGGCAGCGTAACTATAGTACCGGAAGCCCAAAACAAGCCTTTTCGGCGGCGCAGTTTACGAAGTTCATTTAACCACAGTGAAATCATGCTGGTTGCTCTCCCTGGTCGTCTTGGAGGATTTGAAGGAAAGACTCTTCCAGGTTTTTAGTCTGAAGGGCAAATCCACTAACCGGGACTCCCCCTTCTACCAAGGCGCGGTTAAACCTAGCTAGATCTGCTGGATCTGAGCTTTCCATCATGCAGAGATATCCATTGTCCTTGGCTTGAACACTCCTGGCGCCACATTGGGTAATCTTTTCTGAATAATCAATATCCCCCCGGGCTGTTTCGACTCGAACGGTATCGGTAGTTTGAGTCAGCTCTTCTACAGTACCATCAGCAACAATTTTACCTTTGTGAATAATTGCTACCTGGTCACAGGTCTGTTCCAGTTCACCGAGCAGGTGAGAGGACACGAAAACAGTCCTTCCTTCCTGTTCAGCCATATGGCGAACCAGTGCCCGGAAAGAGATTATTCCTTCTGGGTCTAAGCCATTGGTTGGCTCATCAAGGATCAAGATCTCTGGATCTCCCAGCAGTGCCCTGGCAATACCCAGTCTTTGGCGCATTCCCAGGGAGTAGCCTTTTGTTTTGCGATCTTTGGCCTCATACAGTCCAACTCGTTTTAGTAGAGCGTCTAGGTCTGGCTTGGTGTCTAGTGCTGCGGCAAAGGCTTGCAGGTTTTGCTTGCCAGTTAGAAATGGATAAAAGACAGGCTCTTCAATAATTCCACCGATTCGTTTACCGGTTACTTTTGCGGCAGCCTCGGGAAGCTTATGTCCCAGTACTTCAACCCTACCGCTATCAGCTTGAAGCAAGCCAAATAAGAGTCGAATAGCGGTAGTCTTGCCTGCTCCATTGGGTCCGATGAAGCCGTACACGCATGCAGCGGGCACTTGAAGTGAGACTTGGTCTAAAGCGGCAGTAGAACCGAACTGCTTGCTGACGCCTTCTAGACTAATGACTGATGACATAAGATCAATATACTACTGGTCTGAGTCCAGGTAAGAGTTCTTGGAAAAAGAGAGACTATTGTGCAAAATCATTGAATCTCTTCTCAAAAACCTTCACACTTAAGGAGTGAGGGGATTTAGTATACGCAAACTTCTACCAGCAGTGGGCGCGCTGTTGGGTTTTTCTCTGTGTCAAGCATCATTTCCTGTTGCTGAGGCCGCTCCTGTAATGGTTCAACCCACAGGTAAGACCGGCTCAGGTATTCCTCAAAACTTTGTTGGCTTCTCATGGGAGACCTGGTCGGTGCCATTGATGACAGGCAAGCCAGGCCAAGACCCAAGTCCAGTAAAACAACTGGTAGCGAATCTTTCATCAGGCGGACCCATTAACTTGCGCATCGGAGGTAACTCTCAAGACGTATCCTGGTGGCTGCCCAATCCCAGCAAGGTCCCTTCCAGCTTTTTGACGGATGGTTATGTCAAGGCTGAATTAGTTGCCAACCGCTTCCCGGAAGCTAAAGGAAGCATGTATTTTATTACTCCCAACTGGATTGGCAGGCTAGCCAGTTTCCTTCAGCAAAGCGGTATGGAAACTATTTTTGGACTCAACCTATCCTTGGGCAATACAGCCAATACGCAGCAGCTGGTTAATGCAATCATTAGACAAGTAGACAGACAAAACCTACAGGCATTTGAAATCGGCAACGAGCCAAATTTGTACGGCCGCAATCAAAGAAGCGGATGGCACAAGGAAAAAGGCAAATGGGTAAAGAACAAAGACATCCGCAAATATTTAACTAGTAACCTTGTTGCCGACTATGGGCGATACATCAAAGCGATGCCAGTTTTGATTAAAAACAAAATGATAGCTGGTCCAGCTTTTGCCGACCCCAGCACAGACTGGACTTCTATCTCCAGTTCTTTCTACAACAAGTTCAGGAGCAACCTGGGATTAGCTACTCAGCACCTTTACGCTATGAAACCAAAGAACATAGAAGGGACAAGGACAATACCCAAACTAATGTCAGACCCTTATAGCATCAACCTCGGCGCCAGACTTGGCAAAGAACCCAGTCGAGCACATCAGGCTGGACTCCGCTTCAGGCTGGATGAATTCAACACTGCTTGCATAGGAGGAGAAAAAGGCGTGAGTGACCGATTCGCCGCAGCAATATGGGCTCCTTCGGCACTCAGGTCTGTGGCTAAAGCTGGTGTTGACGGGGTGAATGTCCATTTTGGTTATGGCACCGCATATAAACCATTCTGGGTTGACTGGAAAGGCAAACAAGGTCTAGCCCGAGTAGCCCCACTATATTATGGTTTGTATTTCTTCTCCCAGACCACTGGCAACGGAAGCAAGGACCTGCCACTTTCAATCACCAACCCACAAAGCGGGGTTGATGTATGGCTTACCCAAGCCTGGAACAGTGAAAAGAAACTTGCCATGGTCAACCGATCCAGCAAGCCAGCACAAGTCAAACTAGCATTGCCCGACCATCCAGCAGGCAATGTCTATCGGTTATTAGCTCCGTCCCCATCTTCGGAGTCGGGAGTGAGTTGGGCTGGTAGAACCTTCGACCAAACTGGCAAACTAAGTGGTAGCCCTATAGGGGAGACCGTAGTGCCGCAGTCTGGGATATACACCGTTGACCTTCCTGCTTATTCCGCAGCCCTTCTGCGAGTCCCAACTTATTAGTTGATGCGAGCCCAGGACACTTGGTCTTCGCCTTGGGCCAGATAAGCATTTAATTCCTGATGCCAGTCAGAAAGGTTTTGCGCCCATTCCTCCAGGTGGTCTGCATAAGCTGCTAATTCAGGATCAATAGAGAGCTGTAACTGAACACTTCCCACCCACACCACATCAGAAGATTCTTCTACCAGTTGAGGATCATCCTGTAGTTGAACCGAAAGGCTTTTGATATCTACTCCCACTGGGCTTGAGTCATACACCATTTCAGATAGGAAATTTTCTGCTACCTCTTGAGCCTGCTGCACGGTCAACCCGGCATTGACTGACAAGCGAATAGAGAAAGTTTGATTGGTGGCGTCCAGCAGAACTTGTTCCATACTCTTAATTTAGTACCTTGGCAAGAAAAAAGCAAAAAGAAGCGCCCTGGGTGTCCACGATTCCAGGGCGCTTCAACAGGTACAACCAGCCAGGCTAAAAGAGGTGCCTGGCATACAACGCACTTAATGTGGGTTCCAAAAGACTGCTTTCGCAGGAGGAAAGATGGAAATCAGTCAAGAACTCCCTCACCATTCAAAATTAACCCCTCTACGGAAGCCGTCGCAAAAACTCATAATTGTTTTCGTTAAATTTTCTAAATCGCACCGAAAATGCTTCTTGGGCATGGACTGTTCCTTAAAATGAGCCTATGCCATTTGTCGCAGCTGCGGTTATGCCCCTTTCGGTAGTGGGAATGGGAATCATTTTTCACTTGCGCATCCCCAGAAACCGATTCTTGGCAGCTATAACCAAACTTTTCTACTGGACGGCAATTCTCCTATTAGCTTTTGTAGCAATATGGGCCAGCCAAAAAGTCAGTCCTAATCCTTTAGCTTTCCTGTTAAGCGCAGTGTTAACTGTTGTAGCAGTTGCTGTTTATTATTGGGTAAGTAATCGCCGTGATGATTATGGCGATGACGACGATGACTGGAGAAGAGATGATGACCCAAAGCCCAGTCCACCAAGCCCAGAAGGCATCGACTGGGACCGGTTCGATCAAGAACGATCCAATTGGGATCAAGACCATCAACCAAACCAGCCTCCTTCTCTAGTTGGGTGACACGCGGCACTACCAAATGAGAGGCGTGCTAAGCCAAAAAAAAGACGACCCACTTGGGGTCGTCTTCCTGAGGGGGGATATGTATTACTTATGTATTGTTTTGGTTGGTGAGAATCTTTGGGAAAGTCTATAGAGAAGGTGTTTTTTCGGCGACACGCCAAAAGCGGTTCATGGACTGAAGAAAGTATTGCTCAAGTGATTCAAGTTCAGTTGGGTCAACAACCTCAGGGTTCTGTTCTGCGCGCTTAACCATCTGGTTCATACGCTGAAGGGTTTCGCGCATATCTTTGCGCTGCAAAGAACAAGCTACGTAGTCTTTACCGGTAAGGGAAAACAAGCGTGCATCAGCAGATTGTAGGTATTGGGAGGCATCCCGGGAAAGATTATGTAGGTAGTTCAAATCCATGTATTAAGAATAAACCAGCAAACAGATTGGTCAATAGATTGTGCAACTACTCTCCGATGGAGGATATATTAAAGGGATGGATGCGTGGATTGCCCCGGAAGCACTGATGTCAGCGTTGGCTTTTCCTTTATTAGCCTTGTTTACAGTTGGCTCATTTTCTTTCCCTCCTCCCCCTAGACCGTTTATTTTACCTGCCAGGATTGTGGGAAGCATTGCTGCTTTAATGCTCTCTGCTGCTGCGGCATGGTGGATCGTGGATCTGCAATCACTGAATGAAACCTTTTGGTTGCTTTGGGGCGGGTTAATTCTTCTATCTATTTCTGGCTGGCTAAGTAGGAGTAAAGATGATCCTGAGCGGGATGATGACTGGCCTCGTGGAGATGGCGATGGTCCCCTTTCACCTCCCCCTCCCGGCGGAGGTGGGGTTGATTTGGGTAAGTGGGATTGGGACGACCTTGACCGTCATCGTCGTGAATGGGAGGCGTCAGCTATTGTTGGTGTCGGCGAAAAGCGCTAGCGTTTGGCTGGTTGTTTTTGCAGAATCCAGCAGGGAAACTGGTGCCCGACCACTCGGTATCCCCAGCCCTCAAAAACTCTTAGTGCTCCATAATTATGATTGACATCCTCCCCATGGATAAATCCAGGGGATTCCAGCTAACATAGCTGAGGTTCGCGCTTACGACTGGAATCCCCGAGGGAACTCCTGCGCGCTGAAACGGCATGTCCTGCCGCCAAAACTTTTGCTGCATTCACATCCGCATTATCCTCATAACCGCAGGCTACACAACGGAAAGTCGCTTGGCTTTCACGACTTTCTTTTGCTACATGCCTACAGGCGGAACAACACTGACTACTATAGGCCGGGTCTAGTCTATGAACCCGGCCAGGGGCTTTATCTTCTAAACGCTGAGCAAACAAGCCCCAGCCTTGACCCAGGATAGAGCGATTTAAACCACGCTTCTGCGCAACATTATTGCCAGGCTCCTCTAAGGTGCCTTTAGCTGACTTAGTCATCCCTTTGATATTCAGATCCTCTATATAGATGTGCTCATACTCAAGAGCCAACCTGGTGGTGGTCTTCTCAATTAGGTCCTTCTTTCGGTTAACGCCCCGAGCAACAATCTTGGCTGCAGAACGTTTATTCTTCTCCCTGCGCTTACTGCCTAATTGTTGTCTGGAGATCTGCTGTTGCAAAGACTCCAGCCTCTTCTCTTCGCTCGTGGTTAATCCCGGAACGGTTAGCATTTTTCCTTCGCTAGTAGCAAAAGAACAAGCTACTCCACAGTCAATGCCGATACTCTTGCCGTTCTCCGGGCTTTGCTTAGGCTCAGGAATAGAAGCAAAGGAAATCCACCAACGCCCTGCAGCGTCTTTCCTGATTCGATAAGACCTAGGCTCGCCGGGATTCTGGCTCCAGCGCCAACGTACCCAGCCCACCTTAGGGATTAGAACTTGCGCCCAATGACGATTAAGGCGCTCCCAGCGCAGGGCTTGTGGGCCAACAATCCGAAAGCCTTCATTGACGCCATGTTTGCGCCAATTGGGTTTGCTGAAATGCCCGGGGTTCTTGCGCCAGTTACTAAAAGCCTGGTTGAGATCCTTTAAGGCTTGCTGTTGAGCGGTTTGAGAACCTTCGCGCAGCCACTTATGCTCTGCCCGAAGCTTGGTTAACTCGCGGCACATACCAGCATAACCCAAGCCTTCTTTACGTTCTTCTTTAGGCTTGAGCTTCTCAGCTAATAACTGGTTCCAGATCCAACGAGTCTGGCCACAATACTCATGGAGCATTTGCTCCTGCTCAGCATCTGGATACAAGCGGAACTTCATACTTTAATTATAGTTCGAATCGCTTGTTAATATCTATAAGGGAGGTCTATACTTATTCTCTAAACTTGTTAAAGTCTAGTTTTTCAGTATGTGACCGCTTCGCTGCTGACGCATCGGTGCTACTAGTCGAAACCAGTAACTGACCCCCAGCAGAGCCACTCGCGTTCGCGTCCTCTAAAAGGAGGATGCCCCGATTCCTAATCGGGTAAGATTGTTTTTTCTGAAGTTGGTGACGTGCTAAGTTGATAGCCGCGGCTGTATCGCGATCCATCTTACACCCGCAAGAGCAATCGTGAAATCTCTGCTCCGTCTCTTTGCCTTGAACTTTACCGCACTCAGGACACGTGGCTGTAGCTTTAACCAGCTTGGCAGTGACTTCGATATACTCTCCGCCGGTAGCCTGAAACTCGGTTTTGATTAGTTGTTTGAGTCGGGCCGGTGCTACGCTTTGGGCGATGGTGTCTTTTTTGTTCTTATTTTGCTTCCAGCCGCGTATGTGATCCTTCTCAGTAATTAGTGTCTGCCCAGCTTGACGCAGACTGCGAGCTACTTGTCTCCAAGCTTGGTCGCGCGCCAATCGGGCATTACGGCTAGCCCGGGTAAATCGCTGGTGTGCTCGCCAATAGCGCTTGCTATTCTCCCAGTCGGGATTACGGGTTTTAATCTTGTCGCGTTCTGAGCGCAACCTATTAGCTTTGTCAGTAAAATCCTTTGCTAGTGCTGAAAGGTCAATGGTCTGTGCTTTCTTCGGCGTGGCTACGCCAATACCGCCCTTATTAGCATCAAGCCCCACTACTCCATCCTTAGCTACGGACTTCAGATAGCCCTCCTCGCGATAGGGCAAGCATTCAAAAGTGAGTAGAGCAAACCAGCGGGGATTGCCGCGTACCCATTCACGCTTTAGACTAACTCGTCTTAGGCAGCTCATGCGTTCTTCGTAATAAGCTTGACGCTTCTTGCCGATACTATGCCAAGAGAGGGGAATATGTAGTGCACGATCATCACGGAGTTTGGCGGTAGTATGCACCAGATAACCATCTGCCACCCTTAGTCCTTGGCGCTGGTTAGCTCCATGCCAAGTATCGCGTTTGCGGAACTGGGGTAGCTTCGCCCCAGACCACATGGCTTTATTAAATGAAGAGTACACTTCCATCACCAAGCCATTGGCGGTAGCACGGTCTACATAATTTGCAATGTCAGGATTCTTTTGTAGAATCTCAGTTGCCTTGGCTTCAAGTTCATATTGACTGAAGGAAGTTTTAGACCACAGGTCTTTGCGCTCCTTAGGAGTTCCATTGCGCCAAGCTCGGCTGCGATGCAGATCATCTAGCTGCCGGGTTGCTACTCGCTGGAGCAATTGCATGAATAGATCCTGATGATGCAAGCGGCGGTAGAGCATATTCTTCTCGACCCGGCTCAGGCTTAAGGATAGGCGAATCACATGTGAGCCACTATCCCTTCTAGGCCTACCAGGCTCCATACAAACATCCAGTAGTGCATCGGCTCGGCCTTTGCCTAGGTGGCGATGCGAATAAAGCAGAGAAGCATGAGCGCACTTGCCAGCTAGGTCGACCTCGGGTCGCTTGTCCTTGCCGAGGAAACTTCTCCAGGAAGCGATGGCCGCATGCACCATAGGCAGCTTGGCTTCCTTCTTGGGCCTATGGTCATAACCTAGGGACTTGAGTCGCTTGTAGCCCACCCAACCATCGGTATAGATCCTGCATCCAAGAGCTACATGCTTTTGAATAAGAGGCAAGATGGTCTCTGCTTTCTGATCTTGAATCGGTAGGTAGACGCACTGCTTGCCATCCTTGCTAGCAATAACCAGCACCGCCTGATTCTTCCGGCCTTTGCTCTTCTTGCCTCGTAACATCAGCTCATCGATTTCAACCGGCTCATCAAAAACCACGCTCTTCTGCCAAGCCTTACAAAACCCACGAATCTTTTTGCGGGTCTCTACCGCGGTTCGGTTAGAAGCCCCAGATTGGCTCATCAGCTGATCCAGGCTGGGATTGTATTCACCCATCAAGCGGACCATCTTCATAGTCTGCTGCTTATTGCGAGCACCATGCAAGACTGTATTGCGCCAAGGCCCGCTCCTTGTGCTGCCAATCAGCGGATAACGGGCATCAAGCAATGCTTGCATATCTTGATTATCCTTGGCGAGGAATTCGTTGTTCAGAAAGAAGCGCCTAATACAAGGATTATACTACGCTTCTGTACTTATTACAAGTTTGCGTATTTAGTATAGACCTGCAATCTATAATTTGGCCATTCTGCAAACGCTCCGACCATTCCTCCCCATGGATAAATCCAGGGGCTTCCTGGCCGGTTTCGGTGAATCCTGCATGAATGGTCTGAAAAATAGGCTTACGGGAATATACTCTAGGGATCATCCACAAGAAAAGAGCAAGAAAAATCTGTCTTCCAGGCCTTCTTAGTTGAACTGGCCTGGAAGGTTTAGCAAGAATTTAACAGTATGATATTTTTTCAAGCTCTCATATATCTAATGCCCCTATTCTTATTTGCAGGCGTCAAACTCTGGTCGGTGCGTACAAACAACACCGAATGGGTTAAAGGCAACGACTGGAAAGAGAGAACTTCACTGGTTTTAGCTTGGATTGCTCTGTTTGTACTATGGTTCGGGGTATTGCAAGGCGCTACAACAGTAGAGATTTTAAGCAGATTCTAGATCAACCCAGGGTTCTCAGATAGGCCCGAGCGGTGGCTTCAAGAATATCCACTGCTGCTGCTCGACCAGTAAGAGTTTTATCATCCACCAGAACTCGGAGAGTGACTTCACCCAATGCATCTGTTTGAGGAGTTACTGCTTCTACTCGGTATTCAGTTAGTTCCACCTTTTTGCCGGTAGCCTTGGCCAGGGCACCAAGGAGAGCATCAACCGGGCCATCACCTGTGGATTGACCTTCTTTCTGGGAACGAGGACCCTGCACCCGCACCCATGCTTTGGCTCCATGTCCTAGTTGATCTTCCAAATGATAATCCACTAGACTCCATTTACCTTCATGAATATTACCCTGATCTACAAGTGCTTCTAAATCAGCCAAACTCACTTTCTTCTTTTGGTCGCAAAGCTGCTTGAACTGTACAAACAGTTGGTTCAGTTGTGCTCCACTAATTTGGTAGCCCAATTCAGCTAGTGCCTGCCCAAAAGCATGTCGGCCTGAATGCTTACCCAGAAACAAGGCGTTGGATTTCAATCCTAGCTCCTCCGGGTCCAGGATCTCGTAGGTGGAACGATCTTTAAGTACTCCATCCTGGTGGATACCTGATTCATGGGCAAAAGCATTAGCCCCAACTACTGCTTTATTGGGCGGAACCCCATAGCCAGTTAATCTACTAACCAATCTGCTGGTACGAGGCAATTCAGAGGGCAGCATCCTTGTTTCTAGGCCATACTCCCCATGAGTGCGAATAAGCATGCAGATTTCTTCTAGAGAGGTGTTGCCAGCTCTTTCGCCTAGGCCATTAATAGTGCCTTCGACCTGGCGCGCGCCTGCAAGAAGTCCTGCCCAGGCATTTGCAGTAGCCATACCAAGATCATCATGGCAATGCACAGAAAGAACAACCTGGGAGAGCTCGGGAACAGCTTCCTGCAATTTCTCTAATTGTTCAGCATAACCTTGAGGAGTGGCATAGCCTACTGTATCAGGGATATTAATAGTACTGGCACCGCATTCGATAGCGGTTCTCACAACCTGAGCCAAAAAATCTATATCCGTCCTGGAGCCATCCTCGGGAGAGAATTCCACGTCATCGCATAGAGAAGCCGCATGAGTCACTGCAGCTTTTATTTGACCTAAGACTTCCTGTTTGGTTGAACGCAGCTTTTTGTCTATGTGTAGATCAGAAGTAGCAAGAAATACATGAAGCCTGGGATGCTGAGCATCTTTAACAGCGTCCCAGGCCCTATCAATATCTCCGGCTTGTGCTCTAGCCAGGGCACATACTGTTACATTGTCAACTTCCCTGGCTATTCTTTGTACAGCCCGGAAATCCCCTTCAGAAGCTACAGGAAATCCAGCTTCAATCACATCAACTCCCAGCCTTGCTAGTTGCTTGGCTATCTCCACTTTTTCATCTTCTGACAGGCTAATGCCAGGGGACTGCTCGCCGTCGCGCAGGGTGGTATCGAAAATGATGACCGGCTGAGGATCTTTCATGCTTTAATATATCCGACCAAGGCCCAGGCTACACCCTAAATGGCACTCTAGCTTCTTGCGGCTACATCAGCTGGGGTAAGGTAGGGAAGTGGGTCCGGAAGGCATTCTCCAGACAGGAAGCCCCAGTTACCTTTGCCTTCGGATACTCTTCCTGCGCCCGGATCTCTTACCATCACATACGTTTTACCGTCTGCCGATGGATATTTGGCCACATAGCGCCATTTCACTCTATAGCCTGCCGGAAGAACACGGATTTGGTCACTAGGAGTCTGCTGGGCTTTCCATGGGCGGTAATTGCCCCACAGAGGGCACTCTTTGGTTAGATACACAGAGCTGGCGTCAGTGCAGTTGCCCGGGGAGGAAGCGAAACAGTCTTTGGAAGAGGCATCGGCGAGAGGATCGTCTGAGCTTGTGGTAGCCGCACCGTCATTGGTGTAAGAGGCAAAGCCAGTTAATTTGTACGCTGCCCCGGCAGACCGGCAAGAGGGATTCTTAGCCGCGGTTTTAGCTACAGGGGCGGCACCGGTCTTTCCGCTAGTTGAAGGTGGCGAAGTGTCCGAAGGGGTAATTCCAGTCAGCTCGGCCATAGAAGGGGAGACCGGGCTGAAGAAGGTGTGGGTGATCCACCCACAACCATTAAAGCTGCCACCTATAAAACCACCATCCCATTTGCTGCCGGTAGTTTTCTCTGGGTTCAGATAGGTCTGCTCGACATATCGACTCCGTTTAATCTCAGTGCCCTTTGCACACATGCCAATCACATAGCCATTTGTGCCTGATTGTACTGCGGTCCAATCAGGCACAAA
>Ga0214923_10002249_pt1 | contig 25963 bp, 23 predicted proteins | sample LL1510_MetaG_FD_177993 | JGI IMG/M metagenome (GOLD analysis project Ga0214923, IMG submission 177993) | Freshwater microbial communities from Lake Lanier, Atlanta, Georgia, United States - LL-1510 | ecosystem: Environmental > Aquatic > Freshwater > Lake | place: USA: Georgia | collected...
AGTTAGCGCGCGTCACGAATGGGAAGCGTCGGACAATCCCACGTCGCTAGCTCGCTCGTTCCAGAATTCGCGATACCACCACGCCACCACCGCAGCTCCCACGACGCACGCCAATCCCCCACTGACAATAGAGAATTGAGTCGATGTGACGCGGGCGACCGCGCCGGATTCCACGTCGCCGATGCGGGGTCCGCCCGTGACTACCGCAATTTGCACGGCCGACAGTCGACCCCGGAACGACTCCTCGATGCGACTTTGAAGAATCGCGTTGCGCAACACTGCGGAGATCACATCGGCGTATCCGGCCACGGCGAGCGCAATCAAGGCCATAGTGACCCAACCCGAGAGACCAAACACGGCGATAGCCATTCCCCAGATCGCAACGGCCCAGATCACGGCGCGACCTCGACGTTCTATTTTTTCCACCCAACCCGTCGTGAGGGCCCCGAGTAAGGCGCCGGCGCCAGGCGCGGCAAAGAGAAGCCCCACAAGTTCTGGTCCCCCGTGAAAGACGGCGAGCCCCACGGCAGGAAAGAGTGCTCGTGGCATGCCGAAAATCATGGCGTTGAGATCTGCGAGGTACACCGCTTGCGCAATCCGGTGAGAACGGAGATACGACATTCCATCTTTGGTGGCTCGCCAACTCGAAGTCGCGACCTGACCCGTTGGGGGTAGAGGGTTCATGGCGAGGGTGGCGATGACGAACACGCCAAAGGACACCACGTCGAGCCAATAGCAGCTGGCAACCCCGAAAGTGGCGAGCAAAATTCCTGACAGGGCGGGCCCCACCACCGTGGCAGTTTGGATGACAACTTGATTGAGTGAGTAGGCCGAAACGAGTTGTTGGGGGCCAACGAGGCGAGGAATCGAGGCGTTGCGCGCGGGATTGACGAAACCCCCACCAAAGGCCGCTAACGACGAGAAAACGACAATGGGCCATAGCAGCGGCTTCTGCAGAGACGCGTTGACGGCCAGGGCCGCGCTAAAGAGTGCGAGGACCGCGCCACCAAGTGACAGAATGCGACGTTTATCAGATCGATCTCCAATTGCACCACCCCAGAGTGATCCCCAAATCAAAAATGGCAGTTGGATGAGTGATACGACACCAACCCACAGACTCGACGAAGTGATGTCATAGACCTGATAGGCAATGGCCACAACGGTGAGCTGGTTTCCGAGCATCGACGCCAGGTGGCCTGAAAAAAGGTATCGAAAGCTGCGACTTTCACGAAGCGGACTGATGTCGACGAAGACCCTAGCCACCGTGCCACCCTATTGCGCGACGTGCTGGCGACTCGAACTACCCTTGCCGGGTGAGCGTGTTGGACCTAATTGATGTAGAGCGGTACCCCATCAATGACCTCACTAGTACGGCGGCTGTGCAGGTGATTGAGGGTGCCCGCCGGCAGATTGTGGCTACGGGTGCGGCTGAATTGGCCGGATTCATCACGCCTGATGGTGTCGCCCGATTGGTACACGACGCCGAATCACTCGCCGTGCGAGCACACCCGTCAGGCGGCATGGGAACTGCATGGCTGGAACCGCTCTCGGAGGAGTGGCCTGAGTCTCACCCTCGTCGACGTCGGATGAAGTACGGGGTGCGCGCTGTCGGGTATGACGTCATCCCCTATTCATCACCGCTGCGTCAGATCTATGAACTGCCCGAACTGACTTCTTTTATCGCTGCCGTCTTGCAACGTGGCGAGATCTATCACTACGCCGATCCCTGCGGCGCATTGAATCTGGCCGTGATGGGCGAAGGGGACGAATTGCAGTGGCACTACGACCAAACGGATTTCGTGGTGTCGTTAGCGATTCAAGACGCCGAGCGCGGGGGGGATTTTGAAATGGTCCCCAAATTGCGTGAAGCGTCTGACGAGCACTACGACCGGGTGGCCCGGATTTTTGACGGCGATCACAGTGAAGTCGTCACTCTTGCGATGACCCCTGGCACTCTCCTGATATTCGAGGGACGCTACTCCCTGCATCGAGTGAGTCCGATTCACGGGTCCATGCTGCGACACGTTGGGCTCTTCGCCTACGACACCAAGCCCGACACGGTTTCCAACGAACATTTACGCCTGGACCGATATGGTCGTCGCGTGGCCTTCCCCACACCTCCGGAACAATGGCCGGCTTCGTAACTCAGTTTGGTGAGGCCTACGCCGGTAGTGGTCGTAACGGCGCTCATCTCAACACCGTTCTGGGTGAAAAGGGCAGTCCGATTGAGAGTGCCTGGGCGACGGCGTTAGCGACTCCGCGCGAAGGACACGTCGGTTTTGTTGTGGTCGCACGACCGAATATGCCGGTTTTGCCAATGACCCTTTTTGTCAATAAGGCCACCATTGCCAGTGACCGCCACGCCAACTTGACCTGGGGTGCAGGGCAGCTCGGTGTCGCCAGTGGAGTTCTCGACGCCGTTCATGATGGAGTAATCTCTCCCCACCAAGCAACGTCGCTTCTCCTTATTGCTGCGGTGTGGATTGACCCTCAGGCCGACAGTGACGATGAAGTCTATGAAAATAACCGTTCGGCCACGCTGGAAAGCTTGCGGCGAGGCACATCACCGCTGGTAACGCCCGAGCTCCTGGATGTGCGAAACCGGCCCCTCAACAGTTATTTTCAACCCCGCCATCAGCGGAACTAGGAGCGCAGGGCGGCGAGCGCTTGATCAACATGAGCATTCATGTTGATTTCAGAGCTAATGACGGCACGAATTGTCCTATCGGTGTTGATGACGAACGTCGTGCGACGGACCTTGAGGAATCCGAGCGCTCGCTTGACTCCGTACTGAGTTGCGATGGCGCCGTCAGGGTCACTCAGGAGGGGGTAGTCGAAGCGATTTTGCGACGCGAACTCTTGCTGACGCGCCACCGAGTCCATGGAGACACCAACTCGCTGCGCACCTAGTGCAGCGAATTCTGTGGCGTGGTCGCGAAACGAACAGGCTTCTTTCGTGCAGCCCGCGGTCATCGCGGCAGGGTAGAAGAACAGGACTACTGGTCCACGAGTGAGCATCTCGCTCAGTGAGTGGCTCACACCGCTCTGATCGACCAATGAGAAATCCGGAGCGACGTCGCCTTGCTTCATACCACGAGACTACGGGTCGAGGCGAAACCCCACACCGCGAATGGTGATGAGATGCCTCGGTTCGCTGGAGTCATCCTCAAGCTTCTGCCGTAGTCGCTTGATGTGGGTATCTAGCGTTCGGGTGTCAGTTAGATCTCGTCCCCACCACAGTTCATCAAGGCACTCGTCGCGAGTGACTACTTGACCCATTCGCGACGCCAAGAGAGCCAACAAGTCAAACTCCTTGCGGCTCATCTCGAGCTCTATTCCGTTGCGGGTGACGGACCGACGCGAGCCGTCAATCCGAATTGCACCTACGGAGATCTGAACGTCGTTCGGTGCGGGTATGGATCGACGAAGAACGGCGCGAATGCGGGCGCCGAGTTCACGAAGGCGGTACGGCTTGGTGACGTAATCGGATGCTCCAAATTCGAGACCGAGGACGATATCGACCTCTTCGGTTCGAGCAGTCACCATGATGACGGGTACGTTTGAGGTGGAGGTGATCTCCTTACAAAAGTCGGTTCCGGATCCGTCCGGCAACATGATGTCGAGCAGGACGATATCGGGCCGACGTTCGTGGAATAACTTTCGGGCATCAGCCAGGTTCATGGCCGCTTCGACGACAAATCCGTCGGCCGCGAGCCCAATCGACAAGGCGTCCACGTAACTCGCTTCGTCTTCCACTAACAGAACAACAATGCGACCGTCAGGATCAACCATGCTGAGATCCCGTGTATTCGCGCGAAGAGTGGACACGACCTAACGATCGAGGGGAGGGATAGACCAAAGACCGTGCCACACGGTCACGGTATGGAGCGGTGGTTATCTAAACGTGAAGTCTTGACGACTACGAGGTTGTCGCAAGATGAAACATCTATCGTCGCACCACAAGGCGACTTCCCGCAATTGCAATGGTGGCCTGGCCTTCGAGAAGGCGTCGAATGTCAGCCGTAATGATCTCCACGCGCCATCCGCTGTCGAGACGTGATGACTGTTCGAGAACTACCTCGGAGATATCTTTTCTCGTCGCAAGAAGCTTCGCGTCAATTTCGCAATCGAGTGCTCGTTGGTTAGCCACCGCAAGCAGAACATTGACGAGTGGCTCAATTTCGCTCGGTACCCCTGAGTGTGGTAGACGCCGTAAATCGTCAGCAGGAGACTCTGATGCATCAGCGAGCAAACGAAGGATTTCGTGAGCGAAAGGTTCAGGGATGTTATGACACCCCTTGACTTTGTGAAACTCCGAAATGGAACGCGGTGGTTTTGAGGCAAGGGCGACGACCGCATCGTCTTGCAGAATGTGTGACGGCGGCCTGTTTCGCCCTCGTGCTCGTACATCTCGGAGCATGGCTAGGCGCTGTGCCCCGAGTTGTCGACCGGGAGGAATGCTGGTTGCTCGCGGTAGTCGCCACCAGAGTTCCTCGGGGGTTCGGGTTGGCGAGGGAAGAGTCCGTGCCACTTCGTTTTCGATCTCGACCCACTCCAGTCGCCCGCGTTTGCCGAGCTCGTTCGACATGAGGTCCACAATGCGGTGCAGGTAGGCAACATCCGAGGCCGCGTAGTGACGAACCGGATCGGGAAGTGGACGCACCGTCCAGTCAGTTCGCTGCAGCGATTTGTCGAGAGCCACATTGCAGTAACGCTGCACGAGGTGGGCGAGGGATGGTGTGGACAGGCCGAGAAACTGGCCGGCAATTTGAGTATCGAACAACTGTGCCGGTCGAATCCCAACGGCAATTTCAAGAAGTTCGAGGTCACCGGCCGCCGCGTGAAGAAGGGCTCGTCCGGCTCCTTCGAACAGCGGTCGCAAAGGGGTGAGATCAACGAGGTAAGGGTCGATGAGACCAACAGTGTCGGGCCACGCGATTTGCACCAACGAGAGTTCGGTGAAGTACGCCTGTCCCGCAATGAATTCGGTGTCCAGCGCATAGTCAGCATCGACATCTCGTGTCGCTAGGAGTTCACCAAGTTTCTCGTCGGAGTCGATCCATTCGGCTGGTTTTCCGTTAATGACGAGGGGGTCTCGGGGCGTCATTGACGATACGCAAGAAAAGAGCTCACAGTGCGACGCTATCGGTTCACGACACTTAACCTTGATTTTGCTTCTGATTATCTCGGTACCATTACGTCATACTCATACAGGAGGCATCATGGCAACGACTCGACGCGCAGTTACCCGATGGACTGGAACCCTGCTAGAGGGGAGCGGCGAGACCACTCTCGCTTCCAGCGGCCTCGGACATTTTCCTGTGTCCTGGCCTTCTCGATCTGAAGAGGTCAGTGGCAAGACCAGCCCCGAGGAACTTCTCGCCGCAGCTCACGCCTCATGTTTTTCGATGGCCTTAGCATCCGCCTTGGCGAAGGGCGGCACCCCCGCAACATCCTTGGACACCAGTGTCGAGGTTGATTTCCAGCCCGGCCAGGGGGTGACCGCAATTCGCATCGCAGTTTCTGGTGATGTTCCCCATCTGTCACACGAAGATTTCACGACTGCGGCAGAGGGGGCAAAAGAGAACTGTCCGATCTCGAAAGCCTTAGCGGCTGTTCCGATTTCTCTTACAACTTCGGCCCACTAGTTAACTCGATTTGTGCGAAATTACGACTCTCGAGAGGGAAGACCGTCAGTGCTACGATTGTGGAGAAATAGTCGTAACAACATGCAGTCTTAGCCTCACTCGCGACAGTGAATCGTGGCTACTAGGTGATGGAGTCAGATACACGTGAGGCTCACCACGCAATGCTAAATCGGCCCCCGCAGACATCGAATCCACGACAGGTAGCCGTGATTGGCGCTGGTTATGTTGGGATTCCGACAGCCGTCACTTTGGCCGTTCTCGGTCACCAGGTCGTACTGGCGGAACGCGACCCCCGTCGCCTCTCGATGTTGCAAGCAGGTCGATCACCAATCCACGAGCCTGGTCTCGAGCCCCTGATCCAAGAGAGTCTCGAAAATGGGTCATTGCGCTGCGTGGGTACGGCGCGAGAGGCCGTGGCATCTGCGAACGCGACATTCTTGTGTGTTCCGACTCCCCAAGATGACGATGGCTCCGCGGACCTTTCCTATGTCCTGGCAACGTCTGAAGAGATTGCTGAACATCTCCTCTTTGGTTCAATTGTTGTCAATAAGTCGACGGTGCCGATTGGAACTGCGCAGCTCGTCGAAAAAGCCATCGGACGAACCGACATCACCGTGGTCTCAAATCCCGAATTTCTTCGGGAGGGAACTGCGGTTGGGGACTCCTTTCACCCCGATCGGATTGTTGTTGGTAGTCACGATCTCGTGAAGGCACGAGAGGTTGCCGATCTCTTTGCACCCACCGGCTCGCCAGTTGCGCTGACGACAACGGCCACGGCCGAAACCATTAAGTACGCGTCGAACGCTTTTCTCGCGGTCAAACTGAGTTTTATTAATGCCATGGCCGGGTTCTGCGAGGCGGTAGGTGCTGACGTCCGAGATCTTGTTGTTGGTCTTGGGCTTGACCCTCGCATTGGTCGCCACTATCTGAACGTTGGTCCTGGCTGGGGCGGTTCGTGCCTGCCGAAAGACACCGCCGCCCTCTTGCACATCAGTGAGACCAACGGATTCGATTTCGAGTTACTTCGAGGTGCCATAAATACCAATGAGAGCCAACTCCGACGGATGGTCGAGAAGATTGCGCGCGGTGCCGGTGGACTCGCCGGCAAGACAATCGCCGTGTGGGGTTTAACTTTTAAAGCCGACACCGATGATCGTCGTTGCTCACCTGCCGTCGACATAGTGCAGCGACTACTAGCCGCCGGTGACCATCGTGCGCGGCTACGACCCGATGGTCACCGAAGTCGGTGACGATATTCGTGGAATGGAAATCACGAGTGATATGTATGACGCGCTAGCTGGGGCTGACGCTCTGGCGGTTCTGACCGAGTGGAAAGAGTTTCGGTTGGCCGATCTCACAAAGGTGAAGTCACTCCTTGGTTCGGGTGCAGTTGTGGACTGCCGCAACGTCTTTGAGCCGCATGACGTGAGATCACACCAATTGCGTTACGAGGGCATCGGCTCACTGTGACGATGGTCGTAGCCGGTGGGGCGGGTTTTTTGGGCTCCCATCTTTGCGACGCCCTTGCTATGCGGGGCCATCACATCGTGATTCTTGATGATCTGTCCTCAGGGTCCCGCGACAACATTGCTGATCTTCTCGAACAGGGTCACGATTTTATCCAGTGCGATGTGTCCAAGGGTGTGCCTGAAATTCTGGGGGTACAAGGTGTCTTCAATCTGGCGTCACCGGCGTCGCCACCCCGCTATCAAGAGCGTCCGCTGGAAACCTTGGCCGCGGGCAGCGAAGGGACCCGGCACTTACTGGAACTCGCCACCGCTGCTGGCGCCCGTTTCCTTCAGGCATCAACCTCTGAGGTGTATGGCGACCCCATGGAACATCCTCAGTCAGAGACGTATTGGGGAAACGTAAATCCCGTAGGACCTCGAAGTATGTACGACGAAGCCAAGCGCTTCGGCGAGACGATAACCACCGCGTATCACCACGTGCATGGGACTAACACGACAATTGCCAGAATTTTTAACACGTACGGCCCTCGGCTTGATGCATCCGATGGGCGCTCCGTATCTAACTTCATGCGTCAAGCACTGAATGGTGTCGATGTGACCGTGTACGGTGATGGCTCACAGACGCGTTCTTTGCTCTACGTGGCAGATCAGATCCGAGGCCTGTTGGCCCTATTTGATTCAACGCATTCTGGGCCAATGAATATTGGTAGCCAAGAGGAGCTGACAGTTCTTGAAATCGCAGAAGCAGTGCTGGCGGTGACTGGGTCTACCTCCAAGATTGTCTTTCGTGACCTACCCGAAAATGATCCGGCGAGGAGACGACCAGACATCTCGTTGGCGCGCGATGTTCTCGGTTGGGAGCCAACCACGACACTTCGTGAAGGGTTAATCGCGCTTCGTGATGACTATGTTGCCCGTCATGTGGTGAGGGGAGAATCTTGATGCGTACTCTTGTAACCGGCGGCGCGGGCTTTATCGGTTCAAATCTCGTAGATCGTCTCCTGAAAGAGGGATACGAGGTTGGCGTAGTTGACAACCTCGTCACGGGTCGACTTAGCAATCTCGTTAGCGCGCAACAGTCGCCTCAATTTTCATTCGTCGAGGGAGACATTACAGAAGCGGCAACAGCTGACCACATTGCTGATTTTCGAGCAGACGTAATCTTTCACTTGGCCGCTCAAGCTGACGTGCGCGTGTCGGTGGCTAATCCTGTGTTCGATGCGAATGTGAACATCATTGGTACCTTGCGCGTACTTGATGGTGCCGTGCGTGGCGGAACAAAGAAGTTTGTAGCTGCAGCAAGCGGCGGCACTCTATACGGTGAAGTATCTGCAGAGCAATTGCCAATTCCTGAAACTGCCCCGTGGCGCCCACTCTCTCCGTACGGTATTTCCAAGAAAGTCATGGTTGACTACATGCGATCCTCGCAGGCAATGACTGGACTCGAGACAACCGCATTGGCATTGGGAAATGTATTTGGCCCACGGCAAGATCCCCACGGAGAAGCAGGTGTAATCGCAATCTTTTTTCAACACTACGAGGCTGGCACTACTCCGACAGTTTTCGGATCAGGGGACCAGACTCGAGACTTCGTCTACGTGGAAGACGTCGTCTCGGCCTTTTTGGCCGCTAGTCGAAGAGCAGGAACGGGGGACCTTTTCAATATCGGGACTGGAATTGAAACCTCTGTCAATCAACTACTGAATTCAATGAATGACATCACGGTGACGACCGTTGCGCCTGTCCGGGCTCCAGCTCGTCCTGGAGAGTTGGACCGCTCGGTTCTCGATATTCAGCGTGCCCGTGAGTACTTGAACTGGACTCCAATGTTTGATGTCCAATCGGGATTGGAAGAGACTTGGAAATGGTTTCAAGAGACGAAGGCCGAGAAATGAACTCTTGCTGGGTATGTCTTGCGGGCGAGTCCAGCGCATGAGGTTGCAGAGCGAGATTCCTGTCCACTATGTAGTTTTTCCATAAAAAATTTGGATATTTGAAGGCAAAAACGGACTCTCTGCGAAGGTGAGACGAAATTACCGAAGTAGCAGTGACGTCAGATTTTCCACCTGACCGTGCTGTAGAGGAGTCCTTCTTCTCGCGCGGTGCTGCGTCGTGTGGAGTGATTGGTTGAGGTGGCGGCTGATTTCAGCACACGCCATTTTTGATCTCGTCAAGAGTCTTTGGCGGCTGTGAATTTTTAAGATCTGCGAGTTCTGTAGTCGCGCTACCTGCCCACCTCGTAGAGCTTTGAGAGCCGCTAGGTCAACTACTGAGACCACTGAAAACTCAAATTTTCAATCCCGACCCAGCCCAAACACTATGGCGACCTGAAAGATTCGTATACGACTACCAGAAATCCCTTGACCTTGGAGATAAGTTTGCACAGTGCCACGAATACTGCTTGTTTCCGAATGGGCTCCGCCCGACGCTGGCATCGCGCGTCACTCTTTGCATCTGGCAAACGAGTGGGCGAATGACTCGTTCGAAATTGCTGTACTGGCACCAAAGGAGCGTAAGGCTATACAACAGATGGATAGAGGGGCTGATTTCCCTGTTCATCGAATTCTCGGTTTGCGGTTGACCCCAGAGATTTGTCACATAATCGATGGATTTAAGCCTGACCATGTTGTTATCCAATACTCGTTCGCCGCTCTGCGCGGTGGGTCAATTGGTGCTATCGGAGTGGCAAGGTACTGCCGTGACCTGAACATTCACGTCGCGTTAGCGTGTCACGAAGCGTCACGTGACACCGGGCGCACAGGTTTTGCAGGTCGACACCTGTATCGGAAGATGGCAAACCTTGATCTTGACTGTGTCGCATTTGTTGAGTCAGAGAAAGAGGCGCTGGTAAAGCTGGGTTTTTTAAACGTGCGTCTAGTGGCCCACGGGTCTCGGAGAGTGCCACGAGCGACTGAGACTGAAATAGTGCGAGCGCGAAGAGGTATTGATATCGGTGCGCCACTCGTCTTGGCGTTCGGTTACCTTCACCCCCATAAGGGATTTGAAACATACGTCGATGCGGCAAATCTGGTTCGGTCTCGGGGGGTAGTTTTCTTGCTGGCAGGGGGTGTTCGTCAACGTCGTGGTGTTTTTCGCTGGTTCGGTCGAGTTGATAATCAGTACAGCCAGGAATTGGAAAGCAGAATCTCCAGTCTTAAGAGCGCCGTAGATTTTCGCCGTCAAGGTTTTGTCGACGAAGCAGAAATACACGCTTTGCTTCAAAGCGCCACGATGGTTGTCTTACCATACCTACAGATTTCTCAGAGCGGCGTAGCGGCCGAATTACTGTCAAACGGTTGCGTCGTCGTCGCCTCAGATCTTCCTGGCTTGCACTCAGTTTTGGGAGATGCTGCTCGGTATGTTCCTGTGGGCCACGCGCAAGAACTCGCAGACGCAATTGACGGATTGCTTCAGTCACCGAGTGAACGGGAGGAATTACGCCAACGTGCTCGCTCGCGGGCAGCTGCGACAAGCCTGGCCATCACCGCGCAAGAGATTCTGTCCTTTTCAGAAGAATAATGTCGTAGTTTTAAACTGGACTGTGGCCAGATTATTTCTGGTGGCACACCGTAGTCAGAGTGGCGATTCCAACGGACCCCCTTTAATGGGAAGCCCCAACGGCTGTTACGAACATGTCAGCCAGAATTCTCACACGGGAAGCCACTCGTGACATTCGTGCCCCGCAACTCTGCCCGCAGGGGAAGGTTTAAGTTTGAATCAGGAACTAGAATCCCATCGTGACCATGTCTCCGACCAATTCGTTTCTAGAGAGTCCAGTGGAGATGAAGCTCACAGTCGTGGTCCCCGCGTTCAATGAAGAGCAGTCAGTTGCGCAGGTTGTCAATGCTTTACTGAACCTCGGCTTACCATGCGACCGAGAAGTCATTGTGGTCGATGACGGATCTACGGATTCGACCAATGAAAGACTTCTGGAAATTCAGCACCCCCAACTACGGATTGTTCAACATCCAGAAAACATGGGCAAAGGCGCTGCAATTCACACTGGTATCGAACTTAGTACAGGCAGCCACATCCTCATTTTTGATGCTGACGAGGAATATGACCCAACTGACATCGCCAGGCTAATTGAGCCAATTCTGAGAGGTCGAGCGGAAGTTGTGTTTGGGAGCCGTATGTCTCAGTTCGGGACCGTACATCCCACCTTGCTGCACGCCGTTGGCAACAGCGCGATGACCTTGGTTGCAAATGTCCTCTATAACGCTGCTCTCAGCGATATGCATACATGCTTAAAGCTATTTCCTATGCCTCTCGTGCGGACTTTCAATATCGACGAATACGGGTTTGGTCTAGATACTGAATTAGTCGCAGAAATGCTTCGGGCTGGCTTCAGACCTTACGAGGTTCCAATCTCCTACGTGGGTCGCGCCAAGGAAGACGGGAAAAAGATTCGAGTCCAGGATGCCATCCGATGCTTTTACGTTCTTGTCAAGTGCCGGTTCCGAAAGAAAACCACGTACGGTAACCGAGATCGATCGCTTGCGCCAAAGGTGGTAGTTCGTCAAGCATGACTGAACTTACTGTCGCCGTCGTAGTTTTATCTAAAGATGAGCCGAGTGTTGCAGAAACATTGGCCCTACTACGTGCTCAATGCGAGGAACTCGGTGCAAAGTGTTTGGTCATTGATGCGTCAGAGGGAAGACTAGAGGCGATTGCTTCGGCCCACACATGGGTTGAGTGGGTGAACTACGAAAAGCCTTTTTGGCGCCGCTCTTCAATTCCTCACCAGCGAAACCTTGGCGTTGAAATGGCAGGGACCGACATTATTGCATTTTGTGACGCCGGCGGTCGTCCTTCACCTCAATGGCTTCGTTCGATTGTGGATTCCCTGTCGAATCACTCTCAGATGTTTGTATGCGGTCCGATCTTCCCAACAAGTGGTGAAGTCCTCGGTGTGACGAATAACTCCCCGACTGGAACAGTTGCGAGTTTTGCACCGACCGCAAACGTTGCTTTCTTTCGTGAGGCTTTTGACTTGGTGCACGGATTTGATGAGCGCTTCGATTATGGATCAGATACGTTTTTCCAACATCAACTGAAGTTGCACAAGGTACCTTGTTACGTCGTCAATGACGCACGGATGGACATGCCCTGGGGAGAAGCAGGGAAGGATTTCAAACGTTCGTGGCGTTGGGGCAGAGGCGCCGGTCGAAATTTTCGATTTCGAACTGGTCATCGCATTGCATTTTTGCGCCAGTACCTAGCACTATCTGCATGGATTCTGATAGCGGTCTACTCCATGTTGACAATTGTTGCCTCCCTTGCACTTTGGCAGTGGTGGCCATTTGTTGCCTGGACGTTCTTGGCTCTGTGCTGGATAATTAAGAATCGATCGACCAAGAGATTGGCACCTGTCGCGCTCGATCACCTTATTCAAGCAATCGCGTTTTCTTACGACGTAATTCTCTCCCTGCTACAACAATCGTTTCGCATTGGTTTCATTGGTTACGAGGAGAGTGAAGTAAGACTTTTGGTCCGAGCCTGCACAAAGGCAGGGAGTCCTGCTACGGTGCTGAAATATTCGAATTCAATGAACTTGACGTGGAAGCGACTTCGAGGCGTGCGTTTAATCGTAGTTAGGCCAAGCCGTGACAACTCAATAATCCGATTACGTCGACTCGTTGAGTTCACTAAGTTCACTGGATTGGTCTTCATTCTCGATCTCTCCTCCGACGGTGGTTGGAGAGAGTGGAAAATTGAAGACTCCGAATTGAATCAATTTGATGGTGTCATGTCTACTAATACAGTTGCTCACCCTAACTGTGCCCTAGTGACTAGCGATGTAGTCGATAAGAGTCAAGCATTGAACCGACTAGCGAGCCAGGCGCTCATCAGAAAATAACGTGAGAGTTTTACACTTTCCACGAGATCGCGATCCTTATGGTGACTTTCTGAATTCCGCATTAGCGAAGCACGGAGTTGAATCGAGCTATCTGGAACTGACCAATCGATCGGCAACACTCAATATCCTAGGCCTACCTTTTCGCTCACTCTTTTTTCGAGGCTCTGTAGACGTAGTCCACATCCATTGGACTTTCCCCTTCAGACTCTCCTGGGTTCGTTCAGTTTGGGCCCGCCGAGCGTTACGGTTATGGTTCACCCTTTGGCTTATTTCCCTGCGACTTGCGAGGGTCAAGATTGTTTGGACTGCTCACAACTTTCTTCCTCACAATCCCGTCTTTGATAACGACCTTCTTGCTCGTCAGACCCTTGTTCGATTTGCTAGTGCTGTAATTGCGTTTGATGATTTCACCGCAAGGCGCATCTCTCAAGAGTTTGGTGAAACGAATATCTACGTGGTGCCACCGGCCATCGAGCCACTCTCAACAATTGATTATCTAACCGCCAGGAATCACCTGGGGATCGAAGAGGGCCAGTTTGTGGCAGCCGTACTCGGCACGGTGGCCCCGTACAAAGGTGTTGGAGCGTCACTTCGTGTAGTTCAGCGGTGGGCGCAGATGAACCCGAAAGAAGCCCCTCGAGTTAAAGTTGTGATAGCCGGACTACCTACCAGTACTGAAGTGAGAGCCGAAGTTATGGAGATTGCATATTCCCTTCAGGGGACAGGAATTACCGTCGAGTTAAAGCTCGAGCGAATTAGCGATGAATTGATGGCTATGTATTATTCTGCGGCTGACGTTGCCTTCTTTCTTTTCCGCGCCGTCACAAACTCATCCTCCCTTTTGTGTGCTATGGCTGCAGGAACTCCGGTCATTGTGTCTCAACATCCCTCACTTCATTATCTAAAGAGCGCTAGCTATTTTGAAGTGAGTGATGAATCGCAAGCCCGAGAGGCTTTCGAGCAAATTTTTGCCTTGCCGCCAGAGGGGAAAAGTCTTTCACGGCTCGCAGCTCTAAAGTGGGCCGAGCCGAAAAACTGGGATTCAGTAGGCAGTCATGTGAAAGAGTTGTATCTGTCAATTTTATGAGGCCGGGTGTTTGAGGCATTGCAATCGCGCAAACGGTGCCCCTTAGAAACTGTTCGCTGTAGCCTTGTAACATGAGGCGAGTGGACGGAATTCTTAATGCGCACCAGTAATTCGTTCTTCTCGTTATGAACCTAGGTGATCTGTGCCGGCCTTCGTAACCCTGCACATGGGTCGACAACTCGTTCCCAAATTGTCGCAATCGCGCCAAAGACTACTCAAGTATTGAGAAGCGGTACTAATAGTGTTGAGTTCTGACGGAGTCGAGCCCAAACTCACGGTCATCGTTTGTACTTTTAATCGAGCATCGAAGCTGCCGGTTAGCCTAAATGCTCTTGCAGGACAGACAGCCAGAGACCAAATTCAAGTGGTTGTCGTGGATGATGGCTCCAACGATGACACGGCTGACGTCGCGCAGAAGTACTCAGTTGATTTCTTGCGACTGGAGGTGAATCAGGGAGCATCAGCAGCTCGAAATGCGGGAATTGCAAGAGCTCGCGCTGAGTTCGTTGCATTTACCGACGATGATGTCGAAGTACCCCCAGATTGGGCTGAGCGTCTCATCGGGTCTTGGGAAAGATTAGATCCGCGCGTTACAGCCTTTGGTGGAGAAGTGACCGTTGCTCAACCCAACTCATTCACACAGAGATATCTCGTTTCGCACATGCCGCTAGCACCCTTGGAAATTGACATAGTTGAGGATGCGGGTTTTCTTCAACGGCTTCGCTCCTACTTTCGCTCTGCGAGTCATACGCATGGCGGAGTTAGACCGGTTTATTCGGTGGTTGGCGCTAACATGTCCTTTCGCAAGTCCGCCTTGGAAAGCATTGGCAAATTTGATTCATCTATTCGATTTGGCGGCGACGAGGTTTATGTATGTAAGAAGCTCCATGAGCTCTTCGGGCCCGAAACTGTCGTGTGCGACGCATCTCTAAAGGTTGCTCATCATTTCGAGCCGGGATTGGCTGACACTTTGAGGCGAGCGTATCTATATGGTCGAGCCGGTGGCCGTGATTTCGCTCGTGCTGGGGGCATCCCTCCAGTTAGACCTACCTCTGCTCTTTCTGCTCTCATTTGCGTATCGCTAGTGCCAAACCATCTATTGGTCGGTGTGGCTAGTGGGTTGGTCATACCCTATGCCGTATGGCGCGTCTGGCCAAGGGAAGCATTCCAAGAACGACGACCATCAAAGATTCTCTACCCCCTCGTCGCGCTTCTAGAGGAACACGTCAACAACTTGGGGCTGGTGTTCGGTTGGTGGAAAGAACAACTAGCTATTCGAGAATTTAAGAAAACAAAGCTTTCTGAAGAAAAGTAAAAAGCCGTTAAGCGAGTGACTCTTGGATCACTGATTGAGATGCGCAATGCTCCAATATCGAATGCGTGACCGCGTCGATGTCTTTCGTACAATCACTTTTGAAACGAAAAGACAGAACAATGAGACTGTCAGATAACCGGCTTGCCCGATCAGCCATCCGATTGCGATACCAGTCGGACCACTTCTAGCAGACCAATAGACTCCAACAAAAACACATATCATTCCTGTCAGGTTCGCAACAAAGTAGTAGCCGGCGCGCTTGTACACCAGTAGAACAGCGTCACTCAAATAGTTCAATGTTGTAAGAAGTAGGCCGATTAACATGAGCCGGAAGCAGGCCGTTGCGTTTTTCTGGTATCCGGAGCCGTAGAGTCTTAGCAGATATGGCGCCACGACCATGCCAACGATAATTACGGGAATGATTGCGACATATATTGATTTCAAGGTCCACATAATTGCTTTGCGAGGACTTGCAGGGTTGTGTGAGATTTCTGCAATCAGCGTGGTTGTAAGACTCTGTGGAATTGTATTGACCGCACCTAGAAACATCATTGAAATTGCAACATAGGAAGCCGAATCGGCTCCTGAACGCGAAAGTATTACCGCAGGCATCAGCAGATTGGGAGCTATCGATACAAGCATTGCCGCGTGTGTCCAGACAGCGAAGCCTGATAGTTGTCTCAGTCGTGATAGTGCATTTGAGAAACCGATCCTCTTGCGCCTCTTCAGGTGCAAGATTGCCACGACGACCGCCAGTGTGCTGACGCAGGTTGCCGAAATCTGTGATGCGAGTAGTCCTTTTACTCCCTGCTCTAGAACGAGAAGTAAAACAATGAACTTGGTGACGATGCCAAGAAGGTCTTTCATCAAGATGAAGCGAGCTCGTCGTCTAGCTACAAAAACGCTTGATGCAACTGGACCGGTTGCCATTGCGCATATCCCGATGATTGAAAGCAGATCATTGAAGGAGCTTCTCTTTAGGGGCGAACCGGGCGAGCCAAGAACGAACACCCATGTCAGTGACAGTATGAGGGATGCTACGAATGAAACAAGTATTGATAACTCAACGAAGGTCTTCTGGTCAGGTTCCTCCGCGAGAAATCGCGTCATGGTAGTGGGAATACCGAGTACACCTGCATTGCCAATCAACCCGAGAACTCCAAGCAATGACAGGGCGGCACCGACTTCTCCCGGCGAATTGCTGCGTGCAGCCAAAAGCCAGAACAGAAATCCGAAACCGCTCAGCAGTAACCGATCGACCGTTAAATATGCGCTATTCCGGGATTGGCTGTCATTGGACATCGAGCGGAATATCTTCACTAGGCGAGAGAAGATATTCTGCAGTGGCAATTTGAACATGACATTCCGGCTCTTCGCGCTGTGGCGACAACTTGGTAAGTGGCTATTTATTCTTATTTCTGAACCGAATGTTACTGCGGAGTCCAGTGGTCGCACTTGGGCAATCATCAGGGTTACATATCCAATTTTTCAGTGGCCGCATGGTTTGTAGAACGAGTGAATTCAGATTAGGTAAAGCGTTGACCGCCAATTAATCGGCGGCCTTCCGTTTAACTCTCTGCGGAATCGAAAATTCCTACTGGACGCGATTTCGACTAGTGGTACACGCGCGTTGCGCCAGTTGAGTAGACAATTGAGAAATGCTCCCCAATCCAGTCCAAGGGAAACCGGTAAATAGCAATAGCGGGCGGATTGGGCAGATATCCTCGCGCTCGTCCGTAGCCTAGATTCGTCGTCGAAGCAAAAATATAAGAGTCCTTGTGCGTCGACCCCGGAACAATTTGATTAATTGTTGAGTACTCGCCAGGAGCACTCAGGAGCGGAAGTAGACCATAGCGATCAGTTTGTACTAACGGCTTTTTCTTTAAATTGCTCACCCATTGAGCGGTACCAAAGTCTGCCGATGAAATCACGAATCGCTCTACGTTTTCACCTTTCGGCGAGATTGAAGCAGCTGGTCCTCCCCCAAAAACCAACGTATGAATCCCGAAAGTTGACACAAGGAGTGTGACCGCCGCGATTCCTGAAGCGAAGTGCGTTGTGCGGCGATATCGAAGAGCCACCGAGTTAACCGTAAAGGCAACAGGCAACGCGGTAAGTATCCCTGTTACTAAGGCCATGCGCGCCGGTCCGAAGAACAACCCACTTGTACCAGAGAAGCGCAGTAGGACTCCAAGAGTAACCCCGGCAATAGCGATACCTAGAACATCGAAGTTGATAGTTAGTCGCTTACGCCATGAATACCAAGCGAGAAATACTGGGCTCACTGCAGCAAGGACAAGTACTGCTTCGTGGAACAAGAATACGGACAAGTTCCACTCGCGAACGAGGCCACTCGCAAAGCCTTTGATTGTTGGGGCACCATCATTGACCAGCGCGACATGCCTTGACCCTGGGAAGACACGGAGCCAGTCTTCTTTGGCAAACGTTCGGTTAATTGTCTTTGCGTACTGACCGGCGTCAATGACGCTTTGTGATACGACCGAATTAAAATCGGCTCCGTTAGAAGCGAGCGCTGCCGTTGGTGCCGACAAGGCATCGTTCCTTGTGATAACCAGATTCCAAATCGCTGCTGACGACGTACTAGCAACAACCGTTACCCAGGTAATGAGATGTCTCGGGGAAGTACTTTCAGTGTCATCGGGACTAGTTCGGCGGTTCCAGAAATATCGAAACACCACAATACTCAGCCAAGCAATTGAAGTCGTGGCTGCAAAAATGTACGAGGTTGAGTAGTGAACGAAGGCTAAACCGACGATCAGGAATAGTGCGAAGCCCTTTGCTGCCTGCTCGGAGTTCGAGTGATCAAACCAAAGTGACAAAATGCTAATTAGAAGCACAAGAGCCATTGATTGGCGACCGATTGTTGGCATCTCCACAGGAAACACCACAGCGCCAAAAACTAAAAGACTGACCGTAATTAAAGCAACCCATGTTGAGACTCCCGGCTGCTGGGCTTCCATGTGTCGAGCTCGAGTCGAAACGATTGAAATCAGTCCAACCGGCACTAAGGCGAGTACTGCCGGGATTAGAACCCGACAGAAACTAAGCGCTGAAAGGCCGGCGACCGAATGCAACATTGCCGGAAACGCCGTAATGCTGAGCATCGAGGCGTATGCATCATGGTTGGTTGGAATATTCCAAATCTGGTCCGAAATGGTGCGCGACATTACGCCGAACTCCTGTTGAATATCCCAACCGAATGCCCGATCTCCTCGAAGAGTGCTACCGATTAAAACTGCGAATGTACTGAGGTAGACAGGCAGCATCGGAGGATTTTCGGATTTGCGCCACCAGGCGTAAGAAATCACGCCAATTAAGACAACAAGATCAATTACTCGTCCGACGCTGGCCAGCCCTGCGCCTTGGCCGTTGTTGATTCTCGCTGCCCCGAGAACCGAAATAACGGGAAGTGCAAGAAACGGTAGACCTTTGACAATGTCGCGTATTGATTGACTATTGCAAAGGTAGATTCCAGGGTCACGACCTTGAAGCTGTGAAATCGCAACTACCAAAGCACTGAGCCCGAAAATTGCAACCGCAGGAGTAGTGCCAGCGAGCGGGCTACTTGCTCCAACGAGTGGGAGCAAGTAGCTGACGGCCAAGCCCAGTATGCAATTTGTAACTATGCCTAGCGCGACCGAGAGAGCGACGCGTCCAACAAAACGGGAAGGTCGAACGTTGAAAATTCCCATTATTCCGGCGCCAGGTAGGACAATCATGACCATGGCTACAAATGCCGTCAGGCCAGGATTCCAATTATCTCTTAGCCATACGGACGAACCGATTGCCAGAGCCAAAAATAACCATGTGGCAAAGTGAAACTGACGCGATGCCACCTCTTCAGTTTCGGAATTTACTTCGACAATTTCTGTCATTTCCGGCCCGACTCCTCAAGTTTCTCAATATACGTGTCGACGACTTTTTGCCATCCAAAGAATTCGTTTCCAGCCAAAAACTCAGAAGAAATGTTTGAATTAGGGTGCTCTCGAAGCCAGAAATCTAACTCTTGTCCGAGGGCAAAGGGGTCTCCTGGTGCCGTAATTGAGCCATTTTCTCTGTCCCGAATGAGTTTGCGTGCCTCATTGTGTTCAGCTGACACGGTGACAACTGGCGTGCCGGCCACCAAGGATTCTGCAACAGCGAGCCCAAACCCCTCACGTTCAGAGGGGGCCGAAAGCACCTTGGCTTTTTTCATGAAACTCCACACCTCATTGTGAGTTCTCAATTCTCCCACGAAATTGGTTCTCCCGTCAACGCCCAGTTTCCTTGAGAGTCGTTCTAAATTAGCCTTCTCAGGGCCTTCACCGACGATGGTCAGGGTGGCGCTGCAGAGCCCGGGAGTACAAGCGAGAGCCTCAATTGTTAGGTCAACTCGCTTGTGATCAATCAGGCGACCGACTGACAGGATGTCAATCTCAGCATCGTGAGGTTCCACCGCAAGTACCCCATCGATGTCAACGGCATTTTCACTTAGCACGACGCGCGACTCCCCGATGCCAATCCTCCGTAGCCTCTGTTGTGTTTCAGGAGAAACTGCGAAAATGACATTTGGTGTTCGCGCGGATAGCCACTCGAGCGTAGCTGCCACGCTGCCCATGACGCCCAAGTAATTCACCCAGTATGCCTTTCCCCAGTATTCATGCCACGTCACCATCAGCGGAATGCGACGCAAGCGACTAATCACAAAGAGCGTAAAAAGAGGGAAGAGAGGCACTTGATCGGCTTCAATGGCGTCCATTCGCGCCCCCATGAGACGCAGACAAGTAACCGCAAAAACGAAAGCTTGGAAAACGCTTCGCCTATCACCTCGATAGAGGGAAAGAAGTGGACAGATTGCGATATACCTCACGCCGTCGAGAGTGATTTCTTTGCTCGAGGTTTCAGCCTTCCACCAGTGCATGGTGTAAACCGTCACGTCAAGTCCAGAGTCTCGAAGTCGGGGGATTATCTGCTGGTAACGGGCTTCTTTCCCGCCGATGTTCCAAGGCAGCATCGCATCGCTAACGATGGCGAGTCGAATCTGCTTCTTCTTCTCCATTACGGATTGCTAATGTTGGAGATCCCGGCGGGCTTTGTAATGTGGACGGGCACCCTGATGAAAATCGAGCCGTCGTCTAAGGCAACGGTAAGACGTCCTTCCCGAGCCCCGTCAAGTGAGATAGTTATTCTTTTTGACTTCCCAGATTTTACAAAAAGGTGACCGTGTGTAATTACTCGTGAAGATTGCATGGCAGTCCATCGATAAGTGTGACCATGACCAAGTCGGTTGGAGATGATCACCGCTAGCCCATTGGCAACATCGAACCCGTGAGGAGCCTGCCTCGAATTGACAACTTCAAGGGATGTGTACGGATGTTGGTCCAGCGTGCCGTCAGTTACCTCAATTAAGTGCCTCATGACGAATCCAGCAAATGGGACAATTGCCAAGGCACCGAACAGCAGAGCTAACGTGATGACTTTTTTCGCTCTCATTGCCTCCTCCCCACCGTTCGCAACACTTCCCGACCTTTCAGTTCCGCTCTCGTTATCTTATTCGCCGGTATCGACAACTTCGGGTTACTACGCCGAGATTTCAGCTCTAAATCCACTGTTAGCACTCGTCAGGCTGCAGCCCGCAGGCTCTTCTTGGGAATTGCGAACAGTGCTCGTATGGTCCCAATCAATGCTTTCAGGCATCAGTTGCTTCATCTGTGAGCCGCATTTCGTGATACGAACAGGAAGAAATTGTTTGCAGGACGGACGGAGCGTCCACCAAGGCACCCCGTGGTATTTTCACCCGTGTGTCCCGTCTCTGCCAATTCAAGCTGGTTGTTACCGGGTTGATTCTCACGTCTTTTGTTGCCACAGCTGCCGGTGTCGGCGCCTCAACCACCACCCCACAGCTCGATCGCCTTTCTGCATCGGTCGCGGACGCAGCGAAGGGCGTAGCCTTGTCGAGTGCAGCAATGAAGGAACTGGCCGCAATTTCCAAGAATTCGAAGTATTACTTTGGCCCAGCCACCATCGGTAGCGGCTGTTACATTTACGAAAAGGGCCAATCAGGATTACCACCAAATCCATTAGCGTCGTGCTCTTACGGTGATTTGAAGTCAACGAAACTGATGGTCCTCACGGGTGACTCGCAGTCGGCGATGTGGGCACCGGGCTTTGATGTGGTCGGTAAGGCTCTCGGTTATCGCGTTGTGTTGCTCGGTAAGTCCGCCTGCTCTGCTTGGTATACCGACGTTGCGTGGGTGGATGGTTCGTCTTTCCCTGCCTGTGCACTGTGGAGAAAGAATGTAGCGACTTACATCAATACTATTCATCCATTGTTTGTTTTTCCTGTAGGTGCAGTTGGCGTCATGGCAAAAGGCAACGCGAGTGTTCACGGAGGGGCCACAACTGCCGAAATCAAAGTTGGCGGGACAGATTTTATAAGCGCCGTTGCTCCCTCGAAGAGTCGCATCGTAATTATTTCGAATATTCCGTGGCTGGCCTCGTGGGTGACTCCGACCGCACCCAATCAATGTCTGTTGTTCCATTCAAAGACTCCCAGTGCTTGCAATGTTGCAAAGAGTGCAGCTATTGATAGTCAGATGTTTCCAGCTTTGAAAGAGATTGCCACTGTGAATAAGTTGAAGTTTGTTGATATTTCGCAACTGTCATGCACTGCGACAACATGCGTAACGGCGGTGGGAAGTCACATTGTCTATCTGGACGGAGTTCATTATCAGCGCGACTTCGTCACCTACGTTGCCACGGCCTTGCAGCAACTTATTCAACCCGCATTGAAGTGACCCCGTGCACGAGGTAGGTGAGAAATGGCGAAGTAGAACTGACAACCGACTCGTTGAAAGAACACTGCGTTCGGTCCCTCTTGGAGGTCCCAGCAAAATCTCGAAAGTTGACGCACGAGTCAAGTTCTGAAAAGCCAATGAACTCATCTCTGGCCGAGCTTGATCAGTATCCGGTTGTCCGCGAGATACCTGCAATAGTGTCGTTGGCTTGAAAGAGAGAGCGTGACTCAGGCATCGAGTAGTGAGCGCGGGTGCCCTTACTCCTCCTTCGGGATTAGTTGTCACCGATAAGAACGGTGTTTTCGTCAAACCAAGCACACTTTTTCTATGGGTCATTCGAGCTCATGACTGAATTCCCTATTTTTGTTAGTTGAAGACCGTTGAAGTTCGCTGGATCTTCCGGCGAGGGCGCGTTTCGCATCTCGGGTGAAAGAAGGGAATTGAATTGCGCGTATAGGGGATTACTACTTTCGAAAGTTTTCAGATCTCCTAGAAGGCGCGACATGAGTAATCAAGAAAAGACTTCGGAGAGGTGTATGTCGGACCGCCCTACCCGAGAATGAACAAACGAGACAAAGAAGTATTTGTTGGTTTTATTGCCTTTAGCCCACAGAGCCCATCGGTACTCCTCAGGAACTCGAGGTTGCACCCGGACGACTCCAGTTCCCGACATTGAAGAACGGGTGCAACCAGAATTGGATTTTTGCTTAGCGGCCTCGGTGCATTCGTGTTTGCTAGACCTCATTGGCAGAGATGGCGAAAGTGACATTATGCCTGAGTTATATCTCTGTGAACTTTGACTCAAACTTTGATCTGAAGGTGGAGGCTTGTTTTCTGTTCGTTACGGAGGCGCCGCCGTCATCCCATCAGGAGTTTTGCCTGCCATTAACGTTCCCAGAGGAAGCATCAGAGTAATCCCCAGAAGTGAATCAGTAGTGTGCTAGGGCGTTGATCGCTCCCGCAGAGGCTCCCGCTTAATAGGTCCCTAAAGACGGCCCTTCAGTCGGGGTCTATACTTGAATAGGGCGCTGATAACTAACTTGAAGGGCGTCAAGGAGAAATGAATTATGAAGAAAACGTCTAGTCGACGAGTGGGATTCACTCGGCGCATGATTTCGCGAGCCGGCTTGACCTCTACACTTGCGATTAGTGGACTCGTGTTTGCCAACCCGGCATTCGCAACGCCCGCAACACCACCTTCGGCGGGACCTCGCTATGTGTCATGGGCGCTGCCCGGAAATACTGCTACGACCGTTGTCTGGAATGCACCATTGACCAACACTGGCGGAACAATCACGGGCTACGAGATTGACGTCACGGTTGGTGCGAGCTCGGGAACGTGTTCGGCTCCAGCAGACACCTACTACTGCACCATCACTGGCTTGCAGAATGACGGATCCCCAGTCACTGTTAGTGCATATTCGTTGAGCGGGGCCAGCAAGTCACCGTCGTCAAACTTCTGGTTCTGGCAACCGTCAGCTGGCCGCCCTTACCCCTCAACTGGTGTGACCTGGACTCAGGACGGTGCGTCTGTAGCAGTTGACTGGACCAACCCGACCAATTTTGGAACGATTGGCAAGGCTCGGAACCTCTACTCGATTGTCTACGCTTTCCCGAAGGGTCAGCCAATTTCAACGGGTATTGGTACTACTGCGCCTCAGTGCACATCAGCTCCTAGCGCGTCAACATGCCGCTTTGCGGATGGTGCCCTTACGCCTGGTGTGACCTATAACTTCCTTATTCGTACCTTCAACAACAACGTTGGCTCTGTTCTTTCTGATGCATCCGCTGATTATGAGGCGAAGACAGTCCCCGGTCAGTTGATGGGATCGGGACCAGGGTTAACTGCCAGCACGACTGGAACAACTCCTTCGATTACGGTCTCTTGGTCAGCTTGGGGTAGCCTTGGCGCGCCCGCGATTAATGACGGAACGGGCGGATCGATTTCTTCCTACAAGGTGCTCGTCTGGGGTACTCCATACTCATTCACTCCGGCTGAGGCAGGTTGCGACGTTCTCACGACATGCAGCGTGACGTTCGATAACTCTGGCGTTGGTGGAACAAATGCAGGCATTGCGTATGGCAAGTTCTACCGACCGGTCGTCTTGGCTGTGAATGCCCAGGGTGACGGTTTGTACTCCTACCCTCCGACCCAGGTCTTCCCCGGACACGCCCCGTCAACTCCTGCCGGCTTGGCGATCCAGAAGACAAGTGCAACGTCCCTCAGGGCGCTCTGGAGCTTCTCGACACCTTCGTCGAGTAATGGTGGTTGGCAGATTCAGAAGTACACAGTTAACGTATATGACTCCCTCAACAACCTTGTGAAGACCCAAGACCTCGCCGGTAATCAGCGACTGCTGTCGGTGACGGGTTTGACGCCAGCAACGACCTACTACTTCACGGTGCAGGCGTTCTCAGCGAACTCGTATTCCTCAGGAGTTGCAACCTCAGGTAACTTGAGTCTGTAGTACTCGATTTACAAGAATCCCCCGCCGGACGACATGTCCGGCGGGGGATTCTTCGTTTACCGTAGTCCTGGACGCTTGAATACGGGGCACTTCAAAATCACTTCCGCAGAAACGGCGGTAGCTTGGAATGGGAAATCATCCGCCACTCATGGTTACGGTTAGTCAAAGTGATACATAGCAGAGGTTCAGAAACCTCGGAATGCTCTGAGCGGGCGACGGGAATCGAACCCGCGTTCTCAGCTTGGGAATCGCGAAGTCGGAATTCGAGACATCTCAATCTGGCTCAACGAAGCCAAGAAGTGTCAATGGTGCCGAAACTTCTTGCTTTGGGCGCTTCAGATTTCTCTGATGCCGCTTTCAGCAGGGTGCCGCGTAAATTCAGGCAGAAGAAGCATGTTGTATACGAGTGATACGTTCTAGCAATATGCGGAAAGTGCTCCTTACATTTACCTTATTTATCTCCTCGCTTTTAGGAGTAGCCGTACCCCCTTCAGTGGCATCTGCAGCCACCCCTACTATTCCAGTTGGAAGCGGACCAAGGATGTTCGCGTTAGATCAAAGCAAGCATCTGTTGTTTGTGACGAACTATTGGAGCAATACGGTATCAGTTGTTGACTCAAACACTGACCAAGTTCTTTCAACAATTGCGGTGGATTCGGGTCCCCATGGCATTGCCGTGGATGGTAATAAAGGTTTGGTAGTAGTTGTAAACAACTTGTCGAATTCTGTTTCGATTATTGACGAATCCAGTCTTGCAGTCGTTGCTCATGCGTACATATCAGATACCGTCTGGGGTGTTGCAATTGATTCGATAAGAGGAGTGGCATATGTCACTACAGTCGGCGGACAGCTCTACATCATTAACGAAATCAATGGTGGAATCATTCGATCTGTTGCAATTGGTAATCAGGCAAATTTTGTGGCAGTGGATTCTGTGACTCACCGCTACTACGCCTCGAATTTTGGTGACAATTCGGTCTCGGTGCTCAGTGGTGACACAGATACGGTTGTGGACCGCATTGCAGTAACCCAGCCTCAGGGTGTCGATGTCGATTCGGCAGCAGGCAAACTGTATGTCTCATCGGCTGACGGTAACATTTACGTTTTCGATACGAGCAGTGACTCCCTAGTTGCCAAAGTGCTCGTCGGATCTTCAGTGTTTGGTGTGAGTGTCGATCCATCTCGCAGCTTGGTGTTTGCGGTGGACACCATCACTAATTCATTGATCATCATGAACGGCTCGACTTATCAGGTGATAGTCAATCTGGCGACAGGCGATACTCCGCACGCCGTTGCATTTGAATCATCGACGAACACTG
>Ga0214923_10002250_pt1 | contig 25961 bp, 23 predicted proteins | sample LL1510_MetaG_FD_177993 | JGI IMG/M metagenome (GOLD analysis project Ga0214923, IMG submission 177993) | Freshwater microbial communities from Lake Lanier, Atlanta, Georgia, United States - LL-1510 | ecosystem: Environmental > Aquatic > Freshwater > Lake | place: USA: Georgia | collected...
TCTCGTACATCGTGACAATGTCAACAGCGAGATAGTCAAGAATGGTATTCATGTGCGTGTAATGGAGATCATCTATCTGGAGGTGTTGATAGTAGGCGTGATAGAAACAAGAGAGTTCATCCTTGAGCGTCTGGACTTCTTTAGAGGCGGGACGACCACTCAGCGGATCATGGCACAATGTCTTCATCACGGCCACGACAAACTGCCTATTGATGACTGGGAAAGGAAGTTGTCGGTCGTAGCGATCGATGAGGTATAACTTAATGAATTGGAGCGTATGGACGACTATCTTGTGAGCCATAATAACGACATCATTTATCTTGGAGATCACATGTGGATTACGAGCAACTGATTTCAGGGATGTCTTGATGGACTGGTACTCGGGCCTGTCGGGTGGTTTTCGCTCGGGTTTTGATTTTCCGACCGATGCGGACATGTCTTTTTCTTATAGAAATGGATTTCTTTAGATCATTTTGATTTGGGAGAGAAAAAATATTGGGTGGTGCGTATACGTCGACCGTCTGTGAGACGATGCTTGATGTCCTTGCTGGTGATAGAGTAATGGTCTTTCAAGAGATACCTGATGATGCTGAGATAGGGGCGATCGAGTTTATGAGGTTCAGAAATACCAGAGATGGCAGAGGAAGCAAAATAAAGACGGATAGAGGGGACAAGAGACATGACACGAGCGATGAGTTCGTCGTCACGGTCGAGATGATAACGGATGAAAGAAGATGTGTTGTGAAGATCTAAAATCCCAATAAGAGAATGGATAATCTGTTCTTGTTCTTTGGCATAGAGGGATTGCTTGGTGGGCATCTCTTTAGATAAAAAGGGTTCAAATGTTTAGATTATATAGAGCGAATATCATAATATTGAATATATATTATGATAAAGATACGAAAGTATGCTACGTATAAATATGGCATCTTAATATTTCCTTTGTTTCTTTTTTTGTTTCTTATTCATTTGTCTTTGCTTTCGTTCAGGAACATCAAAACTGTCAAGAATTTCACTTCTTGTCAATATATATGTACCCAATATTTCATCCCTAAGGTTTTTCATTTGTGTAGGGACTTCTGACCAATATTGGGATGGATCTTCTAAATATAAGGTGAAATGTTTATTCAGATCGTGCGTGATCTCTTTTCTGTTTCAGTCTCCATATCGATCCTTTCGACATCATTGGGTAATTCCAAAACATTGATTGTTTCAAAAAAATAATCAGGTATATCTTGCCCGTTTTTTCTGAAAACTCTATAATTGATTGTTTCAGCAACATCATATTCTTTACTATTTTCACATTTTACCCAGAAATGTAAATATGCCCACTTTTTCTTCAGGAGGTGCTTATAACCTTTGACGATGGTGCTTTTGATATTATGTTTTAGCAATAATTCATGTAAAATGATTGAACTTAGAAGACAATTTCCAAAGTTGCTAATGCTGACAAATTTTTCGACAACTTGTTCAATTAATCGTTCTTCGTGTGAGGATTGACGATTACTCTGAAAAGAAATCAATTCCTGCATCCTATCACAAATCTGCTTTGTCAGGTGGGGGGTATTTTGTAGCCTTTTCATAAGAATCAAGATATGACTGAGATAAGAAAAAAGCAATCTGACAATCTAAAGTCGACATTTCATCAATCGGTTTTTGATACTCCGTCTTTTTCATCGTCCAAAAAGCCAAATTTTTGGCTTGTCTTTCAATCATTTCTTTTTCAGTAAATGATCAATGTGATTTATCGGACGCATTTACTCCATTATATTGTTCCCATTCCATACGGATTTTGTGTTCAAAATCTTCCATTGTGTATTTTATTCTTCCTTTTTTTTGATTGATATTTGAAATGATTTTTCAATTTTTGAATTTCATTTTTCTTCTTTACTCACTCCTTATAATTCTTGGGTGGTTTTCGATGGGTACTCTTCCACGGCTTTTTCCTCTTTGGATATGTCTCCTTCTGATACCCATACCTGAAATAATTCTCATAATTTTCTTTTGTTATTTTTCCTATCGCCTTCTCACAGTCTTCTTGTAGTTCCTCGAATGTCCTTGTCTTTGATGTCTCCATGTAGAACTTGAACTGTGAGAACCAATTCTCTATTATATTCGTATCTGGATTATACGGGATCGTATAGAGAAAGTGATTATTGGTCTCTGTCATTAATTTTTTTATCTTGTCGCCCTTGTGTGCTCCCGCATTATCGAACAAGAATAAATGGTTCTCCAGATGATGCTCTGTGATAATGGATCGGACAAACTCGACAAATCGATCGGCATTCATCGCACCCTCCTCATAGAGTTTCCAACACATCATTCGTGAAGATGAAATTGCTCCAACAAAGGTGTGTTTCGTGAAGACCTTATTATTATTGGTCGTCTCAATACATTTATCACCCAAAGGACAACGGCTATAAGGACGGAACATGAACGGGGTCAGTGAGGTCTCGTCAATCGAAATAATCTTGTCTATTGGAAATGAACAGACAACAGAATAAAATGCCTTCAGATCGGCTTTTCTATTTGTAGGATTTTTATGTCTCATCTTAGGATAATGCCCGTGCCGTGTGCGTTTGCGGGTGAGGTTGTTATCACGGATGACACGTCGTAGATGATCGTCGGTAATAGAGAAATCATCGAATTTGTTCTTGAGATAAGAATGGAGTTCAGGAATAGAGACGATCTGATGCAAAGAGAGATAGAGGAGGGCTTCGTCGACATGGGCTTGACGGATCTTGTAGGAACACGAAGGTCGATTTTGTCTTTCAAAAGAACCATAGGTAAGAAAATGCTGGACCCAGCGATAGAGAGTCATAAGATGACAATGAAAGATTTTACAGGTTTCACCGAGATGATGAGAAGTCAAAAGATAATGTTGAACGGCAAGAAGTTTCAAATCAGCAGATTTATGGGGCATATTTTAATTTTAGAAATTAAGATCCATTAACATTTTAAATGTAGGACGGTGTAAATCGTGTTCTTCTAGCATTTTTCCAATCATTTCAACAAATTCTTGTAATGAATTAGAAGGTTTATATATTTCTTTTTGTTTTTGGTAAAAAAATCTGTATTTATCCAACATATTATGAATTAATGTTTCAATACACCCAGATGATATTGGAAAAATCTTGATAAAACGGAATTGGGGATAGATAGATTCACAAGATATATGTTTTAATTCTCTTTCATGAATCCGACAATCGCTTGAACCAATTTTTATTAAACCTTGATTACCAATATATGCAATATATAAAACAAATTGATTGCTATAGAATAATGGATTACATTTTTTTTCTAATTCTTCTAAATCAGTACGATTTAAAATAGGTAATAACGGTTTTTCAATTTTTACGAAACCTTTTGTTAATAATTCATCAGTCCATTTCATAATTTGTAAAGCAAATTTTGCATTGAGCCATCTCGCACAATCGATGGCTATTATTCTATGACACCATGTTCCTCGTAATTTTGGATCACCCCCTTGTTTCACTATAATTAAATCCGTTATGCTATTTTGGATATCGTTTTTTAAAGCTTCGATGAAAGCTTGAGTTTGTTCATTTCTTTGATAATGAGCAAATTGTTTTCCTCCAGCTTTACAAAGCATTGTAGCATTCACCATACCATCTTCTCTAATTAAAATTGGATATTTTTCTCCACTTTCATGTATTAATTGAAATTCTTTTGTATCGTATTCAGATACTTTTTCTATATTTTCATGATTCTTTTCTTCTTGTTTTTTTTTCTATTGCTTCATCAAATTCTTTAAATGACATTGCGAAAATATAATAAATCATTTATTTGGAATGACATAATTTTACACATGGTAAAGAAAATATATTATGATCAAAGAATATTTTCCATTAGCCCACCATGACAGTAATTTTTAGCATTTGCATTGTTTAGAAGGATTAATCTGTTTACGACTCTCGTGTTCATCATAAGTTCCATATAGGTTGGAATCCATGGCTTCCGATATAATGGGTGTTTCACATTTTTCCAACCAATTATAAAACGAAGATAGGGAAGAATATTGATGGTTTTCGGAATTAATACCTGTCCGTTCGTTAAATTCTCATCAAACTTTGATATATCTTTATGAGTATAGGTTCCTATTAACCAATCTTGAAATCCCATATGTTTAGATCGATTTATAGTATAATCATTAGAAAAATCTTTGAGAATGTCTGTTGAAAACAACAATACAACTTTATTTTCATCGGGTTCAAATCGTTCTGTAATTACTCCAAATTTTTCAAAATCAAATTTTTTTCCATAAAATCCGGAATAAATATTGGCATAATCGATTTCATTAAATACAGGTGAAAAATAAACAACATTTGGATTTGCTTTTTTATTAATCCATACGCGATTTTTATCCAATTGTTTTGCTGGTTGTAAGTATCCAGTTTTTAATATGGCTTGCAAATTTTTCATATTCGTTGTGTGAGATAAATACATCATTGATGTTTTATCGTAATCCGATCCGTATTTACGTAATTCTTCGCTAGTAATAGAATTAGGAGGGATTGGAATTTCTTCTTCTCTAAAGAGTTTAATGAAAAAATCTAATAAATTATCTCTGTTGCGTCCTTGAATAGAATCAATATATCCAGGCAATAGTTTCGCACATTTTCTAAGTTGTTCGGTCGAAACATTTTTAAAGGAATTTAATTCCATTTTATTTAAAAAGGATTTTATAGAATCACTAAAAAATTTTTTAAATAATAAAATGAATACTATAGACAAAATATTTGAAATATATAACAGTGGATTTAAACCCCCTTTATGGATTAAAAAATTTAATTTAGAACATTGTTACAATGAAACCATCTGTTATTATGATTATGGTAACGATATCACTATTATAAAAGAATTAATGACATTCAGAGAACCCGTCAATATTCAATCCTATAGACCCTATAATTCTGCATTATTAAACCAATATTTTGGTTATAAATTGTCTATTTATAATACAAAATCTCCAAATATCGCGGTGTATTGTTATACTCCGGTCAAGATCCATTCCAAGATTCATAATATACATGTATTAAATGTTATCGGTGTAAATCTTAACAATGTTTTGCAACCAGATTATCAACGGATATTTGAGAATGGTAATAAAGAATATATCCGAATGGTATGTCTTGTATTCAAAAAAATAAAATATTGTTTCATGAAGAAAAAATTCAAGAATCTGGTATTGCATGGTTTTGGATTAGGAGATGATGCTAAATTTGCATCTTCTCTAAATATTGATCCTAAAATAGTATTCAAGGTAGCATTCGAAGAAATATTCAAGGATGTGAATCCGTCATGGGGTAAGAATATTTTTTTTAATAATTTGGATATTCAGGTAAAATATCCTGTTGAACATACTCAATTTTTTTTAAATGATCTGATACTACATTTTATTGATCAATTAGAAGAAACATTATTCATAAATGCATGGAACCCATTCAGTTTTATAGGTAATGGTAATAAAAACGATGATTCTCTGGATGGATATTTTGGAAGAATATCAGCCATGAGCATTCTGGGATGGACAATCACCAATCCGAACATAAGATATGAAACAGTTAATAATGTAAATATATATTATTCAAAGGATTTGGATCATAATCGATTACAATTTATTCAAAACCCGTTCCAACTCATATGGCACCATGATAAATTTATAAAACCCACACAACAATTGATTACTCAGGGTAAAAAACATCATAAATTATTCAAATTAATACAGCAACAAGAAAATGATAAAAATAGTAATGAATACCAAGAATTAAAAGATTTTTTACAAGAACCCTATGATATTTCACATTTAAAAATACCAACAAAATTCGAAAATAAAAGTATTGAATGGTCGACAGAAATGAGGACATTTGATGAAAAATCTTCTCAAGACTATACAAATTATTTCATAATATTACATCCTAACTGGAAAGTTTATCATATGTCATTAAATTTATTTTATAACATGAATAATTATAGTTCTCATGATAAAAAAAAACTTACTCCATATAGGATCGACAATAGGAAACTCCTCTCCATTCCTTTTTTATGGCATCCATTAATCTATACAGATATACAAGGAATAATCTCCAATAAAAAATGGTTTGAAGCACAAATTCATTATTTGAAAAATTTATCGGACGATGATCAAAAATTAATCGCCGAATATTCTATTGACCCTCCAAATATAAATACTAATATGAAAAAAAATCGTCTTGAATATCTGATAGAAAACAGTCCCAAATTATTACACCCAATGATAGTATGGAGAGGTATATACAATAATTATTTTAAAAGTTTCAAGATTTATGATAATGCGAAACTAAATACAAAAGATAATAAATTTATATCAACATCTATCGATCCCAAAATTGCAATCACAAATTTTATGGGAGATCCTTGTTGTTTATGTAAAATTCTTTTATTACCGGGAACACCATGTTTATTTTTAGTGATTACTGCTTATGAAAATGAAAGAGAAATTTTATTATCCAGAAATGTAAAATTTAAAGTCATTGATAACACCATTAAAATAAAAAATCCTATGATAGCAGGTAAAGATGATATGATTCGTATGTATACAATCGTTTAATTTTTTTTACTATCTTGACTCAATTCCTCAAAGCCCTCCTTGAATGAAAAATAATTATTTAAATTATCAGAATCAAGTCGTGGGTAACTTAAGATTAATAAAATGTTCCAATTGCATAAGAACAGGAACTTTATTATCAATCATTTGATCTTGTCCATAAGTTGGCTCCATGAACCTCAATCAAAGCCACGACATTGAATGGACGGATATTAATTCTAGTATTATAATCCTTGACCACTTATTGTCCAGAAAATGTTGAACTCTTAAATCTCTTTAGGATAAATGTTTTGCACATAGTGACATAGAGTAAAAGATTGTCAAAATTCGTGTATGTGATGTGTTGGATTGAAAAAGTTTGCCACTATGACGAAGAATAGGCTATATAAGTGCTCATCTTAATCTTGAGATGAATTACAGTGTTCATCCGTAAATAAAAAATTTTTCGTTGATTATATTTCAATAATTTGAGTATTCTATGCTTCTGCTGCTCCACCTCCTTGTGGTATTGCTTCTGCAACATTTAGTGTCAAGGTTTTACTTAATTTAGTACTTAAACAATTACAAGAACCCTCACTATTACAAAATAGTATGAACTTATCAGTTTGAGTCGAATCAGCATAAGCCCTAAAACTTTTATTAGGAATTGTATTATTAACTATTAGTAAATTTAAATTATCATAAAGAGTTCTATCGGCATCGTCCAATCGAAATATCGGGTTTGGATCATCGTTAATCGTAGTAATCTGTCCGTCATTAAATTGAATATCTACTCTTAAGGGATAACCATCTCTAATTACCCTATATAGTCCGATAGGTAATTTTCCAATAAGTTTATTTACATCATCTCTTAATTCAGAACAAGCCTGGCGCTCATCACTATAAATAGCCTCTAAAATAGGATTTAATGGCGTTTGTGTATTTCCAACCATAATTACTATTCTATAATTTAATCAAGGTTTTTTTTTGTTATTTTACCTTTTAAAATAATTAAATTCCATAATTAGTTATCAAAATATTTATATATTATATATATATAGGATGACAAATTTATATCAAGATTTAAAATTTTTACAACAAGACTTGGACCTAGCAAGATTAGAAATACAAGAATTAAATAAAAGAAAAAAAGACTTAGAAGCACAGCAGAAACAAACCCAAAAAGCTATAGTGGCCAAAAATGTCGATATAACAAATTTAGAAAGGGAGAGACAAGAAAAATCACCCAGATTAGTAAATAAAATATTAGGAGAATTTTTACCTGGAGGAAATTATAATATTAATGCAATCGCAACTTTTGATCCAATACCCGAAAAAAATAATGAATTAAAAATTGAAATTCAACAAAATGAAACCGAACAACAAGGTCCTTGCACATTTACCATAATACCAGATGATATTAATTTTTTATTGACTATCGATCCAACAACCCAACCTGATTGTGAATATTTACAAAGAACCAATCCCGATTTATATAATAATATAACTTTGGCGGATATCTTTTTAATTTAAGACAAAATTTAGAAACAAATCAAATTAAAAAGATTACATTATCCAATATTTCGATTGATCAACCAGATGGTGAAGAAAAAAATATAAAAGGAAACTATGAATCAGAATTTTTTGATGGTAGTTCCATCTCATTAACGAAAACAATCACAGGCAGACAGGTACCATGGGTGATAAATGTATATAAAAGACCAATTACGACAACAATCGTCACAACGCAGGGAGGTGGTGCAATGGGATAAAAAATTTAAAGAAATGATTTCATAATGAAAGAATAATGAATAATAATTTTTACTAAACATAAATGATTTCTATATGTGTTCCAGTATATAATGGAAGTTTATATTTAGAAGAATGTATAAATAGCATACTTCATCAGTCTTTTAAAAATTTTGAATTAATCGTATGTGACGATTGTAGTAGTGATAATAGTTTAGAAATTCTGTATAAATATAATGATGATAGAATAGTTATTTATTCGAATAAAATTAATATTGGTTGGGTCAAAAATTGTAATTTTTTGATTTCAAAAACCAATTATCAATATTTTTGTATTATTCCATGTGATGATTATATTCCATCAAATTATTTAGAAAAATTATATCTAACCATGATAAAAGATGAAAGTATGGTAAATTGCTACCCTCACATTATTAGTTTTGGGAAAAAAAACTATAGGATTCATCAAAAAAGTTTAAATCAAGAATCGACTATTGAACGAGTGATTGATTTTATTATGCATCATTTCAAGGGAGTTTCTTTTAGAGGATTGATCAAAAAGTCAAAAAATATGGACCTCCTTTTTCTCAATATATATTTACAAGATGATAAATTTGCAGATACCTTTCAAATTTTTCAACATGCTATAGAGGGTAAATTAATCGAAGTGGATGTTCCTTATTACAAAAGATACCATGATAATAATACTCATTCCAAATGGAATGATGACGTAATTGATCTTTATTTATCAATCTATATGTTTGCAAAAAATTTTTTTAACGATACTGATTTAAAATTATGTCATGATACAATTTATCAAAAATGTCAAAATACCTCGTTTTTAATTAAAAATTCCTTTGATATAATTGTTATGGGAGGAGGAATTCAAGGGAGTTGTGTTTCCTTGTTTCTTAAAAAATTAGGATATAATGTGTGTATTATTGAAAAAAATAATTCATTAATGAAAGGGGCAAGTGAAAATAATGAAGGAAAAATACATTTAGGATTCGTTTATTCTAATGATAAAACTTTAGATACGGCGAAAAAAATGTTAGTTGATGCGTTACATTTTTCAAACATAATCGAATTTCTTTTAGATGAAAAGATAGATTGGGATGCTATCAAGTCTAAAAAATTTTTATACTTGGTTCCAAAAACTTCTTTAATGAAAGAAAACGAACTCGATGAATATTTTCCAAAAATTCAGAATTTGTATGATGAAATGATTCAGAAAAATTATAAATTAAATTATTTGGGAAAAAGGCCTCCAAAATTGTATGAAAAAATAAAAACGGTTGATTGTATGAATCCAGAATACTTTCAATGTTGTTATGAAACAGAAGAATTTTCCATCAACCAATTTTATCTAAATGAAAAAATAATTCATACTATAAAAAAAAAAGGTATTCCAGTTTTTTTAGAAAATCATATAAAAAATATGAAAATTCATTTAGGATATTATGAAATAATAACTGACAAAGGTTATTATTATTCAAATCGAGTCGTAAATTGTTTGTGGGAAAATAAAACCAAAATCGATAATTGTTTTAATGAAAAAAAAAATTATACAACAAATTTCCGTTATAAATTTGGAATTCTAAGTAAACCTATTATGGATTTACAAAATGAACGATCCATTACATTTGTAAATGGTCCTTTTGGAGATTTCGTTAATTTCCCAGATTACATGTATTTTAGTTGGTATCCTTACAGTATGAAAGGATTTTCTGTTTCTGACAAACCTCCCGATGATTGGAAATTCGAAACTCTCATTGAAAATAAACAAGAATTTATTCAATTACATAAAAATATATTTAATGATATTTTTAAAAGAGAATTTGATTTTATCGATCCCAAGATCATAGGTTCGATTATTGTTGCAAAGGGTGACAAGGATATTGATAATGTCGATAGTGAATTACATAAACGGTGCGAAAAAAGAATAGACTATAAAAAAAATTATTTTTCCATTTCCACAGGAAAATATACATCGGGTCCATATAATTCTTTTTTACTTGCAGAAATTATTGGCAAATGTTTATGATTTTTGTCCTAAAAACAACTATTCCAAATTTTTAAATAATCTTTCAAAACAATTGGTTTTTCGACCTATCAACTGATATAATACTGTCAAACTCCAAGCATTTTTATTTTAGTAAATTTATCGAGCACACTAATATTTTTATTCAAAAATTATTCCCATTAAAAATAGATTCATTATGGATTCCATCCGAGAAAAACTTATGTTTAAAAACAACAATATTGTGGTATTGGAAAATGTGAATGGGATGACGGTAATGTTGGTATATGCGACGAATCCCATCATCGTGAAAGAATACTCCGGGAGTCTTATCGCATAGGAGTATTTTCAATCTGGAAAATTGAGGTTTGGAGCAAATATAAAAGAAACAAATTTAAAATTATCTGGTTTGATCGATCATTGTATATGGCATCACGATGATGTCAAAAACGTTCAATGAGATTATTCAATATCGTGTTGAAAATCATACCATTTATGAAATTGAATTGATCCATACTATTTACAAATTCAATAGTTATTCTAATTATTAGAATCCGGTATATTTTAAATTTTATTGAAAATTAATAAATGAATTCTTGCATTCTGCCATCATTGTACATTAATTCTGAATTATTTCCGACAATTAAGAATACAATGGAATTAAAAAAAAGCATGTGGTATGATTATATTGATCATATTTACGATATAAATACTATTCAAAATAATTATCCTATTGATATTAAAAATTTTTCATTTTTTTATACAAAATATATTCCAAAAGAAGTATTAGAAAACATTAAAGATCAAATAAAAAAAGAACCATGTATTTATGGTGATTTTTATACAAATTTAAATAATATTTTTGAATATTGTGATACCTTTCATGTTTATATGTATCCTTATGTTATACCTTCACTTATTACCAATAAAAATAGACCTAATGATCCACCTTTTTTATTAGATAAAGGAGTTTGTTCACATACTTGGATTGAAGTTATACATTGTTGTTGTGATATTTATCTTAATGGATATTGGTTTTATTTTGCAAAAGGTTCGGGGATTTGGTACAATGTAGGAAATACTATAATTTTTAATGATCATGTCCAGGCATATTGCTACTTTTATAACAAAAATTTTTCTAAATTAACGGAATTAGAATTCAGGGAAATTAATGGAAAAGCTGACAAAGCAAATTTTTTGGCGGGTAGAAGGAATGGATATGATTCTATTCAATATTTATATAGGATTGAATTCAATGGAAAAAATAGTATTTATAAAACGGAAATTCAAGATGTTAGACATCAAACTGATTCTGTGCAAACATTTGATCCTTGTCCAGATAATAAATTAAAAAAATATATAAGAACAGGTTGGTGGAAAAATAAATTAAAAGGAAAACCACCAAAATGTTTAATTTGTAGCAAAGATAATCATTGTTTAAACAGTATAAATAGAAAATTAAAAAATCCCTGTCCTAAAAAATAATAATTTATTCCAATTTTTTAAGATAATCTTTCAAACAGATAGACAATTGGTTTTTCGACGTGTCTACTAAGATATCACCAATTGCCTTATGCACAGAATATATACTAGGTTCTGTTTCAGCAAATGTAATAGATCCAGATGGTTGATCCTCCGAACAGGAGTAGGTAGGAAGTTCGTGACCTCGGATGGAACGCCATTGGTTTGCGCGAAAAGCCTGTGGCGCAATACCCGCTTTGTTCATGGCGAAAAGTGCTTGTTTGAGAAGATCAATATTTTTCTCGCGGGCAGAGTCCAAAAAACGAGTCGGGATAGGGATCATGACGCCTTTTTCAAGTTCGACAATTCTTCCCCCACAATCCAGATAGTCATCAGCACCTCTAATCGCCACTTGAAAAAAAATAATATCTGGATAATCGACTGATAAAAGGGTGTCTGTAACCCTTGTCACGCATTGGTACCCGCTTACCAATCGAGTAGGAGTATGATATGAACCATACCCGCATTCCGAGATTGAGAATATATTTTCGAATGAAAAATGACCAGAATCAGATTGAGAAATAATATCGAGAGTGCTCATAAAGTCTGCACAAAAAAAAAATTTGTAAGAGGTTAGATCGATAATTTTTTAGTCACCAGGCCCAGTCACTTTACACCTAAAATATTTAAATATACATCAATTTTTTATGTATATTTATTCGATATCAATTCATTCTTTTTAAATTTACTTATATATTGTGATAGAATAATACCCATATTTGATTAATATCATAATCCATCGTATTAATGTATTGTTCTGCTGGAACACTATTGGATGGCAAATCAAAAATGAATGGAATATTATTTTCATTTTTATACATGTATGTGAAGTGTCCCATTTTCATAAAAAAACGTTTGGTGGATAAACATACTATACAAAATTCATTTATTTTCAATATTTTTAATAATACATCATAAGGAATTTGTCGGAAAATTACGGAAATACCATTATTTCTAAAAATCTCTGTAAATGAATCAATGGATAATCCAACATTTCTATCATAATTTTTTCTCAATTGTTTAATATCTTGTTTTTCAGTTCCAAAAATACTTTGTACTAAAATTACACCACATTCCATGTCTTTAGCATCCGGAGAAATAGGTTTTATATTATTAACATGTACATAAACAATTCTTTGATCAGACATAATTTATTTTATTAAAAAAAAAAAATTAAAAATAAATGACAGAACGTCAAATTGAATTAATAAACGTTAGACAATTTTTAATTTCCATTCAAAATTTTGAATCCATTCAAGAAAAAACAAGAAATTTATTTAATGAACTCCATTCTCAATGTTTTAAAAATTCACCGGCTTTTTTTGATTCGATTATAAATATGGCACAACAGTATGACACATTTTTATTATTATTTTCTGAAAAAACCGGACCCAGAGTAATTGATTATAAAATAATTTTCATGCTCCAGATCCATTCCAAAAATTTTAATGGTCACAATTTGAATATAATTACAGATGTATGCACCTTAAAATCCGAAAGAAAACAAGGTATAGCCGAACAATGTTTTGGATATTTATTAAATGAAAAAAATTTAGAATTTATAAATATTCCTACTATTTTATGGGTCGATAGACGAACAAAATATTGGCAAAACGCGTTTAAATTATATGAAAAATTAGGATTTAGAAAATTTACAGATGAAGAGAATGAATTTTTTAAAGATTTTGGATTAGATCAACGATACATTACCTATTTAAAATATCAACCTTCAACGACGGTCATTCAACAAATACAACAATCCAAACAAATTACATACTATAAGAAATTATTTATTGATTATGATGTTTTTACAAATCTATTCGTTACAAAATTTAAATATTTTTTAGCACAAATCGAATATGGGGCTTTTTCAGAAAAAGTATATATTACAAAAGATAAAAAACATATATTTGTAAAAAATATTGAAATCGTTAGACAAATTGATGAAAAACCCAAAAATTTGGTGGGTATTTGTTTCGGTTTGAAGGATGAAACGTTGAAAAATTTTTTAACGGTTCTTTTTGCTAATAGAAAAGATTTTACATTGCTCATAATTAATATTCATATAATTGAAATTTATTGGATTAAAACCAAAATTCAGATCGATGTAGATTATATCATACAATCGATTATGGAATTTGGAATCAGTAATGTAAATGAATTAATCCCATTGTATGCACCCAATTCTGAAATTTTTGCTTTATTAAGAGCCAATGAAATCATAATGTTTGATCAAACGAATCAAACCGGTATAACATTTAATAATCTACGACCAGGATTACCATCAGACATAAGAAGAGCCGTTGCATTCGGTCAACCTTTATCATCTACGGACAGAGCATTAGTTCTCATTGATGAATCATTTTCTTTTGAACATAAAATTTCTTCTTTATCTATTAATCCCTATTTAAATTTAATCCCTTCGTCATCATTTTTAAATATCAAAAATACTCCCAAATTATTAAATTCGGAAGTATTTATCGATAAATTTCAAAAATATCAACAAAATTTTCAACAACAACAAAGGCAACAGCAACAACTTGGACAACAACAACGAAAACAGGGGCAACAACAAACAAAACAAGGACAAAGGATGCAACAGGATGGACAACAAAGACAGCAACAAGGACAACAACGACAGAAACAGGGACAACAACAACAAAGACAGCAGCAGGGACAACAACAAGACATGCAACTATAATGTCGTAAAAATAATAGAATCTATTTTTAATTTTTTCACAAAAATTAAAAATTTTTTAATCATATTCAAAGTTGTTGTGAAAATGGATTTATTCATTTGGAATATTGTTTAATTCTTCTAATAAATCTTCGTATTCTAAAATTTTTGCATCATGATTATTTTTTTTCGCTTCGTTTAATAATTTTTTTAATCGTTTAATCTCTTTCGATTTTTCACGTTGTGACCATGTTTTCTTTTTTTGTATTTTTATTTCATTACCAAAAGAGTCAATTATACTTTCCTTTTTATCAATTATATCATTCTGATCCTTACTTTTATCAATCGATTCCCCTTCTTTTCTCAACATACCCCCTTCCATAATCCATTTTTCTTGACATACGGCATTCGCAAATTCGCGATTGTGAGAAATGATAATCACTCCTCCCTTGTAATTTTGAATTGCCACAACTAATGCACCGAGCGAATCACGATCCAAATAATTTGTTGGCTCGTCCAATATGATAATATGTGGATTTTGCCACAGAGCGGCTGCCAAAACTACTTTAATCTTTTGTCCACCTGATAGTGAACCAATCAGTGTATGACTCGCAAATTCGGATTGTATTCCAAATTGCATAAAATGTTTTTCAATCACTTTGCTCGTTAAGGGTTTGTTCATAAATCCTTGAGTAATTGCTTCTTTTTCATCAAACGATTGAACCATTTTTTCAGCCCCCATATCGAAAAGTACATCGCGATCCACCCATGTGGTAACATCCGACGATTTGTTTTTCCATTTCACTTCGTATTCTTTTTTTTTCTCCTTTTTATTCTCATGTTTCGATATGATATATTCAACTTCAAGAGCATTTTTTTCTTCTTCTATTGTTTGACATTCTCTCAAATTATAATGTTTATCGAAACAAAATTTCTTGATTTTTTTTCTGTCGGATGCTAATTTTTGATTATTAATAAATTCTAAACTTTCCTTGTCTTCATTACCAGCAAACCTCCACATTATATATTCGGTAGGAGTTTTATTAAGGTGTTTTTCAAGATGGAAAAAAGCATGCTGAGCGACGTACGCCATTCTTAGATTTGGATGTTTTTGGATCGTTCCGCTAGAAGGTTGTAATTCATTGATTAACAATTTTATTGCGGTCGATTTTCCAGCACCATTTGGGCCAATCACTGCCACCCTCGATATTCTTGAACATTCGAGATTAATATTCATGACGGTCGGTTTGGTTCTTGTCGGATAAGTGAAACATACATTATTCATTTTTAATACAGATTTACTGAGACTTTTAACATTTTCTAATATTCCTGGCTCTGGAAATTCAAATCGAACGATATCATTTTTTAATTCAAAATACCCTTTTTTATCATGATATTTATCTACAAATTCATGCAAACTCCCCTTGAATAAAACGAGCTTCTTTTTATGAAAATCAATGATATGAGTTACCATTTCATTCAAAAATTGTGAATCATGAGAAGTAGTGATAATCGAACCACCTTTATTCATAAATTCCCTTAACCAATTTTTTAACCATTCGATATTGGTTACGTCCAGATGACCCGTTGGTTCATCTAACATTAATATATCTGCATTGATTAATGATGCAGCACATAATTGCATCTTCATTTTCCACCCGCCTGAATAAGAAGTTACTGGCATATCCATGTCGGCAGCCCTTTCATTCCCAAACCCAATATCAGCCATGACTTTCCGAACTTCATCTTTTGATATTTTATTGGATGTATAATCAAGAATCCAATCAATTCCAGATAAATCTGTATTATAAATGGGATAATGGTGTTCATCTTCTCCAATTTCTTTTTCTTGTATCTCATGTTCTACAAAAACGGTCTTTAAAACATCCTTTTTAGGAAATCCTTCTACTTGTTCATTATAAATGGCTCTCATTAATGTCGTTTTTCCACAATTATTAGGTCCTAATAAACCATAAAATCGATTTCTCTTTAAATGTAAAAATGTATTTCTCAATAGAGTGATAGTTCCATAGGCAAGAGACAATTCACCTTTATACAGATCTTCACCTTCATCTTGATCTTCATGATATAAACCAATCGTCGTTGATTTTTTTAAATAATGATAAACTTTTTCCCATATATGAGAATGTTCTAGATACTTATCGTATAAATTTTTCCAGATTTTTTCATTGAATTCTTTACGATTATATAAATTTTTGGTAATCATAAATATGATACTTTCATCTTCGTTTATGGGTATATTTAACTCATCAAATAAGGCACGAATATCAGCAATCGATTTGTAAGGACTTACAGCATTTTTATCATAAATATCTTCAATTGTTTTACATGCATTGTCAGCGATATTTCTAACTTCTGGATGACTTATCTCTTGACTGCATTTTTTTACAAGTGGATAAATTTCAGGAACGAACGAATATATTTCAGAGGGATCATCAACGAGTTTACAAATATTATCTATAATCACACAAGTTTTTCGTTGGATTTCGTATTTTTTATGTTGCAATCCTTTTTTAAGTATAGGAGTCATGAGAGATAACGTTGAGGATTTTACATTCTGAACAAAAACGCAACTCGCGATCGCTTCAATAGCATCTTTGCTTTTAGAAGCATCTTTGAACGATTCTAGCAATAAGGGAATGAATGGTTCTAAATCTTTATTCTCATTAGTACAAACAATTTTTTCAATTAATTTGTTTGCAATGTTTTGAATTTTTTTAGAAGTGTCGAATAAAAGAGATGAAACAGGGGGAACGAGTTTTACGATGTTATGCGAATGTAATGGTATATTATCTAATAAAAATATGTATTCTTTATGAGTCTGTAATTTGTCAATGACAAAGTCAATCAGATCATCAATCAAAAAGGGTTCATCGTTATTGAGAAAAAATGTTGGGATCATTTTATTTTTTTAAATTTTAAAATTTTTATATTTAAATATAGATTTAATTTCTTTATAAAGAAAATACCTATATCAATTGATAATTGCACTTTTTCATCAATAATACAATGATCTCAATCCACAAAAATTGAATGAAAAAATATTTTATAAAAAAAATTATCGGAAGAAACTTTTACATGATCATGAAGATTTTGATCATCACGGTTTTTAAACTTTTCATGGTTGTGCAACAGATGCCAATGGTCGTTTTTTTGCCCACGGAGATTTGGCGTCACATCTTCGAGTATGATTCCACATATCACGACATGTGGATTAACGGCATCGTACCCGCGATCCGTCACACATGGAGGGAATTGCACTTGGATCGTGGTTATACAATCCGTAACTTTTTCGAAGAGGGATGGGCGACCACTCCTCGTTATTATTGTGCCGAAGATCAGCGGTTGTATGGCATCTACATTCGTTTTGAAACGCGCAGTCGTGCGCCATTGTAGTTTAACGGCTTGATAAAGAATTTGTAATGTGAAAAAAGGAAGAAATTAATCATTTTCTCCTTTGTATTTTTTTTTGCAGATTCAGTGAATGGATCTTTATGAAATTTTTGCGAGTATCCCGGGAATTCGGGAAATTATTTTTACTTATTTCGACAAATATGAAGATAATATTTTTATATTCCGTATGCTCTCCAAATCTTTTTGGAGTTTGCATCTTTACGATAAATTTACAGTCGAAAAAATTTATAAAAAGAATGGGTATTGCAATCAATCTATAAATATGATTATTAATTTTCTAAAATATAATAAAGTCCGAACCTTTTATATTAACAGTTATAATAAAAAGATTACTCAGATAGATCCAAAATATTTGACTTGCTTAAAAAAACTTGTAATTGATGACGTTCCTAAAGAAAATCATTTTTACTTTTTGATGCGATACTTTGCTAATTTTCCTATTGAAAATCTAAAATTAAAATATCTCAATATTGTATATTCAGATATTTTATTACAATTCCGAAAACTAAAAACACTCGATATTACAATTACCACAAAAGAAAATGAACAGATCATTTTTGATTTATTGTTGGTGAATAAAGAAACTCTGAATAAACTAAAAATAGGCATTTATACTGGAAAAGGCATAGATGAAAAAAAATTAGTCGAGATCATCGAAAATAATCTCCAACTCGAATATATCGATATCCGTTCCGATTTGACAACACCCAAAATGATCCTTCCCAAGACTCGGATCATCGTTAATAGTTTTGTATATAAAAATGAATTTTTATTGAAATTAAAATATTTGAAAATACTTCGGATCCATTCTTTAAAAAATAATGATCTGAACATCCTATTAGGACAATTAGAATTGATTGAATCGGTTTCATTAAGAGGAGATACGAATAATTATGAAACGTTCAAAGAAGAGGATGAGATAAAATATCCCTTTCTTTTTTCTTCAAGTTTATTTGATCATATCATTCCATATGATGGATCTTCCGCACAAATTAATATAAAATCTCCCTATCTGAATCATATGTATTTATATGGATTTACGATTGATAAATTTCAATTAAAAAATGTAGATAATTTTCAATATTTCTATATCGAGGACGTGTGCTTCAAATGCAACATTTATTTGCCTAAATTAGTTGAATTTACGGTTGAAAATTATATTATGAACCCACATAATTTCGATATAAAATTTTTCAAAATGCCACAGTTAAAAAGTATTAATCTGCATCACGTTATTCTCTCAAAATTTTTTGTATTTCACAAATTGAAATCAATGAATATTCAAAATTCAATTATTGACATTAATTTAAATCTTTTGATATTAAAAAATAAAAATATTAAATATTATCTTCTCTTTCATAATTCATTTGAATGCCTCCAAGATATTGAAAAATTAAAATATTTTAGTGATAAAAATAAGATTCGTTATGATATTAATGATCAATAATATTACACAATTTAAAGAAATAGTAATTTTATTGTAAATAATTTTATCATGAATAAAATCATACAATCGTATATCCTTGGGTGTATTTCATCTCTTTATTTTATACCCGAAATAATATCGTTAACGACATCTATTCATATAATTATTTCCGGTTTACTAATCCAATCTCTTCATGATGCGATTTGTATTTATTTTTTTATATTGTTTATACAATCTTTCCAAAAAGATAAAAAGTATTTATTAGGACTTAATTGTTTGCACGGACTGATAATGATATTATTTTGTTTCTATAAACGATGTATTCTTACCCTTTTATATAATCACATTATGGGAATTGATATGTGCAAACGATACATCCCTATATGGCAACGAATATCAAATATCATTCTGGTTTCCTATGAATCAGAAGATACGTGTTTTATTGAAAATTATAAAAATACCTACCTATGGCTTAATAATCATATACTACAGTCGAGTTTAGTATTATTGTCCAACTTTTATCATTTATTAGTGATTTTCAAAAATACTCCCCAAAATTTTAAACAGACAAAATATTATGTGAACATGAATGGAACAAAATAACGATAAATCTAAAAATGAAAAAATAGGGTTTTTAATATTACATAAAAATCATGATTACAGGGAAAGTATCCATATTAAAACCAAATTATAGTTTGTGTCAAGTCAATGGTATAAATATTGATGGAGATTTACTTGCTCGCCACAAGATTTTTCATGATGATATAATAACAGAATCGAGTCCAAATCAGTATTCAATTTTATCAACGTCCAGGGAAAATTATCTCATCGGAGGAGTACTTAAACTAAAAAATACTTACACTTTTAACAAAGGAGACGTTTTTGAATTTGTTCCGATTAATTGGAGATTTCCAAAGTTTATGGTAAAATCAAATATAAAAAATAACCTCTTGAAGAAAAAACAAAAAGTTACTAATTATTTTGTAGTTATCCGATTTAAAGAATGGGATAATAAAATACCGACGGGTTTTTTAGTACATTCGCTTGGCAGTATTGAACAGCAAAATAATCAATATGAGGTTTTATTTTTTTATTATCCTACAATGCCGATTATACAATGTAAACCATGGAAAGAAATAACTTTTACGATGAAAAATTTATTTCCTGTTGAACAATCATATGAAATTTTTACGATTGATCCCGAAGGATGTCAAGATATGGACGATGCTGTTTCTTTTGATTTTTCAAACAATCGGATTGGGATTCATATTACAGATCTTACAATAATTTCAAATGATTTTATACCCAGTAATTATTCAACGGTTTATGCACCTCATAAGCATATCCATATGTTTCCTGTAGATATATCGACAGATCTTGCTTCATTAAGAGAAAATGAGCAAAGATCGGTGATTACATGCTGGATCGATAAAAATTATAAAAGTTCATTCGAGGCCCATTCAATTATAGTATCACGGAATATAAGTTATACAGAGGCTTATCAAATGATAAAATCTGGACATCCAACTTTATTAAAATTATGGGACGAAAGTAAAATACTCGGACAAAAATTTGATATCAATGTCCAGAACGCGAATGATATGATTAAAGTTTTTATGATTTATTATAATGCCGAGATTGCTAAATTTATAAAATCAGACAAGATGATATTTAGGAGTCATAACATCAATGAATCCGCTTTCTATACACTACAACCACAAAAACATGATGATTTAAATGTAGAATATTACACTCACGCGACGAGTCCCATTCGCAGGTTCGTTGATGTATTAATCCAAAAATTATTTAAAAATCTATTGATCCAAAACAACATGATCAATGAATCGTTGATAAATTGTATTAATGAGTATGAACAAAAATTAAAAAAAATTTATAGGATGTGGGATTATGTAAAGGCATCTACTCTTATCAAAAATGGAAATTCCTATGATCTTTTATTTACAGGTGTTGAGACAGATCGTCTCACTTTTTATTGTAAAGAAATGAATATTTACATTTCAGTCAAGATTCCATTTGTCATGGAGGTTTCAAAAGTACATATATATGATAAACCCTATCAAGTGAAAGAGGAATACAAACTTCCTCTTTATATCGTTGAAGATAAAAAAAATACATTATTTTTCAAGATTTTTATAGAATTTCCTAAATAGTTTGTTGGAATTAAAAATTATTTTATTTATTTAAATTAATATGATGAATAAAAATTGTAACAACATAAATTGTGAATTTTATAATCCTTTACTTGAAAGAATAAATAATTTATCTGATGAAATTAATAGGCTCAAAAATCAAATGGGTATAACATGTTGTGCTGGTGCTACAGGTCCAATAGGTCCTGATGGTCCTGTCGGCCCTATCGGTCCTGAAGGTCCTGTAGGTCCCGTTGGTGCCACTGGACTTTCCGGAATCGACGGTGCTCCATCGCTACGGTATACTTTAAATTCAGTCACGGGTGAAAATCCAACCACTACTTCTTTTAGTTCTTGTTGTAATATTAATCTTCAATATACAAATCAATTTATATTTTCTTATAATTCATTAAACGATATTAATGCAGAAGGATTTATGGATACTATGAATGCCGCAATCAATAATGGTCAAATTGCATATTTTCAAATAACTCAGGTAAATGACTCGTATAATGCGGCACTTTATTCTATAACAACACCTATTATATTTTCCGATCCAGGGAATGGTGGTCAATATACTATGACTGTAAATTCAACTATTTATGGGAATGGGACATGGAATACGAATGAAACATATACGATATCATTTAATTTAATGGGGCCCAGAGGTGTCACTGGATCTACGGGTCCTCCGGCTGTTTATACAAATGCTCAGAGCATAAATGGAGTACCGATGGGAAATCTAGTCGGAACAACTATTCAAAATGGTCCTGGATATTTTTATAATATTTTATTACAAAATAATATTACTATTTATTCATCTGATAGTTTTGCTAATGGTATCGATATTTTATCTGCAAATGCGATGTGGATACCGGATAATTTACGAGTTGGATTTACTGGAGCTACAGGTGGAATTTTTTATCCAGTTAGTTGATCTGCGCGGAATCGCAAAAAATTTAAAAATTGCTCGAAATCAAAAAATGTATTTAAATTATTACAATGATTGATTGCATTAAAAAACCATTTGAAGGTGATATAGAACACCCCTTTTCTTTTGAACTCGATGATTTTCAGAAACATGCGATTCATATTTTAAATCAAGAAACAATTTGTAATATTCTTGTGACTGCCCAAACAGGATCGGGAAAGTCGTTGGTTGCAGAATATGCGATTATTAGATCCCAAACATTACATAAAAAAATTATTTATTGCAGTCCTATCAAAACTCTATCCAATCAAAAATATTATGAATTTTCAAAAAAATATCCATCCGTCGGTATCATTACGGGAGATAATAAACATAATCCAATGGCAGATTGTTTGATCATGACTACTGAAATATTATTATTGATGCTCCAAAAGGTTAAAATAAGTTCGATCGATTATCATATCAATATACAAGATGAAGTATATGCCATAATTTTTGATGAAGTTCATTATATCAACGACCATGAACGCGGTCATGTATGGGAAAAATGTATCATTATGATTCCAAATCATATATCAATTATTATGTTGTCAGCGACGATTAGTAATCCTGTTGAATTTTTAGAATGGGTTCATTCATGTAATGAAAATAAAAGTTATTTACTGAGTAATGAAAAAAGGATCGTCCCATTAAAATTTAATTATACGGTGCATTTACAAAAAATCCCGAAACAAATCCAAAAAATGGAAGATAAACTATTTGAATTAAATCCTATTATGGAAACAAATCAAAAAAAAATAGATCAGGATGCGATTCATGAATTTTTATTTTTTAACAAGTTTTCGAGGTCAACCAGTTATGGTACAAATACAAAATGGTTAATCCAGAATATTTGTAAAAAATTATTTGAAAATGAAATGTGTCCAGCACTTTTTTTCGTTTTTTCCAAAAAATCATGTGATTATTTTGCAAATTCAATGACAATTCGATTCAACACAGAAGAAGAAGGACGACAAATAGAGAAAGATATCATATATTATCTTTCTAAATTTGAAAATAATCAAGAATATAAAAAAACGTTACAATATTATCAAATACTCGATCTTGCAAAAAAAGGAATTGCAATTCATCATTCAGGTTTAATACCTGTTTTTAAAGAAATTATTGAATTATTATTTTCAAAAAATTATATAAAAATATTATTCGCGACAGAAACATTTTCGGTGGGACTTAATATGCCTACTAAAACAGTTGTTTTTACAGATATTTTTAAATTCGATCATAACGGTAAAAGGATTTTACATGCTCATGAATTTATCCAGATGTGTGGAAGGGCTGGAAGAAGGGGTTTGGATACTATAGGATATGTCATTTTATTACCTCAATTGATTAGTGAAATTATTGAAAGACATCACATAATGACGCTTTTGCAAGGAAAACCTCAAACAATAAGTTCAAAATTACGCATCGATGAAAAAATGATACTCGATTCTGCTTTTTATGAAAAAAATGAATTTTTTCAAAAAACAATGTTTCATAAGGAAATTGAAGAAGAAAAAAATCAGATTCAGAAGAATCTTGATACTCTTCCTAGATTTGATATTAAAAATTTTGAATTATTAGATGAATATGAACGTATCCATTCTAGACTTAATGATATTATCCAATCCTCTAAATCTATGAAAAAAGAGTTGATGAAACGTAAAGTTGAAATCGAAAAATTACCTGAATTTGACTATATCAGGTCGTACAGAAATTATTATAAAACAATTAAAGATTGTTTGAGAGATAAAGAATATATGGATCATTATGTTGATTTCGAGATGGATAAAAAATTCACATTTTTAAAGAATGAATCTTATATCGATGAAAATAATAATCTTACAGAAAAAGGAAAAGTCAGTTTATTTTTTAAAGAATTGAATCCTTTGATTGGTTCTGAAATTGTATTTAAAAATGATTTGGATCTTGATGAAAAAGAATATCTCACACTTTTAATCATTATTACCCCTTGTGGGGGGAGTCAAAATGTCGATGATTTTTTTGAAATTCCTTATGAAAATGTGATCAAATTTATTCGATTTTTAGAATCCAAGGTTGAATTTATAATAAATCGTAGAGATATCTATCCTATATTAGATTGGTATGATCATAAACATATCACTGATATAGTAAAAGAATATAAAATATTTGAAGGAGATTTGATCAAAACGATTCATCGATTAATAAATATTTTAGATGAATTAAAAGAGGCTTATTTGTATAGGAATAATTTGAGTATCATTAATCAATTAGAAACGATCAAAAATGCATTACAAAGAGATATCGTAACTACTGATTCATTATATCTGCATCTTTAGTATTTGGTGTAAATTCATTTATTTATAAATGAATTTACGGGGTAAAAAAATTAATCAATAACATCGAGTGTCGCTTGAATAGGACAAAATTTATAAGGATAGTTTAATTCACGGATATTTGGTTTTTGAGATAAATCTGCTATTATTTTATGCACCAGAACCGTAAATATTTCAGGGGGGCATGGAGCGCTTTGAGATTTAATCATAAACGTTTCAACATTGGGTAAAATTTCCCCCTTTTTAACGACAAAATGAACTTCCATTTTATATAGAATTCATTCTTTTTAAATTAATTTTTCAATCCTTCTCATCAAGTAAGAGCATAGGATCCTCTAATTTTTTTCCAGGTGCAACAAAGGGTAAACAAATATCAGGAACAACTTTAAATTCACAAAGTAAAGGACCTTTAGAGTTCAAAATTTTATGGATGGTTTCTTTCAAATCTGTTTTAGATGAACAATATAATGTCTGTATACGAAATGATTTTCCTAATTTTACAAAATCAGGATTCATTAATTTTGTACCAATTATATTTTTATCATAAAATAATTCCTGCCATGTATGTACCATCTGTAGTCTATTATCATTCATGATTAATATTTTTATATCAAGGTTATTTTCAAAAATGGTGGCTAATTCTTGCAATGACATCATAAAACTACCATCCCCATCGATACAAAAAATCATTGAATCGGGATTTGCTAATTTTGTACCGATTGCAAATGGAAGTCCAGTGCCCATTGTACCTAATGAACCACTCGTGATTAATCTATTCGGTCTGTTCCAATGGATAAATTGTGCCGTCATCATCTGGTGATTCCCAACACCCGTCGTGATGTAATAATCTAAATTTTTGATATGATGATTTAATTCCATAAGAACTTCTTGAGTTTTCAAATGGTATTGATCTTTTGTAAAAGATAATGGATATTTTTGTTTCAGTTCTTTGATATCATTCATCCATTCATCCCTCTCAGTGATAATTAAATTATTTTTAATACGATTACAAAATTCTAGTGTGTCCATATTTATCGAAATATTTGGTTGAATCACATTATTTGCGACATCAATATCTTGATTATCTATATTAACATGGATGATCCCAT
>Ga0214923_10002251_pt1 | contig 25960 bp, 39 predicted proteins | sample LL1510_MetaG_FD_177993 | JGI IMG/M metagenome (GOLD analysis project Ga0214923, IMG submission 177993) | Freshwater microbial communities from Lake Lanier, Atlanta, Georgia, United States - LL-1510 | ecosystem: Environmental > Aquatic > Freshwater > Lake | place: USA: Georgia | collected...
TTCAAAGCATCTTCTACAACTCGGGAATTACTACTTTAGATAACACAGAAGTCTGCGCAAATCATATAAAAAAGATTATTGCCGACTGCAAAAAACACGGAATTAAAGTAATTACCTTTGGCTCCCCGACCATGAGAATTGGTAGTAAAGATAAGATCCACCAATTACTACTATCAGTTGATGAAATGCTTGATGGTACAGATATAAAATTCTGTATAGAACCTAATGCCAGATACTACGGAGCAGAATATTATAACACATTAGAAGAGATAGTTCAAGATCTAAAAGAGTATAACTATAAAAATATAACCTCAATGATTGATGTTGGAAATTCAATTCTAGAAGATAAAATTCCTAAAGACGAGTATAAAAAATATAAGGACTATATTTCACATATTCATTTTGCAGCTAAGGATCTTAAAGAGATAAAAGACTATAATTTATATATTAGTTTTTATAACTATCTCGTGCATAAAAACTATAAAGGTTGCATTACCTACGAATTTTCAAATGCTGAAGATATTAAAAAATGCATTAAGGTTTTTATAGGAGAGATAAATAATGACAAATATTTTATTTAAAATGATAGAAGAGTTTTGGAAAAGTGGATCAGATAAGCAAAGTTACCATAATTATTGCGTAGCTTATTATAAATTTTTAAAAAATATAGAGGTATCCAGCATTCTAGAAATAGGAGTTTTAAGAGGAGAATCTTTAAGAGCTTGGTCAAAGATATATCCAAATGCCGAAATCCATGGAATTGACATTGTTTCATCTCTTCTTTTTGAAGAAGGAAATATTAAAACTTTTTTAGTTGATCAATCATCCCCCGAGTCATTGAACCAGTTTCTAATCGAAACAGATAATAAAAAATATGATTTTATTTTGGATGATGGCTCCCACGTCTTTGAGCATGCAAAGACATCTTTTGAAGTTTTATTTGACTCATTAAAAAATAATGGAGTTTATCTAATTGAAGATGTTGTCAAAGTAAGTAATGGATGGCAACAAACAATTATTGATTGGCATGAATTTTTAGAGACAATTCCCAATATTAAATATGAAATTATAGACTGCCATTTTGGACAAAAACCAATACCAGTGCTAGACTCTGCTCTCGGGGATAGCTGCGTTATTGCAATAACAAAAGTGAGAGATTAATAATGAAAAGAATATTACTTACTGGTGCTTCTGGATTTGTAGGAAGTCACGTCTTAAGACATATCCTAGTGAACACAGACTGGCATGTGGTTTGCCCAGTCACATTCACGCATAAGGGTTTATCTGACAGAATTAGGATGGCTGTATCTGGTGTAGACGATGGCTATAATCGAGTAAAGGTTATCCGTTGTGACCTTACCGCACCAATTTCAAGCATTACTGCTCACGAGTTTGGCAAAATTGATTATGTAATTAACGTTGCCTCCGAGAGTCATGTTGATAGAAGTATTGAAGAACCAACTCCATTTATTACTAATAATGTTGCCTTGATTTGTAATCTGCTTGACTGGGCTAGAATCGCACAGCCAGAGAAAATAATTCAAGTCTCTACTGATGAAGTGTATGGGCCTGCACCACTTGGGTATGCTCACCAAGAATGGATTGACCAACACCTACCAAGTAATCCATATTCAGCATCAAAAGCTGCTCAAGAAGATATAGCTTTTGCTTACTGGAGAACTTACGATATCCCTATTGCTATTACCAATACAATGAATATTATTGGCGAAACTCAAGACCCAGAAAAGTTTATGCCATTAACCATAAAAAGAGTTCTTGCCGAGGAAGAGATGACCATCCATGCATCTCCTACAGGAGAGATAGGAAGTCGTTTTTACCTGCATGCTCGTAACCAAGCTGATGGTCTACTACATGTTTTGAACCAACACTTTCCTAAATATGGAGAAGCAAACAAACCAGAACGCTTCCATATTGTTGGCGAACGAGAGATTGACAATCTAGAGATGGCATCTTTAATTGCATCCGCTGTAGGTAAACCGTTAAATTATAGACTTGAAGATTTTCATTCATCTAGACCTGGACATGATTTACGTTATGCGTTAGACGGTAAAAAAATTACCGATACAGGATGGAAATTACCAATTCCATTAGAAGAATCTATTAGAAAAACTGTTGAGTGGACTTTATCCCATCCAGAGTGGTTAAACCTTTAGATTGTTTAAATTTTCTAAATTTACATAAACTTCGCTAATAGTAATATTTCTTCTGGTTTTCATCTTTGTATAGATTAGATTAATTAGATAAGTCATTTTATTTGAATCAATACCAATAGATTTTCCATAATCAAGAGACTTATTTAAAATCATTATCATTTCTTCATTAGCTCTGTTAGTGTTGTAGTCACTAACTGCTTTATGCTCAATAATAACTCTCCAGTCTCTATAAATCTTTTTATTCATGCATATAGCAATAACGCAGAATACAGAGTCTACTCCCCATCCAAGATTTACAGTTTTAAATTCTCTATCAAAATACTCCTGCTCAAACATCCACTCATAAAAATCTAAAGTTATTTCAACTAATTCTCTAGATAGAGCAACCCATATCCCATTAGTGTGAGTTGAAAGAACTAATCCAGGATGTTGTCTAGATTCATAAATAGAAGAACCTTCAAATGACCAAACATCTGCTTCAGTAAAGCACGGGGCATATGCCCAGCAATGCGGGTCAGATTCAAATAGTTTTTCAGCTTTTTTCGTTAAACCTGCGTAATCGTCATATACTCCATCACCAGCATTAAAGATAAAAACAGAATGATCAGTATTTTGAAAATCTACTAGCGCTTTATAAAAATGTCCTAAATACCAAATTTTTTCAGCCGTTACCCAGTTTTCATTTAAATTTGGGTAAGTTGAGTCATTATAAAACATATAATCTAAGCCAGCACTGCTTAGTTGATTATCTATGTCAACAGAGTTTTCGTACACTCTATTCCAAGATACGCAGTATGTTTTTGAAGTCATAGTGAAATCCTATATCAAATAAAAGACGGCTAATTCTTGTAAAATAGTAACAGAAACCCTAATATAAAGGAATTTTTAAAGTGCTATACCCGATTACGGGTGTGGGAGAGCACCTATTTAACAAGAAAAGAATTACTAGCGTCTTTTCTTCTTTTTTCCAACTAAATTTACAACTATTCCAATTAGAAATAGTGATAGCCAGGCAGATGCAAATCCTACCCAAAAGCTGTCTAAGTTCACGGTTATATACATATAAAGCTCCTTTGTTGATAAATACGTATACAGATGATTCTAGCATAATTTTAGTAAAAACCAAACATAAGGAACAATAAAAGTGAAAAAAATTATCAAATTTTTAAGTACAGCAGCAGTAGTTTTATTCTTTGCCCTGTCTTCATCTGCAGCTTATGCCGATACAACTGATGATTATAACAATAAAGTTGCTCAGGCTCAGGCAAAAATTCAAGATTTACAGAACCAATTAAATGATGCTCAGGCTAATCTTGATAGCTGGAGTAGCTCATCAAACGAGCAAGCAGTTGCTATTAATACTGCCCAAACAGCCGTTACTGAAGCACAGGATGCGCTTGACGCTGCCAATGCTCAATATCTTTCAGATAAGGCTACATATGATTCTTACTATAGCACAGTTGTTGATGCACAAAATTCTGTTGCAATAGCAATTGCTGATGTAAATACTGCTGCAGATTTAATTGACAGCACATACGCAACCTACGAACAAAAGCAAATTGCAGCCGACAATGCTCAAACAGCTATGAATTCAGCAAAAAATGATTATGATACTAAACTAATTAATATTGGTGGTCAAGGCTCAACCCCAGGTCTAAAAGTAGATATTTATACCGGCATCAGCAAAAACGGTAATCCACCCTCACGTTCAGATGTAGTTTACACAAAGTGTAAGACAACTACACTTACTCAAATTAACAACAACTGGGGAAGTGGAGATATCCTAGGTTGTGGTGGAGACTATGTCATGCTTCACTACCGGGGCTATATCACATATCCAACTACCACTCGTGTTTACTTCCAAGCTCCAGCAGACGACGGTTTCTATATGTCTATCAATGGCACTCAGGTAATCAATGACTGGTCACTCAAAGGCTGTGGAGCTAACTCGATTGGTTCTTTTGCATTTACTGGTGGAAAGTCTTATGCAATTGACGCTTGGTTCTATGAGTGGGGTGGAGGGGCTTGTTCTACGCTTTACTACCAACCAACTGGTGGACAATGGTCAATTGCTCCAACTTCATTCTTTACACAAGATGCAGTTGCAACCTGGGTAAAAGATCCAGCATTAAAAACTATCCTAGATCAAAAAACTGCAGCTTACGTTGCTGCCGTTAATGAAGAAGAACAGGCTAATCAAGTTTACCTTGCAGCAGAGGATAACTACGATGGAAAATATTTAACTTATTCATATTTAAGCCAAGATTTAGCAAGTAAGAGAACAACTCTAACTAACTATGAAACTGTAATGAATAGTTCAGAAGCTAACTGGCAATCTGCTAGCGATACAAGTGCAATAGCAAATGCAAACTTGCGTGACTTAAAAGCTGAATACGCAACTACATTCCAAGGAATTCAAACAGCAGCACAGAGAGTTGACAACCTTCAGGCTCAGCTAGAGCAAGCAAAGATTGATTTAGCAAATATTCCTAAACCAACTGCTTCTGATAAGCGTAAACCTAAAAAGTCAAACCCTAAATACTTTGCTGATGGAGCTTATATTCCAAGAGGAGCTTTTGTGCCTAACCCAAAATAATTCCGCCCAAGGAATTCAGCACTAATCCCGTTGCTGACATTCCAGTTCTGGGGGCGGTCTTTCAGGGAGTAGCAGACGTGTTTAACGCTTTAGGAAACATCGGTGCTGACCTACCCCCAGCGGTTAGAGAAAAAGCTCAAAAGGTAGTAGTTTCTGCAATTATTGTTAGTCAAATTGCTACTCAAGCTGCAGGTATTGCAACATCAGCAGCCAGTTCGAGCAGCTCCTCATCTTCAGGTTCTAGTAGAAGGAAAACAAAATAATGAAAGATTTCTTTAATGACTTACTAAACCAGTTATGGACTTTACTAGGCATGTTTGTGGCCTGGATTGTTTTAGAGGGTTCAGCAAAAACCGTTGTTGGGTATTGCATAGTAGGAAGTCTCACCCTTTGGATGATAACTTACAGGCTTAGAAACCCTAAAAATAACGACGATGACAATGACAATAACACTGAATAATTAGGAGAAAATAATGAAAACGTTTGGAAACGTATTAATGAGAATACTGGCAACCTTTGTTAACTCTGCCCTAGCAGTTATTGGTGCTGGACAAGTGGCAGGATCTGTAAGCGGTATTCAAATTCCACTTTGGTTTAGCGCAGTAATGGGCGGTGTTATGGCAGTTGCCAAGGTCGTTGAGCTTCTATCCCTTGCATTCCTTGAGGATGGTAAGTTGACTCGAGCAGAGATTGACGCAGCATTCCAACAGACTGTAAAAATCAAAAACATAGACGAAAAAACCTCAACAAGCACCAAGAGCTAATCAAAGTCAACAAATAGGAACTAAGTTAAAATTGATTGTAAACCTATCTATTAAGGAGAAATAATGTCAGACGTAGTTTACTACGAACCATTTGACCCAAAGCTACGTGGAGACGAGCTTGGAAACCTAGCACCATATCGTAACGGACGTCCACACCGTGGACAGGACTGGCATCCAAAGGAGAAGAGCCCAATCAAGGCGATCTGCGATGGCACTGTTGGTCTTGTTGAATGGACTGATGTTCTAGGTTGGATTATCGTTCACTCATCAGCAGATGCAAAGCACTGGGTTCTTTACGCTCACCTTGCAGAAAAGCCTACCCTTGTAAAGGGCGACAAGGTTGTTGGTGGCAAGACTGTTCTTGGTCTTGTTGGTGGCGGTAAGAACACCCCTAGCGGTTCCGCAAGTACCGGGGCCCATCTCCACATGACAGTTGCTACCATGGGTAAGAACTTTGCTGGAGTTGAAGCACACCTACTTCCATTCGAGCGTCTAGTTGACCCTCTAACCCTTTTCGGAGCAGCACCAAAGAAAACTGTAGCCGCTAAGGTTGCATCAGCCGTTAAGAAAGTTGTTCCAACTAAGAAGGCATAAAGACTAGAACAGGCATAAAGGCGTTTCTCCGTTCAGACTGTATAACGCGAAATAAAGAAGCCCCTAGAAAAAATCCCCCTGACTTGATCCATCAGGGGGTTTTTTTATAAGTTCATTACTTATTTACAAATATACCCAGCTCCACCAGTTATTAAAATTTTCATAATTTATTGTCCTTTTTTATTCTTAATGCCAAAATTCTACTCCACCATGCCAAGAACAGGTTCCTTGTCTATGCCTAGAGTAAGAGATAGTTCCATCTCTACAAGTTGCAGTACCATTTGAATAGTTATTTTCTGTTGAATAGTTTGCGCTATAAATACAAAACTGAGGATGATCTGTACAGACTATTGTTTGCCTATTTGATAACCAAACATTATAAGCTTTATCACATACTGGTGTATGAGTACTCAACGAGTCATATTCAACATTATCTCCATTTTCATCTAATGGGACATACACTGAATTTCCTGGATCAAAAGGACAAACAAAACTAGTTGTAAACATATAAGAACGAAGTGGCTGTTCTTTTATCCAATTTAAATATTCTTCTTCAGTAGGAACAGATACTACTTCAGATACAGTTTTAACTACCGGATCTGGAGTAACCATATCTTTTATCCAATAAAATCCACCCAAAGCAAATGCAGCTATTATATGAGCCGGCATAAACCATATAACTATATTTTTAAGTATTTTTTGTACTGTCTTCATTGTTGTCTTTCTGTTTGTTTAATCTAAATATATCAAATGTATTAAATTTGTCAAGTCTGTTATAAAACCGTTATAAAAGAAAACCCCCCGAGAACACACAAATCGGGGGGCTTCCTTTACCAACAGAAAGGAATAAACAACAAAGAGAGAACCAAGGAGCTCTTATGCTGCATATTTATTATATATCAAAAACTATAGTTCATCGTCGTCACGAAACGGGTTTTTTTCATCATCTAAAAATGCTCCACCCTCAATTATTGATTTCATAATGTCTTCAAAAGACTGATTTACCCTTACAATTTGCCTATCTCTAGCATGTAGCTCAAGTATTTCAGCTTTATATATAAGTTTAATCATCTTTTTCTGATCACGCTCAGAAAGGTTTTTTAACAAAGAATTGTTTAAAATCATAATTTTAATATCATAAAGGTGGCGTTGCTTTTGAATTTTAAGCAATTGTCGTTCACTAATCATTTTTAGCTCTTTTCTTACTAGCTATATTAAAATCATACATCTATTCCTCGATCCACAATTATTAAATAACCATTTTTTTCTGTAAAATAAAGTTTATCATGAGTGCTATATTTCAAGATATCCATTTTTACAAGTTGGTCTAAAATTTCTTTTTTAGCTTTTAATGCTTCTTTTTGAATAATAAGTATAATTTCTTCCGGAAGCTCTTCTTGATTTTTAGAAATAATACTGCTACTTTCTAAACTTATGCAAAAAGTAAAGACTTTTCCATCCTGATATCAATAATTGTTTGAAGACCAGAAAGACTATAATTATTTGTAATCACTGTATCAAATTTATAATCATTCATTGCATGCTCAGATATATGATCATTTGCTGGACCGATACCATAACGTTCTATTCTCCATACCTCTCCACCTAAACTTTTAATTGCATCAGCTTCATTTGGGAATCTAACATCAGCAAAAACTACTTTGCTGCCATCTTCGATACTGTCAATAGCGGCGTCTACCCAAAAGTCTTCTCCCCACATATCTCTACCGACTTCAGTTCCAAATCTTTGTAAAAGAGGTCTAACATCAGGACAACGATCTTTTATTTCATCCCAGCCATAAATATCAATTCCAACTCTTAAAGGAGTTCCTACCACACTATTTATAGTCACCTTTGGATTTAATCTATAGAGGGCCTCTTTCATGGGAGCAGCAAAAGACGTTTTTACATATCCATGTTTTTCAACTAAATAGTCTGCAGTTGTATCTTTACCAGATCTAGCCCACCCACTGAGTCCAATAACTTCTACTCTTGGCTTTAGCTTTCCATCACGCAATATATAAATAGGTAGACCGATGGCCTTAGCCACATAAACTTCTAATGAGGCCCCTTTGGAATTTTGCCAACCAGGAAGTACACAAATCGCTTCAGCTGCCATAACACTTGGAAGATCACGACGCATATAATAAGCCCAACTGTTATTAGGACGTTCAGGACTGCCTGCACTTTTAAGAGCTTCTTCAATTGTTTCTCCATCGTTATGGGCGGGATTTAATGGCTCATAGCCTAATTCAATAAGTTGCTTTTCAGCTTCAAAGAATGCAGGAAAATTCCAATCTTCCATTCCACTCATTGGCCCAGCAATATAAATTTTTGTCATTATGTCTTTCCGTTAGTAAAAGTTATTTAAGTATATATACTAATAGCTCAGGATTATCTTTCAAAACCATAATAATTGGTTCTTCATACAATCCTATAAAATAGTGCTCCCAAATTTCAAAATCATCTTTTTTTGTCGGCTTCACTGAGTTATCAAAAACAGAATATATTGCATGAAAAATTTCATGAATTAAAGTAGTTCTTTGTTTTGAAAACTTTAAGGAAGAGTCTATAACAATTAAATTTTCTGCTCCTAAAGTATAGCCAAACGTAGAATCATTAAGCATTCCGTCATCTTTTCTATCTCTCAAGATAACATCAAATACTTGCGTTCCTATTTTTATTTGGGCTGGAATACTCATTATTCATCCTTATTTTGACTTCCAAGTGTAAATACTATCATTAATAAAGAGGATGCTACAGCACCAATCTGAGCCATAATCCAGCTTATTCCAAGTAGCCAAGTAAAAAATAAATTGTAAATAATCTCAAAATATAGCATCCAAAATAATAATGACGCAAGTGCAATTTTTCTTTTATTATTCATTATCGGACTCAATAAAATTTAAAAGTTTTTTTAAATCAACAGCAGTATGGTTTATTGAAATCATTGTATTTTCTTTAATCCAAGCAACAAGATTTGCTTTATAGTCAGACACTCCAACCATATATCCAAAATCAAAAGTTGCATTGTGAGCATCAGAAACTGCTTGTTCCAGTAATTTTTTTGATTCATAGTAGTCCGTTACTAATTTATCTTTTTTATTACTCATTTTTCCCCCTACCTTTATCAGCTTTAGTTTTCCTATTTCTTTTAGCTTGCTCGTATAGCTGTTTTCTTTTTCTCATATATTCTTCTCTTAGTTGCCTAAGAATTCTGTTATATTCTTGTTCTTCTTCTTTTGTCATTCCATTTCCTCTTCATATAAATGAATTTCCATTTGTAAAATAGTAAGCCTATCTTTTAAACTTTTAATTTCTTTTCCAGAGATTTCTAGTTTTTTTTCTAAAAGATCAAGTTTTTCTTCTACACTTTTAAGTGTTATTTCAAAATCTTCACTCATTTTTAAATTCCTTTATTTCTTTCATTGCAACATCAAACGGATGAAGTGCAATTAAGGACGTCGGCTTTGACTCATAATACCGCTGTCTAAGTTTTTCTAAAATTTCAAGAATTCTTTCTTGCTCTTCGGCAATTCCATCTTTTTTACCATAATCATATGCTTCAAGACTCATTTTAGTTCTTTCTACTCTTATTGTTCAAATGCATAATTAAATCAATTAGTGCCAAAACAATAGTAACGGGAAGCATCCAGCAACCTATATACCAAAGAATCAATCCAAAATTATACATTAAGTAATTTGTAAACCAGTCAAGAAAAAACATAATGCCAAACTCCGGGTGGTCTGATAAAAATGCATACAGCGTATTATCTAGTATCCAAGCAATTGCCATAAAACCAAATCCACATATTGGAAGTGCAAGCAATCGAGTCCAAATATTTCTTATAATTTCTTGCACTCTATTATTATTATTATTCATTGATATCTTTCTTCGCACATTCCACGCAAGTACACTTAATGTGATTACGGTACAACTTAAGGCACGGAGTTAGTTTATCTATTTTGATATCTTTAGGGCCAGCCTCTGTATAAATTACATGCCAGCCAGGAACCATGCTTTCTCTAAGAACTCCAAGCTCGATAAGTAAATTTATAACTCTTTTGTTCTCTTTAAGGACTGCATCGATTCTTCCCTTGATTGATTCATCAAGATTTATCCAGTTACTCATTTGTTCTCTCCTCTGATAAGAGCAATAGCTTCATCTGCATTAATAGCCGTTACTGTACCATACTCAAATTCTACTTTTTCAGACCAGTATTCTTTTAGTTCCTCTAGCAGTTTAATAATGCGTTCACGTTCACGAGAAGTTGCAATCTCAATTAACGCTTTGCTATATCTATCTATATTAATCATTCATCAAACCTATCTAGACATACTTCTTCTTCACAGTGGTCACAGTATGTAATGATTTCACTTGCTCCACTACTTGTAGTGATTTCTTGGTCTTCATTCCATTCTTCACATTTAGGACATTCATAACTACGGGTAATGCTGATTTCGTCATCCCAAGGGGTTGCTAGTTTCCATTCATCATATCCAGGTAGCTCGTAACTCATTTTTATTTCTCCTTAGTTGTCGTGCTTTTCGCACATTTGTATTGCCTGATCTTGCGTAGGATATTTATCCCAGCAATTGTTGTTAGAAAATAATATAGCTGATATTAATCCTATTGTCAACAACAATAATCCAATAAGAGTAAATTTAATCATTATTTTCTTTTTCTTTCTTTTCTGCTTTTTTGCGTTCTTTTAGTTCTTTAACAATATTTGCGTCTGTTTTATTCTTGTAGTGTACTCGCTTAATCATGTCTAAAGTACAGCTTCTAAAACCCTCACGACCAATTAAGTCTATCCACTCAACGCCTTTTTCGGTTTTTACATACTTAACGAATTGATAACGACCAGACCAACCAGTAACTTTTAACTCAGTTCCAGGCTTGACATTCCGTCCGTTAATCTGCATCTCGGTTTGAATCTCCCAGTCCTTATTTGGCCTAGGTCCATCAGAAACCGAACTCTTACGTCTCTTCATCTTTATCTTCTCCAATAATGGCGTCTATTATGTTCTTGACAGTAGACGCATACCATATTCTGCCATTCTGCGTAGGGACCTCATCTTTGTTAAGTCCATCTGCAATCTGACGATAACTGCGTCCACTACTTCTTTCTAGCATAATTCTGTTCTTAATGTCAAGTGGAGTTTTATTTTTAGGTCCCATGTCCACTCCCCAGCGAACCCCCCTGTCGCGTCTGTCTTTATGGACATCCTTCTGCCTCGCAGCAATAATTCCTCGCTCCATCTCAGCTAAAGCACTCATAACCGTCACAACAAATCGTCCTTGATAAGAAGATGTATCTAGGTTCAAATCCAGCATAATTAACCGCCAACCCTGTTTATTAGCCATATCCACGATATCAAGGAAGTCCGTTGTACTTCTAGCTAGACGGTCGATTCTAGTAACAATAAGGGCGTCTGCTTCTTTTCGCTCTAAGCGAACAAGAGCATCTAATAAAGCAGGACGTCCCTTAACACTTTTACCAGAACGGCCTTCTTCTCGGACAACTTCCCACGAAGAAAATCCATGAAACTCTGCAGCCGTTATAAGCTGTCGTTCCTGCACATCCAACGAAACACCATCATTCACCTGCATCTGCGTAGATACTCGGGCATATAAAAGTGCTTTACCAGTAGGTGCGTCCATTATTTTAAACTTTATCTAGGCAGTCTTTGCAGATAATTCCAATCATTTGAATATTAACAATTGGCATCGAAAACTCGTAAAAGTCTTCAGCTTCAACAGCGCATCGATGGCAAGTATGAGGGTAGCTAGGGTCCTCTTCATCTTTTAACGATTGCTGTAAAGCGCAGTCCATACAGTAAATGTAATTAGGATTTTTAACAAATCCAACCCATATAGTTGGATTTAGTGGATCAACATGCTCGCAGTGCTCTGGAGCTGGAATATCTTCATCATTGTCATACTTTTCTTGAAGACTTGTAATCCAGGTCCATTCTTGTAAAAGATAGCCGCTAATTATTTCTTTTCTAGTTCTAGCTTTCCCAGACTGGGTATAGCCCATTTCTTCCTTTAAATTTTCAGATTTACGAAAAGCAGCATCAGTATCTTCAGCTGCTGCTTGCAGCTGCTCTTCAATTCGAGCATATAGAATTTCATCATCACTTGGTACATTATTTTCCATTGTTTTCCTTTTGTCATTGTTACTATTTAGATTAATAGCATATCAGAAACCACGGACATGTACAAACTTAATCCTAAGTTTGTACGGCGTTTATACAAAATAGTTTTGTACATTAACTTTGCTGACCATCCTGGACTCGAACCAGGAACCTTAGAGTTAACAGCTCTCTGCTCTGCCATTGAGCTAATGGTCATTGGAAGACCTAGTACTGACCTTTCCCAAGTTTGGACCTTGGTTCCAGAGGTTCCCACCCTTACGGGTCGTCTCAAGCGTCGCCGCCCCGCCGGTTGGTCTTGTGGACTCGGCGGTAAAGAGCCTTTGGTTGGAGCGCGACCCGCTCTTGAGCGGTCCTCGCGAGTGAGGTAGCCCGGGGGCATCTCGACCGCGGAGCGGGTCGCTTGGCAGGAAGAGGCGAGGGGCGTAGCTTGGTGATGACGCCCCCGGGTGCGCTTTGCCTGCCCGGTCGGCGGGGAGTGGCGGCCGGCGTGTTCATAGAACGCCGGCGCGCGTCACCCGCCTGCAACTTCTCCTGCTGACGAAACAGCAGGCGGAGTCACCCGCGGCTAGTTGCCATGCCGCGGCAGTGGACTGCTGGGAGTTGCACCCAGCCGCCTCCCGTTTACTAGCCCCACACACGAGGGCATCGCTCAGCGTTCTAACATGCAGTCCTATTTTAGTCTACTTAGTGAATGTAAGTAGAACTAAAAATGAAGACAAAATCGCACCTTTGATAGTGTCAGTATACGACTTATCTACTGATTTATTCTTTTTTAGTTGCATCATCAACTCGCTTTCTTACTCGTTATCTACAAATAAGCTACAGCGACGTTGGTGAAGCTTGGTGCCAGATGCGTTCTGGCAGACGGTTTCATTCGCTTGCGCAGGCGAAACACACCGCAGTGGAGATGCGGGGAATCGAACCCCGGTCCAGTTACGGATCCATTGTTTTTCTACAAGCTTAGGCTTTACCAGCCACGGTACTGCAAAGGCGGGATCTTGAGGTCTCCTGCTGCAACCTTTTTGGTTTATCCTATTTATTTAAAACTCAGCTGCCCACTTAGGACTAGTGCTTTGCTGAGGGCACTTGTGCTACTGTTAAGCAGCTAGTGCGAATGCAGAACGTGATTCAGCATTTATTTTATTTAGCGGTTTTACGAGACTCCGCTATCTCGGCTTGCTTTACCAATTTCAGAATAACTGTCGAAACCAGTCATCCCCTATATTTAATTATATTATGTTCTAACTTATCTTATAAGAGTATTCGGGACAATAAGTTGCAACTCCAGAGCCAATGGTAAACCCAACAAAGCCAAAGAAATCGGGATCAGTACTGTCAAGACTTGCTACAAGACTATAAGCCAAAGACTCAAAGTCTCCACCGTCTCTAAAATATGTACAAGCCGATTGAGCGATGTCAACTAATTCTGAATCTGAATATAAGCCTGCATAATAAGGGTACTGAGCTCTAACAACACTTACATAAATTTCTTTTTTAGTATAAGTATGAGTAGGTGTTGGCTTAGGTGTAAATGTTGGAGTCGGGTCAGGATCTGCCGTATAAGTCGGCATTGGTTCTGGGTCGATAGCATGTGTTCCAGAACTACTGCACCCAGCGAGGGTTACTAGCAACAAAACAGCGCTAGTTACTGCAAATGATTTTTTCAATCTTCTAACTTTCTTTTTGACAGCAAAGCTTTTTCTTTTACAACGTTATACTCATCAGCTGTCATAACTCTGAGCGCACGTTTAACTTTATCAAAAATCTTTGGACGTTTTTTCCAAGCTTTTCCATTATTTCTATCAGGACCAGTTTTCTGAACCACTGCTGGCTTTCCGCCACTGCTTTTACCTTTTGCCATATCATTTTTTCTTTCTATTAAATTAGTTGCGGCGGTGGGATTTGAACCCACGACCTCCAGAGTATGAGTCTGGCGAGCTACCGAGCTGCTCTACGCCGCGACGTATTTTTTATTATACATCTAATCCACGATTAGTTGCTCGCCATACTGAAGGAGAATGATTTTCTTGTATAGCACGCTTATGTTCAAAATTTTCATATAAACGAATAATATGAATACAGGGGTCACCTTCTTCAAATTCTAAATCTTCTGCTTCACTAGTAGGTAATCCATCATGGGTATAGCAGACACCGGGACCACACCAACCATTATTAATTCCGAGTTGAAGCCATTCTTCAAAATTCATAAATTTTCTTTTTTTATATGCCCCGTCTGTTTTTAGGCAGACGGGGACTAATTTTACGAAAATACCTATAACAAACGGCTAATCTACTATTAGGTAAATCGGTTGTCACGGGATTGTGACGTGTATATATTATCAAAAAAACTATACAAATACAACAAAACCCCCAAAAAGGGGGTCTTGTTTATTAAATTGCAAGCTCTAACTATCAGAAGTTTTTGAGCTCTTTTTTGTTTCTGCAAGTGCAGCCTCCGCTGAGCTAGCAAATGCAATGTTGATTTCTTGCTCATCTAGAACGCCATCAACGACGTAAGCACGAGCCAGCGATTCTGCAACTTCCATAACACCAACAAAAGCCGCGATTAGGGCTGACTGCCATAATTCAACGCCACCTATAGAACCAGCAGCTAGAACAGCACTAACTTTTAGAATTACAAGAGCAACAGTTCTCTTGAAAATAGTTTTTATAATTTTCATTTTTCTCCCAGAAGGATGTAGGTTTTAACCCTCTCTCCCAAGAGCTATTTATATTTTATCCTATTTTTTACTTCTTAATTTTCTTCTTGTTCTAATCTCTTTGCGATTCTTTTCTGTTAAACCGCCCCATATTCCAAGTAAACTAGGGTCATTTATAGCATATTCTGCACATTCTACTTTATATGGACAAGAAGAGCATATAGCTTTTACTTCTTTTTCATGTGCATATTGAGAAACTATTCTTGTATATTCAATTCCATCTTTTATATATGTATATTCACTTCTTTCTTCAGCAAAAAATCCATCTGGAAAACTTTCCGAACATGGTGGTGCTCCATATTTATTAAAATCTGGATAGTTTTCTGGTATAAAATTTTCCATTAAATTATTTACTTTCTACTTATATATGCTTCCCCCAAAACCATGGCCAAATTGTATTGGTGGAGCAAAGAATACTTTTATTAGCCTACCATTACAACCTTCTACTTTGCAAATTAATTTTTCTGGCTCATCATCAGTTATTCGTCTAGTTTCTTTATACTCATGATTTTTATCTTCCGGCTGTTCTTCACATTTATATACATAAGTTGGCATTACTTCTCCTCTACCAATGAATTTAATTTATCTAATCTAAATCCTGACCAACTGTCATCCCCCGCCACAACAACGGGGGCTGACGCATAGCCTTTTTCTTCAATGAGAGCAAATACTTCGGGACTATCTGAAATCATTTTGGACTCGAACTCAATACCTTTGACGGTTAGAAACCGTTTGGTCTGCTCACAAGCAGTGCAGTTTGGGTTACTGTACACGACTACCATTACTTTTGATTCTCCACAATTAATTTAATCTCACACGCATCTGTAGTACAGTAGGCATCTCCGATAGCTTCAATACCGAGACCCTGATAAATACCAGCTAAAGAGATAGGGAACAACTTTCCAGCGGCTTCTTCATACTCTTCCTTAGTGATTTGGGTATAAGGCATTTGAGGATAGACGTGGTTTCCTGAAGGTAGGAATGATACAGTCTTCAACTGACCATCGTGCATATGTAGAACAGTGCCAATCTTGTCTGACTCAGTTTCTGGGTCAAAAGTAACGGTAACAGAAACAGAGTTGTCTGACCAGTAACGCTGGGCAATAACAGCCAAGTTCATCTTTTCAAAGATAGAAACATCGCGTTCTGCTCTCATGGCACCAGACTTGATTGGAAAGAATACAACCGAAGTAGTGTCTGGAGATTCTGAAGCTGGTTCTACACGATAGTTAGCCATCTTGAATAGAGGCAACATAGGGTCATTATTTCCAAAACGAATTGCACGCATAAAGTACTCGCCACCAGGAGTCCAGTGAACACCAGGGCTTTCACCGGCCAAGATAGAAACAGTTCCAGATGGCTTTACGGTTGTGGTCTTTATTGACTCACGAATACCCAACCACTCAGAATATGTAATGTCATATTTCTTGACCACCGCATAGCCCTCGTTCATCCAAGTACGAAGTTCTGGGAGACCCTTGCGGTCAGCAAAATTAGCGATACCAGACATGGAAGTTCCGATACGACGGTTTCTCTGCATAATAGCGTTTGTCTCTTCCCAGTGGGTAGGAAGTAGAGTTACGGTTTTAGCATAAAGGTAAGCAAACTTCAAAGTACGTTTGTAGTCCTCCAAATCCTTATGGCGATTAAGATAAGTCTCAACAAGAGTACACATTTCGTAACTCTCCAAAGACTGCTCTGCACAAGGGTTATACCCCATGATTCGGTGATCTTTGTTATTTATTGGATCAATCAAACGGCCATAAGCTTTTGAAATATCTTCCCAAATAACACCTGGCTCACCGTTGCGAACAATACCATCTACAATTCTTGAGAAGTCAGTTCCAACATTTACCATGACAGAATTATTTGACATCCAACCCCAACCAGGATTTTCAGGGTCATAAGAGTTACGTTCAGGAAAAGCTTCAGCGTTCTTAAGATTTAGAAAGTTATCATCGTCAATACGGCCAATCAAAAGTTCAGCAGAGCGACGAACATTTCCAGATACAACACAGCGGCCAATTAGGTTTCCAATGTCAGCAATATCAACGGTAGTTAGAAGCTGCCCAGCACGACCATTAAACATCTCACGAATCTTTTTGTGAAGAATAACCAATGGATCTGGACCAGATGCGGTACCACCAAAAGTTGCAATAGGGGATCCGTATGGACGAATCTCGCTATAGTCAAACTTCCAAGTTGGCTGTTCTGGCTTTAAATATGAGTTGATAAGGGCAACAGTTGACTCTTGCCAACCCTCACGAGTATCAGGAATTACATATTCTTGTTCTACACCGGGAGTGTAGATCTCAAAGCCTTTGTCAGCACCTTTATCATCAAAGCCCACGCCAACACCCAGCATTGATGCTTCCATAAGAAATGCAAATGGCTTACCTGGATTTTGCTTCGTCATCTCTAAAGTAGACACAAAGGCACAGTTTTGTAAAGCCGCAGAATTCTTCTGAACATTTACAATTTCGGTTCCCATAACCCAGAGGCCACGACCAGGAGGTGACCATTTTAAATTAAATAAAGAGTCAAAAAATTCTTTAGCCGAAGCAGCAGCTTTAGCATCTGACCAAGGTAGTCTGTTTGCTCGTGCATGGTCTTTTTGAATCGAGTATGTACCATTAGTTACACGCTCGCAAACCTCAGCCCAAGTCTCCTTTGAGCCATCTGCTTTTTTACGGGAGTACGTACGCAAGAATGTAATTTCGCCCACAGAGTTGCCAGCGGCATCTTTGTATCCGAAAGGTGATTCTTTTTGCTTGTACTCCGCTACGAATTCTTCATTTAACTTAAAAGAGAACATATGAAATTATTACTTTCTTTAAAAGGGAGTATTTGACGTTTTACCAGTATACCTCGATTTTATGTAACCGAGTATTTAGTATTTTATAAGAATAGTGCATCCATAATTTCTTTGCAACTTGGACAAATCTTAAGTTTTTCTGGGTCTCTAGATGGAATAAATGTAACACCACACAAAGCTATTACAAGAGTTCCCATAATATATCCCTCAGTAACCGAAGCAGATTCTGCATAATGGGCATAAATATCAGAATTATCCGAATCAGATGTTGTTGGATTTTCTAATAAATCTAAATTAAAATTATTCATCTTTTATGTCCTCTAATAAATTTAAAACTTTATCTTTAGAAATAATACCTATGTAAGAATCATAATCTTGTTTTCCAAAACTTATTATTAAATCATTATTTTTTTCTACTAATCCAATAGCAAATTCTACTCCAGGGGAAATAAATCTAAATGGCTCGCTGCACTGAATGACATTTCCATACCAATCATATCTAACAAATATATGATAATAATCTCTTATTGGATTATCTATATAACCATTGTATTTATAGTCATAAGCTCTATATTTAGTTTGTTTATATCCATGAGCTATGGACAAATAAGTTTCGTCTTTTAAATCAATTAAACAAGACCCACCACTAAATTTTACTTTTTTAATATTTTGCTCATTTACAATTTTACCATCTTTTATGGTAATTCCACAATTATATATAAAATCAAAATTTGGATTTTTTTCGTAAGGAACAACCCAATTTTTTTCTACTTTTAAGCCGAGAGGAGAATCATACATTTCTTCAAAACTTGCCTCATTTTTATTTTTATCATATTTAAAAAGACAAACTTTAACTGATTGCATATCGGGGCATTCATAGACTACGCCTAGTAGCCACCAAGAGGAGTCTCTCCAAAATAGTCTTATGTCCTCGATGCCTCTTTTAATGGGGAATGGAAAATTAATAAATTTTATTTCAGAAAAATTTTTTAAAGTTTTTAAGTCATTATCTAGCTCAGCAAAATAGTTTTTAAAAAGTATTACAGAGGTTGATGTATCATATTTGTCTGATATGTCAGTATACATAAGCGTATACGATGGAAATTTCAATCTAAAATTAGAAGATTTAAAAACAACTGCATAATTATTTTTTGAATCTATTCCTATAGACGGGTTAAATAAAGACCACACTTTTGATTTGAGAAGTGAATTATCAGCCAAAAAATGCACTTTTCCGCCCATTTCTTCAAAAGAAATATACTGTGGAAAATTAACATGCATATATTTAAGTATAGTTAGCCTCGCTACTTGCTACTAATTAAATAAGGTAAAATTAGTCTTATAGTTAACACTTATTTTAAGGACTTGCCGTGAGCTGCGTTGCCGGAGTATACAATATTACTTGTAATCAAGGTGCTACATTTCACCGTACCATAACCTGGACGGATTCAGCAAGAAATCCATATGACATTAGTAATTATACAGCACGAATGCAGGTTAGACCAAATATAACTTCTTCAACTATAGTACTAGAACTTAAAACTCAAAATGGAACAATAACACTAGGAAATACAACATCAACAAAAGGTCAAATTAATTTGCTAGTTTCAGCAAACGTTACAACTAATTTAGTTGCTGGTATTTATGTTTATGATTTAGAACTTGTATCTAACAATGGAGTAGTTGACAGAATTCTTGAAGGAAATTTTAAAATTAATGCCGAGGTAACTCGATAATGTCGACTATTTTTGAGGATAAACCTAATAAAGTTATAGTTAATCCTAAAGATGTAAATAAAGTTATTGTTCAAGAACAAATAACACATGTTGAAATTGGAGTAGGCGGGCCTCAGGGAGTTCAAGGAGAAAAAGGTGAAACTGGGGCAGCAGCAACAGTAGAAGTAGGCACAACTACTACAGGTTCTCCAAATACATTAGCTTCGGTAACTAATTCAGGAAATAGTACAGCAGCAGTATTTAATTTTACAATTCCTCGGGGAGTTACCGGTACAGCCGGGGAAAAAGGAAGATACACTATATCCGAAAGTCCTCCAGCAGATCCACAGGCTGGAGATACATGGTTTAACTCTTCAACAAGTAAAATGTATATTAGATATGATAATTTTTGGGTAGAAACATCAACTAGCTATGCAGGACCGGCAACTAATTTAAGTATTGGTGGAGTAACTACCGGGCAGGCTGGAACTGCAGCTTCAGTATCAATAGTTGGATCAGCTCCAAATCAATCTCTTTATTTTACTATTCCAAGAGGATCAACCGGTATTCCTGGAACTAATGGTTATGGAGTGCCAACTGGAGGATCAGCAGGTCAGATTCTAACAAAAATTGATTCAGTAAACTATAATACAACATGGTCTGACCTACAAAATATTTACTCTCCAACAGCAGTAAGATGGTCACCAACTTTTCAAGCAACTGGACTTACTTTTACAGGTACAAATTCAACTTATCCTACTTATAATTCTTATTATGTTAAAATTGGCCAGCTTGTAACATTTAATATAAAAATTCAAATGACAACAGTAACCAATTTTGGTACTGGACAATTCAAAGTAGATCTTCCATTTATACCAATTGCTTCAGCCGCTAATCACTTTTCCGCCTGGGCCTGGGTAGACCCATCTCAACCAGCTGATGAATTAAATGGGCATGTTCAAATGGTTGCAGATCACATATCCGGGTCTCAAACATTAGATTTACACTGGCTTAAAGAAACTACAGCCAGTCCAAAACCATTAATTGAAAGTTTACTTACTCAAGGAACACCAGTTACATTTACTACAGCCAGCATATTTTATGTAAATGGCACTTATATTTCAGCAAGTTAGGACAAAAATGACAGCAATAGATTTTCCAAATAATCCAACATTAAATCAAATATTTACATTTGAAGATAGAACATGGAAGTGGACAGGTTTCTCATGGGATGCTGTAATTGTAACTTCAATCACAGGGCCTCAGGGACCTCAAGGGCCGGCTGGATCTCCCGGCATAGGAATTCCTGACGGTGGATCTACCGGACAGGTTCTTATAAAACAATCGTCCGAAGATTATAACACAGCATGGGGTATAATTCCACCTTCTTCGTATACTCATACTCAAAATGCGGTATCATTAGAGTGGATAATTAACCACAATTTAGGCTATTATCCAAACATTGTTGTTGAAGATTCTGCCGGTACCAGAGTAGAAGCCGACATTACTTACAATAACGTAAATCAAATAAAAGTGAAATTATCTGTACCACTAAGCGGACGCGCTTACTTATCATAGGACTATAAATGGCTCGTAATTTTTTAGTACCAATTAATCTCAATAAAAATGAGTTACAAAATGTTGCTATTCAAAATCTGGCTGGAGATCCAGCTTCTCCTGCAATTGGTCAAATTTACTACCACTCCACCAACAAAGAACTAAGATATTACGATAATACATCTTGGAGAATTGTTACAACAGGAACAATTAGCAATTTAACATTCAACAATGGTGGAACTGGAGCTGCATCAGGTAGCGTCTTTAATGGTTCTGGTGCAGTAACTATATCATATAATTCAATTGGTGCAGCCCCTCAAGCTTCTCCTATTTTTACTGGAACTGTAAACATAAGTTCTTTTACAACCGCAGGTGTAGTATTAACTAGCGCTACCGGTATTTTAAGCAGTAATACGGCAGTTCCTGACACATATTTAGCAACAATTTCATCTTCTGGAAAAGTACTAAATTCGGCAACAACTGCTACGGCATCTAATACTGCAAATGCAATTGTTGCAAGAGATGCAAGTGGAAACTTTACAGCAGGAATAATAACCGCAACCTTAAATGGTGCAGCTGCATCTCTTACAAATTCTTTAACATTTAGTACTGGACTATCGCTAGACACAGGAACTACATTTAATGGTTCATCTGCAAAAACAGTATCAGTAGATACAAATGTTATTGCTACCGTTGCTTATGTTGATTCCGTCACTGCAGGTCTAAACGTTCACGATGCTGTTAAATACGCAACTACTGCAAACTTAACATCAGCAACCTATACTGCGGGTTCAGCTGGTGCAGATGGAGGAACTGGTGTTGGAGCAACTCTTGTTTATCCAGCTGCCGGAAACTCAATTGATGGAGTGACTCTTGTTGCTCAAGATGCTACTGACAAGACCCGTATTCTTGTTAAAAACCAAACAACTTTAACGCATAACGGTATTTATTATGTAAATGCTGTAAGTACAAGTATTACTCTTATTCGTGCTGCAGATGCCAACAATAGCACTATTGGAGAAGTATCTGCCGGTGACTTTGTATTTGTATCTGACGGTAATAGCAATAAATCAACTGGTTGGACTCAGAAAAACTCTGGTACAGCAACCAGTGGAACCATCAAGATCGGTACCGACAACATTGAATATACTCAGTTCTCTGGTGCTGGAACTTATCTTGCAGACGAATCATCGCTAACTCTTAACGGAACTACATTTTCTATTAAAAACACATGGGGTGGTCAAACCAACCTTATAACTCTTGGAACCGTAACAACAGGTACATGGAATGCAAATACTATTTCTGCATCTAAAGGTGGTACCGGTACTGCAGGAACAATAACTGGTATTGGATACTTTAATGGTACCAGCGCAATGACAGCTGCAAATGCTACTCAAGTTATAAATCTACTTGGCTCTTCTGCTGTAGCAAACGCAACTACAGCAACAAATGCACAAAATATAGTTGTTACAAATAATACAACTGCAACAGTAGCTTACCCAGTTTGGGTTGGAGCAGCTGGAACTGTTTCTGCCAACTCTACAACCACAAATCTATCATTTAATCCATCAACTGGTGCATTAAGTGCTACATCTTTTGTAGGTTCTGGAGCAAATTTAACAAGTCTAAATGTTACAAGCGTATCATCCGGAACACTTAGTGCTGCTCGTGGTGGTACAGGTGCAGATCTTTCTGCATCAACTCCATATGGTCTTGCATACTTTAGCTCAGCTGGAGTAATGGCATCTACAGGAGCTGGAAATACATCCGCTGTACTTATTGGAAACGCTAGCGGTGCTCCGACTTGGACTGCAATTTCAAATATTGTAACAAGTAACGTAAATGTTACAGCAGATGATACTACAACTAATAGTAATGCTCAGTATTTAACTTTTGTAACAGCAAATACAGGGTCTGTTGGACTTAAAGTAAGTTCAAGTAAGCTGTTCTATAACCCATCTAGTGGAACATTGAGTTCTACTGTATTTAGTGGTTCTGGTTCAGGCCTTACAAATCTTAACTCAGCAAGCTTGACAGCTCCTTCGGCTTTAGCAGCAAATGGTACTTCAGTTACTATAACTGCTGGAACTACTACAGGAACAACAACTTATGGTGGAAACGTTTCTATTAATGGTGGTGCAGCTACATCAGGAACTCTTTCTCCTTATGGAGGATCAGTAACAATTTTAGGTGGAGTAGCTACTAATTCTGTTGATGGTTTTGGTGGAAACGTAAGAATTGACGCTGGACAAAGCGGAACTAATAATGGAAATGGATCTATTTATATTGGAGATGCACTTGCTAGTAGTATTTATATAGGTAAATCTACAGTCTTTACATATTTATATGGTCAAATTTATAGTCCAAATCTTACTGCGAACACATCAGCATTAAACCCAATACTGAGATTAGACCCCAATGGTCAAATAGTTAAAGATACAAGCACTACATCTTCATTTGCAAATATTACTGTTGCAAATACAATTACTGGATCATCATCATATGGTTTAAATATTCTAGGAGCTCCAGCGGGCTCAACTGGTCAAACACTTACTATTTCACAACCAGGTGTATCAACATCCGCGGCAACTAATCAAATTGCTATTACAGGTGCTTGGTATAGCGGTACTTCTTCTACATATTCTGCTGGAAACGTAACTATTACTGCTGGATTTGCAAATGCTAGCACAATTAATCCAGTTATAGCTGGTAGCGTAGTTATAACTGGTGGAGATAGTGCAACAACTACAAGCAATTTTACCGCAGCTAACAAGGGTGGAGGTAGAGTTGTAATAACTGGTGGAACAACTGCAACAGCAGTAACTACAGGTATTCCAGGCGGAATTGAAATTGCAGGTGGAAATAATAGTAATACAGGATCTGGAGGATATGTAACAATTACCGGTGGAGGAAACTCTTCTACCGGTATTGGTGGAGCTATAACAATTGCTGGTGGTCAAGCACAATCAGGTTACCAATCAGGAAACGTAACTATTACTGGTGGAGATAATACTAATGGTCTATATGTTGGTCATTTATTACTTGGTACAACTAATACAAGAACTATTACAATTGGTGGAGGTTCACAGCTTACAACCATACTTATTGGAAAAGGAAGTTTTCAATCTAGTACCACACTTCCAACTCAATCAATAACCATACAAGGTAACGAGAATTCAACAACAACCGGTACTAGCCCAGCAGGTGGTCCAGTATACATAGTTGGTGGAAGTGCTACAGGAGCATCTGGTGCAGCAAGGGGTGGAGATGTATACCTAAGAGGTGGAAATGTAACTTCTGGTGCCACCGGAGGAAGTGGTTATGTTTCTATTGGTGATTCTAATACTGCACAAATTAATATTGGTGGTTTTACCGGATCTACAGCTGGTACAACTCAAACTATTACAATTGGTAGTGCTACTCAAACAGGATTAATTACTATAGGTAGATCAACCGGATCTCAAACAGTTGGAATAGCTACAGGAGATAGTAACAGTAAAACAATAAATATTGGTACAGGAAGCACTCAATCTGGAACATCAATTACACTTGGTTCTCCAGGAGTTATCAGTAATACTATTATTAATTCAACTAGCATAAAACTACCATATATAAATTCAGGTGTTGCAGGATTTGTTAAAATTGCGAATGATGGTGCACTTTCAATTGACAATGGAACATATGTAAAGAAGTATGCAGAAAACAATGGTACCATTACTGCAGTTTCTGGAGGCGTTACTTGGACCGTAACTCACAACTTAAACACATCTAACGTTCTTGTTCAGGTATATCAAAACTCCGGAAATGCGTTGGTTGACGTCGATGTAGTTACAACTAGTGCTAACGTAGTAACACTTAGCTTTAACTCAGGATCTTTGACAGGCAGCGAGTATAGAGCCGTTGTTATTGGATAACAGGTGGTAGAATCAGCTTATGGCTAGAAGTATATTAACACCGTTACTTATAACAACAGGCGGAAGTATTGTAACATCTTCTTCTGCCACATCTATCCCATTTATTCTTAGAGGTGCTACCGGTCAGACATCCGACTTATTGCAGTTTCAAAATGACTCTAATACTGTATTTAGCGGGATGACATCTAATGGTTTAATTTACTCCGGTGCATCATCCCCGACTCGTTTTATTAATTTTACTTTAACTGCAGCTTCCGCATCATCGACTACAGTTGCCACTTATACAACAAGTAGCTCAGCGGCCGGAAATCCTGTTTCAGTTGGACAAAAAGTAATTGTTAGTTCAGTAACACCATCTTCATATAATGGCTCATTTGTTGTAACTTCAACTGGTGGTTCAAGCGGTGCCTGGACATTTACCGTAACAGCTCCATCTGCACCTTTTACAGTAGGTTCAGCAACTGCATTTGGAACATTTGCATTGGATGCGGCTTTATATTTGAAGACTCCTAGCGTAGGAGCATCTGCTTTAATTCTCCATGCAACCACTAATCAAAATGCATATATTTTAGAGTATAGGGATTCTTCAAATACACTAAAGTCTTATATGACTTCTGCTGGAGATTTTGTAGCCCCGGCCATATCTTCTACATGGTCAATTACTTCATCTGCCTCATCTACTACAGTTACACCGATACGAGCTAGATGGTCAGTAGCTAATGCAACAACAAATGCTCAGACATGGGAAAATTCAACGACTATTCTTGCTGGAGTTAATCCGCAAGGGCAAATTTTTACAGGCTCTATTACTCCCATACAGGGCTCTGCTACAGTTGCCATAAACACGCAAACACCTACAGGTACTACAAACATTACTATTACTACTGCTTCCGCTCATGGTATTTCTGTAGGACAAACTGTTGTAATTGCCGGCATTACTCCTTCAGG
>Ga0214923_10002252_pt1 | contig 25950 bp, 29 predicted proteins | sample LL1510_MetaG_FD_177993 | JGI IMG/M metagenome (GOLD analysis project Ga0214923, IMG submission 177993) | Freshwater microbial communities from Lake Lanier, Atlanta, Georgia, United States - LL-1510 | ecosystem: Environmental > Aquatic > Freshwater > Lake | place: USA: Georgia | collected...
GCACCCGGTAGTGATACACCATTAAGAAGACCTAAGGTAAGAAGAACTAGTAGAAAAAGAACTCCAAAATCACCTATTAGAAAAAGAACTCCAAATTCACCAGGTAGTGATACACCATTAAGAAGACCTAAGGTAAGAAGAACTAGTAGAAAAAGAACTCCAAAATCACCTATTAGAAAAAGAACTCCAAATTCACCCGGACCATTAAGAAGTCCTGGAAATTATTATCATAACTTAATTACTAGAAAAAATCGTTCACCTAGAAGTTTAAATTCATCATTATCAGCACCTTGGCCAAGTCCAAGTCCAAGTCCAAGTCCAAGTCCAAGTCCAAGTCCAAGTCCAAGTCCAAGTCCAAGTCCATTGGGAAGGCAGTCTCCTCGATATTTACCAAGCTATTCACCAAATTCACCAAGCTATTCACCATCTTCACCTTACTTGCAAACATCACCTAGCTACTCGCAAACATCACCGCCTAACATACATAACTTTTCACCCGTGTCACCTAGTTACTCACCAAAAAAAATAAAATCAATTAAAGCTGGTTATGAAATAAATCCTGCTACTGGAAGACTAAGAAAATCTTGCAGACAGGATCAATTTAGAGACCCACAAACTGGAAAGTGTAAAAAGATTAGAGCTCCAAAGAAAAAGAGATCTCCTAAGAAAAAGAGATCTCCTAAGAAAAAGAGATCACCTAAGAAAAAGAGATCACCTAAGAAAGGAAGTCCATCACCGAGAAGATCTCCACGAGTTTATCGAAATGGAGATATTATATTTGAAACTAGACCAATTTCTGTTCAACAATCATTGGATTCATTTACAATTCCATATGATGATAGATGTAAAAATGATGTATGTCCAATTTGTTTAACTGATAATGATGTTCCAGCTGACAGTATTATTTTAAGAGATTGTGGACATTGTTTTCATTCTGAATGTTTAGAAGAATGGTGGAATGTAACACCTAAATGTCCATCATGTAATAGAGTTTATGGCGCGGCATTTGGAAACATGCCTATGGGGACAATGACCGCTAAATATTTACATCGACCAGTTGAAGGATCTATACATAATACTATATTAATTGAATATAGATTTCCTCCCGGAGTAACTAACGATCGTCAGCCAAATCCCGGAACACCCTATCCAGCAGATAGTAGAGACTGTTACTTGGAAGCAAGTCCTGAAGGTTATGAAGTTCTTGACTTGTTAAAAAGAGCGTTTGAACAGGGACTAACTTTTACAATTGGAAATTCTTTAACAACTGGACGACAAAATGTAATAGTTTGGAATGGTATACATCACAAAACAAGTATGGTGAGAGGTCCTTTTGGATATCCAGATCCAGGATATTATAATAGAGTTAAAGCTGAATTAAGATACAAGGGTATTGTTTAAGTCTTCAATTATTATTTCTTATCTTTTGTAAGAACATATGGTTTTTTAGGTGTTTTGAAAAAGAAAACAAAAATCGAAATATAAATTTGATTTTTTTTCATGTAATAAAAATTAAATAAGTATGAATAATCTAAATTACGATTCTTTTAGTGTTTTATTTAATTTTTTATCAGAAAGGGAAAATTTAAATATCGCTCTATTGTCTAAAAAAATTTATTCTATATTAAAAAATCAAGGGTTTTTAAAAATATTGTATATCAATAAAAATTACCCCTTGAGAAGATATGAAGATTCGATAGAAATGTCAAAAAGACTTATGATGCATAAAAGACGTGCTGAAACTATTTTTATCAATTATATCGATAATCCTTGTCCATATATGTTTATTTGGACTAGAAATATTTATTTTTCAGGATGTTTTTTTAAAAATGGTATAGTCGATCCATTAAAGAAAGTAAATACAGAATTTATTTCAATAAAATGTAAATATAATTGTAAAAATATAAAAATCAATTATGAAAATTTTCCAAATTTAAAACAAGTGATCATAAATTGAAAAAAAAAGTATTATTTTTTTTTATTATATATAATAAAAAAAATGACTAATCTTCGTAGTAAAACAAAAAAGAAATCAAGGTCAAAAACCAAGAAAACACCTGTTAAGAATAAATTTCAACATCTATTTGATATAGATTTTATAAAAAGAAAAACAAAAAATTTAAGAAATCTTAAAACTTGCTTGAAAAAAATTAAAAACAAAGGAGTTGGTATTTTTGCTAACAGAAATATAAAAAAAAATGAAGTAGTTGTTTATTACTTATTGAAAGCATATGATTTAAAAGATTTTCCAAATTTATTTGATTATGTTTACACTGTTGAATTATACACAAAAAATGGAAACGCTATAAAATCTCTAATTGGTGATTTATGCGAAGAAAGTTTAGTTCAACCTGGTGAAGATGGGATTGCTTATTGGGGATACTTTTCAAATGAACCATCAACTGTTCAGAAAAGCAATACATTTTTAGATACAAATTTAGATGAAAATTATGCTCATAGAAAAAAAATAAAAAAAGGTGATTATGTCCTCTATAGATTAATAGCATCTAAGGATATTAAAAAAGGCGATGAAATAACTTGGTGTTATGGGTCTTTATATTATAGAAATTACGAAACTTCTTGTTAAATTTAAATTAGATTTTTTTTTGGATTATATTTTTTTATCACTCAAAAAATATAATTCATATGATATAGCTAATTACCTAAGTTGAATTTATAATTTTTTCAAAATTTTTATATAATTCCTCCTTAGTTCCTTTGTTCTTAACACATATTTCTGGTAAATGTTTTATCCAAGCATATTCACTTATATGTAAATCTTTAGGAACTTTGTCTAAATTATAAAACCATTCTTCAGGATCTTCTCTCTCTATATAAATTAAAGTTGCATTCATACTTTTTAAAAATTTAATCTCATTAGGAAAACGAACATCAGATATCACGAAATTTATATCTATATTCTCATGCAAACGTTTCTCTAGTGCAAAAATCCAGATATTATCATTGAAATGTTTTCGAAATAAATCAGTTCCTATATTTTGCATAACCCATCTTGGTGTGCATTTTATTCCTAATTTATTTGACCACCATTCATCTTCTTTTTCACGAAATAATCGATCTTCTATCGTATTTCCATCCATCATTTTTCTATTCCAATTAAATAGAATTGAAATTATGTCTTTTAGAACTGATGCGAAAGATATTTTTCTAAAATTTTTATTTTCAACCAACCAATCAGCTAAAGTATCCTTTCCAGAACCCTTGAAACCACATATTCCAATAATCATACTATATTTATATAATATATAAAGAATTTCTTTAGATATAAGATATAAGATTATTTAAATGTGTTTTTTCTAGTATCTCCTGAACCAGGACCTTGTTCTGTGTAATATGGTTTACACCAAAAAGTTCTAGATACATTATCTTCAGCATCATCGCCTGGAAATTTTTTATAAGAATCCAAATTTTTTACATTCGAAACACAACCACCGTAAGTTCGGTAATTGACATCACTTTTAACTTTTGTTGTCAATACACTATTAAGTTTTAAGATGTCAGTATAAAACTTGTCAGTACCATCAATTCGATTTTCACTTTGTTGTTTATAATCAGTGAGTGTTTTTTCACTTTGTTGTTTATAATCATTCAACTCTTGTTTACTGTTTTTATGATCAGTAATTGCTTTTTCAATTTGTTTTTTGTAGTCTGTAATCGAAAAATTGTTTACAATTGTAATTGGTATAAAAATTGAAAGTAAAACAAATATAATAAATGCTAAAATTTTTGATATGTTAAAATAATCCATTTTTATTTATTAAAAAAGAAATTTTTTTTTTACATAAATAATCTAATTAAAAGCATATACAATAAATACATGAATATCAAAAATGCAATGACAATTAATGCATTGTTATAAGTAACTTTGTTTCCAACCTTATTTGTAATAAAACATTTCACACATTTACAGTTTTGTGTATGAGGTTCTATTAAAATTTCTTGAATTTCAATTGGATTATCATCCTCTTTTTTCATTGAAATAATTTCGATTGGGTTTTCCATAATTGATTGGATTTGATTTCCATCATCTATAGTTCCGTCTTTATTCAAATAATACATTTTTTATTAAAAGATTAGATTTTTTTAAAACATTGTTTAAAAAAATAATTTCACAAATAATAAATAATATAAAAAAATGTTTTTAGTATTATTGTCATCATCAGTAACAACTTTTATTATTAGTGGGTTATTTTATTATTATTCTAATAATCATTATAAAAAATCTATTCAAGAATACATTGATATTAAATATAAAAAATGGTTAAATCTTAACTATATGATGTCAACTAAGTATAAATCACCAATTGTAGTAAAAATAATGAGTATTTATATGATTTTTAAATTCTTTTACCTATATCTTATACAATATTTAACAAATTCTGTTGTTAAAGTAGACAAGAATATTTATGAGGTTAATTATATAATAAATGGAAAATTCTATAAAATGATTGTAAAACCAGAAAGAGGACCTTCATCATTTGAACAAATTTTAAATGATAGAGATGAAAATATTATTGAAGAAGTTATGTCTTACTATGGACCCCATTATAATAATCAAGTTAAATTAAAACCAACATTTTTTAACACTACAAAACTTCGATTCATTTGTTTAGATGAAAGTGAAATTGTTTTTAATGAGAATGAAAAAATTATTTTATAAACTTATCAAAATTCTTTTAATTCAATATCAACTAAATGTTTACCATTTTCACCTACATTATAAAAATCAATAAATAATTGATTATTATCTTTTATTACACAAGTTTTTAGTATTTTTCTTGCAAATAAATAATGTGTTTTTCTTAATTTATTTATTTTATCTAAATAAATTATCCTATATTCTTTCGGATGTCCTAAATGAATTATTGACCAATTACAATATGTTGACCCACTAGTTGTGAAATTATCAAAACCTTGCCAAGTAATTAAAGTAATGTAAAAATATTCGTCAGGAGCTCCAAATATATTATCAATATTTTCAAAATTATATTTCTTAAAGATATTCAAGTATTTTTCTTTATATTTTAAAATTATTTGAATGTGTTCTAAAGCCAAAACACACCATTGCGATTGTTTTTTTTTAAATATTGGATGATATGAATCCTGTAGAAAAAATCTTGAAATCGGTAAATTTTCTAAATCGTCATGAATCGTTTTGTATTTTTGTAATGGAATGCAATTACCGCTTAGAATACAACAAAAATCAGCTTTATGTTCTTCAGTTGCATGTTGTAACATTATATTTTGCGCCTTTACCAAACTAATATTACCCCATTTAGTATCAATTGGTTTCAACAAATGAGCTTTGAGTTTGAAAAATTGCGTTTCAAGTAACAAATTATTTTTTCCATGAACTATAATTACATATTCATCTTTTTCTTTCGTATTATTTATAAAAAATCTTTCCCATACCTTTTCCATTGGAAAAGAATTAGTAAGTAAAAAACAAAATGCAATTATCATGTATTTTTTTATTTTTATAAATATGTTTTGTTATGATAAATATTTTTTTATAAAAAAAAAATTTGCAAAATAATAAATATATATATACAATGGAAAAAAAATCTCGTTTTACAATGTCTGAAGAACATATGAAATTTATTGATGAAGAAATTGAAAAAGAAAAAGATCTAGATCTTAATGATAAAAAAAAAATGATAAAATTAAAAAAAAAAATATTTAATATTTTTGCTAATAATTATAGTAACTATTGTGGTTCAGATTCATATGCAACATGTTTTAATCGTTTCAGTAAAATGATGAATAATAATTTTTTTTCAAACAATCCTATTAACTCAGAAAAACTTTTTGAAATTATTTTTGAATTTTTAGGAACGAAGCATGGTAATGTTCAACGAAATAAAACCACAAAAGAACCGTTATCATACTTAAGTTTTAGATATTTAGCAACTGAATATAATAAAAAAGAAGAAAAAAAAATAAATTCAAAGCAAATACAAAACTTTCTTTCAACATTGCACATTAACAATAAAAATAAAAGTAAAGATGAATATATATTCAAAGATGAATATAAAATTTTTATGAAAAAACTTTCAGAATTAAATGTTGAAAAATCTGAAATTAAAAAGAAAGAATGTAAAAAAGAATTGTTAAAAATAATAGGAAATCAAAAAAAAGAAATTATTTATGAAGATGATGTTGGTGAAGAAGAATTAGATGTTGGTGAAGAAGAATTAGATGTTGTCGATGAAGAAACATATAATAGTCCTTCTAAACTTAAGGGAGATATTCCAGAATCTCCTGGATTTTTTGCGTCTTTATGGAATTTTTTTTCTCCTACAACTCATAAGACTCCTCCTCATCCTGATAGTAAGGATAGTATTGGCACTTTTACTTTACCAAGTGATACTTCTCCATCAGATTTAAAACCAGTACGGTCATCAAAAAAATTACTTACTTTTACACCATCACCAAAGAATAACAAGCGACAAAGGGATGAACCTCCTGTGTTGGAACCACCACCGGAACCACAACGTTATAAAAGACAAAGAACGTCTGATGGTAAAAGAAAGAAATCAAGTAGAAAGAAATCAAGTAGAAAGAAATCAAGTAGAAAGAAATCAAGTAGAAATAAATCAAGTAGATAAACTACAATATGTAAAAAGTTACTTAAAGTGATGTATATTAACTATATATATATATATGATTAGATATTATATTTCAGAATCTAAACAAAAATTTAGAATTCTTCGTTACTTATTTGAAAATAAAAATAATGTAATGAAATCAACATTTGATAGAAGGGATATAAAAAATTTTGAAATGCAAAAAGAATGTTGTAATGACAATGATACAAATCAATTATTATTAGGTTATGGAGAACATATATTTAAATTTATGGAAAAAGATATATCAATTGAATACACAGAGGAGGGTACACCTAATTTTGGTGTTCGGGAAATAAAATATTTTACAAGACTAATAATTTCAGCTGATAACAGTGATATAATTGATGCTTTTATTGAAAAAACAAATGAAATTGGTGATAGTAGTGAAAAGAATATTTTCATAACAGATGATTATGGAGAATGGATTAAATATAATAAAATACCTCAAAGAAATTTAGACACAATTTATATAAATAAAAAAATAAAGGATAAAATTGTTCATGATATACAAAATTTTATCGATACAGAAAAAGATTATGATTCATTCGGAATACCGTATAAAATTACATTTTTACTTAGTGGAATACCAGGATCTGGCAAAACCAGTTTAATAAAGGCTATATGCAAAAAATTTCATTTAAATTTATACATGTTATCATTTTCCAAGAAATTTGATAACACTTCACTACTTTATTCAATAAAAAATTTAAAAGAAAATAGTATTTTGCTTATTGAGGATATTGATTGTTTATTTAACAAAAGAGATGCAACTGATGACAATCCATTAATTACATTCAGTAATTTATTAAATATATTAGATGGAATGCTTTATAAACATGGTTGTATAATATTCCTAACAACGAATCATCCGGAAAAATTAGATCATGCATTATTAAGAATGGGAAGAATTGATTCTATATTTGAATTAAATTATCCACAAAAGAATGATATTAAACATTTATTTTGTGATTTGTTAAAAGATAATGAAAAGATAGAAGAACATTTTAACACTTTCTATGAAAGTATAAGACATGTCAAAATTTCAATGTCCTCAATCGTGAATTTTTTATTTAAATATAAACATAATTGGAAGGAAAATATTGATGAACTATTGAATAATACTAATTATATCAATAAATGTTTAGGAAATGAAAATAAAGACTTACTTTTCAGTTAAATAAAATATATAAAATATATAAGTTTATATACAACTTATATATTTTTTTTTATTTTTTTCTATTTATATTAGTTATGGAAACTTTTTGCATTTCAATATTATTTCCTTTCCTCGCATTTAAAATTTCTTGTAAAACATTTTTAGCATCATGTATACCGTGCGATTCTAAAATTTTTATTGATTCTTGTTCAGCACTTTTTTTACTAATACCGATTCTTTTCTTTTTATTCTCTATTATAATTGCTGTATCCTTATCTTTAACCCCAGGAATATTCTTTTCATTTAAGTAAGAAATAATATTTTTTTCTATTTGCATTGCTCTCTTTTTTAATTCACTTGTTGTGTTTTTTAAACGTTTGATTTCAGTATTTATTTCTTTTAGCTCAGTTACATAATTTTGAATAGCAGACATGATATTTTTTTTTATATAAAAGAATTATTCTTTTTTAAGTAATATATTTTTTTTTTAAATATTATCGATATCGATATCTTCTTTTATAACAACAGCATCTACTTCCTCTTCAGTGCAACTTTCATCATCGCCACCATCTTTGAAATCAAAACCAATATCTTTTGTTTCTTCAACGTCATCATATAATTTAATATTTTCTGGAATTTCATTTTCTTTTTTTAAAAAATTTATTTCTGGAATTTCATATTTATAAATAATATCAGCCTTTGCATTCTCAAATTCTCTCAAGCTTACCAAAACAATATCATTTAATTTTATCCAAACTTTTTTCCTCATGCTTCCTCTAATATGACATAGTCTAGTCATACCATCAAAACATGATACTTCTAAACGACAATTTCCTAAAAGTTTCGTTACTTGACCATATTCCTGATCTTCTGTTTTTTTATCAACATTCTTTGTACTCTTAAAGTCATCGATAACAGAACTATCTTTTTTCTTCTTTTTGTGGGCTTTACCACCTTTAACATTTTTTTTCACCATGTATATAAAATATATATTAATTCTATAAATTAGTTTTAATATATATTTCAAAATTTATTTTCATTGACTTACTTTCTACTTCTCTTGCGATATGATTTCTTAACTGACTTCTTACCACTTCTTTTTCTTCTACGAGATGTCTTTTTTACATATTTCCTACTACTTCTTCTTCTTCGAGATGTCTTTTTTAAAGATTTCTTACCGCTTCTTCTTCTACGAGATTTTTTACCATCATTTTTTATCGATTTTCTTCTTTTTTTACCTTTTCTTCCGTCTACTCCTTCCACATGTAAAGATGGTATTTTCAATATTTCATCTATACATCTTTTTGCGAAAGTTTCATAACTTTCTCCTTCTTTTCTATGGTATAAAATAGTATCATATAAAATATATATTGGACTATTATAGATTTTTCCTGAAACAGATACATCCATATACAATTTTAATTCTTTTAATTGATTGAGAACATGATATATCAAATCTGTTCTGTGACATACTTTACTTTTATCGTCGTTAACTAATATAATATCACTTTTAATTAATTGTTTATCTAATTTTTTTATAACATAATTTTTCAAATTATCAAAATTTTCTTTAATTGGATCAAATTTTGCTGTCAAAGCTTCTATATCTTTTTCTCCATAAGTTTGTCCATCACTTAAAATATTAAAAAAAATAGTTTGGGATTTTGCATTTAAAGCTTCTTTTCTGACTTTTCTGTCTTTGTCTATATCGTCGTATTTTTCTAAATATGTATCGTAGTATTTTTCTAAATCTTCTGCATATTGTTGGGATTTTATTAAATTTTCTATGGCTATTTTTTCTCTTTTGGCTAACTCATCTAGATTATTTTGGGTTTCTATTAATTCTTTCTTGACTTTTTGTTCTCTTTCTTCGAGATTTCTAATATATTCGTAATTACGTAATTCACTATCTTCGGATTTTTTGAGTTCTGTTTTGAGTTTTTCGAGTTCTGTTTCGAGTTTTTCGACATTTGTTTCGAGACCATCTATATCTTCGAGGTAATAATCGATTATATCATTTCTTCTTTTTATTAGTTCATCTGCTTTTTTTATAATTCTTTCCTTTTCTTTTTCGACATCTTTTCTGATTTGTCTTCTTACGACTCCTTGGGTGGCTGCTTCGGCGGCTGCTTTGGAGAATGTTATTTTTAATATTCTTTCTCTTTCGTTTGCTTCTTCGGTTCTTCTTCTTAATTCATCTGCGTCGGCTCTTGTTCTTCTGGCTATCCCTTCTAATAATTCTTCTTCAAATTCCTCATTGTCGTCATCAAAAAATCCTGAAGCCAACATAAGAGCAAAATCATCTTTTTTTTTACTCTCATTAGCTAAAGAAGGATAAGATGAAAAAGGATTAGTTAAAACTTGACCATCTAAATTATGTTTTAAAGATTCTACTTTTGTTTCAAACTCATAAGTAATTGGTCTACCAGATCTCATTACAGTTGTTGGATTATGAGTTCTTGAAAATTTATACATAAATATTTTATGTGAACTTCCAGAAGTTGTTTCCCTTATGGCAATTTTAAAATTTATAGCTGATTTTATATTGTAATGTTTACAAATTGAAGAACCGGCCTTCTTTGCAGCAGAAGAAGGATTTTCTGAAATAAATCTACCTCCAAAACTTTTTTTATTTTTAATGCGTTTATCATTTGAAATAATTTTAATAATAGTAAAACTTCTCATTTTTTATTTATTAATAAATAAAAAATAAAAAAAATAAAAAAAAATATATTATTTAAAAAAAATTTTCTTCTTTAAAAGTTACAATTGTTTCAAAGGTTTCTAAAGCATTGATAATTTTTCCTTTATTTTGATATACATGTGGTCCTTTTTTTTCTGTGTGTAGTAATGTAATAACAATTTCTGGTATATTTTCACAATGATATGAACTAGCTTTATCACCTGTTTCAACACGTTCAATAACTTCGTCTAATGGTCCCTCAATTTTTGCTATATAAGAATGTGTTAAACATTTGTATTTTTCTAATAATCTTCTAGTTTGCAGAGAAATCCAATGAATTGTTCTTAATTCTTCAACTGAACCAATACTACTGTTATTACCATGAGTAATACAAATAATATATTTATTTTCGTTAGACAAAAGACCATAGATCTTACAAACATACATGCTAAATTTTTTTCCGTTTGATTGATTGATATCCTTTACTTTTGTCATAGTTGGGTTGTTAAAGTATTTAACAAAATAAGAATAAATATTATCTCTTTCAGGTACATAATCATCCAATAATTCACCGTAATCCATTTTTTTTTATTTGTAAAAAAATAATTCTTTAAACTTATTTGAAACAAAAAAATACTTACAAAAAAATATTATTTTATTTTTTCATTTTATAATAAAAAAATAAAATGTCCTATTTAACAATTTACAATAAGAAACTCAGAAATGGCGGATATAATACAACCGGGTACAATAAATATGCACTAACTATCCAAACGAATAATGGTGTTACACCAACAACAAATTATTATAAAGAAGATAATAAAGGTTGTAATTATACAAGTAAATGGGATAATGAAAATCATATTATAGATTGTATAGATTGTGTTTCAAATTATGGTTTTTATGGAGAAAAACAAATTTACTGTAATGGTAGATGTATGAGTAAATATAATTTAGGAGAAACATGTTCTGGAGGAAGTCTTTTTTCATCAAATATAAATAATTGTTTCAATCCTTGTTATTATTCTCTACCAGTTTTAGAATCCTGTAAAAATGATTATGATTGTCGTAATAATGAAACTTGTGGTCCAACAGGATTTTGTTTATCGAATAAAAAAATATTTGAATACACTGGTATCCGCAATGATGAAAATTCGATTGATTATTCCAAGATTTTCACAGAAATTGCACCTACTTCAATGACAGGAACTTCAATGACAGGAACTGAAGAACCTACTTCAATGACTGGAACTGAACCTTTATTTCCAAGTGAAATAAAAGAAAATTTTAATGATGGATATTTTGGCGACTATAAATATAGTTTTTATGAATCAAAAAAAAATAATAAGAATAAATATATAGGTGTTTTGTAATATTACAAATGTTCATATGTCATAAGAGATGAGAATTTCATAGATACACACATTTATAACCACATGTGTAATGGCCTACACCCGTGTCAAAACATAAACAATCTCATCGCAAATGAGTGTTACACAGGTTCCGGATGTAAAATTGTCATATATTATGATAATGCTCAATTTTTTTTTATACCAAACAAAAATAAAGATTTTTTTTATTTCATCCATTTATGAAATAAAAAAAATAAAAGTAAATGCAAGAAGTTGAACTTATCGATTCATTATATATTTTTAATTGTCCTAACTGTTTCGAAAAAATCATTGTTGATAAAAAAGAATTGAATTGTAGAATTTTTAGACATGCAATTTACAAACATAATTATAAGCAGGTTGATCCACATTTAAATAAACAAGAATGTGAAAATCATATCAAAAATGATTTAGTTTTTGGTTGTTGTAAACCATTTGAAATAGTTATCGATGATAAAAACAAAATTTATGCTACTATTTGTGAATATAAATGAAAATCAAACTTTACACGTTGTGATGATTTTTCCAAAAATTTCATCTAATATATTAAAACTCTTCCTACATAACGGACAACTATTTTCTGTCTTTGACCATTCTATTAATGCTTTTGTGTAAAAACGATGCTTACATGATAGTTCAGTAGTATAAGATAATCCATAATGATTCTTTCCTGGTCTTAATCTACTAAAAGTAATTCCACATATTTTATCATTACCCCATTTTTTTTTATACCACATTTTATTTACATATGATGACACTCTTTTTAAATTAAATTATATTTCAACTTATTTTCTTGTGAAATATGACTTATTAAATATGAATAAGAAGATTCGGGGCATTTAAGTTCTTTTAATTTCAAAATAAAACCAAGAGTCATTAAATTTTTATTTGGATGGTCTGTTTCAAGTTTTTTTTTTAAATTATCGTCTATCATTTTTGACATTCCAAAATCTATAATAAAAATTTTATCTCCACTCATCATATAATTCAAAATATTTGAATCAGCGTGAAATACATTTGCTTCGTCTAATTTTTTAAAAATATTAAAAATTTGTTGTTGTTGATTTTTAGTTAAATTTCCTTTTTGTTTTTTCATAATTTCGTAAAGGTGACATTCTAATTTTTCCATAACGATAAAATTATTTTCTAAATCAACATCAATCACCTTAGGACATATTCCAAATTTAGAAACAATATTCTGACAATTCGCCTCATGTAAAATATTTTTTTTTGATTTATTCTTTTTAAAGGTTTTCATTGCAAATTCTTTACCATCTTTTTTTCTTTTTACTAAATATGTCACACCCTCCTTACCTTTGTTTCCTATTTGATTCAATACAGTATACTTTTCGAATTCGTTATCATTTCTTTTTTGTCGAGGTTGTTGTTCTGTACTAAAATCATCATCAGAAATATTTTTTTTTATTGTTTTATACTTAGAATCAATTTTTTCATAATCATTAAAAAATGACATGATAATTATTATCAATTCTTTTTTATTTTTATAATTACCTTTTAATTTTAAATCTTCTGATAACTCTTTTAAATGTAAGTAATTTTGTTTTTCAAAAAAAGTATAATCCATTTTTTTTTATTTATTTTTCATTGTATTTTTTTAAGTAAATAATATAATAAAATTTTTTTTTACTTATTTTTGATTAAAATCCATATTAATTAGACTCAAAAATATCATTGAAACTGAAAAACCACACAGAAAACCATAAATTGACTTATTTTTCATACATAAATAAATATCAAACCATTCCTTGAAATCTTTTTCAGTTTGAGAACATTCTTTTAACATATATTCAGATTTAGGTAATATTTTATATACTAACATTGGTATTAAAAATATTATTAGAATTGTTATATTCACTTTGTTCAATAAATTCATATTTGAATATTTTAAATTAAAAATCACACTAGTTGCTATTGCTACTAATATTCCTATAATAAAATGATTCATTCTTTCATTTCTGATTGTTTTATATTTTTTTAACTCGAATTCTGTCAATCCTTGTTCATATTCAGAAATTTCCTTATGACAATAATATAAAAATAAATATGATAGTAAAAGTCCGAAATTCACTGATGCTATAAGAATACTTACGTTCATTTTTTTTATTTATATGTTTAGAAAAAAAGGAAATAAAAAAATGAAATAAGAATAAAAAAATTACGATATAAAAATAATTATGAACGTCATTAAAAAACCGAGAAAAAGTAAAAAATTTAATTTTATTCTCAAAAATATCAATACTGATAAAATCGACCAGAAGTATGGAATAAGTATTGTCTCAAATTTAACTCATAATAATGATGAACAACCTGTAAATACAACTAAACTTTCGGAACTAAACGATATTTATTCTAACAATCATACTGAATCAATTTCATTTTTGGATGAAACAAAGAGAATGTATCAGTGTTGTATTTCAATGATTGATTTTAATTCTGGTGATAATGTGACAAATTTGACTAATTATTATTGTTTTTGGTGTAAACATTCTTTCGAAACAAATCCAATTGGTTGTCCAATTAGATATGTTTCTAATAAAGGAGTCAAAAATTATTATTCAGAGATAAGTAAAGATAAATATATCATCAAAGAAAATGTCACAGAATATAAGAAAAAATTATTATCTTCATCGGACGAAACTAGATTTATTTTTATTCCAATCAAATCAAATAACAACCATTCAAATATAAGTATTCAAGATAATTCTTATTATCTCACAGACGGAATATTTTGTTCTTTTAATTGTTGTAAAGCTTATATAAATGAAAATAATTATAATTCCTTGTATGAACATTCAAATTTTTTACTAACAAAGTTATATAATGAACTGATTAAATACTTAAAGAAAGATAATGTGAAAAATATCAATCCAGCACCTCATTGGAGATTATTAAAAGTTTATGGAGGTCATTTATCAATAAATCAGTTTAGAGAAAGTTTTAATAAAACACAATATGAGTTTCATGATATAGTTTTTTTGAAAAATAAATTTAAACCATTGACGAATCTTTTTGAAGAAAAAATTAATTTTTAATAGACATACTAGTCTATTAAAAATATAAATTATATATAGCATCAAATTTAATGTTGTTTCTTGCTCTTACGACTCTTCTTCTTGGGATTTAAAAGCATTTCTAGTTCTTGCATTTCAGCCGCCTTCTTAGACTTTCTAGACTTTCTAGACTTTCTAGACTTTCTGGACTTTCTGGACTTTCTGGACTTTCTGGACTTTCTAGACTTTCTAGACTTTCTGGACTTTCTAGACTTTCTGGACTTTCTGGACTTTCTGGACTTTCTGGACTTTCTGGACTTTCTGGACTTTCTGGACTTTCTAGACTTTCTAGACTTTCTAGACTTTCTAGACTTTCTGGACTTTCTAGACTTTCTAGACTTTCTAGACTTTCTAGACTTTCTTTTTTTTCCATCAGCACGAAATCGATTTGTAAATGCATCAACATTAGCTGCATTATCAGGATCATTTATTAAATTGGTGGCTTCACCGAGAGCAGCGGCAATTTTATACGCTCTTGGGCCGGATTGAACATCAGTGAATTGTATTCCGCCTCCTTCATTTTTAAGATGACATTTAGTCAAATAATATGTAACTATTCTTCTTACGGTATCATCGTTAACTCCTGCATAATGATGAGTGGCGTATTTACTAAGAACTCCTCCAAGCCAATATTGAAATTGACTTCTTTGATCAATATAGCTCGCTCTGAAATTTTGATTGTAATAATTACATAGAATATTCCAAACATGATTGTTACTACTAGGAATACTGTTTCGTTGTCTGTAACTGTCTAAATATTGTTCATCAGTGCCAATTGCTTTTAACATTAACAATTGCTTAAGATTTCTTTGTGAATTGTTAGTAGGTGCTTTATTATAATATTGTTCCATAGTTCGGAAATCATCGACAATTTTAGGTGTCAAACCAAGATCGGGAACTGACATGTCTTTTTGAATATTAAAAGTGTGACCTGATGCGTCCTTAATTTGTACTACGGCTTGAGGTTGAAACATTTGTTGTTGTTGCATTTGATTTGGATTATAGAACGTCATTCCATTTCCATCGAATCTTTTCTTACTTTTTGTGTATCGCATTTTTTATTTATATATAATAAAATAAAAAATAAAAAAAAAATTATTTAAAAAAAAATATTTTTTTTTATTTTTTTTTTTCAATATTTCATATTAAACTGAAAAGAATTTGGACGATTTTTCAAAATTTTAATTGGCGCATGTTGTCTAAGTTTTTCTTTATTAAAATCACCATAAACTGAAGTCCAAATTGTATATTTATTTGTACATTGCTCATATTGAAGAGTATTTTTAACATCGTATACAATTCTTGCAATCGTATCACCAATCATATTTTGAATATATTTTTCTTTTGAAATTGTGGCGTCAAAACCCATGGGGTAATTATAACTAGAATAAACAGTATTCATAACTTCAAAAATTCTTTTATCAGGAACAATAATCTCTCGACCTTTTTCATCAACTCCATCCAAAAGTTGTGTGCACTTATTAGAAATAAAGTTTACAACATTTTGACTGAAAAATTCATGTATATACATATTATCTTCACTATTAGAACCAACAAATTGTGTTTGTTGAAAATAATCTATATATACATTATCTTTATTTGTATTATTATTATCACTAGGTGTTAAAAGATTGGATAAATCATCTTTACTAGAATTTGTTATCATTTTAGAAAGATTTTTGTAATCATTTAATGAATTAAATTTACTATATCTACTCATGATTTTTTTTATTTATTTAATATAAGCGAATTTATTTATTTTAAATAAATTTCTTATCTATGTATTTTTTTTACATAGTCACAAAATTTTTATTGATATTTTTATCTTCATCTTCTCTAGATTTTTTCATAATCATTGCAGCATTAAGTAAATCAAGTTTTTTTTGATCTTTTTTTTTGTTTTTAATTTCATATTCATTGTAATCATGTGATTGTGAATTACTATATTTATTTTCCTTCTTTCTTGGTTTTTTAGTAATTTCTTGTACAGCAATTTCAGTTAATTCTTCAATATTATTGTTTTCATGTTCAACAACATCAATATTTTCTTCATCATCTAATAATAATAAATCATCTATTGGAGTTGATGATTCAACTTCAGATACAATTGGAATTTGTTGTTCAGATGATGATGTTATTGTTATATCTTGTTGTTGTTGTACATGATGTGATAAATTCTGTTGTTGTTGCATAATTTGTTGTTGTTGTAGAATCTGTTGTTGATGTAGAATTTGCTGCTGCTGTTGCTGAATTTGATAATAAATCCAATTATTCAATTCTTGACCTTCAAACTTTTCAATTTGAATTTTGTCTTTAATACTAAGTAAGCATGGCACGACATTTATTTCAATATCAGAATTAAGTATTCTTTTTCTAATATTTTCGTTATCTATACAAACAACGTTTATGTTTAATGTGTTAAATAAATTATTGTCTTTAATCAAAGCTAAAATTTTTTTTGAATTCTCAGAATATTTACTAAATAATAACATTCTAAAATTAGTTGTTTCAAATGATGACATAATATATTTTTTTTGTTATTATAATAAATTCCAAACTTTTTAAATATGTTATAAAAAAATCTTAATTAATTATAAAAATGGAACTTGATGGAAAAAAAAATAAAAAAAAATCGGTGAAAAAAGGAGTAAAATATGAAAAACCAAATATTTTTCTTGATATCGATCAGACTTTAATTGATGCTGTGCCTTTAGTTTTAGATGAAGATGATGATGATGAAGACGAGGAATTTTTTGATTTTAGAAAATATAAAGAAAAGGCTAAAATTTTTGATTTCGAAAATATGGATGATTACTATATTATTTTTGAAAGACCACATTTACAAAAATTCTTAGATTATTTATTTGATAATTATAATGTTAGTATTTGGACCGCGGCAAGTAAAGATTATGCGCTTTTTATAATTGAACATATTATTATTGGTAATAATCCTCGAAGAAAATTAGATTACACTTTTTTTTCTTATCACTGCTCTTTATCATCTAAATTAAAAAAAGGAACTAAGGATTTAAGTATGTTATGGGATGTTTATAAAGATAAAAGATATACTCCATATAATACGTTTATATTAGATGATTATGATGAAGTATATAAGACACAACCAAAAAATTGTATTGAAGCTCCAGCATTTTATTTTACAAAAAAAGGTAGTGAGAATGATAAATTTCTATTAGATCTAATTCCAAAATTAAAAGTAATAAAAAAAAATGTTTCCGATGGAGTAAAAAATTTTATTACTGCTTTATAATAATAAATTTTAAACTTAAATAAGTTTAAAATTATTAGTAGTGAGTTCTATTATATCTTTCTCCATAATGCCACATAATTTCATCACCTTTTTTAATATCAGTTATTGCCAAAATATTATATCTATATAAATTTCCTGGTTCTAGTTTATTTTTAAAAATAAAATTTTCCTCACATGGAACACAAATACTATTTTTTGTTTGTTTACCACTTGGCTCATTTACTAAATACCCCCAATAAGCAATCCCATCTAAAGATGGAAATAATAAACTTTGTTCAAAAATATCACCTATTAAATTATCCATTCTTTCATTTTCAATATTTACTATTGAAATGGTATAAACATTATCAAAAATATTATTAAAATTTTGTTTATCATGTATTTTAACTAAATAATAACATATAATTTCACCTTTTTTTATATTTTTATTTGCAAAAACTCCTAAACCTTTTTTTTTTGTTTTTTTTAAAAATGTTTTACAATTTTTATATTTTTTACATTCTTTTTTAATTTGGTCTAAATCAAATAATTGTGGAAAATATTTTTTTTTTTCTTCATACGTGACTAACTTATTCATTTATTTTTTATTATTAGTTAAAATAATAATAAAAAAAATAAAAAAAATAAAAAAAATATTATATGCACTATTTTATTTTTCATAAAAATAATTTATTATTCCATTCGTCAGCTAAAGTATCAAAAGTTTGTTGAATACCCCAAATATAAGCTTTTTCTATAAAACTTTCTTTTAAATAAGGTCTTTCTAAAACAAAAAAGATTTTATTTAGCATTTTTTCATTATTAAGTGGATAGTCACATAAAATTCCTTTTCCCATGACAATTTCTTTCAATGCTCCTAAATTTATCGTACAAACTAAACATTTTGAACACATTGCCTCAACTGCTGTTATACAATAAGTTTCTTTAAAATCAGTTGGATAAAACCATATATCAGATTTTAAAAATTCAATTGCGATATCTTTTTGAGACAATCGAGAATTTAAAAAAACATAATCTTTCATTTCTTTTATTTTAGTCAAAGTCATCGTATCAATATTTTCAATTAAGGCAAATATATATAATGTAGTTTCTGGATATTTTTGTTTTATTGTTGGAATTACATCTATTAAGTTAGATAAACCTCTTGATGGATCAGAAGTATAAATAAAACGATAAGGTGTTTTTTTTACATCACTGTTTTTAAATCTTTCTGGATATATAGCATTTCTAGAAACAATAATTTTATCTTCAGGTATATTTAAATTTTCTATCATATTATTTTTTTGCCAATTTGATACAGCAATTATACCCTTAAATTTTGTTTTATGAGTTTGAAAGCATTTAGACATATCTAAAATTGGTAAAACATCATGAACCCATAGATATACGTTTTTAATATTATCATAATACAATAAGTTTGAAGCAAAACGACTTACAATTAAATAATCTATTTTATATTTTAATGCAAAGTCGGAAAAATATTTATAATCGATATATTGAATATCTTCAACGATTCCCTGATTATCAATACCCTTATCTTCAAATGATCCAATGATAAAAACTTTGTAATTTTTCTTTACAAATTCCTTTCCTAGATTGATTGCCATATATTCAGAACCTGAAATTCTCTTATCCCCACGCGGATTCCAATTCTTAAAAATCATTTGCTGACCTCCTGTATGTATAACTAATGTTTTTTTAGAATCACTCAATGAAATACTAGATATATTCATATTATCAGTTATGGCATACTTCATATTTAGTAATGGTTGATTATTGGGATAAATACTTAGTAAGTATTTTAATTTTTGAACAATTTCAAAAACTTTTCCTAATTGAAGTTTAACTTCAATATACAAATAAGGTAAAAAGTAATCAAAAATTTCTGGTTCTGAAATTGTAAAAGAATTAGGAGGTCTCGGTAATTTTATAAGATACTCTAAAATTTGCTCAGATTCTTTTAAATTTCCAGATTCCTTTTCTAGTATAGCTAATTTATATCCAGATTCTATTCTATATGGATATTTATTTTGAATGCTTAGAAGATCATTTTTGAATTTTACAATATCATTCGATTTCTTGAAATTTATACAACAAGTTTCATATTCTGAAGAAAAGTAATATTCTCTATCCATGTTCTTAATTGTTTTTAATTTTTTATAATAAGTCAAAGCTTCTTCCAAATTATCTATTTGATAATTAGTTTTTGCTAAATAATATAAAATTCTAGGTTCTAAAGGATATTCCTTTAAATCCAACAATAAAAGTTTTATATCATTTTTATAACGAATTACACTTCTATTTTTATGTTCAATAGTTTCTACATCATCTATGAATATACCATCGTCGAATATTTCTTCAAAATCTCTTTTTTTAACTTGTAGAAACTCATGAACTCTAAATTTATATTTATAATTTATATTACTTCTAAATATACGTATGGAAAAATATTCTCCTAGTAAAACATCGTTTGATAAAGTTCCAATTTTTATTGAAAATGCATTTGATTTTGTCTTACTGAGTTTTTTTCTAAGTTGTTCCCCACCCATCAAAATATAACTATCATCTAATATTATTGTAAATTTACAAGATTTTGATGATAATTCGATCGATTTATTTCTTGCTTGTGAGAAATCTTCAAAATTAATATCATGTAATTTTCCAGGAATTCCTGATAATTCTGAAAGTATTATATCTTTTGTATTGTCAGTACTTCCCGTGTCACAAATAGTCCAATAGTCAATAAATTCTCTATTTTTTTGTAAACATTCTCTTAAAATCTCACCCGAGTTTTTTACAATCATAACTAGTTCAAGAATTTTTTTATTTTCTTTCATTTTTATAGTAGAATCATTACTTTTTAAGTTTAGATATATATAATTTTTTTTATTAATATATCTAAACCTACAAAAAAAGTTTATTTGTCGTCTTTAGTTTGCGAAATATACTATAAAAACAATTTTATTTTATATATAGTACTGAAATCTTCGTAGAAATTCGCCTGTAAAAAATGATTTTTTAGAAAAAAATATTTTTAGAGAATAAATTTGTAGTTGGAGAAATAAAATGAATTTTCAATATTCCAAAATAGAAGATGAATTATCCACTATTAAAAGAACTGATATAAGCCACATGAGAACAAAGAAAGAAAAATCAGAATTCATTAGAAAGTATGTTAATAATGAAGTTTCCAAGTTTCATATATCAACATTGGATTCAAAGTGTCCTGTATATGAACTATTTAGTGATGGGACTGTTGTATACAAAAAGAATAAGACTTCAGAGAAGGAGGAAATTCTTTTTTATGAAATTGTGAAACCTAATGATTTTTTTAAATTTCCTACTAGCCATGAGAAATATGAAGGTATTACTTATGGAATTTTGTCATATGAGGATTGTATCGAAACAAGAAAAATAATGGATGATTTATTACTTCAAGTATAAAAATAAATAAAATGATATAATATTTTTTTATTATAAAACAATTTTTTCAGTTTTACAATAAAATTTATGCTTTCCTTCTTATAGGTAATTGCATAGGTAACTGAGGAGGAGCTTCATTATATTGTTGTCTTGAATTATAAGCATGTTGAAATCCCTCATTTTGTGTTTGAATAGGAGGTGCTGGTGCAGATACAGACTCACTTGAAGGTAAAGGTTGAGGAGCAGGTCCCTGATATTGAAATGGTGATTGCATTTGAGGGGGAAGTTGTTGTTGAGTTGAAGGAGGTTGCTGTTGCGTTGGGGGTGGTGGTGGCATAGAAGTTGAGTTGATAAGTTCGATAATTTTATTTTCAACTAAAGTAATATCAGCTCCTGAAATAGTAGAATCTAAATTACCATAAACAAAGAATTGAAATGAAGGTACTACTTGAATATTTGGAGATAATTTAAGATCAACATTTTCTTTTGCGAGAGTACAAACTCCAGGAATATTGTATTTAGTAAATAATTTAGAAAAAAGTGGTGAAACAATTTTACAAGGACCACACCAGTCAGCATAAACATCAATAACACAAATTTTATAATTTTGTAATAGAAATTTTTTATCTTCTATTTTTAAAATTTGCGGAATATTATCTGATTTTCCTTCCTTCTTTTCACCAAATGTTGATAATTTTTTATAATTTGACATTTTTTTTAGTTACTTTTACCTATTCTTTAAATTTACTTTTATTTTGATAATTGATTTATGTTTGTTTAGAAAGCATGGGTAATTCCGGGGCGGAAGGTTCATTGTTTTCACCATCGTCACTGCAACTATAAAACAATAAATATCCTAATAAAACTATTGATATGATTAGTAATATAACAAATAGATAATATGAATAATTATTTTTACTTTTTCTACAATCATTACTAACAACGTCATCATCGAGATCATCTGAATAATTACTATTACAGCCACAACTTTGATGCATTGGTTTAAAAGAATGAAATTTTTCTACTGGTTCTTCTATTACATCTTCTGTTATTTCTTCGTCATCATAATTCTTTTCTTTTTTTACTTTTGATTCCCTCTCGTCGTTTAATTTCACTTGTTTTTTAAGAATTTCTATATCGACTTTTTGGTTAAAATTATCGTTGCAAAATTTTACCGTAAATTGTTCCGGTGTTAAATTTTGATTTTTTAGAGGATAAATTTTATTTAAAAAAAGTATGTCAAATGGTGAAAATTGAAAGTTTTGTTGTGTACCACTTCCACAACAATTTCCTTTATCGTCATTTACAAGAGGTGTTCCTGGAAAGAAGTACAACATTATAGAAAGAGGGTCATATTCAGATCCATTTATTTGATCCTTACTATATTTTTTTATGATATTTGTGTCGGTTGTTGCAGCGTCCCAACCTTGTGACTCTTCTGCCCATTGGTGAACCGCATCGACATTCCAATTTATCGCCTTGCCATTTGGGTTCTGATGCTCGTGCACCATTCCTAAGCTGTGACAGAACTCGTGTAACGTGGTGGGTACATCAAACCATCCTAAATTCATTGTTGCCTCGTGTTTTGCGTTTCTTGTTTTTGTTTCAAGAATATCTCTTCCAAGTAATGACCAGGCTCCTCCCATTGGGTCAAAAGATATACGAATATCGGCCACATTTGGATTCCATAATTTTTTATTTTTTTCATCTTCATAGAAGCTTAATTTTATATTCACGATTGGTTGTAACCTGGTTGTCACGCAGTGAATTATAGCAGGAATTATTTCCATTTCATCAGCTTCAACTTGTAGTGGGTCTAATGGTATTGAAACTCCGTTTTGATCAACTGCTGATTGCATTTCACCAGTTGATGTTCTTACCAAATTAGAAGGCGGTTGATGTAAAAACGCACATTTTAATATTGTATGAGCCCTTAAAATTTTTCCTTTTAAAAAGGCAGCTCTCATAGCAGGTGCATCAAATTTAGAAGATGTTAATTTAGTATCGAGTGTAATGTCAATATCATTTTTTATACGATCAGCACATGTTTTAATACCCATCAAAACTTCTTTTGATAATTTTTTACTATTAGCGGTAGACATTTTTATATATACACCTTATTTTTTTTATAATATATTTTTTTTTATTATACAAAAAATGTTATATAAATATATTTGTGAAAATTGCACTTCATCAAAATTACCTACCTCGTTAAATTAATTTTACGAGCAATGTATCTAAAAGATTTAAAGTAAGTAGTACATTATGAAAATGTTTTTAGAACATGACTAAATTACTCTATGAAATAGCCTCAAATAAAAAATATAGGTCTAAAGACTTGTATTTTTAAATAAAAACATGAACATTATGAACAATGAAAATGATTTGGAGATTGCCAGCACTCAAGCTCCAAATAATAATTCGCTTGTCTTTAAGCCAGAATTAATTATTTCACAGGCAATAAATTTATCTGAAGACTTTATTCCTATAGATGAAGTAAAACTGGCAGAAATCGCAAATTTCACATCAAAAGAAATAAGTATGTTAAAATTATTTTGGAATCCATGCTTCAATTCAACATGGATATATCTATCAGATGAAATCATTCTTAATTTTCTGACGAATGAAAGTGGAAAAGATGCTATACATAATTTTGCAAAACAAATATTAATACCAAAATATGAAAATGAACTTGATTATTTACAAGTTGATTCTAACCATGATATTATAAAAAATTGCTCACTAAACAAAAATAATCGCTCGTTAAATTTAACGAGCGAAAATGAAGACCTGTTTAAAGTTAAAGTTGAAAAGAAAAAAAAGGCACCCGTAAATAAGAAGTATTACATAGTATCTGGTGAATGTTTTAAAAATTTGCTTCTACAAAGTAGATGTGAAGCTGGAAAAGAAACAAGAAAATATTACTTGAAAGTAGAACAACTTTCTAGAATAATGTATAATTATATTACTGAATTAAATAAAAAACAAATTGAAAATGAAAAAAATAAGTACAATCTTTTGTTCAAGAATCATCAAAGTTTTTTGAAGCGAAAGAAAAGAACCGCTTTTGATAGAGGAGATTGCGTTTATGTGCTTTCTAATCCATATCGTAAAGGAATTTTAGAATATAAGATAGGAAAAGTAGATCAAAAAGATAGAAGTGATAAGTCAATGGCAGCTTTTATAAACAGACTATCAACATATAACACAGGATTACCTGAAGATTACATAGTTGAGTATGTATGTTATGTAAAACAACCGAAATTGATAGAAGATATGATAAAAGCAAAGTATGAAGAATATTATGAAGTAACTAATAAAGAATGGATTTTCAAAAAAGAACTTGTAGAAGTTTGTGAGATTGTGAGAGAATGTTGTAACTTTTTAGGTTTTGAGTTTATAGAAAAAATACCTAATTTGAAACTAAAGAGCGATCTGGAAATTAAAGTTGAGGAAGTATTTGAAGTTCCTGAGACGGAAAATTACGAATCAGACGATGATGATGACAAATTTGACGATGCTTCATATGAAAGAATGAAAGAAATAAATTCAAGTAAAAGTTTTAAACAGATAAGAAAAATTTGCAGAGATAATGAAATAATACAACTTGGTGGAAAGCAAGATATGATAAGAAGAATAGTTAGATTTGAACACAAAAGAAAAAGAAAATATGATGATATAAAAAGTGATGATGAATTTGATAATACTGTAGATGAAACTTTTATTTATCAATATAATAATAAAGGTGAATTTATATCAAGATTCAAATCTATAAAAGATATAAAAATAGATGGTGTAAATAATAATGACATAAAAGAATGTTTAGAAAATAAAACAACAAAAGCTGGAAATTTTATTTGGAGAAATAAAGAAACTAAATTTACTAAAGATGAATTGAAAGATATAAATCGTAAAAATTGCATGACGATAATAAAGATAGATAAAGATGGTAATGAGATTGAAAGGTACAGTACAATAAAAGAAGCATCGGAAAAAAATAATATTGGTAGGGGTGTAATAGATAGAATGGTTGAAAGTAAGCAATTTAGAGACGGTATTGGTTATAAAATTTTAAATAAAGAAAATAAAGTAACAACTTTAAAACCAAAAGACAAGGAAAAATTAGCAAAAGATTACAAGAATGGTATGTCAATTGAAGATTTGTGTACAAAATATGGTAAAGTAAGAAGATATATGTTAAATTTAGTAAATAAAATAAAATCGGAAACAACATAAATCTAAATACTCGTATCTAAGATGTCAAAATTTTTTTTATATATATTTTATATAAAAAAAAAATAATCTCAC
>Ga0214923_10002254_pt1 | contig 25934 bp, 22 predicted proteins | sample LL1510_MetaG_FD_177993 | JGI IMG/M metagenome (GOLD analysis project Ga0214923, IMG submission 177993) | Freshwater microbial communities from Lake Lanier, Atlanta, Georgia, United States - LL-1510 | ecosystem: Environmental > Aquatic > Freshwater > Lake | place: USA: Georgia | collected...
AATCATTATGTGTCATTTTTGAAAGTGACATTGTGTAACAAACAACACATATTTGAAATAACACTTGCAATACAATATCCGAATTCTGAAAATAATTTGTTAAAAAGTAAGTAAGCGTAAATCCATTATTCAAATCAAACAGTTTAGTTAAAAGAAGAGAATACTGCATGGTTTGTATCAAATCTTGATTCTGATTATATTCATTTTCGTTCGGATTCACTTGATTTATGGTTAGTTTTTTATTCATGTTTATAATACTATTATTTATATTTCTCTGAAGCACGTAATTAACTACATCATCTTCCATTTTTGTTTTCTTGTAAGAATCAACAACGTTATTTTTCAATATGTCTAAAATATTTTCATAACTACACGTAGACGATGTTGAAATTAACGGCAAGAAATGCTTACAGACTTTCAAATTTTTCAATGGTCCTATGATTTCCTTGTATATTCGCATTTCATATGATAAACTTTTAGAGGACAGATAAAAATTCGTCCTTGTGTCTTCCACATTGAATTTGATTTTATTTAAATCAAACGAACTACTATCAGTATTTATAAACAACTTGCAAAAAACCTTCTGGTTATTATTCTTATTCAAATCCAGCATCCACGTTTCTGACGCTGTTGAACCACCAATTATACCGTTAACATTAATGACCGATTTACTGATGTCATTGCATGTGTTAATACTCAAAATCTCTTTCTTCTTCTCAGCGACATTCTTCTGCTTTTGTTTTTGGAGAAGAGGTTGTTTTCTCTTTTTGGATTTTTTGAAAAAATTACAACGATTCAGAGTTATTAACTGAGATTTGGAATTTGTTTTTATGAAATAAAGAAGACGAGTTACATCATCTGCTTTTATAAAAGGTGATACATTATTTTCAGACAAATAACCTTTCAGTAATAATTTTATGCGGTCATATTCAAAATTAGTGTTATCCATTCCTCCATCATCATATTCCTCATCACCTTCTTCATCATCATTGTATGTATTCATTTCAAACATCTTTTGATATTCGTCATTGTCATCATTATCTTTCCTATCTTCTATTTGATACGCTTTTTCAATACCCCCAAACATCTTTTGAAACTTATCATTGCTTTCATCTTTTTTATTTTCTTGACGATACAATTTTTCATATTCCATCATTTCCATCTTCTTTGTTTCCTCCTCTAAACTTCCAAATTCTCTTTCAAGATCTTCGTCTACAGCATTAAGATTATCAAACGAAATCATTTCGTCTTCAGAAGAAGGATTTCGTGCTCTTTGTTTTTTCGGTAGTCCCCTATTCATGTTAAGATTTAGAATTATACCATACACATTATCTATATCATATTGAGTAATTACTTTCTTTTTGTCATAAGCAATTATCACTTCATCCAGAATTTTATTTCTAATATTTAACAATCCACTTTTCTTGAATTTTATATCATATCCCTTTTTAATACTCTTGAGCAAATATTCAAATTTATTCACAAGTCCTCTTTCAGCCGCATCAATAAGTAACTTTTCGTTACCTTTTGGTTCTTTGTTGAATTTTATAGAGGATGGTATTCTTGCAGTCAGAGATTCTACAACTTCGGGATTTGGAGGCACAATTTCTTCGTCTTTAACCTCGTCATCCTCATAATTTTTGAGATTTACGCTATTCAATTTATTAATAAAATCTTTTATCGTCTTAACATCCTGTCTGTAAATCTGAAGAATTGTAAGCTCATCATCGTATATGTCAAATATATCTCGTTTAATCTCACTTTCGCCATCGTCGAAAATATAGCGAAAATCTAAATATTCTTTTGATATATTGTTAATCTCCTCAAACAGATAAATTATAGTATGTATGATAGAATTTTCAAACACATTGTCAACAATCATATATTCATTCACGAGATTAGCTGACAAATCCAATTGAATATTCGCTATAATATTTTTCATTTCAAATAGCTTGTTTTCATCCTCCTTTATGGTTTTCCAAAGTCGTTTCAAATCATTTACTATGAATTTCCATACTTGATTTTTCACGTCATCGCCACATTTCAAATTTTTCAATTCATCATTAATCTGTGAAGAGTAATTCTCATTTATAAAAAGAAGTTCATCGTCATCTTCATTTAATTCGTTTCCCTTAAGATACATCTTTTCGTATATACTTTTTACAAAATCAACACTAACATCAAAATCACTATTGTATTTATTTTTGATAAGATAGTACATATTTGAAATTAAATTACATATGTTCTTTATGAATATCTGAACAAATTTTGAAATGAACACATCGTCATTGATTAATGTTTGCAAAGACATGTCATTATAAGCATTTCTAATTATATCAGCATTCAAAGAATTATCCATGTGATAATTCAAATACTCGCTAGTTACGATTGACACTAATTCAATTTCATCCAGTTGAATTATATTTAGTTTCCTTTCTTTAGCTAAATACAGAATGTGATGAAAATCTATATTGGCTCTTTCCATCGTCACATTACTGTTTAGATCCATGGAAACAAACTTGAACTTTTTGTTCAGCGCAATATTACACAAATATTTAATCTTTTCAATACGGATTTCTTGATTGAACATTTCATTGCCAGCGATTTGTTTTTGTAAATACTGATCCACGTTAATAAATTCCTCGCCATCTATTCTTATATTTTCGGTCGCAAAAATAGAAAGGTAAGAATCGTTATCAGTAAATAAAAAATCTTCGTCATCCATTGTTTTGTCAACCATCCTTAATTGGAGTCTAATTTCATCATCTTCCTTGAAAAAAAGATTGATGTTGAAATTTTCAAAGGTTTGGATTTCTTGCTCAGAAGGTAGATACAAATTTATTTCATTGATTGCATCTTGGATTTGTTGCGACAGAAACGACGGAAACTTATTGGAATTATATATATTGAATAATATCTCCTCTAGATATTTCATATTGATATACTTCAATTCATTTTTGATATCGTTTCTACTTAACGATTTCTGCTGCTCAAAATTACTCAGATATTTTTCAAACACAATTTTACTCACATCCTCCTGATATTTACCGATGCACTTTTTTATATTATTACTCAAAGAATAGTGTATCAATATCTTTGGATTTTGTTGACTTATAATTAGAACTTGTTTTAACAATTCGTCTTCATTGATTTTATTTTTATACGTATCAAAGTTAATATTATTTCGGGCCTCTTCCATACCACCTTCATATTCCCTAGCGATAAATTCATTAATCATATTCATGTCGCCTTCTGGTAGAAATTTCAAAAAGTCAATAGTCGTTTTCAATTTATTAACAACAATATCTCCTATCATAAAATATTTGATATACTGCTCAAACATTCTAGTGTCAATGAAATGTTCTTGAAATTTAGCCCTGATCTCTTCAAACACTTGTCCCAATATATTTTTACTCTCAATAAACACGTTTTTCTTCAGTTCAGGTATTAATTTCTTAGACGTTCCAAAAAATAGATTCTGCTCATTTATATAAAACATTCGCGAATTACCCGTGTTCAACAAATATTCCTTCATATGAGGTTCCTGAAAACGTTTCTCTAATGCCATCTTTAACAAATCCTTTATATAATTGTCTTTGATAATCGTCTCAAATTCTGAATATTTAGACGGTATCTGGTCGTAGTTTAATGATTTTATAATCCGACGGAAATATTCATTTTCTTTTGGTATTAGGTTTGTATATATGTATTGAGTTATATTACGCCATTCTTCATCGTCAATTGTCATTTTGTATTCAAAATTATTACTCAATAATCCAAATGGTAGTTCTTCAGGATTGTATATTCTTATTGACATTATTATTTTTAATTACATACAATTTTTTTTTAAATTTATTGAAAATTAACTATTTAAAATAATAAAATTTTTTTAAATAAAATACAGTATGAGCGGACTTTTATTTTTAGCAATTGAAGATTTCGTTTTATCAAAAGGAACAAAAGGTAACATACTATGCACTTCCATTCCTGGTTTTTCATTGATTCTATATTACTCAACACAATGTCCTCATTGTCAAACTTTGATTCCCATTTTCAAAAAATTACCGGGATCTATTAACGGATGCCAATTCGGCATCATCAACATCAGCACTCAAGCCAACAAAGAATGCATAAGTCTCTCTAGGGATACTATCGCGCCCATCACTTATGTACCTTATATCGTACTTTATATCAACGGTAGGCCTTTTATGAAGTATCAGGGTCCATACGATATAAATGAAATAAAACGATTCGTGGTAGAGGTTGCCGAAAAAATTCAGTCTAAGCAGAAATTCTCGTCTGAAAATAATAGTAACATCAAGGAAGATCCTCGTGGTCACATCCCTGCTTTTTCCATCGGACTTCCGAAATGTGACGAGGATATTTGCTATCTTGAATTCCAAGAAGCTTACCACAAGAATTGAAATTCTGTGATATTTTAACCACTAGTCTGAGTTTGATGTAAATTTTACATCACGTTTTTTCTTAACCTGCATTATAGGTTAAGAAAAACAAAATTTGAAGGGTCTAAAATTGAAAAACGACATATATTCGGAAAAAGAAATATATGTCCAGTGACATTTTTAGATGGTTCAGATGTTTTGATTTGAAAAACTAAACGCGTAGATTTTTAATTTGTCGTTTAGATTTAAAGACATGAGATTTTTAATAAAAAACATGGAAGACGAAAAAATTGAATTTATCATTGAGGATGACGAAGAATGTGACGAAATGAGTGAAGAGAGCAAAGATGAATTAGAACTTCCCTTAAAGAAAGGTGAAAATGAATTAACAACTTATTCTTACATAAGCAGAGGTACATATATATTTTTTGAATATTTTGTGGGTTATGAAATAACTGCTCTATTGGGTTATAAAGATACAAATAAAACTATTCGCAAAAATGTATCAAAATCAAATCAATTGATATTTAGAGATTACCCTGGGGAGAAAGTACCCCTAATAGACCCACGAACAATTTTAATAACAAGAGAAGGTGCAATAGAAATCCTTATAAAGACGCGTAAGCGTATATCTCCGGATGTTTTACATATCCTCAAAACGTTCCATATTCAAACGACGAATCGTAAGTGTCTTACAAGGGAGCAGCAATCATTATCTGCTATAACTGATGTATTCAAGACTGAAAATTTTGAGGATCAATATAAAGTCGGAAAGTACTATCTTGATCTCTATTTCAAAGATTACAAGATCGTTATTGAATGTGATGAGGAAGGTCATGCTGATAGAAAACCATACAAAGAAAGAGAGAGAATGGATTATGTAAACAAAACCCTGGAGATAACAGATTTTAACTGGATCCGTTACAATCCCGATGAGAATGGTTTTGATGTTTTGAGGGTAATCGGGCAGATATATAGAAAGATTGATGAAATAAAGGATAAAAGAAAGGAAGAAGAATACCGTAAATTATTATTAGAAGAGAACTCTAAGAGACCATTAAAAAAATCTGAAAAGCGTGTTATGATTCCAAACATCGTCAATGAAATTTCAACATGTGCTGTTTGCAACTTAAATTTCAAGTCGGAAAACAATTTAAAAATCCACATGAAAAAAGTTCATAATATAGGGGATAAAATTAATGAGAAATGTATAAGTGTGATGATAAATAATAAAAATTATGATATCAATATCGACAGTGATAACATGATAAATGCTTCATTATTGTGTAAAGAGACAGGTAAAATTTTTCACGAGTACAGACCCCTGCGACAAGTCAGATATGAAATAGCTCGTATATCTAAAAAATTTAAAATACCTGAAAGCATCCTAATGATTTCAGTTAGAAATATAGCATGGATACATATACATCTACTCCCCCATTTTTCTAATTGGCTATCCGAGTATATCGGCGAACAAATTAAAGAGGTCTTTGACACTCTAAAAATTATTGAAACTTTGCCGGCATATGTTCCTGATAAAGTTTTTAATTTAACATTAGTAAATGGACAGAACCTTGAAATTACTTTAAAAAATAATAATTATATAAATATCAATAATATATGCAAATCATCCGGTAAAAATCTGTGTAATTGGAAAAAGCTAAATTTAGACTTGTTAAAAAAATATAAAGATCCTATATTAGAATATAGTACTGGTTTATTTGCTCATCCAAATTTAGCCATAATGATCTTCAAATGGTGTGATAAAAAATACACAGAACCATTTCTAGAAATCCTGAAAGATAATCCATTGTTCAATTTAGATGTGTATAACGGGAAACAAAGTGTTGAAGAAGACGAATACGTAAATGAACACGAATTTATCCTAGAAACATCAGATACCGAACCTAATGATATCAATATTGAAAATGAAGACGAACTTCGTCTAGATATTGAACCGTGTGATGTCATTATTGAAGATGAAGATGATTCCGGTAGTGTTAAAACAAAAGAAGATTTAGATCCATGTAAAACATGCAAAAAGTGGAAAACATGTGAAGAGTGCAAAACATGTAAAATATGTAAGAAAAAATTTGCGACAAAGCCGAAGGTGAAAAGACATTTCGAATCCGTTCATCAAAAATTAAAGTATAAATGTGACTTGTGTCAAACAGAACTTAGTTCTAAAGAATCGCTAAAAACTCATATAAATACAGTGCATGAGAAAAAGCACGTTGTAAAATGTGATATATGTGACCGTGAGTATGTAAACAATTCAAGTCTGCAATTGCATATCAAAAGCGTCCACGAAAAAAATAAAAAATGAACTCATATGCAGAAAGGCATTTATAAACAAATATCATATGTTTATAAATGACAGAGGAGGAAGAAGAATACACATTAAACGACGTTGTAAGAAATATTGGGCTCATTCAGGACATGAAATTATTATTTTTACAAGGTATTACTAAAAAGGGTAAGGATATATCTATTCATCACATCGTAGATGAAAAAGCGCTAGTGAAAATTCTTGAAAGATATAGAGATCACTACGATGAAGTCATGAAATATAACAATGTCATCACAATATTTAATTTAAACAAGCTATCGTTTTTACGAGTTGGTCTTGAAAAGGAAGTACTAAAGTTTATGGAGCCTTATATGGACGAATGACGAACTTTCATAGAATATTTATAATCCAGATTACATGTTGTAAAAGGTAGAAAAAATTGAAATTAGATTCTGAATTCTGTTATGAATTCAGAAACTCAGTATTATATGTCTTTAATCAAGATCGCCTCTAACGATTTCTTTTCAAAGCTTAAAAATGCCAAAAAAGCATTAGTTTACGAGTATTACGACGGTTTGCATATAGCACTTGACTCTGCGAATTATGAGTATTTAATTGAAACAAAAGATCACGCCCCTATTCAATATGAAATTTTTGAAATGATCAAGGATCTAGAGGGTTTGAAGGAGTTCGGATACACAAGTAGATTTCCGTATGAGCTTTATTATGATTCTCTAATGGTGAATGAAAATTTGAAGACGTTGCATCTCTCTCACATGGAAAAAATATCCGACGCAAAACAGCTCGGGAGCGTTGAGAACTTATATCTCGCGAGATTTAATGTTATGTGGTTGAATTTACTACCAAAAACATTGAAAAAGATAGAGGTTTCAAGTCTGGAGGTTGAAAGTGAGGAAGAGAATAGAGTTGTTATTAAGTATTTTGATGATAATAAGATAGACTACTATTTTGATGATTATGGTGGTTATTGGATGCCTATGAAGAAATAAATATAAATATAAATATAAATATAAATTGATTTAATTTTTTTATTATAAAAAAAAATCTATACACACACATTTTTTTTGTGTGTGTGTGAAAATTTTATTTTTCAAAAAAAGTTTTTAATGTGTTCAATTCAAGTACGATTTCCATGCTCGGAAAATCTTTAAAATTTTATTTCAAAAATTATAATAAAAAATAAAGACTTTTATATTTTTTTAAATTTTCATCTAAATAAACAAAATTTAAGCATGTTTTCGTGCTTGTTAATTAAATGTAAAATGTCTAATTTAATAAAATTCAATAAATCAAATTTAAAGAGAGTTTTATGTTTAAATAAAATAAAATGAATTGTAAATATTGCAAAACGATATTTAAGTCAACATCAGCCTTGAATAATCACTTAAATAAAGCCAAATACTGTCTTTTGATCCAGGAAAAAATAAAATCAAAAAAAAAACAGGATGTATTGCATAAATGCGACGACTGTGATAAGGTATTGTCGACAAAACAAAGTTTATCAAAGCATAAAAATACTTGTTCTAAAAGAAAAGACAAAGAAAGTAAGAATAATGAGTTGGCTGAATTGAAAAACACCATAATAGAAAAAGATAAAACTATTACAAAAATAAACACGCAACTTGAAAATTACAAAGAACAACTTGAAAAGCAGGACGACAGGATTAAAGATCTACAAGATAAGCTAGACAAGATTGCAAATAAAGCAATTGATCGTCCAACTAATTCTTTTACAAATACAAATACAACGAACAATAATTTAAATATAATGACGCCTATTGATTTTGACGATTTGGAAACAATTAAAGACTTGATTGACAATAATTTGAGTGCCAATCATGTCGTTGAAGGTCAGAAAGGATTAGCGCAATTTCTAATTGACACATTTCTAAAAGACCCTGATGGAAATCTGAAATACAAATGCACGGATGTAAGTAGATTCATTTATAAATTTGTAAATATTAATGGTGAAACGATCAAAGATGTGGATGCAAAGAAACTCATATCGTATATCGTAAGCGGAGGAATAAAAGGAAAAAGTGTGGAAATTGCTGATAGATGGTATAGAGATGAAGATGGTGAAATAGACTTAATGAAGTATGAAATCATGAATGAACCCCAAAAAAATATTTTGAAGATAGAAGACGATAGTAGTAGTTTCAGACGAGAATTGGCATCAATGACATCTAGCTAGCTGATATATAAATTAATTATCAATTTGCATTTTTGTAACCAACTAAGTTACAAAAATATCCAAGAACTGATTATGAAGCCCAGACCATTCCAAAATCATATATTTTGGGATTTCGCAATGTATTTTTTATAGTTTGAATATTTGTTGTGTAGTCCTCAGCTTTTGGAACAAATGTGTACTCATCTCTGTATTGAATATAAAATTTGTTGTATCCTAGTTCGTTTTTCAAGTAATCCAAGCATTTGAGCGTAACATCATCAAAGGTTTCAGATGCCCATTCAAAACATATAACAGTTTTCACTCTTTTAGTTAATGATCTTATACAATTATATTCACTTCCTTTAACGTCAATTTTTATTAGATCAGGAATTCCATATTTATCTATTAAAAAATCAATAGTCTTTGTTTTTACATAAACTGTTTTGTACTGAGTTGATTTATAAAATCTAGATTTTGTGTCTTCTATCCACTTTAAATTCGTCGTTGACAGCGTATTAATATCAAAGTCATAAAATGCAGTAGATGGCTCATTATTTATTAATATGAACCTATTTTCCACGCAGATGGCGTAGTTTAAACATTCTATTCCCGGAATATTCATGGTATTATTTAGCATTGAATTATAAGTACTTTTGGATGGCTCAATGCTTATTATGTTTGCATAATTATTAATATTACTTAATGTCCACATACCAGAATTCGAGCCGATATCAAAAGCTAGAAACTTTTTTCTTCTCAAATAAAATGCATCTCCCCAGCCATGTTGAGTCATGGCAATTTCAACTCGCTCAAAACCTTTTTTTCTCAAGAAGTCATCAATTTCAGGCAACAAAGCGCAGTTTTCATATAATTCTTTTTGATTCACTTCTGTAAAAATGTAATCAAAGTTTCTTAATATTTCATCTCCAACGCCTTTGAGTGCTAGAAGTTCAGCGCCTTGAATGTCCAAAGTTAGAAAGTTGTATTTGTTATAATCTATTTTGTATCTATCATAAATACTTTTAACTGTAAGAGTAGTCAATTCTATTTTCTTATTTACATGTACGTTAGGATGTTCATCCAAATGCGTTTTCATATTTAGAATTGATGAACTTTGAAAATTATTCGTCACGTTGAATAGAACCTTTTCATTGTCTTTATCGCTTACAACTGAGCTGATAACATTTATTTTATTATTAAACTTGCGTTTGATGATCTCGACTTTTTCAGGTAGTGCTTCTATCCACATCTGTTTATCATATGTAACACCTCTATTAACGTAATCATCATATTCTTCACATTCATGAGCACCAATGTGTAATACACCTTTCAAATTCAACCTATATTTTATACATAGATCATCTAGTCTAATTAACATTTTACTTATTAAAAATGTTAATGTTTAAATTCTAATTAGAAACGTCTTCTTACTTAGCAACTAATTAAATATTATATCACAAATTCAAAGTAATTTCAAAATGTTCTTTTTTACTTAATGAAAGCTGTGTATTCTGGTCAAAACCATTACAATCAAGACGACAATTGATCTCTTTTAAAATGCTTCGCAATTTCATAGTTCCGTTTTTGTATCGCAATGTGTTTTCCTGTAAATTACTCTTCAAAGTTTCAAGTAAGCAATACGTAAATGCTCCTTGTCCAGAGTTATTAATGAATGCATCAGCAGATGTTTCTCTATCTTGACACCCAGAAAATAAACAGACGTTTCCAACGACATCTCTACTTCGCTCAATAGAATAACTGAAAGTATCAGTCCATTCTTCTTTTTTATAAACTAAATTTTGAGGTATAGCACCTTTTTTATATCTAGAATTAGACTGATAGTTATATTTTAAATCCACCGCAGTTCCCGAATGACAACAATCTAGAAAACACCATAAAGTAACATCTTTCGGAACTTTTGAAATTATATTTTCAAACAGCCAATCATCTGTTATTTCACCAGCAGTTTCAAAATCTAGAGGGACTATAGTTTCATCCCGTCCATCTGACTCGTCTCTATTTCTATCTATAATATTAGAACCATGTCCCGAATAATGTAACACCAAAACATCACCAGGTAAATTATCAGATACGAGCCATCTAATGTTGTTTTCCATATTTGCTCTCGTTGGTTTATAAGATTCCTCTTCCTCGTCTGATAATAATTTGATATTTGAAGGCGGAAATTTGCAATTATCAGTCAAAAACGTTCTTACATTTTTAACGTCATTGATGCATCCATTCAATTCATATTGACTACCTACATAATTTATTCCAATTAACAGCGCTTTTTTAATCATTTATTTATACAAAGAAGATAAATATTTTTTGTAACCAAAAAAGGTTACAAAAATGAACTAATATATGTATGTAATTAAATTAAGCAGTAATCTCAGGCTTTACGAAATGATTCTTCAAGCAAGTTTGAACTCGGAAATAGGTTAGAGGAGCACCTTCCTTCTTCACATCATACTTGAGAAGCTTAGACAACTTTGCATCCGCCAAAATTTGTCGTCTATCAGTTGGATTCTGCAAAGAATTCTCCTTGATGTAGTTACAAAGGAACTTGGTCACATCTACACGAGATCTCAATTGCTCAGAATCCCATCCAGTAAACTTCGCCATCTCCTTGGAGATTTGAACAGGCTTTAGAAATCCAGAATTATTGTTAGAGGTGGTCTTGCGGACAGTAGTCTTCTTGTTCTTGATAATTCTACCAGAGTGATTCTTGAGAATCTTGAGCTTCTTATTCAACGTTCTCAAAAACTTAATACCCTTAGTCTTATTATCTCCCTCGCGAAGACTCTCAATCTCACTCTCAATGCTTCCGATAATATCCTCAAAAGATTGCATGATTGTCTCACGGGAAGGAGGAACTCTCTTCTTGGAAGAACCATCCTCATCCTCGTCATCCTCTACAACATGCTCATCCTCATCTACAACTGGAGCAGGAGCAGGAGCTGCCTCCTCCTTCTTGGAGGAGGTCTTCTTCACAGCATCTTCCTTTTGAGCAGGAGCAGCATTCTTTGAAATAATTTTCTTGTTTTCAACTTTGTTTGTGGTGTTTGTCATTTTTTATTATAATCGGTCTGTCTTTAAGCCATTTTTTAAATTTTTGTTTCTTTCGTTCAATAAAAATGAAAAAATTAAAAACATAACTAAATAATAAAGATGTCCGAAAAAAAATCTAGCAGAGCATTAGCGTTCATTAAAAAACTTGAAACTGAAATTTCTGAACTTATTATCAGAATTGATAATCTATCCGAGAATATACCCTCAAATGAACATCTAATTGAGATTAGAAATTTAAACGATCAATTGGAAAACCTCATTGCAAAGGATAAAAATATCAAAATGCTTCTTCTAGACATGCTGAAATGTGACAGCGAGCTTAAACTACTTACAGAATTTGATAAACTCAAAAAATCGTCGGATGATGAGTCCGAAGATGAAGAAGTTAAACAAATAACCGACAATCGAATCAACATTTTGAAATCACGAATAATCAAGTCTTCTTCAGAGATAAACAACATCGTTTCAAATTATTCAAAAGAAACTGAAGAGCCGCCAAGAAAAAAACAAAAAACCGACACCGGTAAAAAAATCAAGATGAAAAGCAAGTCACGCAAAAAAAAGTCCCATAAAAAAAAGAATGCGAAAAAAAGATCCAAATCTATTTTGTAAATTTATTTTTATTTATATAAAGAATAAATAAATAAAAATGTCAGAAGAAACTATTGTTTGTGTGTCGGGTTACTTCAATCCCTTGCATATTGGTCACATTGAATATTTTGAAAAAAGCAAACTTCTTGGAAATAAACTAGTCGTTATAGTAAACAACGACAAACAATCATTTTTGAAAAAGGGTTCTTCCTTTATGCCTGAAAACGAACGATTAAATATTATACGTAAATTACGTGTTGTTGACATGGCAGTTCTATCAATCGACGAGGATCGCACTGTTATTAAAACGTTAGATTGTATAAGACCTCATATTTTTGCAAACGGAGGCGATCAAACCAATGATACGATACCTGAGAAAGATATATGTGATAAACTCGGAATCAAATTAATTGATGGGATGGGCGACAAGATTCAATCATCCTCTCTCCTTCTGTCAAAATTAAAAAATTGATAATTTAATCAGATTTGTATAAAATAAATAAAAAAATGAGCAGTAATTTTCCTTTGTACGATAGTTTGATTAAAGATATTAAAAAAGACGAATTGACAACCAAAGAAAAGGATGATTTCATGAAGCTGATAAAGAATTTAGATCAAGATGGATACGAACTGGTATACGCGTTAATTAGAATTTATCAAAATGAAAACAGTGAGGACAAAAGCACATTCAAAATACCATATGGAGGAGTCTTTGTCAAAAATGACATCAATTTTAATCTGAACGATTTACCGACTGAGCTATCACAGATCGTTTATAAATTTATTTTACTGCACGCGAAGTCCATGAAAGAGAAGGAGGATCTAACACCGGTTGAATAATAGAGAAAAAACCACAACTTATTTTTTTCTTAACCATTGGTTAAGAAAAAGGAAGTGCTTTTAGACAGAAGTCATTGATGCTAACTCTCTTCTGAAAGTGCTATTATCATCTTCTATTTTTAAAATGTGTTGCTGAGGCTCATTCATTATTCCATACTTCATCATGTCTATTCCGCCATCTTCATCTCTATACCAACTGTTTGCTATTTCCACACTCTTTCCTTTTATTCCGCCGCTTACGATATATGATATAAGTTTCTTTGCGTCGACATCTTTGTTTATTTCTCCTTGACTATTCAAAAATCTAAAAATGCCTCTGCTTGCATCAGTGCATTTGTATTTCAGATTTCCATCGGAGTCCTTTAAGATTGTGTCAACTAAAAACTGTGCTAATCCTCTCTGTCCATCAACAATGTGATTGGCGTTTAAATTATTGTCAATGGCATCTTTCAGTGTTTCGTAGTTGTCAAAATCCATACTTGTCATTATATTCAGATTATTATTGGTTGTGTTAGTAACAGAAGTTGTAGGACGATCGATTGCTTTGTTTGCAATCCTGTCAAGCTTATCTTGAAGATCTTTAATTTGTTCTCGGTAATGTTCTTCTTGCTTTTCAAGTTGTTCTTTGTAATTTTCAAGTTGTGTATTAATTTTGACTATAATTCTGTCCTTTTCAATAAGTAGATTATCTTTTTCAGTTAGACTATTATCTTTCTGAACATTAAGTTCTTTTAATTCAATGACTTCCTCTTCAATTCTGCATTTCAACTCTTTTAACTCTTTCAATTCAATATCTTTTAACTCTTCTTTATTTTTTTTTTCGGAGCAGCAAATTAAATGACTGTCTAGATTTCGTTTAGTTGACAATATTTTATTACAAAATTTGCATTTGAATTTATCTTTTCCTTTACATTTCCCAATGTGAACTTCCAAATTTCTCTTTGAAGATAATACTTTTTCACAACAGCTGCATTTGAATTCGTTTTTTTGAATTTCGGCGCAGCATTTGTCTTTATTTATTGAATTCATGTTTTATATGTATTTTACATAACTCTTTAAATGTTTGTTGATGCATTTGTTGAAAACCCATCAAAATTTTGATGCGTTTGTCGCAAATGTATCAACATTTTGATATTTTTTCAACAAAAATCCTTTATAAAAAAAGTCATTCAAAAATCAATATTTTTGCAACCTGTAAATTGTGGTTGAAAAAATAAATCAAAAAAAAGTCATTACAAAAAAATATTTTTTACACACACACATTTTTTGTGTGTGTGGATGGATTTTTTTTTGAAAATATATTTATATTTTAAACATTTATTTATTTCAAATATGACAACAAAATGCAGATGATTATAACGAATCAATTTTAATTTGAAAGCTGTAATTGTTCTTGAATTTGTTTTCAAATTTCAAATTTCAAAACAAAGAACAAAACGGAACAAAACGGAACAAAATGAAACAAATTACAAAAAAATATTTTTTACACACACACATTTTTGTGTGTGTGGATGGATTTTTTTTGAAAATATATTTAAACATTTATTTATTTCAAATTAAAAATGACGCTTACGAAATTAATTTTTAATAAGACTATTGTATTCAATACACCTGTTGAATGTGAAAATGTTCCTATGGTAAGAACTGGCGGTGTTGATTACAACGAAAGTGAACCATTATATTCCCTTATAAATTGCTCTCTCCATGCCAATATAAAAAAATATGGTTCCATGAAGGATGATGAGCGAAAAATGAAGATCCAGAAAATAAAGGAAGAAGTCTATGAACAAATAAAGAATGGTGATGTTAACAAAAACAATATAACATCTTTTTTAAACAGCGTAAAAGACAACATAATTAATTTCAATTTATATCTTAACTCTACTCATTATACAACAGAATACTCATCTGAAACTAACAAAACTTTGAGTGAATTACTCCTCGGAAACGGAAACATTGACCAAATAAATCTTTTCAAGCTATTATACGAAATAATAACCGTTGATAGCTTCAAGAAGATACTACGAAATACTGAACAAAAATGGGGGCGAGATTTCTGTATAGTTTCATACAAGAAAATAGTGTTCAAGGAAATATTGAGATTTTTGAGCTATCAGGATTATTTTGATGATTTGGACAAGACGAAAGCAGACTTTCTGACGAAAAAGTTAGTATTGATGGTAAATACGATAGTTGATCTTTCATTTTCAAATATTACAAAGAAGTCAAATTTCATCACTTCTGATATTGACGCAACCAAAATAAATATACTTTCTAAATACTTTGATTGCAATATAATATTTATTGATTCAGAAGACAGAATACCATACATCATTGACAAACAGGACATTTCTGATCAGAAAAAATACATACTGGTTTTCGCTTTTGAACAGAAACATTTTGAAATCGTCGGAAAGCTTTTACCAGATGATAGAATTCAAAGAAATTTCATGCCTTACGAAGATATTTTGAAGAAGGTTAATTTCTATCTGAAGAAGAAGCAATCCGACGATGTGAAGAAGGATAATGGATCTGAAGAGCGAGCTAACCAAGTACCCGTTTCGCAAGAGAGTGCTAACCAAGTACCCGTTTCGCAAGAGAGTGCAAACCAAGTACCCGTTTCGGAAGAGAGTGCTAACCAAGTACCTGTTCCGAATGAATGTGCAAACCAAGTACCTATTCCGGATGAATGTGCAAACCAGGAACCCGTTTCGGAAGAGAGTGCTAACCAGGAACCCGTTTCGGAAGAAAGTGCTAACCAAGTACCCGTTTCGGAAGAGAGTGCTAACCAGGTACCCATTCCGGAAGAGAGTGCTAACCAAGCACCTATTCCGGATGAGAGTGCAAACCAAGTACCCGTTGTTGATCACGTGAACGAAAATTTAAGCTGCAATAATAGCGACGACGAGCTAATGAGTGTTTTGGGAGACGAGTAAAGATTTTTTATTATATTTTTTTATTATATTTTTTTTTCATATATAATAAAAATGAGTCGGTCAGATTATAAAAATTTACGAAACGGATATTTAGATAACACTAGAATGAATTTAATTAGAAGAGAGCAATTTCGTGAAAAATTCGAACCATCATCTGAGATTAGTGGACTAATTGATAATTTGCTCGTCAAGGGAGACGATGGTAAATATCTTCCTTCATATCCAGGTGGTTTCACTTTGGATATTTTTATTTACAATAAAAATAGTTCAGGTGTTTATACTCTTGAAAAAGAAAGTTATTATTTTGATGTTGTTGGTTATGATGCAAACAATAAAGTTTACACTATCAAAGTAAAAAATAATAGAATAACAAGAGCGATAAAGAGAAATGATACCGACTATATGTATTACATTCCTTCATTTGATGGTAACATTTCCTCTTCTAAAGTGCTTGATGATGTAACTAAAGAATACACAATATCTTATAAGTATGTTCGTTTAGCGGAAAAATGGTCCAAAACTATACCAAGATTTTTATATCATTTTATAAAAAGTGATAATGAAATGATTCATATAGATCCATTCTCACCATATTTTTTAAGATTTAAACCAACAGATATGAATGAATGCATGCATAAAATTTATGTATCAGAAGAACCTCTGATCGTTAATAATAATTTTGACACAAACAACAGACCCACAATATTTAAAGATTACACAGCCTATATGGAGGGGTATCAGGGCAGAACTTTTCTTCAGGACAGTACAAGTTCTGGTTTCTATTACACCATTCCCGTAGAAAGTAGAAATAAAGATTGTGTAGCAAGTTCTTATGGCGATTTTGTATATAATCCTACTACAAATTTGTATGAATCAAGTGCATCTAAATTTACTCAGATAAAAGCATGTGGTGGAAAAGAATGTGAAATCAGAACTCGTCCAATTCAAGATTCTGATTGTTGTGTTTATGACAAAGAAGAAATTTACGATAAAGATCAAGGTATGATGGTTAAAAAAAATAGACTTAATAACCTTCCACATTGTTCTACTTTTCAATGTGACTCATCAAAGAATATATCACGAAGTGTCACAGATGGTGAATGTTGTAGTTTGGATCGAAATGAGATTTATGATAATGGTAAGATGGTTACTACTAATTCAAAGAAAACACCTGTTCTAGAAAAATGCGCTAATTACACATGCGTTAATCGTTCACGTTCTGTTGATCTAAATAAAGATTGCCATGTTGTCGCCAGTACAGTTAAAGCTCCTTGTAGTCTACCAAAACCAGGAAAGCCACAACCGAAAACAGAATTAACTACTTCTTATAGAATCAACACCTCAATACCCCAATGCTCCAACGTCGCAAATAAAGCACCTACTAAATCGATTGTTAGCTGCCCATAAAGTTTTTTTAATATAACGACGCTTCTTTTTTATTATATCTAATATGATAAAAAAATTATTTCCAACCAGTGAGAATCGAACTCACGACACCTGGATATCCAAAACAATTACAGTCCAGTGCTCTACCAACTGAGCTATGGCTGGATTATATAATAATGACATGTCTTTAAATCTCTTTTTTATCCATATGTATTTTCACATCTCGCATTAAGATAAAGTATTTTATCACCTCCATGAACATGTCTATTATTGAATAAATAATCATTGTAGACTTCGTAAATAGATTGTAACGATATATTTATAGAATTGTCATCGGTAAATATAAAAATCGCCTTGTTTGAAGGTATTTTCACTTCTTTTCTTATTTTAGAAATGAATTCATAACCAGTTGCCAGTGGATCAAATAAATATTTTTTTCGCTCAATTCCATTGAACGAACAATCAAATTCAATAATGATTGGTATTTTATTAGGGTACCTTTCATTAAGATTTTCATATATGCTTATCCGCTCACTCAAAGTATATTCAGATTTAAATTTCATTTTATAATACTATATTATAAATAAAAAAAATAATCTATGAAAAAATTTTGTATTAAATAAAAATATATGAATACTGACATTGAGAATTTATTAAATAAATGGTATGAAGCCAAACAAGAAATATCAATGCTTGAGAAAAAAATAGAGAAGTACAAAGAAGTCGCCGAGAGTATCATGAATAAAACAAACTCGGATGTTCTGTCATCATCAAAATACAATGTTTCAAAAAAAGAAATGAACAAAACAACTATCGGAAAGAAAGACTTACCTGAAGACATATGGAATAGATACTCCAAGGAAACATTCTACAATGCTTTTTATATTTCAAAAAATACCGAGAAGAAAGTTAGGAAGAAGTCTCGGAGTTCGTGATACTTATATTGCAATTAGTTACATTAAATTATTTCTAAAAATAATTTAAGTTTTTTCATCATAAATAAATGAAGTCTGTTTCAATATTTGGTGCTGGAATTTCTGGGCTAACTGTAGCTCACGAGTTATCAGAAAAAGGTTTTGATGTTTATATCTACGAAAAAGATGATGACATTGGAGGTATGGGAAAAAGCAAAATAAACTCTTTGAATATACCGACAGAGCATAGCTGGAGAGGATACAACCCATCTTTTTATATCAACTGTGTTGAAATAATGAAAAGGATACCTACCGATTTCAAATGTAATACAAACGAATACTTTGAAAATGAGGATGAAAAGGTATATGATATATCGGAGGTTCAAAAGCACAAATCTGAGAACGATTTATGGACTTATTACGAGGGAAATGTCTACGATATTACTGAATTTGTTAGGAGACACCCAGGAGGTAGATCAATTCTGAAGGCTGGGGGTAAGAATCTGAAAACAGTTTGGGAAGATAATAGAGTATCCTGGCATAATAAATATGACCGAGTTCAAAATATTCTCAAGAAATATAAAATCGGAAGACTGAAAGAAGGCTTCTCGCATAACAAAAGAAAGTACTCTGTATACGATAACTTGAAGACAGAAAAACTAAAGTTTTCGTTTCTGAAAAAAGATAGACAGATGTCTCTAGGTTCGGTGGATTATATAAAATTGGCTTTATTAGTAGCACAAAATATTTGCAGTGATAAAAGAAAAACCGAATGGAAAAATATTCTTGCAAGAGACTATATAAAAGATAACTTTGGAGAAGATGTATACGAATATATATTATATGGATTTACTGGACCTGGGATAGGAGCAGATCTGAATTCTATTAGTCTATACCAATTCTGTTATTTCACCAGCTTTTATACAGACAATTGGAGAGCTATGAATAAACCTACATCACAAGCATGGTTTGATCATTGGAAAAAATATCTCGTTTCCAAGAATGTAAAGTTCATCCGATCTTCCTTGAAAAAAATCAATGTAAAAGACAAACGGATTATAAACTGTGAAATGTCAGATGGGGCGATAGTCTCTAGTGATGAGTTCTGTTTTGCTTTGAATCCTAATAATGCTATAGAAATATTTGAAAACTCAAATATGAAAGATTACGAAACGATTTTCACAAATCTAAGGACCGTTAATAATCAAATATCATTTTGTATTGTATTCAATAAAAAGATTTATTTCCCCAAGGATATAAATTCTATAGTTTTGATTGATTCTCTGTTTAACATAACGATGTACCCTCAAGATAGAATATGGTGTAAAGACTATTTTTCTAGTACTCGTTCTTTATGGAGTGGAACTTGCTGTCAGTCACAAAATGGCATTCAATTGACCATTGAGGAGTTTAAAAAGGAAATAATCAAACAGATATTTGAATGCACAGAATTTTTGAATATACTACAAAGAAATAATAATAATTATCGCATACAGACCTATGATATAGAATTCATAGATATATACGACGAGTGGGTTTACAAGGATGGAAGAATTGAAACAAAGAATAAGAAATGGGTCAATACACTTTATAATGATGAGTTCAAACCTACAAATTCAACTGTTTATGATAATTTTTACATAACCGGAGGTCATACTAAAACATCATTTGAAATCTGGAGTATGGAATCATCTGTGGAAAGCGGAAAGATTTCAGCCAATCTGATTTTATCTAAATACAAGAAACAAAAAGCTTTCATTCACACACATTCTAATAATGCTTTTATAAGATTTCTAGGACTAGCTGACAATGTGTTGTATGCAGTTGCATTACCTAATATTGTTGTAGTACTAATATTATTATTGGTTGTATCATTTGTCGTTGTAATAATTATTGCACTTAGGAGACGAAAAAAGTCTCATCTTAGATTTTCGTAATTCTAAATACCTATTCTATTTTTGTAATCATACTTCTTGAATAAACTTATATCTGCATACCTCAAAGCATTCTGAGAAGTTGCTTCTAAATCTAACAAAGGAGCTGATCCATTTTGATAAGCTTCTAACCACCTTAGAACACATAAACACCATCTATCACCTGGTTTCAAACCATTAAATCCATTTACAGGTGTGATTAAATCATTACCTTTGCTGAGAGTGAATTTCAAAAACTTATCGTCGACGATGGCGCAAACAATGTGAGTTCCTATATCTTCATTTGATAAACTACAAAATCCGGTTCTATTATATCCAGTTAAAGGATCTTGACCGCATAGTTTCAATGGTTCGCCAAATATGTTAGTATTCATTTATTCTAACGAAGACAGAAAAAATATCTACAATTATTTTGAAACATCTATTTATTTTAATCGTCATATATTTAAAAAATTATATATGACGACCTGAAAGGTCTGATTGGACTCCATTTCGCAAAAATGAAATGGAGTCCGTTTATTTTTTTAGACCTTTCAATCTGAAACATCCACAAGGCCATCCATTTCATTTTTGCAAACTGATGAAGATTTTGAAAATAGATGTTTCAAATATCTAAACGACATGCAAAAAGAAGGCATTTAGATTTTTTTATACTTTATTTTTAAGTATAAAAATAAATAATCGTTTTTTGTTTACTTTTTCTTCTGATCTTCGTGCTTCATATTTAACTTATTTACAATGCTTGTTATATTACATATCTCATTGTTTTTTCCAACTTTAATCAGACATTTGGGGTCTAAATAGTCCTCTCCATATGAAAGTTGATATATACTCCCAATCGCATCTCTGACTGTCCCATCATATTGTATCTTAATGTCTTCTGTAAGCTTAATAATTCTTCGTTGAATGTAACCTGAAGTAGAGGTTGACATCGCCGTCGCGAAATCCTTTATTTTTCAATAAAGGGCGGACTATATCTTAAGCAAGTTTGTAATTGGCTAGATTACTACTTACCGACTCCCGTTAGAAACTTTATATTATCATCTATTTTGTCAATTATGTAAGAATACATTTTCAAATCTGAAAATATCAACAGTTCCTCGCATTTCAAACTTAAACTAATATAATAGTCTATTTCATTGATATTTTTATAGCAGATTCTTAATAACTTGATATTATTTCTTAAACAGAACAAAGTTTTCTCAACATCTTTATTTTGAGTTTTTTCTAATGAATCTTTATTTGGAGTATATATGCCATTAATCTGAAAATGCTGAATTCCATCAAATTCAATTAACATACAAAACTCATGTAAATAAAAATCAAATCTTCTATTTTTCAATGCATCAAAAACATGTTCTTGTTTATAATTTATATTGAGTGATGTCAATGAATTGCCAATTTTCTTTTCGCCATATGACTGATTGCATTTTGGACACCAAGTTTCTGTTTTAACCCGGTCCAATCTAGCTTCCCAAATATGATTACATTTTCCGCATTTCCAGGTTAAATTTGTTTTATTATTTTTATAGACAGTTGATAGACACAAACCACCTCTTTCTTCTGCTATTTTTCTTGCCACATAAATGTTATTATTTAATTTTCCCGAACAACATGGACACCAATTTTCCAAATATTTAACATTCTTGAAAGAATTTTGAAAAATGTGCTCACATTTCCCACATTTCCATTTTAGCGGTGATTTATTGTGGATATATACGTCAGATAAGCATATTCCCTTACCCTCTTTAACAATAAAATCTTTCACTTCTTCTATTGTATATTTTATTCTTCTTGATGTCATTTACAATTCTCAATTCAATTTTTATTTTATTTTCAATTTTTACTTAATATATTGTTTCTTTCAGTCTCTGAGCGAAGACCATATCCTTGCCATAACGGACTTAGGTCTTTTACGCGCGGATTACCCAATCCTTAATGTTTTTACGATGCCTTAGGTCATTATCCCAGGTATTAAATATAATTTCTTATAATTAAGTCGTAATTAAGGCTCTAAGGGACTTCCCGACATTATAAGGAGTCTTGCCACATAAATATTACATGACTAGGTAGTTATATGTTATAGAAACTTTTGTCTTACATCGTTTATCCATATAGGTATGACAAAAAACCTATATGGCGACTACCTGTTAGTGACACATTTTATCACTGCAACCTTCTCGTCCTGACATACTATGCATGTAGAACTGCTTTGGATTCAGGCCTTTGATGAAGGAGGAATCAATAAATCCCCTGGATTCGTACTCGTCTTTCAAATCTAATTTATCAAAGGGATAATGAGGGAGTGTTCTCTTTCCATTATTCAATGTCGGCTTGACTCTTTGCCCGAGAACATTTTGCTGTCCAAGTAACCCCGTGATCTGCGCTATATTGAAGAAGTCTCCCTTTGACCCACTTACCACGGTGCTGATGAAATTGTTCGTGGGCTCCAGGGCATCTTTGGCGATTTTTAGGCCGATGTCCTTTGCCTTGCTCAAAGTCCCCAGGATACGAATCTCACGGATGTTTGGATTGGAAGTCGTTGTCTTTATCCCCTCCGCCTCAATATAACACTTCTCAATCACATCATTGATCTCCTGCTCTTTATCCTTTCTAACCATACAGTCACCCAAACCGACACTGAATCCTGATACCAACAACCAATTATTTGTAACGAATTGTATGCCATCAATGAATTCCGAGGCGACATCCGCGCCATATTCTTTGTATATGACATGAATCAAAGAATTTGACACGGCTCCCAAAGTGCTTTTGTCTAACGCACCTTCATACAAAACTCCCTTGTAAATTTTAACAACAGGTTCGTTTGGATCTGTATTATTTTTCCTCTCATATATCAGATCTTCAGGTAAAACCAAAGAAATTAATCCTTTGCCATGAAAACACTGAACTTTCTTACCTTTATCTTTATACACACGTCGTATTTGCTGCATCTTTCTTTTTATCTTCTCTAATCCTACATCTATCTTCAATGATATATTGTAGAAATCCTTTTTTGTCACAGGCACCAAACCAAGTGTCATTCTGTATGCTCCAAGTAAGGAATCCTGAACTATACAAACATTTGGTTTTGAACTTTGCGCTGATATCATTTTGCACTTTGATGCAGAAAGCATCCGTAATTCTGCTTGAGCCTCTAAACTCTGAGGGATGTGTAAATTCATTTCGTCGCCGTCGAAGTCTGCGTTAAAACTTTTGTTTATACTGAGATTGAACCTCAGTGTTTTTCCTGGTCTTATTACTATTTCTTGAGCAAGCATCGAGCCTTCGTGTAAAGTTGGTTGTCGATTAAGCAAAACGATGTCCCCGTCTTGCAGCTTGCGCTCACATATATCACCAATATTAAGTGAATAGCTCCTTTTCTCTGGGTACTTAAGATCCAAAACCCATTCTCCGTTTCTTTTTAATTTATCACCCTTTTGTAACATATCCTTTCCATTTGTTATCATGCGCTCAGTTTCTTTCCCGGTTACTGGATCTTTTCTTACAATTATATCACCGTGAAGAAGACGCGTGCCTTTGAAAAACAAAGCATTCTCCATATTTATACGCGTTTGCCCATTATCTTTCAAAACATAATTTACCTTACCACTATTTACAAGCTCCATACAATAATTATAATTGAAGTTATTAACTTGCACTGGAACTGTTAAAATTTCCGCCATCTGCGGAGGAACTGCTAATTGACCCATTCTCAAGGTTGGATCGGGTCCGATAACAGTTCGCCCTGTCATCTCACACCGCTTCTGTATGATACGTATTTAACCATATTTCCACATTAAACTTTGAAATATTTTGCTAGAAACTTAGGTTAAATAAATTTGGACTATACCTTAAGCTATCATTGAGTTTATCAGACTCTCAAACCCATTACCGTCTAGTCTCTGAACCTTCACCTTAGACTTATAATACGCCCTTAGGTGCTTGGCTGCTGATTGTCTTAATCCTCTTTCGGGGAATAAATTTTAATAGTTTTCACATAAGCTTTTTCACATAATAACCCAAACAATCGCATCACACAAAACATAATTCACAAAAGCATATTCAATGCCTATTTTATCATTCATTTGACCTTTCCGAACCAATTCATCTAATATATGATCAATTCTGTCTATATAACTATTTATTTCATCAATGACGTTAGAATACATGCCTTTTGCGATCATATGTTTAAATTATTTATGCAAACAAACTATCCCTTGTCATTACACAAGGCGTACAATCCTACTATTTCTAATAGGAGACTGTATATTAAAATTCATAAGAGTTTCCAGCAATTTGGTAATGTTGCCTCTGATATACTAGAGACTAGGTGATTATATCTATTACTAGGAGGAAATTACAATGTTTATCTCAAATAAGGTGTTTTCCTCAACCTTACAAGCATTCACCTGTTATGAGCAAGCGTTTACCCATTAAATTTGTCCGGATCAAGCCTTCTTTTCCCGTTAACCGTTCCTTTATGCCTTTTATGGCTCTCCCGTTTGTGCTATGCTTAGCTTTGCCGGAATTATGAGTCACAGTGAAATCACCAAGAAGAAATCTATGGTTTCCATCAATGATAAACCCATTGTATTTACCTTTTCCGATAGGTCTGACAATTATTCTCACGCAGTCACTTATGCACTCAAACATTGTATAAAACGAATTTATCATTTGAAAATCTTTGATTTTGGTTTTTACTGGAATGTTTTTTATATTTCTACCAGAAATGTATGTTTCAAGGTGCATTTCGCCATCAACATCTTTTGTTCTCAACAAGGATTTAATCCCTAATGATTTAGCGATGAAGTCAATCTGTTTCATGATCTTTTCTTTGCCTTTGGTTATTATGTATATTTCAAATCCTGTAATTACACCAACCGAATCCGTTATGCCTGCCAATAATTGCATCCGAGTGTTTTCATCGTTGTATATGATATCGTCTGGTATAAATTTTTCTAGATGATCATCATTAAACAACTCTGTCCCTAATAAATAAGGATCCTCTGTCATAACACTTTTTGATTCCCATAAAATGGGTTTACTAATTCTAACACCACATAAAAAGCTCTTTACCTGCGCTGATAATTCCATATAGTCTGATATTTTAACGTCAAATATTTCTTTGTATGGTATAGAATCTCTTAATTGTTGCATTTCCTTCATTGCATCCTCCTTGCTCTTATCCTCCTTTACGACGTTGTAAATATACTCAACTTGAACAACATCACTGTTGAATGACTTTAGTAACCAGCAACCAAGAGGATGCTGCTCATTAGGTTTCAGCCAAACGATGTCTTTATGATCGGGGTATTTAAGTGTCAAATAGTGATTCTTGTTTACAGTATAAGATTCGCCGAATTCATTGATG